>Ga0066709_100003484_pt1 | contig 12104 bp, 11 predicted proteins | sample GraSoiAngelo_158_FD_79665 | JGI IMG/M metagenome (GOLD analysis project Ga0066709, IMG submission 79665) | Grasslands soil microbial communities from the Angelo Coastal Reserve, California, USA - 14_1009_16_30cm | ecosystem: Environmental > Terrestrial > Soil > Grasslands | place: USA... | reverse complement strand
GCAGAGTCCTACGGATTATCTCACGGGAAACTCTGAATAGAGGGACGGGTGAAATCCACTACTTCGGCCGGCTGTATTCTTGTGGTTTGATCCACTGTTTGCGTGGGCGCGTTCTGAAGCCGGAGCTGCTGGACACGCTGCCCTACGATCGCGCGCGGGCCAGCCTGGCCGATTTGGTGCGCCTCAACCGGAACTGGGGAGGGCACAGCACGCTGCGGCGTCTGCTCGGGCAAGTGGTGCACTCCGGGGATACGTTTTCGCTGCTGGACGTAGGCGCCGCTTCAGGGGACATGGGAGCATGCGCGCGGCAGTGGTATCCGCGGGCGCGGGTCGTATCGCTCGATCAATTGACGTCTCATCTTGTGGGCGCCCAGGGATCGCGCGTGGCTGCGGACGCGTTCCACTTGCCCTTCGGCCCGGCGTGTTTCGATTTTGTGTTTTGCTCGCTGTTCCTGCACCATTTCACCGACGAAGGTGTCGTGCGGCTACTCGCGGAATTCAGGCGAGTCTCGCGGCGCGCCGTTCTGGTGATCGATCTGGAGCGCCATCCGATCGCGTATTACTTTGTGCCGTGGACCGACTGGCTGTTCGGCTGGGACGCCGTGACGGTGAACGACAGCCAGATCTCGGTGGAGGCGGCGTTCCGGCCTAGGGAACTCGAGGCACTGGCGCACGCGGCGGGCCTCAAAAACCCGCGGGCGAAGGTGTTTCGTCCTGCATTTCGAATCGCCATGGTTGCAAGTGTTTGAGGGTATAATCTCCTCTGGGAGGACAATGAGCAAAGAAGACAGCATTGAAGTCACCGGAACCGTAGTTGAAAAATTCCCCAGCGGCCTGTTCAGTGTTCAGCTGGATCAGGACCGCACGGTGCTTGCGCACCTGGCTGGTAAATTGCGGCGCAACCGCATCCGCGTCCTGGCAGGCGACCGCGTCACTCTGGAACTTTCGCCGTACGATCTGACCAAAGGGCGCATCACTTACCGCCACAAGTAAACCTCACTTTGATTCGAATCCTGTTCGTCTTCGGCACGCGCCCCGAAGCAATCAAACTTGCGCCGGTGGTGCGCCATCTGTTGAAACTCCCGGCCGAGTTTGAAACTCGCGTTGCGGTCACTGCGCAGCATCGAGGGCTGCTCGACCAGGTGCTCGACGCATTCTCCATCGTGCCCGATCACGACCTGAACGTGATGCAGCCGGGCCAGAGCCTGTTCCAATCGACGGCGCGCATCATAGCGGCGCTGGAACAAGTGGTGGAGCATGAAACCCCCGACTGCATCCTGGTGCAAGGCGACACCACGACCACGTTCTGCGGCGCTCTGGCTGGGTTTTATCGCAACGTCCCGGTGGGCCACGTCGAGGCGGGCTTGCGAACAGGCGACATGCGGCAGCCCTTTCCGGAAGAGATGAACCGGGTCCTCACGACGAGCCTGTCGACGCTGCACTTCGCGGCCACTGCCGGCGCGGCCGAGAATCTGCGCCGCGAAGGAGTGGATACGGAGCGCGTCTTCGTCACCGGCAATACCGGCATCGACGCCGTGCTCGAAGTTCGCGATGCGCTGGAGCAGGGGCGGTTGAGGCCGCAGGCACTGCCTGTGCTCGACCCGCGTAAGAAGCTGGTGCTCGTGACCGCGCATCGCCGCGAAAGCTTCGGCGAGGGCTTCGAGCGAATCTGCCGCGCCTTGCGCCGGCTGGCGGAGCGCGCCGATACGGAAATTGTTTACCCGGTGCATCCGAATCCGAATGTTCAGGATCCCGTGAACCGGTATCTGAAGGGCGTGCGGAATATACGGTTGATTGAGCCGCTTGCGTATGTGCCTTTCGTCGACGTGATGCGGCGGGCGCACGTGCTGCTGACGGATTCGGGTGGCGTCCAGGAAGAAGGCCCATCGCTCGGCAAGCCGGTTCTGGTCATGCGCGAAAAGACGGAGCGGCCGGAGGCGGTGCACGCGGGCACGGCGCGGTTACTGGGCACCGACGAGGACCGCATTGTCGGCGAGACCGCGATGCTGCTCGATGACGAGGCCGAGTACACGCGCCGGTCGCGGATTCATAATCCTTATGGCGACGGGCACGCCAGCGAGCAAATCCAGGGAATCCTCCGCTCGTATTTCGCCTCTCATGGCACTGAAAGGGGCGGGCGCTCAGCACGTTAGCGTTCGTCCGGCCGGGGAATAGCGCTTCACACCCTTACAATCGGGACCGAAGGAGGGCAAAGCTTTGCGGACACCGCCCATCTCCACGAAGTCCCGCCGTCAGGGCACGGACGGGCTTGATCTGGTGCGCGTCTTGGCTGAGCGCGTGGTCGGACAGCCGCATGCCATGGCGCAGATCGTACCCTACGTACAAATGCACCGGGCCGGCCTCGGGCCGGAGGGAAGACCCGCCGGCGTCTTCCTGCTGCTCGGTCCCACGGGGACGGGCAAGACGCGAACAGTAGAAGTGCTGGCGGACGTGCTCCACGGCAACGAAAGACAGGTGCTGAAAATCGACTGCGGCGAGTTCCAGATGGAACACGAAGTGGCAAAGCTGATCGGCGCGCCGCCGGGTTATCTGGGGCATCGCGAGACGCAGCCGATGCTTGCCCAGCAGAAGCTCAGCGCGGTGACGAGCGAGGGATGCAACCTGTCGCTGGTACTCTTCGATGAGATCGAGAAAGCCGCGCCCAGCATGACGCGCCTTCTGCTCGGGATGCTGGATAAAGCGACGCTGCGTCTGGGGGATAACACGACTGTGAGCTTCGAGCGCTCGCTCATCTTTCTGACAAGCAATCTGGGCGCGCAAGCGATGCGCAAGGAGCTGTGCCCCGATTTCGGATATGCCGCGATGGTTTCGTCCCGGCCTCATGGCTGGGCGAGGAAGCTCGAAGGGATCGCCATGAGCGCGGTGCGGCGGAAGTTTTCGCCCGAGTTTGTCAACCGCATCGACGCCGTGATCACGTATCACCCGTTGAGCACGGAAGCGCTGGCCACCATCGTCGATCAACAGATCGCGCTGTTGAAGCGGCACATCGAGACGCGGCTGGCTGAGCGGGCTTTTAGGCTGGAGGTGGCGGCTTGCGCCCGGCAGTTCCTGCTCAAGGCGGGGACCAGCGAGGAGTACGGAGCACGCGAATTGAAGCGAACCATTCTGCGCGAGTTGACGCAGCCTCTGGCCGCGATGGTCGCGGGTGGCCGGATAGAGCCGGGCGACGTTGTGCATGCCGAGTTAGCGACCAGCGGGGAGGGGCTGGATCTGGTGGTCGCGAATGACACGGCATCCGAATCGGTAAGGCGCGCACGGTGATGATTTTGGACCGCTGCCTCTGGTCGCGGCTCGGTACGGTGGCGAGGGGCCGCGAGCAGTTGGCGATTACCGCACCTTTGCCGCTTCGGCCTCGATCGCGTCTTTAGCGATCAGTTTCACGTCGGCAGTGTCGTGAGAGTTGTCGCGCAGCGTGACGGACGCTGCCTGGCTTTCGAAGCGCTTGCGGAAATCCGGATCCTGGGCGAGGCCGGGCTCGATATCCTCCCAAGCGACAATGCGGTACTCGCCCGGCGCGAGATTGCTAAGGCGGAAACCGCCACTCTGGTCGGTGTTTGCGAACCTGTAGGAATCGGCCGTGCCGGCAGGCGCCTGCCCCGGGCTCCACAGCGTCACCAGGACTCCGGGGATTGTTTCTCCCTTGTCATTACGCACGACGCCCGTCACGTCGGCGGCATTCGGTGAAAGGAGGATGTCGAGCGCGCCGCCGGATCCCCCTGTCAAGTCTAGGCCCGTTCGCGACACGTCCTGACCGCCGAAGAGAATCGATTTGACGTATGTCCCATCCGGGAGGTTGGATACGTTGACGCGGTATTTGTCCGGCGAAACACCGCGCAACTGAAAGCTGCCGTCGTCCCTTGATTGTGCGCCGGGAGTATTGAAATTCGTTCCCTCGAACACTGTGAGATTGACGAAAGGCCTTCTTGCCTGAGCCGAGGCCCTCTGCGAGGCGGTCTGCTGGGCGGCCTGCTGCGCGGCTACTTGCGCTTCGACGCCCTCAACCTTGATTGTTCCGGTGATCTCGAGCCCCGGCCCGAGCGGAAGCACAAGGTCCTCAATGCTTTCGTTGCTCACAGTAACAACCTGGCGCGTCACAAGCGCGTTTCTTTCACCGTTGACTGAGGTGTTCGTGTTCGACTGGATCACATAGGAGCCAGGCAGAACGTGGTTGAAGTAGAACGAGCCTTCGCGGTCGCGAACCATGCTCATGATGGGTCTGAACATCATCGCGCCGTCGGCATTGTCCTTCGGCAGCAGCATGAGCATCAGGTTCTGGGCAGGTCCGCCCGCGACCGTGTTGACCACCTTGCCGCTGATATGAAATACGCGAGCCTTGCGCAAACGAATCTCGACGCCGCGGATCTCGGCGCCGGCAGCCACGTCGACCGGCGCCGCCGACGAGGCATCCAGCGCATTAGCGTAATACGTGGTCACATAGGCTTCTTCGGGACCCCTCCGCCCCGGCCGCTCCTGCTGCCAGGGGCCCATCATCGCGCGACTGTCGCTGGCGCTCAGATAGTAACGGCCGGGCGCGAGATTTGCCACCATGAAGGAGCCATCGGCGCTTACGCTCGAGGCTCCGGACGGCTGGAGCTGCTTCTTTCCGCGGACGTACGCGAAGCGGTACACCTGCACCTGAGCGCCGCTGACCGGATCGCCATCTTCGTCGGTGACCTTGCCCGCGATGACGCCTTGGGGCGTCAACTTGAATACCAGGTCCTTCAAATGCTGGCCCGCGTCGAGAGCAATGGCAGTGCCGCCCATCGCGTTCGATCTCGCGCCGTAGTTTGCGCGCACGAAGCCGGGGCGCTCGGCGGAAAGCGTGTAGCGGCCTGGCTCGACGTCTTCAAAGAGAAATTTGCCCTCCGCATCGCTGGTGGTCGAGTAGTTAGCCATATCGGACGGGTTGGAAATACCCGCCCCGGGCGACATCGACATGCGCAGCCGGAGGGTCGTTTTTTTCAGAGGTTCGCCGCTCGACAAGTTGGTGACGCGGCCTTCGACCTTGCACTTCTCCTTCGGTTTATCCGGATTGGCGTCGGGAGCACCGGGCCGCGGCGCAGTCACCTGTGCGGAACTCAAAACAGCGGCAGCAACCAGGGAACCGACCAGACGAATCGTCATGGCTCCTCCCAAGCAGTGAGTTTTCCTTGCATTAGACGTAACAGGCGTAGAAAAATGTTGCGCCATTCTCGCGTAAACTAAGCATTTGATGCTCCACCGGTTGCCGCTGTCGGAGATGGTGTCGCTGGTGCGGTCCGGTAGCGTTTCATCGCTCGAATTGGTAGACGCGCATCTGGCTCAAATCGAGCAACGCAATCCGTATTTGAACGCGTTCGCCATGGTCCTGGCAGACCAGGTTCGGGCCTCGGCGCGCCGCGCGGACCAGGGCCTGAAAACCGGTGCGATTCATGGCGTGCCCGTTACGGTGAAGGATTGCTTCGACGTCGCCGGTTTGCCGAGCCGCATCGGGAGCTATTTCGCGCCGGAAGCCCCGGCGCCGGAGGATTCAGCAGTGGTGGCCCGCCTGCGGCGCGCCGGGGCTATCCTGCTTGGCAAGACCAATACGCCTGATTTTGCGATGAGTTACGAGACCGATAACTTCATCACCGGGCGCACGAATAATCCCTGGGATTTGGAACGTACCCCCGGCGGCTCGAGCGGTGGGGAGGCAGCGGCGATCGCCAGCGGCTGCTCGCCCGGGGGCGTCGGCAGCGACAGCGGAGGCTCGATTCGCGTGCCCGCGCATTTCTGCGGGATAGTGGGGCTCAAGCCGACGCCGGGGCGCGTTTCGCTGATCGGCCATCGACCCTCGGAGGCAATTACGGGAATTGCCGTTGCTGGTCCCATGGCGCGGTCGGTTGCGGACGTGCGGCTGTTGTTTGAGGTGCTGGCCGGGTATGACGATCGCGATCCTATTTCGGCGCCGGTACCGTTGTGCGAATCAATACTCGACGGCATTCGGATCGGCGTCATGGAGCAGTTTTACGAAGTGCCGGTGCAGGCGGCTGTCCGGAAAACGGCAGCCGATGCGGCCAAGGCGCTGGCCGGGCTGGGGTTCGCGGTGGACGCGTTCCGTCCGGAGGGCCTGGAGCGTGCTCCGAACCTGTGGAACTTCTTTTTCGTCGAGCTGCCGGCGCGGGGAATGAAGGAGAGAATCGCCGGGCGCGAGGCCCAGGCCCATTGGACCTATACCGAGAACCTGGAAAAGGCGCTCGACCGGCCGCCGGCTTCGGGCTGGCAGGTCGTGGAGTCGCTTGCGGCGCGCGACGCCATGCGGCGCAGGCTGCTGGAGCAGATGCGCAATATCCCGGTGCTGCTATTGCCGGTAGCGAGCATCGTTGCGTTTCCGCATCGGGAGCGGCGGTTCCAGACCGGAACTAAGCCGATCGGGTTGTTCCAGGCCATGATGACGGCGACGACGTTCAATCTGCTTGGGCTGCCGGCGCTGTCGGTTCCCTTCGGACTGAGCGAAGAGGGGTTGCCGGTGGGCGTGCAACTTGTCGCGCGTCCGTGGGAAGAGGAGTTGCTGCTCGAATTGGGAGCGCGCCTGGAAGCCGCGCGGGGGCCCTTTCCGGCGCCTGACAACGGCCGGAAGTCAGGCGTCACAGAGGCCTAAATTGCCGAGCGCTTCAGGTTCACGCCGCCGTTCGTTGTCTCGACGTGAATCAGGGAACCGCCCGAGCCGAGATCCGTGGACAAGCGGCGGCCGAGCTCGCCCCGCACTGTCATGGGGAAATCGATGTTCAGGTTCCCGTTCACGGTTGAAGTCTCGAGATGGGCCGAATAGCGCTCCGGCACCGTCATATTTATGCCTCCATTCATGGTGCGGGCGTCGAGTTTGGCCCCGTCCCAGCGGTCGCCCGCCAGCTCGATACTCAAGCCGCCGTTCATGGTATGGCCCTCGACATCTCCCGCAAGACGTTTCAGGCTCACGCCGCCATTCATGGTTTCGAACTCGATACGCCCGCGAATCTCCGCGATGGCGATGCCGCCGTTGTGGGCCTTCACCCCGAGGTCGGCCTGCCGCGGAACAAAGATTTCGTAGCTCACGGACCAGCTCTGGCGTTTGTCCTGCTCGGGTCCGACAGCGGCAATCTGCCCCGCCGAGACATTGAGCGTGATTTGCGAAGCGAGCGCCTTCGCGGCGGGCAGGTCTTCCGCGGCGGCCTCCACCTTGGCGCGCACCAGGACGTCGGCCCTGTCTGCTCCCTTTACGGTGACGCCGCCGTTCGTACCGGCGTCAATCGAGAGGCGGCCGGCGAAGCCCACGGTCTGCTCACGCATTTCGCAATGCGTGACCAACCGGTTCTGGTTGAAACCGCGGTCATCGCAACTCAACTGCCGCTCCGTGCCGAGCCGGCCCCTTTGCGCGGCGGCAGGCATTGCCGCCAGCGACATGGCGAAGATGACGAGACTTGCTCTCATGGACGTATGCTCCTTTGACCCATAGACTCTGAAACGTCGTTTCGGTTATGTTGGCGGTAGTGGATATTCTGCATCCCGTGGAAGTGCGCGTTCTCGGCGCTCTACTCGAGAAAGATATCACCACCCCTGAGTATTACCCCCTGACGCTGAATTCGTTACAGAACGCCTGCAACCAAAAATCGAGCCGCGATCCGATCGTAAGCTACGACGAGGACACGATCGTCCAGGCGCTCGATTTGTTACGGAACAAGCAACTTGTGTTAAGAATCAGCGGTGCGGGGCATCGAGTCGAAAAATACGCCCATCGACTGGGAGAAAAGTTGAACCTCGGCCGGCGTGAACTGGCGCTGCTTTGCGTCCTGATGCTGCGGGGCCCGCAAACCGTGGGCGAACTGCGCGGGCGAACCGAGCGCATGCACGACTTCACCGACCTGGAGGAGGTCGAACGGTGCCTGGAGATGCTCGAACGGACGGAACCCGAGCCGCTTGTGGCCCGCGCCTCGCGAGGACGCTGGATGCACCTGTTTGGCGGGTCCGCCGAGCCAGCAAACGAGCCGGAAGCCGCGCCGCAATTGACGGCGCGCTCCGGGCTCGAAGAGCGGGTGACGGCGCTCGAGCGCGAAATGGAGCAGTTGAAGCAGCAGTTCGAGGGTTTCCGCCGCCAGTTCGAGTAACATCAAGAGTTATGCATGACCCACACACACGCCGGCGCGTGGAAGTGAAGCGCGTCGACGAGTGCGACACGCTTCATGATCTGATCACGCACTGTTTCCCGGCGTTCGGTGGCGCGTTCCTGCGGCGGATCTACACCATCCTGGATCAGGCGATCGGCATGGAGTGCCCGCTTACTGTGGCCGTCTCAGGTCCCGTAACGGTTTCGGGCCAGCATCAGGCGTGGCTGATTCCGCTGCTCGAGACCGGCTGGGTGGCGTACCTGAGCACAACAGACGCCGTCTGCTATCACGACGGGCATCGCAGCCTGCGCGCGCACCGGGAAGGGCCGATCTACGAAGTTCCGATCTGGGGCGACGACGGGGCGCTGCGTGAAGAAGGCACCATTCGCGTCACCGACATGGCGTTTGACGAGGATGTGTTGCTTGATCAGGACCGGTTTATCACGGCGGTGCTCGCGCGGCCCGAGTTTCAGCGATCGATGACCGGAACGGAGTTGCGCTACCGGCTGGGCGCGTTTTACGCCCAGGAGGAGGGCGCGGGGGGCGTGGCTCCGGGACTACTTTCCACCTGTCATAAGCTGGCCATCCCGATTCTGGTCGGCGCGCCCGGCGACGGCAGCGTGTTTCTCAATTCGATGAAGCTGTGGGCGATGCGCCAGGCAGGGCTGGTGGATTCCTACAAATTCGATCTCGATCTGCATGCGGAAGTGTATGAAGCATGCGCGTATCATCGTTGGGGGCTGTTCGACCATCCACCGAATGCGCTGGCCACGCTGATTCTCGGGGGCGGCGCGCCGAAGAACTATAATCTTCAGCCGGAACCGGCGCTCGGTCAGGTGCTCGGGATTCCGAATGTCCGCGGATACAACTTCGATGTCCAGATCGTGACGTCGCCGGTGACGGACGGATCGTTGTCATCCTGCCCCCCCGCTGAGGCGGTGACTTGGGGCAAAGTCGACAAGGAAACGTACCAGCAAGGGACCGAAAGCATGCAAGCGGATTATTCGACGGTGATGCCGTTCCTTGTGAAGGCGCTGCTCGACAATCGCCGAGAATTCGAACGGCGCGCGGCTGAAGCGGGCGTCGAGGAACTGTACCAGCGCGAACCCAAAGCTCGCGGGTACCTGCGGCGGCGCGAGGGCTACCGGCTATTTGAGCAGCGCGAGGAGTTGTGCAGGCGGCTGACGGAGGATGTGCGGGCGAATCGGAAATGGTTGCTCGATACGCTGAAGTATCCTTTGGCGACAGACGGCCAATAAGGGAGGCTCACCTGTTCGCCTTGATGTCGAAACAAGTCAGATTGTCCTGATCGCGCAAGTACATCTTAGCGTCCGAGATAACCAGGGGCGTCCAGGTCGGGTAATCGCCCTTGCGGATCTCAAAACGAGACACTTCCTTATAGGCCGACGGCGACGCTTCCACCAGGCCCAGCACTCCGTCCTCGCCCAGCACGTAGAGGTGCTTGTCGGCATAAATCGCCGAGCCTTTGCCGACGCTGCGATTTCTCCAGAGCACCTTGCCGGTCTTGAAATCCATGGCCGTCAGGATGTTGTTCGAGTAGCCGTAAAGAGTCCCGTCTACGAGCACGGAAGTGGAGTAATGATTCATCATGTCACGGTTGAAATAAACCTCGGACATTGTTCTTGGACCGAGCTTTAGCAGCGCACAACCAGTACCGTAATTGGAGGAGACGAAGACGTGGCCGTCGTAATAAATGGGCGTGGCGATATTGGCGGTACCATTGGAAACCTTGGTGTACCGCCATAGCAGTTCGCCGTTTTGTTCGAGAATCCCGATGGCGGACTGGCCGCTCAAGGCCAGGATCTGGCGCACGCCCTCCACGTCAGCAACGATCGCGGACGAATATCCCGCGCTATCGCTGCCGGTCTTCCATTGCAGTTCGCCGTTGAGCTTGTTGAGCGATACGACCGAAGCGCCGGGGCCCCCGGGCATGACGATAAGCCGGTTTCCGTCGACCAGAGGCGATTCACTCATGCCCCAGTGGATCACGGAGGCTCCATATTTCTGGACCACATTCTGCGACCAGAGCACCTCGCCCGTGGCCACTTCGAGACACACCAGCTTGCCGTCAGCCGCCATCGCATAGAGGCGGTCGCCATCGATGGTGGGAGTTCCGCGCGGGCCGTTGCCGCGCTGTTCGCGATAAGGGCGGCCGGTGGGCACTTCCCACAACTTTGTGCCGGTTTTTATATCGAAGACATACACGTATTCCTGATCGCCACGCTGCCCCTGCGTATAGAGACGGCCTTTGACAACCGAAAACGATGAATACCCCTCCCCGAGGCCGGTGGTCTTCCAGACCACCCGCGGACCGCCCGCAGGCCAGGAGGTAAGCAGGCCGGTTTCGCTCGAAATGCCGTCCCGATTCGGGCCCCGCCATTGCGGCCAGTCGCCTGCGGCTGCGGTAAGCGAGATCAAGAGCACTGCTGCAATGCGGGCCATGAGGCCTCCTCGAAGGCAATGTTAGCAGTTAGACTCCTGGTTGGACGTGCGGACCCGGATTTGGTGGTGCTGCGCTTTCAGCCGGCGAGCTTAACCGATGCCACGATGAGCGCCGCCAGATTCCAGGCCACGACGGTAGCAAAGAGGATGTTGATTCGAATGAGGAGCTTTCCGCGGCCGCGGTGCCAGCAATACAAACCCATCCCGATCGCGAGCGCCTTCACAACCAGCAAGCCCGTGAACGGGTGCGCAGAAGAGTAGCGGAGCGCGACGCGAACAAGAGGGTTCGCCTCCTCGACGCCGTGCAGCAGGAACGCCACGGTGGTCAGGAAATCCAGCACTTGCAGATAGGAGTATTGGATGAGTAGCTGATTCACGATCGAGTTCCTCAATAACTTTCCCTACCAACTCTAAACGGAATGCCCTAGCGAGTAAATAGGGCCTGTGACCCGGTACTGGCCTAAGGGGCGTACTGGTACTGCGGCTAAGAGTGGATTTCAATTGCCGGCTACCGCTCGGATTACGCGCAAATAGTTGCCGCCCAGGATTTTCTTGAGATCGGTTTCCGAATAGCCGTGCCGGAGGAGCGCCGCAACCAGTGAGGTCATCTTGGAAACGTCTTCGAGTCCCTGCGGCGGAGCCGTGATCCCGTCGAAGTCGCTGCCGACGCCGACATGATCGATTCCCGCGATTTTCACCGCATGATCGATGTGTGAGACCACGTCGTCGATGGTGGCGAACGCTTTGCGGGATATGCCGAGTTCCTCGTGATACTCGCGGGCGGCGTAGTCATCCAACGCCTTGCCGGTCAGATCCGGAGCCTTCGACGCCCCGGCGACGGCGGCGCGCAGCGCTTGCGCATCTTTCTGGCTGATAAAGCCTTCGCCGAAGTTGATCCCGATGACGCCGCCGTTCTTGGCGAGCGCGCGAAGCATATCGTCGGTCACATTGCGCGGCACGTCCGAAAGCGCGCGGCAGGACGAGTGAGAAAGGATCACGGGCTTCGTGCTGACGGCGATCGCGTCGTAGAACGTTTTGTCGGAGACGTGAGAAACGTCCACCAGCATACCGAGGCGGTTCATTTCCCGCACGACATTCTTTCCGAAGTCCGTCAGGCCGTTGTGCCTGGGGGTGTCGGTGGAAGAATCCGCCCAGTTATTGTTGCGAAAATGGCTGAGCGTCATCGAGCGGATGCCCATGCGATAGTACATGCGCAGCACCGTCATCGTCGATCTGGTGGCCGCCTTCGATAGTGAGGAACGCCGCGATCCTGCCGGACTTTACGATCCGCTCGATATCGGCGGCCGATGTGGCGAGTTCGATCTGGTCCTTGTGAGCATCGAGCACGTTTTGCATGGCGTCGCGGAGCTGCAGCGTGCGGCGTACCGCCTCGGCGCCCTTATAGTAGACCGGGCACCACAGCGCGAAGAACGGCGCTTTCATGCCGCCCTCGTGCAGACGAGGGAAATCGACGTGACCGTAGGGAAGGCGCCGGCTGAGATCGGCGCCGCCGATCAG
>Ga0066709_100003483_pt1 | contig 12106 bp, 9 predicted proteins | sample GraSoiAngelo_158_FD_79665 | JGI IMG/M metagenome (GOLD analysis project Ga0066709, IMG submission 79665) | Grasslands soil microbial communities from the Angelo Coastal Reserve, California, USA - 14_1009_16_30cm | ecosystem: Environmental > Terrestrial > Soil > Grasslands | place: USA... | reverse complement strand
GGGAACGGTGACGCTGCTCTTCACCGACATCGAGGGGTCGACACGCCTCCTGCGCGACCTTGGCAGCGGCTACGCCGACGCGCTAGCCGAGCACCGGCGAATCCTCCGCGAGGCGTGCCGTCGCCACGACGGCGTCGAGGTCGACACGCAGGGCGACGCCTTCTTCGTCGCGTTCACGAACGCACCCGACGCGCTCGCGGCCGCGGCGGAGGCGCAGTCAGCCCTGGCCACCGGGCCGATTAGGACACGCATGGGCTTGCACACGGGCGCCCCCGCCGTGACGGCTGAGGGTTACGTCGGGGAGGACGTCCACCTCGGCGCCCGCATCGCCGCTGCGGCGCACGGTGGCCAGGTCGCGCTCTCGAAGGCGACGGGCGATCTCGTCGAGCTGCCACTGACCGACCTCGGCGAGCACCGGATGAAGGACTTCGAGAAGCCGGTGTGGATCTACCAGCTCGGCGACGAGCGCTTCCCGCCGCTCCGAACGATCTCGAACACGAACCTGCCCCGTCCGGCGAGCTCGTTCCTCGGCCGCACGCGGGAGGTCAACGAGATCGTGTCGCTGCTCTCCGACGGCGCGCGGCTGCTGACGCTCACCGGCCCGGGCGGCTCGGGGAAGACTCGGCTTGCGATCGAGGCGAGCGCCGAGCTCGTCGGCGGGTTCCGGCACGGCGTCTTCTGGGTGCCGCTCGCGACGATTCGCGACCAGGAGCTGGTGCTTTCCTCAATCGCGCAGACAGTCGGCGCCCACGACGACCTGGCAACTCACTTCGGCGACAGGGACACGCTGCTCCTGCTCGACAACCTGGAGCAGGTGATCGGAGCGGCGCCCGAGCTCGCCGGCCTCGTGGAAGCCTGCCCGAACCTGAGGATGATCGTGACCTCGCGTGAGCTCCTTCGCGTTCGCGGCGAGGTCGAGTACGAGGTGCTCCCGCTCGCGGCGCCCGAGGCCGTGGCGCTCTTCTGCGAGCGCGCTCAGGTGCCGGCGAGCACCGCCGTGGAGGAACTCTGCCGGCGCCTCGACGACATGCCGCTGGCCCTCGAACTCGCGGCGGCGCGTGCGAAGACGTTCACACCGGAGCAGATCGTCGAGCGGCTCGGCGACCGTCTCGGCCTCTTCAAGGGCGGTCGGGACGCCGAGCCACGCCAGGCGACCCTGCGCGCGACGATCGAGTGGAGCGACGAGCTCCTGTCGCCGGCCGAGCGTGTGCTCTTCCACCGACTGGCCGTGTTCGCCGGCGGCTGCACCCTCGAGATTGCCGAGGCGGTGTGCGATGCCGACCTCGAAACCGTGCAGTCGCTGGCCGAGAAGAGCCTCGTCCGCCGTACGGGGGATCGCTTCTGGATGCTCGAGACGATTCGCGAGTACGCGGTCGAGAAACTGGCTGCCTCGGACGAGGCCGACACGCTTCGCCGTCGCCACGACGGAGTACTTCCTCGCGCTGGGCGAGACCGCAAACCTCTCCGCCGAGAGCGACGGGCCGGAACGTCCGGAGGTCGTCCGTCCGGAGCAGGACGAGTTCCGCGCAGCGATCGACTGGGCGCTCGACCATGATCCCGAGCTCGCCTTCCGGCTCGTGATCGCGCTCGAGCAGTTCTGGGTGATGAACGACGCATTCGAGGGCGTCCGGTGGCTGAGGGCGGTGCTGGAGAACGGCTCGCGTGTCCCGCAGGTGCTGCGGGCCCGCGCACTGAGGACTCACGGCGAGTCGGCCTGGATCTCCGGCGACTTCGAAGGTGGAACCCTCCTGATGGAGGAGGCGCTGACGGAGTTCCGGCAGCTCGGCGAGGAGCAGGGGGTGGCCGTGGTCCTCCACCGCCTCGCGGTCAGCGCGATCGTGGGGAAGGATCTTGCCCGCGCCCGGCAACTGCTCGACGAGTGCCTCGCGCTATGCGAGAGCAGCCCCAGGTCGAAGCTCGTCGCCGATGTAATCGGGAAGCTCGGTTGGGTCGAGCGGGAGGAGGGAAACCCGGAGCGAGCGCTCGAGCTCTTCGAGGAGAGCACAGCGCGGTGCGAGGAGGTCGGCTTCACATGGATGCAGGCGAAGACCGTCCTCGACGTCGCGGACGTCGCGGACGAGCTCGGCCGAACCGGCCTCGCACGGGAGCGAGCAGGCGAGGCCGTCCGTCTCTGTCGAGAGATCGGCGACCGGCAGGGGCACCGTCTATGCGCTCGCGCTGCTCGCCCGGCTCGCGAGCGCAGCCGGCCGGGCCGAACGAGCCGGCCGGCTCTGGGGCGCGATCGATGCCGAAGAGGCGCTTGGCCCGGTCGGCCACTGGGAACGCCAGCGGGAGGAGATCGCCTCGTCCGTCGTCCTGCCGTCACCCGAGTTCGAGTCCGGCCGCTCGACGGGCCTGTCCCTGTCGCTCGACGACGCGGTCGAGTACGCGCTCGGCGACGAGTGAGGTTCGGTGGAGGAGGCGGTCGAGCTCGCGGCGACAGGTGACGCTCGAGATCGCGGCGCTTCAGCCGCGGATGACGAGCTCGCGCGGTTCGCTGTCGGCGGCGGTTTCCGGATGCCCGCCGAACCGAAGCTCCAGAATCCCGCGCAACGCGTCGATCACGTTCGCCCGAGCTTCTTCACGGTCCCGCACCGCGTCTTCGTCAAAGCGGCGGGCGTCCTTCGGCCGGGCGGACGACTCGCGCTCGCGGACATGGCCGCCGTCAAGCAGAGGTAGGGGGCCGACGCTCGAGGTCGCAGGCCATCGGGTCCGCTCGCCTCGCGCGCCGGAGCTCAACGACCCGCCGATACAGGGCGAGGTAGTTGTCGACCATCCGGTTGGAATCGAAACGATTTGCGACCGACGTCCGCACGGCCGCCCGGTCGATTCCCGACGCCGCACTGACCGCGTCGAGTGCCTCGTCGATGGAGCCGACGAGGAAGCCGTTCTCTCCGTCACGGACGATCTCGGGCATCGATCCACGCGGGCGCGCGATCACAGGCGTTCCGCAGGCCATCGCCTCGACGACGCTGAGCCCGAACGGCTCGTCGAAGTTGACGAGGTGCAGAAGGGCCAGCGCGCCACCCAGGAGCCGGTTGCGTCGATCCGGCCCCACCGCGCCGATGTACTTGATCCTCGTTCCGTCCACGCGGGGTTTCACGAGGCGCTCGAAGTACTCCTGGTCGTGAATGATCCCGGCGATCGTCAAGGGCATCCCCGCCCGTGTGGCTACGTCGATCGCCTCGGCTGTTCCCTTGTCCGGATGAATCCTCCCGAAGAACAACAGGTACTCGCCTGGTCCGGGCTCGAGGTCGAACTGCCGCAGGTCGATGCCGTGGTGAATGGTGGCCAGGTAGTCGAGCCTCTCGTGGCGGTCCGCGTCGCTGATGGCGACGTAATAGCCGCTCGCGTTGTACTTCTCGAAGACCGGAACGATCCGCTCGGAGGAAAATCCGTGGATCGTGGTGACGAGTGGAGTGCGCACCAGCCGGCTGTAGGTGAGTGGCAGGAAGTCGAAGTTGTTGTGGATGACGTCGAACTCTTCGGATCGCTCGAATGCCGCTGAGATGTGCAGGCTCTCCCAAACCTTGGCGTCCAGCGCCGGATCTTCCGACAACCCGGTCGGAGCAGTCGCTACCAGCCGTGCTGTCGTCACCGAATCGGCCGTGGCGAACAGCGTGACGTCGACTCCCTTGGCAACCAAACCCTCCGTCAGAAGCGACGTGACCTGCTCCCACGGCCCGTAGTGACGCGGCGGCACGCGCCACGAGATCGGCGCCAGCATCGCCACCCGGAGCTGCTCGCTCACGCGCGCCGGCGGCAGCAGCGTGCTCGATGCCAAGCCGCTCAGCTCTCGCGAGACGCCGAAAGCCTCTGAACTTCGAGGGCGATCTCACGAAGGGCTTGCTCGAGCCGCTCGTTTCGGGCCATGAGCTCGGCGATCGCAACCGAGGTCGGCGTCGTCGACAGTAGCGGTTGGTGACTCCTCCGACCCTCGATCAGCTCGTCCACCCGCTCGAGCAACGTCCCTGTCAAGGTTTCCATCCGATCTCCTTTGGCCCAAGGGGTTACCGCAGACCCAGTCTCACCGAGAGGAAGCTGCCCTCCGGCACCTGGTCGGCAACGAGGGGACGCGGCCCGCGTCGAGGCACGAACGCCAAGAACGCGGCGGCGCGACTTGGCTCGTTGACACCGTCAGCATAGCGCCGACCAAATCGGGCCGCCGATGTCTGCCGATCGACGTTCTCAGGCCGAGCCAGGCTCGATGGCGTCGAGCAGGTCGTCGAGGCTGGCGGTGGCGAGGCAGATCGAGGTGTCCGCGGCACCGTAGTAGAGGCGGATCTCGCCGGCTGCGGGTTCGTGCACGAGGCCGCACGGAAAGACGGTGTTCGGTACATCGCCTTGCCGTTCGTACGGTGCGTGTGGCGCCAAGACCCATTCGGGTGATCGGCCGAGCACTCGGGTCGGTTCTTCGAGATCGACGAGCGCAAGGCCGACCCGGTAGATCGCACCGGCGACCGTCTCCTTGACCCCGTGGTAGATGACGAGCCAGCCTCGGTCGGTCCGCAGGGGTGGGGGACCGATTCCGATGCGAAGCGAGTCCCACCAGGCGCCATGCCGCGGCTGCAGGACCTGTTCGGGCGCGCCCCAATTCTCGAGGTCGGCCGAGCGCGAGAGGAGTATCTCCCCGCGGGACCCGCCGAACGCCGTCATCGGCCGGTGGAAGAGGATCCATTTCCCTCCTATGCGGTGCGGCAGAAGTGCCGCGTTCTTGTCCTCCGGTTGTTTGACGATGCCGTGCCGCTCGACGGTGCGGAAGTCCCTCGTCGTTGCGAGATAGACGGCGGGTCCGGCGGGGCCGTAGGCCGTGCAGGTGATCACCCAGCGATCGAGCTCGTCCAACCAGACGGCACGCGGGTCCTCGAACCCCCACTGCTCGCTCTCGACCCCGTCGGCTGGTTCGAGCAGCGGCTCGCTTGCAACCGACCAGCCATCGATCCCGTTCGCCGAGCGGGCAACCGTGAGATGGGAGACACCCGTGAGAGCTTCCACCCTCGCGAGCACGACGGTCTCGCCGTCGACGACGGCCGCTCCGGGATTGAAGACGGCGTTGACCAGATAGGGCCAGTCGGCGGCTTCGAGGATCGGATTCGCAGGGTGGCGCCGGAACAGCTCGCGGCGGATCGCCGTCATGCCGCTTTCGCCCGCGAGGCGCGACGGCGAAGGACGACGGGGAGTCCGGCGCTATCGAGCACCAGCTCCGCACGGTGAAAGGCGAGCGTCGACTCCGCACCCTCGTTGGCGTTCAGATCCTCCTCGCCGAGGCCGTCGCTGCAACCGCCGGTCGAGAAGTCGTACAGCGGTCGATCGAGCCGGTTGCGGCCGAGGAACCAATCGAAGGCGCACTGGGCGCGGGCGCCGTGCTCGGGCTCGCCGGTGATGACGAACGCCGCGAGCTCCGCCTCGACCAGGGCCGATGCATCGAGCGGCTGCTCGTCGCCGCTTCCCGTAGCGGAGTCGCCGCGAAGACGCCCGCGGTGACCGGGAAGGCGCAGCATGTCGTCTCCAAGCCCACACTCGTCACCGAGCCAGACGAGCGACTCGAGACCCATCGTGACGTCCGTCTCCCGTCCAAGAGCCGTACCACCCACGATCAACGCTTGCGAAAGCCGCGCGTTGTCGTAGCGGAGCTCGTCTTCGAACCAAGACCACCCCGGAGACGCGCTCCTCGCATATGCGGCGGCGAGCTGCTCCACGAAGCGCTCCAAGAGATGCAGCGCCTGCGGTTCGCGCCGATCGGCATCGAGGCGCGCGAGGCCGAGCACGGTGTATGCCGCCGTGCGGAGCGAAACGTCATCCTGGAGGGAGACGACGTGCGCGTCCAGCAGACGGCGGGCGGGCCCGACGACCGCCGGCGCCCACTCGGTCGACAGCACCTCGCCGAGAGCCCAGATCGATCGACCGACGTGGTCGCCGAGATGCGGCTCGTCGAGCCAACGGCGGTCGTAGCCCATGAAGTTGTGCATCCCACTGCCGTTGGGACCAGTCGCGGCATGGAGAAAGGCGAGGGAGCGGTGCAGGATCGTCCTCCAGGGCTGCTCGCCGTAGCGGCGCGCGAGCTCGAGTGCGACGACGGCGAGCCGCGCGACGTCGTCGACGCAGTAGCCGGTCTCGCGGTTGGGGATCGCACCGTGTGCGTGCTGCACGATGCCCACGTCGTCGACCAACGTGAGCAGATGATCTCTCCGCACGGAGGCGAGTTGCAGCTCGACCGCCGGAATGGGCGTCCGGCGAGGCGCGTCCAGTGCCGCTTCGCGCAACACCGTAGTGGTGGCCTCGGCAACCGACGGCCACGCGAGCGCTTCGCCGATCCGGCGAGCCTCCGCTCGCGCCGACGCCAGCGCATCGGGGTGCTCGACGAACTCGCAGACGGCGTCGGCCAGCGCCGGCGCGTCGCCGAACGGGACGATACGCCCGGCGCCAGAGGCAAGAACGTCCTCCGCGTACCAGTACGGCGTCGAGATCGAGGCACAGCCGGCCGCAACCGCAAACGTGAGCGCGCCCGACGCGATCTGCTCCCGATTGCGATACGGGGTGACGAACACGTCTGTCACGGCGAGCAGATCCGCCAGCTCGTCGACGGAGAGGAAGCGGTCGTCGAACTCGACGTGGTCGCCGAGCCCGAGATCGACGACGCGTCGCTCCAGCATCAGGCGGTACTGCTCACCTTCCCGGCGCGCCACCTGCGGATGCGTGCGCCCGGCAATCAGGTACAGGACCTCGGGATGACGTTCGACGATCGCGGGCAACGCCGCAATCGCCGTCTCCAACCCCTTCCCCGGAGAGATGAGCCCGAAGCTGGAGAGCAGGAAGCGCGAGCGCATCCGCTCGAACCCACCCGGCGTGGGTGTGACATACAGCGGTCGTCGCCCGGAGGCATGTTCCTGCCGCCGTCGCCCGAGCTGGACCGGCGCGCCGTGCGGCACCACTCGAATCTTGTCAGCTGCGCAAGCTCCGGTCTCGACCAGCAGACGCCTCGCGGTGTCGGTCATCACGATCACGCGCTCTGCTTGCTGGCAGAGGCTGGTGAGGACGTGGAGCTGATGGCGGGTCGGCTCCGACAGCACCGTGTGCAGCGTCACGACGAGTGGCTGCGCCAGCTCCTGCGCGAAGGAGAGCACGAACTCGCCGTCCGCACCCCCGAAGATCCCGTACTCGTGCTGAAGTAGGACCACGTCGACATCGAAACGACCGAGCAACCGCGACGCGCGCACGTAATCGCCTCGCACTGCTTGGGAGACCGTTGCCAACAGCTCGGGCCTCTGCGGGCTCGACGGCTCGTCGACGACGACGACGACGCCGACATCCCGGATACCGCGTACCCCGAGGAGTGCGGCTCGCAGGTCGAAGGAGAACGTCCCGATGCCGCACGCGCGCGGCGGATACGTCGACAAGATCGCGGTACGCACGACTCCGGGCGCGCCCCTTTCGCTAGGTATCCGACAAGTCGACGTCGCCACGCGTCAACGAGGTCAGAGCGCCCACTCTACCCGAGCTCGGCAGTACGGGTCATCGAGCCGAGACGTGGACGAGCCTGACCGCTCGTGCGAGGAACAGCTCGTATTCGCTCTCGGCCGCGGTCAGAGCAGCCTCGGCCGGCTACCCACTCAAGATCGCCGGCCGGCGGCTCGCGACGGCGCGCATCGCGAGCGAGAAGGTGAGGCCTGCGAGCGCAGCGGCGCTTGCACTCGTCACCAGAAGCAGGCCTGACGCCAGGGAGAAGTTGATCGCGATGTCCTTGCCGGCGCCGAGCGCGAGCAGGATCGCTGCGGTCGCACCCGCGTTGGCTACTACTCCCCCCGCCGTGATGGGAATGACGCCTGCAGCGGCGCTGAGGCAGAGAACGCAGAGGGCTGCCGTCGGCGAGAAGGACAGACCGAGTGCGCTCAGAAGCAACGCGCTGCCGACCGCGCGGGTCGTCCAACAGCCCAGCAGGTAGACACCCGCGACTGCCGCACAGCGCCGTCCGTGGCGCGTCCTGTGCCGGGAGATGTGGTCCGAGGCTGTACGAAGGTGGCGACTTCGGCGGAGCAGCGGGAACCGCACCAGCTGGGCGCTCGCGACGAGCAACGCGCAACAGCAGACCCCGAACACGACGACGATCAGTAGTGGACCGCGCAAGCTCGCAGAGCTCGTTGCCGTCGCCGAGATCGACAGGGGCAGCATCGCGACGGCGTCGACCATCCCAAGCGAGAGGATCGAGAGAGCTATCGCCTCGAGCCCGATGCGAATTCCGCCAAGCCTGTGCAGCGTCCCCACCTTGATCACGTAGTCGAGACGGAACGGAAGCACTGCCCCGCTCGCGGCCGCTGCACCGACCGATGCCAAGCAGCGGGCCTGATCGGGTTGCTGGTCACGCGGGAACAGTCTGTGCCAGCCGCGTGCACGCAGGACGTAGCTCGCGAAGTAGCAGCCTGCGGCGACAGCGACGAGCACGGCGTGCGCGTGCGCGAGCGGCCAGCTGGAATGCGTCAACCGCCGACCGACCAGGATGCCGCCGGCAATCGTGACAAGAGCGAAGGCGACGCCGGCTGCGAGCCGCCGGCGCTGCGGCGCCACGGCAGCTCGTAATGAAGGCATCTCCTCTTACAGTACCCCGGAACCGTGGCGGCCGCCACCAGGCGACACCAGACGAACGGCTCGAAGAACCGAAGCCCCCAAGCCGTATGCCGCATCCCGCTCGCACCCAGGATCGCGAGCGCGTCGAAACGCCACAAGCTCGCGCCCTGCACGCGCTCGCCCGCCAAGGAGATCGTCTTGGCAAGCGATTGGCAACACGAGAGGGGCAGACAGCCAGGTCACCGTTGATCGCGTCGACACGCCACGCGGATCGCTAGGCTGCCGGGTAGGCGCGAGAGGGCGCCTCCGGGTCCGCGGGTAGGACGGAGTCCACCTCTAACAGGAACGAGCACGGAATCGTGGCGTTCTCCTTCGAGGCCTGGCACGCGGACCGCAGGCCGGTAAAGGAGACGTCATGCCGGCACTTCCGGCTCACCCGAACCTCGACCAGCTCCGCCACCAGGCCAAAGACCTGCTGCGGTCAGCCAAGGCGGGAGACAGCGGCGCGATCGAAGAGATCCGGGCTGTCTCGAACGAGCTCAACCTCGCGGCTGCGCAGCTCGCAGTCGCTCGCAGCTACGGGTTCGCGAGCTGGCCGCGGCTGAAGGAAGAGGTCGAGAAGAGGAACCTCGAGCTCGCCGAACAGGTGGACGCGTTCTGCCACGCGAGTGTCGGCGGCCGCATCGGCCGCGCCGCCCGCCTGCTGAACGCGACGCCCGCGATCGCCGACTACAGCTTCGCCACCGCGGTGATCCTCGGCAACGTCGACCGCGTCGCCCACGAACTCCGGCGCGATCCGGCGCTCGCCACCCGTCACGACCCGCGCTCGGGCTGGGCGCCGCTTCATGCCGCCTGCGCGTCGCGCTGGCACCACCTCGACCCAAGCCGAGGAGACGAGCTGCTCGCCGTCGCGCAGCTCCTGCTCGCGGCCGGCGCGGATCCCATCGCGACCACGGTCGGTCCCAGGGCGAGCTGGTCGCCATTGCGCTGTGTGATCGCGACCGCGAACAGTGGCCCGAGCAACCGCGCCCTCGCCGAGCTGCTGCTCGAACGCGGCGCCGTCCCCAACGACCACGACCTCTACCTCGCCGGCTTCGCACACGACCGCGATCAGCTGCTGCCACTCCTCCTCGACCGCGTACCGAACGTGCGCGAGGTCGCCGAACAGGCGCTCGCCGCGCCGATCAGCAACGACGACGCCGAAACGACGCGGCTAATGCTCGAAACCGGAGCCGATCCCAACCGTTACCGCGACGACGACGGACACCGCGTTCCGGTCGTCTGGGCCGCAATCCGTGCCGGCTGCAGCTCCGCGCTGCTCGACCTGCTCCTCGCCCACGATGCCGACCCGAACGCAGCCGGTCCCGACGGATACACGCCCTACCGGCTCGCCACCGCCGCCGGCAGAACCGACCTCTGCGAGCTGCTTGGCCGCTACGGTGCCGACGACCGCCTCACCGCTGCCGACCGCTTCCTCTCGGCCTGCCGTCGCGCCGACCGTCGCGAAGCACAGCGCGAACTCGACGAGAACCCCGAGCTACTTCGCGGACTCAGCGACGACGAGCGTGCCATGCTCGTCCGCGCCGCCGAGCGCGGCGACACCGACGCCGTCGAGCTCATGCTCGACCTCGGCCTCCCCATCGACGCACGCGGCGACAACGGCGCAACAGCACTCCACATCGCCGCCTACTCCGGCAGCGCTAGCACCGTCCAGCTCCTGCTCAAGCGCGGCGCCGACATCGAAGCCCTCGACACGACCTGGAACAGCACGCCACTCGACTGGGCCGCAGTCGGAAGCGGCGAGAAACCAACCAGCGATCCGGGCGCCGACTGGATCGAAACCGTGCGTGCGCTGCTCGCACACGGCGCCTCAGCGGACGCCGTCACACTTTCTCCGGACGATCCAAAGCCACCCAGCCCGGAAGTCGGTGAGCTCCTTCGCGCTCAACTCGATCAACAGTCGAGCTCGTGAAGCTCCCGGGGATTCACATGCGTCGACCCGTCGGCGAGAACGGATTCCCGCCGATGAGTTCCGCCTGACGAAGCGGTCAAAGCAGCAAGACCAGCGACGCCTCGACGAAGGAGGGTCTCACATGCGAAGCGTGGTTTTGATGATGAGTGTCTCAGTCGACGGGTTCGTCGCAGGGCCCCACGGTCACGCCGGCGCGCTCCCCGAGCCTGACGAGCTGAAGCGTTGGAAACTCGATCGGGTCCGCCGGGCCGGGACGCACATCATGGGGCGGGTCACCTACGAGGAGATGGCGGCGCATTGGCCAACCTCCACCGACGACTACGCCGCCCCGATGAACGAGATCCCCAAGGTCGTCGTCTCGACGACGCTCAACGAGGCGACATGGGCCGAATCCACGATCGCACGCGGCGACCTCGCAGACGAGATCGCCACGCTCCGCCGCCAACCCGGCGGCGAGATCATCGCCTGGGGCGGCGCCAGCCTCGCTCAGTCGCTGTCAAGGGCCGGACTCGTCGACCAATACGTTCTCATCATTCAGCCCGTCGTGTTCGGGAGCGGCCTGCCCATGTTCCGAGACCTGCCCGACGCGCTGAAGCTCGACCTGATCGAGGCACAGACGTTCGACACCGGCACCGCGCTCCACGTCTACGAGCCGAGCGATCGAGCCGATCGGCCCCGCGCATAAGCGCTTGTCCGCCCTCGAACGAGGCACGCGCGGAACCAGCCTCAACCTCGGCATCAAGCGCCTAATCGGGTCGGTCGACTCAGCGGCGATCAGCGGCGGCGGAGTGCGAGCAGTGAAAGCATTTCGTGACAGGCGGTTGCGGCGAGGAGAGCAGTGATCCCGCCGGGATCGTAGGCGGGGGCCACCTCGACGCAGTCGAGGCCGCGGAAGTCGATGCCGTGCAGTGCGCGAAGGTAGGCGAGCGCGACGTCCGAGGTCGGGCCGCCGACCTCCGGGGTGCCCGTCCCGGGAGCGAAGGCGGGGTCGACGAAGTCGATGTCGAAGGAGAGGAACGCCGCGTCCTCGCCGACCCGCTCGCGGACGACGTCGCCGTACCGGTCCGGCGTCAACTTCTTCAACTCCGGCCACGGCAGCGCGAGGAAGCCGAGGCGGCGCGGCTCCTCCTCGTCGCCGGCGCCGTAGAGCGTGCCGCGCATCCCCGCCTGCACCGAGCGAGCGGGGTCGATCAGCTTTTCCTCGAGGGCGCGCCGGAAGACTGTCCCGTGGAAGTACTTGGCTCCGTAGTACGCATCCCAGACATCCGCGTGTGCGTCGAGGTGGACGAGCGCGAGCGGCCCGTGCACGGCCGCGGCGGCGCGGAGCTCTGCAAGCACGATCGAGTGGTCACCCCCGAGACAGAGCGGAATCACGCCCGCACGGTGAATCGGTTCGAGGTACTCCTGGACTCGTTGGAGCGTCTCCATGTGGTAACCGGGGACCGTCGGCGCGTCGCCGTGGTCGACCACGGAGAGGTGGTCGAAGATCTCGACGCCCAGGTAGGCGTTGAACGGCCGGAGGAACACCGACGCGCTGCGGATCGCCTCGGGCCCGAAGCGCGCGCCCGAGCG
>Ga0066709_100003482_pt1 | contig 12107 bp, 21 predicted proteins | sample GraSoiAngelo_158_FD_79665 | JGI IMG/M metagenome (GOLD analysis project Ga0066709, IMG submission 79665) | Grasslands soil microbial communities from the Angelo Coastal Reserve, California, USA - 14_1009_16_30cm | ecosystem: Environmental > Terrestrial > Soil > Grasslands | place: USA... | reverse complement strand
CATCCTCCTCACAGGAACCGCGCCTTTCGAGCGCGGTTTATCGGGACATACAGACACGCGCAGCGATGCTGCGCGCAGCCGTCCTATGGTAGCAAAGCGGGTTTTCTTGCTGCAGTGAGGATTCGCGGCTCCCTTTCCGTGACAGCCACGGTGTGCTCGAAATGGGCCGACAGCGACCCGTCGGCCGTCGAGATCGACCACTCGTCGCTGTGGAGGTAGATCGCCGGGCTGCCGACGTTGATCATCGGCTCGATCGCGAACGTCATCCCCGGTGCGAGCTCCGGGCCGCGGCCGGGCGCTCCGTAGTTCGGGATCTGCGGGTCCTCGTGCATCGACCGTCCGATCCCGTGTCCGACGAGGCTGCGAACGACCGAGAAGCCCGCCCCCTCGGTTGCGGCCTGGATCGCGTGCGAGATGTCGGACAGACGGTTCCCGGCCCGGCACTGCTCGATCCCCGCCGCCAGGGCGGCGCGGCAGGCGTCCATCAGCTTCTCGGCCTGGGGCGACACTTCGCCGACGGCGAACGTGAATGCCGAATCGGCCACGAACCCGTCGAGGATGACCCCGATGTCGACGGACAGGATGTCTCCTTCGGACAATGCGACCGGGCCGGGGATGCCGTGCACGACCATGTCGTTCGGGGACGTGCAGATCGACGCCGGGTAGCCGTTGTAGCCCTTGAACGAGGAGATGCCGCCCTGAGAGCGGATGTACTCGTCGGCGATCCGGTCGAGCTCGGCGCTGGTCACGCCGGGCCGCAGTTGCTCGCCCACAAGCCCGAGGGTGTCGGCGACGACCTGCCCGGCCCGAGCCATCTTCTCGATTTCGGCCGACGACTTTCGAATGATCATCTGACGCCCACCTGCTCCAACGCCTGCTCGATCTCGCCGAAGACCTCGTTCTCGGGCCGATCGCCGTGAATGCCGATGAGGTTGCCGGCGAGCCGGTAATGGCCGACCAGCGGCTCGGTCTCGCGGTGATAGAGATCGACGCGCTTGGCGATCGCCTCGGGCGTATCGTCGGCCCGTCCCTCGCCCTCCGCACGCAGGCGGAGCCGCTCGATCGCGACCTTGTCCGGGACCTGGAGCTCGAACACCACGGACAAGGGCCGGTCGATCTCGGTCAGCATCGAGTCGAGCGCCTCGGCCTGCGGCATCGTCCGGGGGAAGCCGTCGAGGACGAATCCTTGCTGCGCGTCGTCCTGCTGCAGGCGCTCGCGGATGAGCTCGATCATCAGGTCGTCTGGGACGAGCTCGCCGCTCTCGAGGATCGGCTTGACACGGCGGCCGAGCTCGGTGTCGGCGGCGATTGCCGAGCGGAGCATGTCGCCGGTCGCGATGTGGGCGAGGCCGTGCTCCTTCGCGATCCGTTGTGCCTGCGTGCCCTTCCCCGACCCCTGCACGCCTAGGAGGAGAACATTCAGTGGCCTGGTCGGCCCCATCCACCGGCCTTCCGGCGCGCGATAACGCTGCGCCACGCGGCGTCCTCAGTCGCGCTCGGGCTGACTAGCCCGAACGCTCCCTGCGTCCTTGCCTGGCTTGGTTCTCGCACACCGGAAGGGCGGCAATGGCACCGACCAGGCCACTGCGCTATTTGAGGAAGCCCTCGTAGGAGCGCATCATCATCTGCGACTCCATCTGGCGCATGGTGTCGAGCGCGACGCCGACCGCGATCAGCACGGACGTGCCTCCGAGGGCCCTCGAGGTCGCCTGCGAGAACCCGAAGTAGCGGATGAAGATGCTCGGTAAGACCGCGACGATCGCCAGATAGAGCGAGCCGGGCAGCGTCAGCCGGGTCAGGACCCGGTCGAGGTACTGCGCGGTGGGCGGCCCGGGCCGGATGCCGGGGATGTAGCCGCCGTGCTTCCGGAGCTGGTCGGCCTGGTCGACGGGATTGAACTGAACCGCGGTGTAGAAGTACGTGAAGATGATGATCAGGAACCCCTCCATCAGCAGGTAGGTCAGGTTGCTGGGGGAGAAGTGCGAGTTGATGAAGTTCTGCGTCTGCGGGAAGTACTGGCCGATCGTCGGCGGGAACGCCATCACCGCCGCGGCGAAGATGATCGGGATTACGCCGGCCATGTTCACGCGGAGCGGCATGTAGGTCGAGCCGCCGGCGGTCATCCGCCGGCCGACCATGCGCTTCGCGTACTGGATCGGAATCCGTCGCTGGCCTTCCTGGATGAAGACGACGGCGACGATGATCCCGATCGCGATCAGCGGGAAGAAGAGCTTCTCCATGACGCCGCCGTAGTACCAGGCGGTGATGCCTCCCGGGAGGCTCGTCAGGATCGACGCGAAGATCAGCAGCGAGATGCCGTTGCCGACGCCGCGCTTCGTGATCAGCTCGCCCATCCACATCAGGAGCGTCGTGCCCGCCGTCAGGGTGAGCACGATCAGCACGGTGCGGCCGGTGCTCGCCTCGAGGATGCCCTGCCGCTTGAACAGGTAGGCGTACCCCAGCGACTGGGCAGCGGCGAGCCCGACCGTCAGATAGCGCGTGTACTGGTTGATCTTGGCCATGCCCGCCTCGCCCTCTTTCTGCAGCTGCTCGAGCCGGGGGACGACGACGGTCAGGAGCTGGAGGATGATCGAGGCCGTGACGTACGGCATGATCCCGAGCGCGAAGATCGCGAACTGAGAGAGCGCGCCGCCGGAGAAGAGGTTCAGGAGGTTGAGGACCGTCCCGCCCTGGTGGCCGAAGTAGTCCTTGATCGCGCTGGCGTTGACGCCGGGGGCGGGGATCCACGAGCCGAGCCGGTAGACGGCGAGGATGAGCGCCGTGAACAGCACGCGGTGGCGTAGCTCGGGGACGCGCCAGGCGTTGGTGAGCCAGGAGAACATCTAGCTTTCTTCCTCTGCCTGCTCTTCGGCGGGCCCTTCTGCTTCGGCCTTCGGCTCCTCGACGGCAGGTTCCTCCTCGGCGGCGGGTTCTTCTTCCGGAGCCTCTTCGGCGACCGGCTTGGGGGTACGCTTCGGTCGCGGAGGCTTCGGCTTCGGCTCTCCGCGGAGCCAGGTCACCGTGCCGCCCGCCTTCTCGATCTTCTCGCGCGCGGTTGCCGAGAACAGGTGCGCCGAGACCATGAGCTTCTTGGTCAGGTCGCCCGCTCCGAGAATCTTGACGTCGAACCGGGTGTTCCTGATCAGGCCGGCTTCCTTGAGCACCTCGGGAGTGACCTCGCCGTCGAAGCGCTCGAGGTCGCGCACGTTGACGGCGGAGACCCGAGTGCGGTGCGGGCCCATTGGCATCGCGTCCTTCGAATAGGGGCCGCGCTGCTTGCCGAGGCGCATATAGATGGGCATCTGCCCGCCCTCGAACCCGGGCCGCATCTTCTTCGAGCCCGAGCGGGCCTTCTGGCCCTTGATGCCCCGGCCAGAGTACCGGCCCTTGCCAGAGCCGGGGCCGCGGCCGACGCGCTTGCGATTGCGGCGCGGCGAAGCGGGCTTGAGCGACGAGAGGTTGAGCTCCTGGGCCATGCGACTAGTCCTGGACTATTTCCACTAGGTGGCGAACCTTCCTGAGCATACCCGCGAGCTGCGGGGTCTCCGCATGCTCGGCGGTGCGCCCGATCTTGCCGAGGCCGAGGGCGCGAAGGGTGCCGCGATGCCGGGCGCTCTGCCCGATCGTGCTACGCGTCTGTCTGATCTTGATCTTCGCCACTCTCTGTCTCCTGCTGCACCGGCGCCTCTTCGGCAGGTGCCTCCTGTGCCTGTTCGATCTTGACTTTCGCGCCGACCGGCAGCACCTGGCTGATCGTGAGCCCGCGCGCAGCGGCGACGTCCTCCGGACGGCGCAGGCGCTTGAGGCCCTGGACGGTCGCCTTCAGCATGTTTGTCGGATTCGTCGTGCCGAGGCTCTTGGCGAGGATGTCGCGGATGCCGCCGAGCTCGAGCACGGCACGGACGCCGCCGCCGGCGATCACGCCGGTTCCCTCGCTGGCCGGGCGGAGCATGACGCGCGCAGCGCCGAACCGGCCCACGATCTCGTGGGTGATGGTCGTCCCGTGCTTCGGGATCGTGAAGAGGTTCTTCTTCGCATCGTCGACGGCCTTCGAGATCGCGAGCGGGACCTCGCGCGCCTTCCCGTAGCCGAGGCCGACGCGGTCGACCTCGTCGCCGATCACGACGAGCGCGGTGAACGAGAACCGCCGGCCGCCCTTGACCACCTTCGCGACGCGGTTGATCTCGACGACGCGCTCCTTGAGCTCGCGGGTCTCTTCCCTGGCGATGACTTCGCGTTCAACGGGTGTGGTGCTCAAAACTTGAGTCCTTCCTCGCGTGCTGCGTCGGCGAGCGCCTTCACGCGCCCGTGGTACTGGTAGCCGCCACGGTCGAAGACGACTCTCTCGAGGCCTGCCTTCTTCGCGTTCTCTGCGAGCAGCTTCCCGCCCTCGGCCGCCTGGGCGGTCTTGTTGCCCTTGAACGACTTCTTGAGGTGCAGCCAGCTCGCGGCTGCGAGCGTCCTCGCAGCGAGGTCGTCGACGAGCTGGGCCTCGATGCCGCGGTTCGAGCGGAAAACGACGAGACGCGGCCGCTCGGCCGTCCCGGAGATCGCCTTCCGCACGCGCTTGTGGCGGCGCTCGCGCGCCTTCCTCACGGTCATGGTCGCCATTAGGCCCTATTGCCGGCAGCGAAGCCGCCTGTCCGCCCCCGCGGACCAGTGGAGGGGGTCTGAGGGAACCGGGAGGTTCCCCCGGCGCCGCGAGTTCTGTTACGGGTCAGCGTCATGCTCGCTTGCCAACTTTCCGTCTTACGTACTCGCCGTGGTAACGGATGCCCTTGCCCTTGTATGGCTCCGGCGGCCGCACATCGCGCACCTCGGCGGCGATCTCCCCGACCTGCTGCTTGTCGATCCCCTTGACGACGATCTCGTTCTGGACCGGCACCTCGAAGGTGATGCCGGCCGGCGCGTCGACGACGACGGGGTGCGAGAAGCCGACGTTGAGCTCGAGGGCCGTGCCGCGCAGCGCAGCGCGGTAGCCGACGCCCTGGATCTCGAGGCGCTTCTCGAACCCCTTCGTGACGCCCTCGACCATGTTGGCTACGAGCGAGCGGGTCAGCCCGTGCAGTGCGCGATCGTCGCCGCGCTCGGTCGGCCGCTTGACGACGAGCTGCCCGTCTTCCTTCTCGACCGTGATCCGTGCGGGCACGTTTTGCGTGAGCTCTCCGAGCGGTCCGTTCACCGTCACGCGGCCAGGGTCGACCGCGACGTTGACGCCGTCGGGAATCTCGATTGGCTGTTTGCCGATTCGACTCATTCGCTCACCAGATGAAGCAGACGACCTCGCCGCCGACTCCGCGTTCCTCCGCCGTCCTGCTGGTGACGAGACCGCCCGAGGTGGAGAGGATCGCGGTGCCCATCCCCCCGAGGACTCGCGGCAGGCGATCCTTGCGAGCGTACACGCGGCGGCCCGGCTTCGAGACGCGCTTCAGGTCGGTGATGATCCGCTCCCGGTTGCGCCCGAACTTGAGATCGACGACGAGCGAGTCGAAGCTCTCGCCCTTCTCGACTCGGAAGTCCTTGATGTAGCCCTCCTCCTTGAGGATGCGGGCGATCTCCTCCTTCAGGCGAGAGGTGGGCATCGTCGTCGAGTCGTGCATCGCCTTGTTGGCGTTGCGGATCCGCGTGAGCATGTCTGCAATTGGGTCTGTATGCACGTGTTTTTCTACCTGCCTATCTCTTTCCCAGTCTCCCGAGCGAAGCGACGGGACTTCCTAATTCCGCGAAAGGTGCGAAGCATTTTTCGCGGTTCACCAGCTGCTCTTGGTCATGCCGGGGATCGCGCCCTCGTGCGCGAGCTCGCGCAGGCAGATCCGGCAGAGGCCGAACTTCTTGTAGACCGCGCGCGGCCGGCCGCAGCGGTTGCAGCGGCTGTACTTCCGGACGCTGAAGCGCGGCGTCCGCTTGGCCTTGGCGATCAGGGACTTCTTAGCCACGCTGTGCTCCTATTTCTGCGAATGGAAGGCCGAGCCCGCGCAGGAGCGCGAGCCCCTCCTCGTCGTTTTTGGCCGTGGTCGTGATCGCGACATCCAGGCCGCGCACGGCCTGGATGTCGTCGTAGTTGATCTCCGGGAAGATGATCTGCTCGAGGATGCCGATGGAGTAGTTGCCCCGCCCGTCGAACGATTCAGGGGCAAGCCCGCGAAAGTCGCGGATGCGCGGGAGCGCGATCGACACGAGCCGGTCGAGGAACTCCCACATTCGGTCGCCGCGAAGCGTGACGCGCGCGCCGATCGGCATCCCTTCGCGGAGCTTGAAGCTCGCGATCGACTTGCGGGCCTTACGCACCTGTGCGCGCTGACCGGCAATCGTCGTCAGCTCCTCGATCGCGCTGTCGAGCGCCTTCGTCTCGGTCTTGGCCTCGCCGACGCCCATGTTGAGCGTGATCTTGGAGACGCGCGGCACGCGCATCAGCGACCTGAAGCCGAGCTCCTCCTTGAGCTGGGTGCGGAGCTCGTCCTGGTAGCGCTCCTTCAGGCGCGGAATATGTCCGTTTTCGGCAGGCACTACTTGTCGATCTCCTGGCGGCAATCGTCGCGCCGGCAGACGCGAACGCGCCGCCGGTCGCCCTTGATCTCCTTGATGACGACCCCGACGCGGGTCGGCCGATTGCACGTCGGGCAGACCAGCATCACGTTCGAGATCGGGATCGGCGCCGCCTTCTCGATCACGCCGCCCGGTGCGATCTGGGACTGGCCCATCCGGCTCGGGTTCTTCATCGGCCTCGGGCGCGTGTGGCGCTTGATCATGTTCAGGTTCTCGACGACTACGCGCTTCTCGCTTGGACGCGCCTCGAGCACGCGGCCCTGCTTGCCGCGGTCCTTGCCGGCGAGCACGTGCACGGTGTCGCCCTTCCTGATCTTCATCGCTTTCACGGTTACAGCACCTCCGGGGCCAGGCTGACGATTTTCATGAAGTTCTTCTCGCGCAACTCGCGGGCGACCGGCCCGAAGATGCGCGTGCCGCGCGGGTTTCTGGCGCCGTCGATGAGCACGGCCGCGTTCTCGTCGAACGCGATCTGCGTCCCGTCGTCGCGCCCGTAGGCCTTCTTCGTGCGGACGACGACCGCCTGGACGACCTCGCCCTTTCGGACCGCGCCCTGCGGCGTCGCCGTCTTGACGGTGCCGACGATGACGTCGCCGACCCGGGCGTAGCGTCGGTGCGAGCCTCCGAGCACGCGGATGCAGAGGAGCTCGCGCGCTCCCGTGTTGTCCGCGACGCGTAGACGGGACTCCTGCTGGATCATTTGCGACCCTCCCCGTGACGGTTTCGCGTCTCTGGGGCGCGAGTCGCAAGCAGTTCAAGGACGCAGGGAGCCCCGATAGTTATGACTATCGGGGCGACTGAGGACGCCGAAATGTGCCGCGAATCGCGTTCCAGAGGCGCACTAACTGTTGCCGGGGGGGTCACTTAGCGACCTCCAGCACCTCGGCCAGGCGCCATGCCTTCGTCTTCGAAAGCGGGCGGGTCTCGACGATGCGCACCAGATCTCCGACCTTGGCCGCGTTCTGCTCGTCGTGGGCGTGGAACTTGTTCGAGCGGCGGACGACCTTCTTGTAGCGCGAGTGCGCCTTCACGGTCTCGACACGAACCACGATCGTCTTGTCCATCCCGCTCGAGACGACGACGCCGCGGCGCTCCGCGCGCCGGCCTCGCTCGCGCTCGGGCTTCGGGGCGCGCGTGATCGGCTTGCGGCCCTCCACCTGCTCGCGCTTGGGCCTCGATCGTCGGCGGCGCTCCCGCCGGGGCTTGCGCTTCGGCTTCGCCGGAACGGCCGGAGCTTCGGCGGCAGGGGGCTCTGGGCCGGCGGCGGCGGGCGCTTCGGCGGCAGGCGCTATCTCAGCCCCGCCGGCCGGCGCCTCTTCGGCGGGCGGCTCTTCGGCCGGAGCCTCTTCGGCAGCCGGCTCCTCCTCCGCAGGAGCTTCCTCGGCTGAGGGCTCCTCTGCGGGAGGCTCTTCCGCTTCGGCTACGGGCTCCTCTGCGGGAGCTTCGGCAGCGGCAGCCTCGGCCTCGACGTCCGCCTCGGGCTCGGCCTCGGCGACAGGCGTCTCGTCGGGAGTTTCGTCCGCCTGAGTTTCCTCCGGCTGCTTCTCTTCGTCCTTCTTCTTGGGCACCTAGCTTGTCTCCTTCGCCAGTTCTCTCTCGTTGCGCACGGTCAGGATGCGCGCGATCTCGCGCTTCGCCAGCTTCAGGCGCGCCGGGTTTTCGAGCGCGCCGGTCGCCGACTGGAAGCGGAGGTTGAACAGCTCTTGGCGCCGCTCGGCGAGGGCGTCGTCGAGCTGGTCGTCGCTCATGTCTCGCAGCTCTCTAGCTCGCAAAGAGATCGGCCTCCCGTTTCACGAACTTCGTCTTCAGCGGCAGCTTCGTGCCGGCCAGGCGCAAGGCTTCCTTGGCCAGGTCCTCGGGCACGCCGGCCAGCTCGAACATGACCCGCCCGGGCTTGATGACCGCGACCCAGTGCTCGGGCGCACCCTTCCCGGAGCCCATGCGCGTCTCGGCCGGCTTCTGGCTCACCGGCTTGTCCGGAAAGACGTTGATCCAGACCTTGCCTCCGCGCTTGATCTTTCTGGTCATGGCGATACGGGCGGCCTCGATCTGGCGGTTCGTGACCCAGCCGGCTTCCATCGACTTGATCCCGTAATCGCCGAACTGGACGTGCGTCTGACCCTTGGCGACGCCCCTGCGGCGGCCGCGCTGCTGCTTCCGGTACTTCGTCTTCTTGGGAAGGAGCACTAGCCCTCGCCTCCGGCGTCGTCTGTCTTCGCTTCCTTCTTCCCCTTGGGTTTGGTCTCGGGAGCCTCGGCGACGGGCGCCTCAGCGGGGGAACCTGCCGGTTCGCCCGGAGCCCCCTCCCCTGGTCCGCCGTCGGGGACAGGCGGCGGCACCGCCTCCTCGTCGGTGCGCGGGCGCTCGACGTTGTCCTGTGATCCCTGTCGCCGCGTGCCGCGCCTGGGGCGCCGGGCGCGAACGGGGCCGAGGCCCTCGCGGTCGGCGGCACGGCTGCGGCTGCTCTCGCGCGAGGCGGAGAGGCCTTCGGTGCGGCCACCGAGGCGGCGCGCCGTGTCCTGGTCGCCGAGACGCGTCTCCTTCTGCTGGGCGACGCTCTCGAAGCCTTCGGGCATGATCTCGCCCTTGTTGATCCAGACCTTGACGCCGATGCGGCCGAATGTCGTCTTCGCCTCGACGAAGCCGTAGTCGATGTCGGCGCGGATCGTGTGCAGCGGCACGCGGCCCTCGGAGTAGCTCTCCGAGCGACTCATCTCGGTGCCGCCGAGCCGGCCGCCGCACTGCACCTTCACGCCGTGGGCCCCGGAGCGCATGGCCGAGGCGAGCGAGCGCTTCATCGCGCGGCGGAAGCTGACGCGGTTCTGGAGCTGCTCAGCGATCGACTGTGCGACGAGCTTCGCGTCCAGCTCCGGACGCTTGATCTCGTTGATGTTGATGTGAACGTTCTTGTGCGTCATCCCGTGGATCTCCTTGCGGAGCGCGTCGACCTCGGCCCCCGACTTGCCGATCACGATCCCGGGCCGCGCGGTGTAGATGTCGATCGTGATCCGCTGCTTGTCCTTGCGGATGAGCACGTCCGAGAGCCCCGCGTGCGAGAGCTTGCTGTAGATGTGCTCGCGGATCTTGATGTCCTCGAGCAGCGCCTCCGGGAACTCCTTCGTGCCCGTGTACCAGTTCGACTTCCAGTCGTGGATGACGCCGACGCGCATCCCGCCGGGATGTACTTTCTGACCCATTAGTGCTCATTCCAGTAATTCAGCCGAGTTTCTGGGTCGCGAGCACCAAGCCAGAGGTCGCACTCGCCCGCGGCCAAGGCTAGAAGCCTTGGCAAGGGCGAGGGTGGGCTCTGGCGCCGCGTGATCGCGGGCCAGAAGCCGGCGTGGATTGCTGGATGGAGCACTAGCTGCTCTCTTTCTTCTTGCGAGTGGTCTTTGGCTTGGGCGCCGCGCGTCGCTTCGGCTTGTCCTCAGCGGCCTCGTCCTTCTTTGCAACAGACTGTTGCTTGGTCTCGGCTTTGGCCTTGGGAGCGGCCTTACGGCGCGGGGCCCGCTTCGGCTTCGTCTCTTCGGCCGGAGGCTCGGGAGCACGCGTGACAGTCGCTGTTCCGCTCGGGACGAGCGTCAGCGTGATGTGACAGGTCCGCTTCCGGATGCGGGCGGCGCGGCCTCGCGCTCGCGCGCGCCAGCGCTTGAGCACCGGGCCCTCGTCCACGAAGGCGGCCTTCACGACGAGGTCGTCGCCGATCAGGTTGTGGTTCGCCTCGGCGTTCGCGACGGCAGAGCGAAGCAGCTTCTCGACCTCGCGCGCCGCTGCGCGCTCCGTGAACGCGAGCACGGTCCGCGCCTCGGGCACGGTGCGTCCGCGGATGTGCTCGACGACGAGCCGAGCCTTGCGCGGGGAGATCCGCACCCACTTCGCGGCCGCGCGCACTTCCTGCCGTTCGACCGCGCTCATCTGCACCGACCTCGTATGGCCCGCTCCCGTGAACATTCGACGCGTAGCGTGCTCACGTGATGCGCTTCACCTCCACCTTGCGATCGCCGGAGTGGGCGCGGAAAGTCCGCGTCGGAGCGAACTCGCCGAGCTTGTGGCCGACCATCTGCTCGGTGATGAAGACAGGGACGTGCTTGCGCCCGTCGTGGACCGCGATCGTGTGCCCGACCATCTCCGGGAAGACGGTGGAGGTCCGCGACCAGGTGCGAATCATGTTCTTCGAGCCCGAGGCGTTCATCTGCTCGATTCGCTGGAACAGACGCTCCTCGACGAACGGGCCCTTCTTCGACGAGCGGCTCATCGTTTCTCCTTCCCGCGGCGGCGGCTGCGGACGATCAGGCGGTCGGACTCCTTGTGCTTGCTGCGCGTGCGCTTGCCGAGCGTGGGCACGCCCCACGGGGTGACCGGGTGGCGGCCGCCCTTGGACTTGCCCTCGCCGCCTCCATGCGGGTGGTCGACCGGGTTCATGGCCGAGCCGCGGACCGTCGGACGCTTGCCGCGCCACCGGCTGCGGCCGGCCTTCCCGCCGGAGATGTTCTCGTGGTCGACGTTCCCGACCTGGCCGACGGTCGCGCGGCAGGTGAGCGAGACGCGCCGTAGCTCTCCCGAGGGGAGGCGCAGAACGCCGTAGCCCTCGTCCTTGGCGACGAGCTGGATGCCGGCCCCTGCGCTGCGCGCGAGCTGGCCGCCCTTGCCGGCCTTCAGCTCGACGTTGTGCACGAGCGTCCCCGTCGGGATGTTCTGGAGCGGGAGCGCATTCCCGGGCCTGATGTCCGCCTTCGGGCCGGACTCGACGGTCGCGCCTGCCCGCAGTCGCGCGGGAGCGAGGATGTAGGCCTTCGCCCCGTCGGCGTAGTGCAGCAGGGCGATGTTCGCCGAGCGGTTCGGGTCGTACTCGATCGCCGCGACCTTCGCCGGCACGCCGTCCTTCGTTCGCTTGAAGTCGATCTCGCGGTAGCGGCGCTTGTGACCGCCGCCCTTGTGGCGCGTGGTGATGCGGCCGGCGTTGTTGCGCCCGCCCTTCTTCTTCACCGCGCCGGTGAGGCTCTTCTCGGGCTTCGAGCGCGTGACCTCCTCGAACTTCGAGACGGTCATGAAGCGGCGACCCGGCGAGGTGGGCTTGAACTTCTTCAACGCCATCAGTGGGCCTCCCGGTGGCATTGCCGGATGCCTGGGTCGCTAGCACCAAGCCAGGCAAGGACGCAGGGAGCGCTCGGGCTGTTTAGCCCGGGCGCGACTGAGGACGCCGCATGGCGCAGCGTGATAGCGGGCCAGGCGCCGGTGAATGTCGCCGGGAGGCCCACTAAACCTGAGCCCCCTCGAAGATCTCGATCGCGTCACCCTCGCGGAGCTCCACGATCGCCTTCTTCCAGCCTGGGCGCCGGCCCTTGACGTAGTTGCGCATCTTCGGCTTCGGCGGTACCTTGACGATGTTCACCGCCACGACCTTGACGCCGAAGAGCTGCTCGACGGCCTGCCGGACCTGCGTCTTGTGCGCGTCCTTGTGAACCTTGAACGAGTACTTGCGGTCCTCGATCAGGCTGTAGCTCTTCTCAGACACGACCGGGGCAAGGAGCACCTCGTTTGGATGGAGTGACATCTAGGTG
>Ga0066709_100003479_pt1 | contig 12112 bp, 10 predicted proteins | sample GraSoiAngelo_158_FD_79665 | JGI IMG/M metagenome (GOLD analysis project Ga0066709, IMG submission 79665) | Grasslands soil microbial communities from the Angelo Coastal Reserve, California, USA - 14_1009_16_30cm | ecosystem: Environmental > Terrestrial > Soil > Grasslands | place: USA... | reverse complement strand
GCGCAACCTAGAAACGCTCAATCCCGGCTTCAACCGCCAGAACGTGCTGTTGTTCGGCCTCGACCCCTCGAAGGCGGGATACAAGGATGAGCGGGCGGCCCAGCTCCGCCAAGAAGTGTTGGAACGAATCCGGCAGGTGCCCGGCGTGCGTTCGGCGAGTTTCTCGTTCCTGACCCCAATCAGCGGCGGCGGCTGGGACAACTACGCCAGATTTGTGGAAGGTTACACGCCACAGCCGGGCGAAGACATGGATGTTTACCTCAATGCGGTAGGCCCTCGATTCTTCGAGACTCTGGGCATGCAAGTGCTTCTCGGCCGCGACTTTGGTCCGCAAGACTTCTCTGGTTCAAACCCGGTGGCGTTGATCAACCAGACCATGGCTCGCCGCTTCTTTGGCGACCACAACCCTATTGGCAAACACTTCCGGTTGGGGGAATGGAGTGGCAAACGTGGGATTGAAATCATTGGTGTGACGGGAGACGCCAAGTACGTCAACCTGAGGGAAAGGGTGCCGCCTACTGCATATCTCCATATTCCGCAGCTCCCGCAGGCAGCATCCCCGGGTGGCGTCACCTTCGAAGTCAGTAGCGCCGTCCCGCCCATGAGCCTCGTGCCCCAAGTGCGCAGCCTTCTCCAAAGGGTTGATTCCCGGCTAACCGCAACCGACCTCAAGACCCTCGCGGAACAAGTCGACCAGTCGCTCTATCAGGAAAAACTCGTCTCCACGCTTTCCAGTTGCTTCGGCGTGCTGGCTCTGGTGCTCGCTTGCATCGGCCTCTACGGAGTCATGTCGTACGCCGTGGCGCGCCGAACCGGCGAGATCGGTATCCGCTTGGCGCTCGGTGCGGCGCGGCGCGACATCTTGGGAATGGTCATGCGAGAAACCTTGGCGATCGTCGCTTTGGGGATCGCCATCGGTATGCCCGCAACACTGGCAGCGACTCGCTTCGTTCGAAGCATGCTGTACGGCCTGGAAGCGACAGATCCCTTGACCATCACGATGTCCGCCCTGGTGATGATGACGGTTGCGGTTCTGGCCGGTTATCTGCCCGCGCGCCGAGCGGCGAATGTAGACCCCATGGTGGCGCTGCGGTGCGAATGACCAGAAAGCAGTGGTTAGTGGCTAGTGGTTAGTGGCAAGTAGCGACCCAGATGTGCTCGCCTCTTGCCACTTGTCACTTGCTCAGGGCCGCTTGCAAAGGACAAAGGGCGAAGGACGGCGGACGTCTCCTTCGAATAAACCAGACATCCGATCACCTCAGGAACCGATCGAAATTTACCATTCAGAATTCACAATTCTGCATTTTCGGTTTCTTGCCGGCGACGAAAGAAAATCCTGCGGGATCCGCATTTTTTTCTTGACAGCCCACCGAAATTTTCTTTAGAGTATATTTATACACGAGATGTATAAATATTCGTGAGCGGGAATCAGCGTTGAAAGAAGCGAACACGGCGGTCGAATCGGAGGTTCCTCACCAAAGCCCGGGAGAACCATACCCATCTCCTTTGATTCGCGCGGCGGTGGCCGGCGCCAGCGGTTACGCGGGGCGCGAGCTCATCGCCTTGCTCGCGCCGCATCCGAACGCGCGCCTCACGCGCTTGATGTCTTCCGGCCAGAGGCACACCGAAGCCATCCCGCTCGAAAAGTTGCACCCCTCGCTTCGCAGTGTCCCCGGCCGACCAGGAACCGAATTGTCGTCGGCCATTGAGCCCCTGCAGACGGAGGAACTGACCCTCGACGAGGCCGACGTGGTGTTCCTCGCCACGCCGCACGAAGCGAGCGCTGAACTCGCCCCGGCGCTGGTTGCCCGCGGCCTTCGCGTCGTGGACCTGAGCGGGGCTTTTCGGCTCAAGCGCGCCGCCGAATACCCGCGCTGGTACGGCTTCGGGCATCCCCCCGATGCACCGGGGCTCGGAGAGGCCGTCTACGGCCTGCCGGAACTGAACGGCCCAGCCATCGCCAAGGCGCGCCTGGTGGCGAACCCGGGCTGCTACGCCACCGCCGCAATCCTGGCGCTCGCCCCGCTCACGGGGTCAGGCTGGCTCGATAAATCCGCCGGAATCATTTGTGACGCCAAGTCCGGAGCGACCGGCGCGGGCCGAGCTCCGACGGAAAAGCTCCAGTTCGCCGAGGTCAACGAGAATTGCCGCGCTTACGGGCTCTTCACGCACCGGCACGTCCCTGAAATCCTTCAGCAGCTCGGCCTCGCGGAAGAGGAGCTGACGTTTACGCCGCACCTCGTTCCAGTAAACCGCGGGATTCTAGCCACGGTTTATGCGCGGCTGGCGCGGCCGACCTCGGGCGGGGTGGTAAAGCTCGACGAGGTCTTCAAGCTCTTTCGCGACTTTTACCGGGCTTCGCCGCTCGTGCGCGTGGTCGAGCCGGACGCCCTGCCGGAGATTCAATGGGTGGCGAACACACCCTACGCCGACTTGGGCTTTGCGCTCGACGAGCGAACGGGGCGGCTGATCGTGGTTTCGGCGCTCGACAACTTGGTCAAAGGCGCGGCGGGCCAGGCCATTCAAAACATGAATTTGATGTTTGGCCTCCGCGAGGAGACGGGCCTGGCCTGCCTGCGGAGGCAGGCATGAAGTTGGTGGTCAAGATCGGCGGGCAGGCGCAGGAGGACGCCGTGGTGCGCAAGAGCGTCGCCCGGCAGATTGCCGCCCTGGGCCGCGCCGGACATTCGGTTGTGGTAGTCCACGGTGGCGGCAAGCTCCTGACCGAAACGCTCGAGCGGCTGGGGATCCGGACCGAGTTCCACCAGGGGTTCCGCGTCACCGACGCCCAGACGCGCGACGTGGCCTTGATGGTGCTCGGCGGGATTGTCAACAAGCAGTGGGTGGCGGAACTCGAGGCGCACGGCCAGCCGGCGCTCGGCCTTTGCGGCGGCGATGGGAATCTGGCGGAAGCGCGGAAGCTGCGTCTGCGCTCGAATGGCACGGCCAAGGACCTTGGGTTCGTCGGTCGGCCGCACAAGATCAACCCGGAAGTTCTCGAAATGGCGCTCGGGCGGGGCTTGGCGCCGGTGGTCGCGAGCCTCGCGCCAAACGCCCGCGGCGAATATTTCAACATCAATGCCGACGATTTTGCCGCCGCGCTCGCTTCCGCCCTGGGAGCCGACCGGCTCTTGTATCTCACCAAGTCGGGCGGCGTGTGGGATGCCGACCAGAAGACGCTACCGGTGGTGAAGCTTGACGAGATAGGCCGGCTCATCCGCCGCGGCATCGTCCGGGACGGGATGATTCCGAAATTGCGCTCCTGCGCCCGGATTCTCGGCCATGGAGTGAGCGAGATTGACATCCTTTCGCCCGCCGTGCCCGAGGGACTGCTGCGTGCGGCGCAGTCGGGCCGGCCGGTAGGGACGAGGATTGTGAAGCGATAATCTGGCGCGGCTTGCCCCCAGACGGGCGCTGGCCGATTTTCAGGGCGTCGAGCACATCTTGACGATTCAAATTCCGGCGGCCGGCCGCCGAGGAATGGCGAGCCAAGCGGGCATGAACTTTCAAGAAATCTCCGAACTCGAGAAACGCGTTCTGGTTCCGACTTACGACCGCCTGCCGATTCTCGCGGTGGGCGGCGAGGGCTGCTACCTGTACGACGAGGCCGGCAAGAAGTACCTCGATTTTCTTGGCGGTCTCGCCGTCAACTCTCTCGGATACGCTCATCCGGAGATCATGGCGGTGCTCCGTGACGAGCGAGAGACGCTGCTGCACGTTTCGAACCTCCTCTATCACCGCTACCAAGCGCCGCTCGCGGCGGAGCTGGCTCGCCTGACGGGGCTCGACCGCGCATTTTTCGCGAATTCGGGCACGGAAGCTGTGGAAGGTGCGCTGAAGCTCGCGCGTGCCTATGCTCGCAAGCGCCATCCGGGGGAGCCCTTCGAGCGGTACGAAATCCTGGCTGTCGAGAACTCCTTCCACGGCCGCACGTTCGGCGCTCTTGCGGCCACCTGGCCCTCGAAATACCGGCGGCCATTCGAGCCGCTCGTCCCCGGAGTGCGCTTCGTCCGCCAGAACGACGTGGCGCACCTGGTCGAAAGTTTCGGCCCGCGCACAGCGGCCGTGATTGTGGAAGTGATCCAGGGCGAAGGCGGCGTGGTCGAGCTGAGGGAAGATTTTTTAAAGGCCGCCCAAGAGCTCTCGCGCGCGAACGACTCATTGCTCGTCGCCGATGAAATTCAATGCGGCCTCGGGCGGACGGGCCGCTGGTTCGCGTTCCAGAAGTTCGGCATCTCGCCGGACGTAGTCTTGGTGGCGAAGCCGCTGGCGGCGGGGCTGCCGCTCGCGGCCATCGTCGCGCGGGAAGCTGTGGCGCAGGCCTTTTCGCCCGGCATGCACGGCACAACGTTCGGCGGCGGGCCGCTGCAGTGCCGCTTGGCGTTGAAAGTGCTCGAAATCCTCGGCCGCCCCGGCTTCCTCGCGCGCGTCAGCGAAGTGGGCGGCTACCTTCGCCGGCGTCTGGAAGAGTTGAAGCAAGAATTTCCGGTTATCCGCACCGTGCGCGGGGAGGGCCTGATGGTTGCCGCCGAACTCGCGGCGCCCTGCAAAGCCGTCGTCCGGCAGGCGCTCGAGGCAGGAGTGCTCCTGAATTGCACGCAGGAAAAAGTCCTTCGCTTTCTTCCCCCGCTGGTCGTCGAGCGGCAGCACGTGGAGGAACTGCTTCGAGTGTTGAAGCCGATCCTCGCCGCCCTTTCCGCACTGCCCGCCGAGGCAAGTGCGGAGAAAAAGGAGGTGCCCGCATGAGCACTTTGGCCTTAGCCGTTGAAAACTCTGAACGCCTCAGCGTTCGGGACTGCGTGTCCGACCGCGAGTTGAGCCGCGAGGACGTCTACCTGATTCTACAGCTTGCCGAGCGCGTCAAGGCCTCGCCAGGCTCGTTTGCGCGCGCGCTCGAGGGCCGCCAGCTCGCGCTGATTTTCGAAAAGCCCTCGCTCCGCACGCGCGTCACGTTTGAGGTCGCCATGACCTCCATGGGCGGGCACGCCATCTATCTCGACCACGCGAAGCCGCGCCTCGGCGAACGGGAGTCCATCAAGGACATCGCCAAGAACCTGGAGCGCTGGGTGGATGGAATCGTGGCGCGGACGTTCGCGCAATCGGCGGTGGACGAGCTCGCCGAGCACGCCGCCATACCGGTCATTAACGCGCTCACCGACACCTGGCACCCCTGTCAGGCGCTCGGCGACTTCATGACCCTCGGCGAAAAATTCGGCCGCCTCAAGAACATGAAGGTCGCGTTCGTCGGCGACGGGAACAATGTCTGCCATTCGCTGATGGTGACGGGAGCGAAACTCGGAGTCTCCCTGAACGTGGCGACGCCGGCGGGCTTCGAGCCCAAAGCCGAGATCGTGGGGGAGGCGAAGGCGATTGCCCGAAAGAACGGAGGAAAGATTCACCTCCACCACGACCCGGCGGAAGCTGTCGGGGGAGCGCAGGCGGTTTATACGGACGTCTGGGCCAGCATGGGCCAGGAATACGCCGCGCATCTGCGCACGCAGGTGTTCGCGCCCTTCCAGGTGAACGAGGCGCTGATGAGTCGCGCCGACTCTGGCGCCGTGTTCATGCACTGCCTGCCAGCGCACCGCGGCCTGGAAGTGAGCGAAGGCGTGATGGATTCGCCGCGCTCGATCGTTTACGAGCAGGCCGAAAACCGCCTGTACGTTGAAAAGGCCTTGCTGATGCTGCTTATTGAAAATCGCGGCCGTTGAGTGGAGCGGTGCAGGGGCGCATGCAGGATGGTTAAAAAAGTTCGGAGGCTGGTATTCTGTGCTCTTCGGTCGTCATCCTGTGCCCCTTCTCCCGCCCTTCGACAGGCTCACAGTTCGACTTTGCTCACTGTCCCTGAGCGGAGTCGAAGGGAGGGCCGTGAGCGAAGTCGAACGGCGACTGCGGGATCAGGGCAGGCTCTTCACTTGTCATTCTGAGCCCGTTCGCTTGTCATTCTGAGCGAAGCGAAGAATCCCTTTCATTCAGCGCTCATGGTAAACTTCGCGAAGAATCCCTTGGCATCGCTAGCTCCGTGAGAAGGGATCCTTCTCCCGCTCCACGGGATCAGGATGACAAACTCTGTGCCTCCTGTAGGCTGAAGAAGCCTGCTGGTTACTGAATTGACGACCTATCGCAAAGCCGGGCCGGCGGATGTTCCGACGATTTTCAAGCTCATCAGCCACTACGCGGCCGAGCGGGTGATGCTCGCGCGCACGCTCGAAGAGCTTTACTCGAGCGTCCGGGAATTCACCGTCGCGGTGGAGAAAAGCCGCGTCGTCGCGTGCGGCTCGCTAAAGTTTTACGACGGCCGCGTCGCGGAGATCCGCTCGCTCTCGGTCGAGCAGGGCCATACAAGCCGGGGCCTGGGCCGGGGACTGGTCAAGCGGCTGCTCCGGGAAGCGAAATCGCTCGGCCTCGAAACCGTCTTCGCGCTCACGACGGTCCCGGAGTTTTTCCGGACCTGCGGTTTCCGGGAAACGGCGCGTGAAAAGTTCCCCGCCAAAATTCAGCGTGACTGCCTGAGCTGCGAGCTCTATCCCGCTTGCCCCGAAAAGACCGTGGCCATCCGGGTCGGTAAGCCGAAGCCCAGGGCTTATGCCCGCCCGCTGATCGAAGAAGTTCCTGCCCTCCGATCTGCTTGATTCCTCTCTGGCGCCTCTCGAACTCCCGCCGAGGCAAACTCATACGGTGTATCATCCTAGTAGCGAAACTTGAGGCTTGAAATGCGGGTTCTAGCTCTCGATTTCGGGGTACGAAGGATCGGCTTGGCGGTGTCGGACGAGCTGGGCCTGACCGCGCAGGGACTTCCCACGCTCGAGCGGAGGAACTCGTCAGACGACCTCGGCCGGATTCAGGCGCTCGCCGACGAGTATGAGGTCGAGCGCGTCATCGTCGGCAATCCGATTTCAGCACAAGGCCGTGAGACGGCCATGTCTCGCCGCGTCGCGGGTTTTGCGGAAAAACTTCGTCGCCGGCTTTCTTGTCCGGTCGAGCTCTGGGACGAGCGCTTGACCAGCGTCCAAGCGAACCGGATGCTGCGCGAATCGGGGATGGGGATCGAAAAGCGCCGCCGCGCCGTGGACCGCGTCGCGGCCACACTGCTGCTGGAAGGCTACCTCGATTATTGCGCCCACCTGGCCACGAGGGGGGCCGAAGGCGGGGCCGCCTCATGAAACGGCGCTTGGCGGCCTCGGCGTTGATTCTAGTGATAGGCGCGGCGGCGTTCGCGGCGCGGGAACTCTATCAGCCGTATCGAGGATATTCGGAGAGCCTGATCCTCGAAGTGCAGCCCGGAACAGGAGCACGGGCTCTTTCCGAGATGCTGGTCGAGCGCGGGGTGCTCGCCTACCGATTTCCCTTCCTCGCGCGCTACGCGCTCGGCCGCCTGCGCCGGCAGAGGTTCAAAGCGGGCGAGTATCTGTTCGACCGGCCGCTCAGGCCAATCGACGTCTATTGGAAGCTCGTTCGCGGCGAGGTCTATCTCCATCCCGTCGTCGTCCCGGAGGGCTCGGACCGCTTCGACATGGCGCGCATATACCAACAAGCGCTCGGAATCTCGCCGGAGGGTTTCCTTCGCACCACCGCCCAGGCGGGGCTGGTGCGCGATCTCGACCCGCAGGCCCAGACGCTCGAAGGGTACCTTTTCCCGGACACCTATCGCTTTGCGCGCGGGACGACTGCCGCGCGCGCGGTCGAGGCCATGGTCGAGCGGTTCCGGCAGATTTACGCGTCCCAGTTGCGCCGCGGTCTCGACCGCGAGCACGAGATGTTGCACGACGTGGTCATTCTCGCTTCGCTGGTCGAAAAGGAAACGGCCAGCCCCGTCGAGCGTCCCCTGGTCGCGCAGGTTTTTTCGAAGCGCCTCGAGAAGGGGTGGCCGCTCGCTTGCGACCCCACCGTGGTTTACGCGCAGCGTCTGAACGGACGCATGCTCGAGCGCCCGTCGCCTCCCATCACCGTAAGCGAATTAAGATTCGCTTCGCCCTACAACACCTACCTCCGCAAAGGCCTGCCGCCCGGGCCGATCGCCAGCCCGGGACTCGCGTCGCTCGAAGCGGCGCTCGACCCCGCTCGGACCGACTACCTCTATTTCGTCAGCGACACCCAGGGCGGACACAACTTCGCAAGAACGCTTGCGGAACATCAGCGAAACGTGGCACGATATCGGCGAGAAGTGACGGAACTTCGCCGCGTCGGCGCGAGTCAGAAGGATTCCGCGGAGTCCTGGGCCGCGAAGAAGAATCGCGCAACACTTCGGAGCACGAAGAGATCGGCGAACCGTGCCCAACGCGAGGAATAAAAAAGACCGCATTTTGGACTTCCACCGCGCCCAGGGACTGGAGCGCGTGGGGCTCAGGGAAATCCGGGCCGTGGAAGCGGAATTGCGCCGTTGTTACGGGCCGGATGACCGGACCTCCCCTTCCTACATCGCCAACGTCCTGCGGGAGGCCGGAGCCGAAGTCCACTACCGCAGCCGCTTCGTGGATCCGTGGATGGAAGAGCCTTACGCGTCCGAGCTCAAGGGAGTGCTCGGGTTCCGCGATCTCGCGAGCGCCGAAATCTGCCTGCGCAAGCTCGATGCAATTTATCGCAAATATCGCGAAATCTCGGACCGCGTGGGCACGAGCCTGGCCCGCGAGCTGGCTATCAAGGGCAAGCAGCGCGCCGAAAGCCTGGCCTCCAGCCCTCGCGTCAGCAGCGAGAAGCGCCTCGAGAAGAAAGAAATCGCCGGCTGGTTCCGCGTGTGGCTGGAAATTTCGGACCTCTTCTTCGACTGGCTGGAGTTGCGGAAGCAGTCGGAAGAATTCCAGCGCACCTTTATCGGCCGCGACGGCAACCACCGCTTCGCTCCTCCTCCCGCCTGAGCCGCGGGGCGATTTTCCAATTCACCTTAGGCGGACCATGCCTTATAATCGCCGCAGAGAATGGCTGCGCAGGAAAAGCTGATTGTGGCGCTTGACCTCGCGAGCGCGGACGCGGCGGCGCGACTCGCCGAACGATTGCGCGGCCATGTCGGCCTATTCAAAGTCGGGCCGGTCATATTTACGGGTGAGGGCCCGTTCCTAGTGCGGTACCTGGTGGCCGAAGGAGATAAAGTTTTCCTCGACCTGAAATTCCACGACATCCCGAATACCGTTCGGGCGGCGGCGCGCGAAGCGGCGGCGGCGGGCGTCGCGATGTTCAACGTGCACGCCACCGGTGGGCGCAAGATGATGGAGGCGGCGCGCGCAGGCGCCGAAGAGGGCGCGGGGAACGGCCACGGTCCCCTGATCCTCGCCGTCACGGTCTTGACCAGCCTCGGGCGCGAAGACCTGGATGAGATCGGAGCTGGAACGAGTCCCGAAGAACAGGCCGTGCGGCTGGCGAGGCTCGCCGCGCGGGCGGGCCTCGATGGTGTGGTGGCTTCTCCGGAAGAAATCGCGCCGATTCGCCGCGAACTCGGAAGCGCCTTTCAGATCGTCACTCCCGGCATCCGCCCCGCGGGCGCGGATGCAAACGAACAGAAGCGGCGCGCGACCCCGGCAGCCGCCATCCAGGCAGGAGCCGATTACCTCGTCGTCGGCCGACCCATCACCGAAGCTCCTGACCCGGTTGCGGCCGCCGACGCGATCGTGCGCGAGATGGAAGCCGCGCTGGCGCCTGACCTGCCTGCGCAGGCAGGGTCCGCAGGCAGGGTCGGCCAGCCCCTGCATTAAACCCGACTCGCTCGAAGCAAGAATGGACGCGAACGAGATCCTCGAAATCTTTCGAAAGAATTCTGCGCTCCTGGAAGGCCATTTCAGGCTCTCCTCTGGTCTCCACAGCGACCGCTACATCCAATGCGCGCTGGTGCTCCAACACCCTCGCCTTGCCGAATCTCTTGGCAAACAGCTCGGCTGGAAACTGCAACAACTAAAGCCGAAAGTCGTTGCCGCGCCAGCGCTCGGCGGCGTGATTGTGGCGCATGAAGTGGCACGGGCATTGGGCGTGGGCGTCCGAGCCGTGTTCACGGAGCGAGATCCCGCCAAGCGGGATGTGATGACCCTCCGCCGGGGATTCCGCTTCACTCCCGGCGAGCCCACAGTTGTCGTGGAAGACGTCATTACGACCGGCGGCTCGACGATAGAAACCATCGCCACTGTTGAGCAAGCTGGGGCGCGGGTGGTCGGCGTCGGCGCGCTAGTGGACCGCAGCGGAGGCAACGCCGAATTCCACCTGCCCACGGCATCGCTTTTGACCCTCGAAGTCCAGAACTACGATCCCGCCAATTGTCCGCTCTGCAAAGCCGGCATCCCGGCCGTAAAGCCCGGAAGCAGAAACCCTCCTTAAAAGGCTGATTAAGAACCCCTCCGCGATATCATTCTCAGGGGTCCCGACTCATCAGGACGAAGAGGGATCTCCTAACAGGCTGATGAAAAACACGGCGAAATGTCATGCTGAGCGCAGCGAAGCATCTCGCACTGGTTTGAAATCAATAAGAGGGATTCTTCGCTTCGCTCAGAATGACAACGTAAGACAATTTTTCATCAGCCTGCTAAGTCATTGAATTGTCGAAGAGCAGATCCTTTTCACCCGCCACGATCGGGACTCAGCATGACAAGCGAAGGGTTGAAGGTGACAGCCTCGCAATAGTTCTTCATCATCTTGATCTCGCATGCCGATTTGGGACCCCCTCATTTCTTCATTTCGGCGTCGCCGCGCAAGTACCGTTCAAGACGATTTTGGAATTGGCCTTCAGTTGATAGGTGAAGTAAGGCTGGCCCTCGCGGAAAGATGCCGGGTCGTCGGCAGCGCAGTGGCCCGGCGATTGCGAAGTGCACAGGGGACTCACCACATGGTCGTCAGCATAGGTGATATTGGCCCGGTGTTGGCGGTCGAGCGCCACCTGGAAAAAGTCGGCCAAGTTGCGATTGGCGCTGCCCCCAAGGCCGCCCGTCGAAACGGTCCCCGAGTGAATGACATGATCGCTCGCCGTAGACTGCTTGAACGACGCTACGGCCGCATGGCCATTGACAGTCTCCGCCATGTAAACATGCCACTGGGCCCAGCAACTGTTGGTCCCGTCCGTGCACGTCTCCTCCATTGCTGCCGGATCGTTCGAGTTGCCGGGCAAGTTCGCCCCTAGCCACACTACTACGGCGTGGCCATTCGCATCCGCAGCCACCCAGGGGAAGACGTTCGAATTGCCCCCCGTGGAACCCGAGTTCACACGCAAGGGGGGGGTCCACGTCGTGCCCTGATTCGAGGACGAGGAGAAAAAAATGTTCGTGTTGTCAGACCAGACGGCATAAACATACCCAAAGTCGTCCGTGGCGAGCGCCGGAAAAATCTGACCCAACCCGTTCGTCGCCCCCAGTGAACCCAACGGACTGGTGAAAACCTTGTGGTCGGTAAATGTAAAGAGAGGCTCCCCCAACTTGGCATCGGTTGAAACACCAACGTAAACGGTGCGCAAGGGACCCCCGTTGACGTTTTCCGTAAGTTTATCAGGGGCGACAAAGACCGAATAGAGGTTCCCGCGGCTCGGGCAGCCGCTATTGTCAACGCGGATTTGGCCGGCGATGTTGGCACTGGAGGTGGCTGTAACGTCGCCCGCAGCCGGGAAAGTTGAGGCGTCAATGGCTTCACCCGCGCCAGCATCGTAAGTCACGCCCCCATCCGTCGAGCGCTGCACGTCAATGTTGAATGTGGCCACGTCGTGATAGCTCATGTAAACGGTCGAAATGTCGGTGGCATCGTTCCACATGCGGTCGTCGCCGGGGATCAAGGCTGCGACAACGTTAGGCGCCGTAAAACTGTCGCCTCGATTACTGGAATGCGTGGCCGTTACGCCCGGCGCCAAGGTCAGGCTGGTCAGAGGAAGGTTGGGAACATTCGAGTTGTTGGGGTCAGGCGCATTTATGGCAATATCGGCGTCCCCGCCTCCTGGGGCAACCCCGAGATTTGTGAGGCTGCCGACGTTATTCGCGCACCCCCCCTCCGTGAAGGAGTAAATCCCGCAATTATCAGGCTGACCCTCGTACTTGAAGGGAAGCGTTCCGTTGGCATTGACTCCGCCGTCGAGGGGAGAAGACCAGCGCCACAAGTCCACTCCCCCGGGCACGCCCCGGATCGATACCACGTAAACGCCCCCTTGGGAATC
>Ga0066709_100003478_pt1 | contig 12112 bp, 8 predicted proteins | sample GraSoiAngelo_158_FD_79665 | JGI IMG/M metagenome (GOLD analysis project Ga0066709, IMG submission 79665) | Grasslands soil microbial communities from the Angelo Coastal Reserve, California, USA - 14_1009_16_30cm | ecosystem: Environmental > Terrestrial > Soil > Grasslands | place: USA... | reverse complement strand
TCGCGACCGAGGTGTGTCCCTTGGGACAGGTGGCCATGCTGCGCGCCTCCCTCAGCTGTTCTTGACCCGGACCGTGCGGACGGACCGGACGCTGGCCATCTCCGCGTCCACGTCCGCCACCTGCTTCTTCAGCCGGACCGTGCCGCTGCCCGCGTCGATCACGTCGACCACCTTGCCGAGCAGCTTGGCGGTGTCCTCATGCCCGGTCTCCTCGGCGAGCTGCACCGCCCGGCCCAACTTCGCGGTCGCCGTGTCGACGTCGCCGGCGTCCCGGGCGGCCAGCCCCTCCTGGATCACCGAAGCCAGCTCCGCCTGCCCGGTGTAGTGTGCGACCCGCTGGTTGATCCGGGTCGACAGCGCATGGTCGTCGGTCCACGTCGCCAGCACCCGGCCCTGGGCCAGGACGTCGTTGCCGTTGACGAGGCTGACCCGCGCGGCGAGCATCTCCTCGCCCAGGCCGCCGGGCGGCACCTGCACCTGGACGTGGTAGTCCCGGCTCTCCGCACCCCAGGCGCCGGTCGGGTAGTCGCCGACCCGGGCGCTGACCTCGACCCGGCGGCCGGTCAGGTCCTCGACGTGCGGGTATGCCTGCTTGACGAAGCGCACCGCGGACCCGGCCGGGGTCCACAGCCGCAGCGCGACCTCGGCCACGCCCTTGCCCATCGCCGCCTCGGTCATCGCGCGGAACTCCTGGACCAGGGTGGCCGGGTCGGGCAGCCCGTCGGCGGTACCGAGCAGCGCCGACGCGACGGTCAGCAGCTCGGTACCCACCCAGTCGGCGCCCACCCCGCGCGCGTCGCAGATGAACCGGCCCTCGCAGGCGCGCAGGGTCGCGGCGAGCTGTTCGGCGGTCTCGTGCTGGTTGCGCCCGTCGGTGAGCAGGATCGCGTGCTTGACCTCCGCCTGGCTGCCCGCGAACAGGGTGTTGGCCAGCGCCAGCCAGCGGCCGATGGCGGTACCCCCGGCCGCCGCGAGCCGGCCCACCGCGAACTTGGCCTCCTCGCGGGTACGGGCGGTCGCCGGTACCAGGCGGGGCTGGTGCGGGTACACCATGTCGGCGTCGTTGCGGCCGGACACGACCGCGAACGACACCCCGTCGCGCAGCGTGTCGATCGCCGCCATGGTGGCCTTCTTGGCCTCCGCGATCTTGGTGACCGGGTTCGCCATCGAGCCGGAGCAGTCGACCATGATGACCTGCGCGGCCGACGGTGGCGCCGTCGCCGCCCGGGCCAGCGCGCCACCCGCGGCGGTCACGGTGACGACCGCATCGACGACGGTACCGCCGGCGGGCAGGTACGGGTTCTGGTAGACCTCAGCCGAAAAAGCCGGCTCGCTCATGCCGGATCCTCGCTTCGCTGCGGTCCGGCATGAGGCACGGACAGGCTGTGACTTTGATTCGCTCGCTGGCGCTCGCTCATGGGAGTTCCTCCGCGGGGGAAGCGGGTGGGTAGGTCAGGACGACAGCGGTGATGTTGTCGTGGCCGCCCTGGTCGAGGGCGAAGGAGACCAGGTCGCGCGCGGTGTCCAGGGGCGACTTCGCCGGTGTGATCTTGGCCAGCTCGGCCGCCTCCGGCCGGTACCGGAAGACCCCGTCGCTGCACACCAGCACCCGGCCCGGCCCCGGCGGCGTGTACATCCGCAGGTTCGGTGCGCTGTCCGGGGCGTCCGCGCCGAGCCAGCGGACCAGCGCGCCGGCCGACTGGTTCGCGGCGATCTCGGCGGCCTGCACGCCGGCCGCGGCCAGCCGCCCGGCCAGCGAGTCGTCCGTGGTGAGCAGCAGCGGATCCCCGTCGTCGGGCAGCCAGTAGGCGCGGCTGTCGCCGACCCAGCCGACGGTGACCACGTCGCGGATCAGCGCGGCGCAGACGAAGGTGCTGCTCGGCGGGTTCGGGCCGGGGGTCGCGCCGGCCGACAGCGCCGCCGCCGCCTGGGCCGCGCCGGCCGCCTTGGTGATCGCCGCACCGGCCGGGTTGCCCTCGGCCAGCTCGGCGAGCAGCACCGGGGTGGCGGCCTGTACCGCGGCATGCGAGGCGGCGTCCGGCCGGTGCGAGGAGGAGACCCCGTCGCAGACGACCGCCAGCAGCAGGCCGGGACCGGCGCCGATGCCCATCGCGTCCTCGTTGCGGGAATGCCGGATGCCCCGGTCGGTCACCCCGGCGACGCAGTCCAGGTCCAGCTCGCGGTGGTCGAGCGCGGCCGGGCGGCGCTGGCCGCAGGTCTCGCAGTACTCGTCCTCGTCGAACGTGGTACCGCCGCAGCCCGGGCAGGTCTGCGGTGCCCCGGCCGAGGACAGCCAGCGCCCCGTGGCCGCGGCCGGTTCGGGTACCGTGGCCGCCGGCGCGGGCGCGCTGAGCTCGTGCCCGCACGCCTCGCAGAAGGTCGCCTCCGCGCCGACCGTCGAGCCGCACGCCGGGCAGGCCGCGACGGTCGCCCCGGCCATCAGACCACCGTCCGCGGCCGCACGGCGTTGGCCTGGTCCACCAGGGCGTACCGCGCGAGCGGGTCGCTCTCCAGCACGGCCAGGCTGCGGTAGGCGCGCTCCAGCCCGAAGCGGATCTCCCGTTCCCGCAGCGCCTGGCCGAGTACCTTGCCGGCGGCGGTGGTCTGCGGGGGCGGGGCGGCCGGCCGGTGCGCGGCGCCGTCCGGTACCCCGAGCCACTCCAGCGCGGTGTGGAACAGCTCGATCGCCAGGGTGGCCCGCCGCTGCTGGTCCAGCTTCAGCCGCTCCAGCCGGGTGGAGGCGGCGACCAGGTCGGCCTCGGCCAGCGTCCCGGTGGCCTTGTCCACGCTCGCCCGTACCGCCGCCACCTGCGCCGCCTGGTGCTGGCTGGAGCTGTCCGGCACCTCGTCGAGCACCGCCACCGCACCGGCCCGGTCGCCCGCCGCGAGCCGGCAGCGGGCCAGGCCGAAGGCGGCGCTGACGAAGCCGTGGTCGACCCGCCACACCCGCTCGTACCGGCGCGCCGCGATCGCCCGGTCGCCGGCCAGCTCGTTCGCGGCGGCCAGGGCCAGCCGTACCGCCGGCTCCCCGGGGAACACGTCGTAGACCGTTTCGAACGCGGCGGCGGCCCGGCCGCCCAGGCTGGCGCCGAGCGCGACCAGCCCGGTGTACCACTGCCGCCGCCAGTCGGTGCCGGCCGGCAGCTTCTCCATCTCCTGCACCGCCCGCCGTCCCTCGCCGGCCTCGACGAACGCGCGCACCAGCCGCAAGGTCACCTCGACACTGCGTACCGGTGCCCGGCGCAGCTCGGTCACCGTCGTGGCCGGATCGGCGCCGGTCAGCGCCGCGACGAACCCGGCACCCGGGTCGGTCGGGTCGAGCAGCGGCAGCGGCAGCGCGGCGGCCACCTCCGGCCCGGTCGGCGTCTCCCCCGCCCCGAAGGTGCGCCGCTCCGGGGTGAACCGGGTCGACGCGATCGCCCGGGGCGCCCCGTCGGCGGCGGACAGCACCTCGCACAGCACGCCCAGCGCCTGCTCGGCCATGTCGGCGGCGGACTCGAAGCGCAGGTCCGGGTCACGGTTGGTGGCCCGCAGCAGGAACCGGTGGTAGGACTCCTCCTGGAGGAACAGCGCGACGTCGTCGGGGTCGGGCAGCCGGTCGGCGTACTTCGTGGAGAAGCCGGCGAACTCGAAGCTGAGCACGGCGAGGGTACGGCCGACGGTGTAGAGGTCGGACTGCACCGACGGGCCGAGTGTGGCCAGCTCCGGCGCCTGGTACCCGGGGGTGCCGTACAGCGCCGAGACGTGGTCGTCCATCCGCCGCACCGCACCGAGGTCGATGAGCTTGAGCTGCTCCTCGGCGTGGATCACGTTGTCCGGCTTGAAGTCGCAGAACAGCAGCCCGCGGTCGTGCAGGTAGCCGAGCGCCGGCAGCACCTCCAGGCCGTACGCGAGCACGGTCGGCAGCGGCAGCGGTACCCGCTTGCCGTCCGGCCCCAGGTTGGACAGCGCGAGGTCCTTCAGCGACCGCCCGCCGACGTACTCCATGACGATGTAGCCGACCTTCTCGCCGGTCAGCGGGTCGGGGTGCTCGACGAAGTCATGGATCTTGACGATGTTCGGATGGTCGACGGAGACCAGGAACCGGCGCTCGGCCATGGCCGCGGCGATCGCGTCCGCGTCGCTGGTGTTGATCAGGCCCTTGAGCACGACCCAGCGGTCCGAGCCGGCGTCGCTGACGTTGCGGTCCCGGGCCAGGTAGATCCAGCCCAGGCCGCCGTGGGCCAGCGCGCCGAGGATCTCGTACCGGTCGTCGATCGCCTCGCCGGGCTGCAGCCGCGGCACGAAGGAGTACCGGGTGCGGCACTTCGGGCAGAAGCCCTCGGTGCGACCGGGCCGGCCGTCGCGGCCGCGCCCGGCCGGTTCGCCGCAGTTGCCACAGAAGCGCTGCGCCTCCGGTACCTTCGGGTCCTTCTGCACGGCGCTGGCCGGGTCGCGCAGCGGGACCGGCGGTACCTCGACGAGGTTGGCGCCCAACCGGCCCCGGCCGGCGCTGCGGCTGCGCGACTGGGTACCGGTGCCGGTCCGGCCGGCCAGGCCCGCCCCGCTCGGCGCGGCGAGCCCCGCGGTGGGTACCGACGGCTGGCCCATCGACGGGCGTACCGACGCCGCGGTGGCCGCCGTAGCGGCGGCGAGCAGGCTGGCCGGTGCCTTGGTGCCGCACTCGTCGCAGTACCCGTCCTGGTCGTAGTGGCCGGGGCAGCCGGGGCGCCGGCAGGCGAGGTCAGCCATCGGTGTCTCCTTCCGGGCCGGTGCGCGGCAGGGTGGCCAGCGCCTGCTGGTAGGCGAACACCGCCCGGGTCGCCGCGCGCAGGTCGCACGGCGCCGTCCAGAGCAGCTCGCGGGCTCGGGTGTGCAGCGCGGTCAGCCCGTCGTGCTCGGCGTACCCGAGCCGCGCCGCCTTGGCCCGGTATGCCTCGAGCCGGCCGCGCAGCTCGTCGCGCCGGGCGAGCAGCCCGTCGGCCGCGTCGCGCAACTCGTCGGCGCGCTGCCGGGCCCGGGTGGCGGCCCGTTGCAGCGCAGCCGCGTCGTCGGCGAGCTGGACCCACCGCTGCTCCCGGTGCAGCCGGTCGAGGTCGGCCAGCCGCGCCTGGAGTACCGCGGCGGCGTGCGGCGCCGGCGGCAGGCCGGTGTCGGCGATCCGGTCGGCCACCCGAGCGTACCCCTCGGCGAGCCGCCCCTCGGCCGCCCCGACCTGGTCGACCAGTGCGCGGAGCTCGGCCATCCGCCGCGGGTACCCGTCCCTGATGCCGACCAGCGCGCCGACCCGCTCGCGCAGCACGCCGAGCTGGGTGGTCAACCGGTCGAGCCGGGCCTGGGTGGCCCGCGCCAGCCGGCCGCCGGGCGCCGCGGACAGCGGATCCCCGAGATCGGTCTTGGCCGCCTCGGCGAGCGCGGCGGACAGCGGCGCACCCTTGTCCCCCAGGCCGACCGCGGTGGCCTGGGCGACCAGCGCGTCGATCTCCTGGGTCAGCGGCGCGTACCGCCCGGCCACCAGCGACCAGGAACTGTCCACATCGGACAGATGGCCGGCGACCGAGGCGCACCGCCGTTCCAGCTGCCCGGCCAGCTCCCACAGCCGTACCCGCATCGCCGGCGCGCTGTCGGTCGGCATCCCGGCCGCGTCCAGCCCGACGACCGGCTCGCCGCAGATCATCCGCAGGACGTCCCAGTCGGCGTCGTCCGGCCGGCGCTGGCTGCGGATGCCCCGGGCCCGTTCCACCAGGTCGCCGAGTACCCCGAAGTGCGCCCACAGCAGGTCGACCTCGGGGCGCAGCGTCGCCCAGCGGGTCTCGGTCAGCCCGGCCACGCCGCCACCGCGCAGGTAGGCCAGGCCCGGGTGGCTGTCGATGGCGAACATCGCCGCGGCGATCCGGTCGTGGGCGGCGCCGAGCCCGGCCAGGGTCTCGTCCACGGCCTCCCGGCTCATCGGTGCGGACACGGTGCTAATCCTGGTACTCGGCGGCGGGTACCGGTGGAGCGTTGCCCTTCAGCCAACGCGCGTTGATCGCCTGCAGGGTACCGTCGCGCCGCATCCGGTCCAGCACACCGTTGACGAACCGGACGAGGTCGGGCGAGTCCTTCGCCATCGCGATGCCGTAGGGCTGCGGGCTGAAGCTCGGCCCGACCAGCTGCAGGTTGGGGTCCTGGTCGGCCATGCCGGCGAGGATGGCGTCGTCGGTGGAGATCGCGTCGACCTGGCCCTGCTGGAGCAGCACCATGCAGTCGGTCCAGTCCTGGACGGACACCGGGATCGGCTTTGACCTGTAGTTGGCCACGTTGGCGATCGAGGTGCTGCCCGCGGCCGCGCACACCTTCTTCCCGCCCAGGTCGTCCATGCTCTTGACCGGCGAGGACCGGCTGACCAGTACCCGCTGGCCGGCCTGGTAGTACACGCTGGAGAAGCCGACCTGCTGCAGCCGGTCGCAGGTGATCGTCATGGTGCGCGCGACGATGTCCACCTTCTTCTGCTGGATGTACGGGATGCGCTGGGCGGAGCTGATCGCGACGAGCTGCACCTTGTTCGGGTCGCCGAAGATCGCCCGCGCGACCTCCCGGGCCACGTCGATGTCGAAGCCCTCGATCTGCCCGGTGGTCGGGTTGCGGTACCCGAACAGGAACGTGTTCTGGTCGACACCCACGCGCAGCAGGCCGCTCTGCTGGATCCGGGCCATCGTCGAGCCGGCCGGCGGCTGGCCGGGTGCCGGCATCGACGACGGCGGCCGCAGGCTCGCCCGCGGGTTGCAGTTCTGCGCCGGGCCGGCGCTGGAGCTCGGGATCACCGCCGGGTCCTGGACGCCCAGCGGCCGGGCGGCCGGGAAGCTGGACGGGGACGGCGCCGGTTGCGGCCCGGCCGAGCAGCCGGCCAGCAGGGCGAGCGCGGCGCCGAGCGCGGCGGTCAGTACCCGGCGGTTCATGCTCATCGGTACTCCGCGATCCGCAGCTGCAGTCCGGCGACGACACCGGCCAGCAGGACCAGGGTCAGCACGATCAGGCCGGGGCTGGCGAAGGTGAACCCGTCGGCCGCCGCCCGGGCCCGCGTGTCGAACGAGTCGTTGGCGGCGTCGATGCCGGTGGCGAGGTCCCGGTCGAGCTGGCTGAACGCGTCGAGGGTGCTGCCGGCGCCGCCGCTGATGGCCAGCTTCACCGCGGTCGGGTAGTTGCCGCCGTTGTCCTGGTCGCGCAGGTTCTTGTGGGCCGTGTTCCATTTCGTGGCCTGGTCGGCGGCGCCGGTCAGGGCCGAGCGGACCGCGTCGTCGGATCCGTCCGGGTTCTGGTGGAGCAGGCCGGTCGGGCGGTCGCCGATGAGCGTGATCATCTGCTGGTTGAAGTCCTTGTCGAAGTCGCCGCCGCTGCCCCGGGCCACCAGGGTCAGCGCTTCGTCGGCACGGGCGGTCAGCGCGGCGATCCGGGCCGAGGCGAGCCGGTCGACCTGGTCGGAGCCGGCGGTGCGGGCCTTGTCCAGGTCGCCCTGGACGACGACCCAGGACAGCATCGTCCAGCCCAGCATCAGTGCCGCCGCCCCGATGGCCACGACCAGCCCGACGTTGAGCAGCCGTTGGGTGCGCCGGGTCAGGTACCGCGACGCGAGCACCAGACCCGCGATCGTCACCAGCAGCAGCGGGACGGCCAGCCACGGGAAGGCGGCGCCGCCGGACAGGTCGCCGGACAGCCGGTTGCGCTCGGACCTGTACAGGCCCTGCGCGGCGGGCAGCAGCTGGGTGCGCATCAACCCGGACGCCTCGCGCAGGTAGGCGGCGCCCAGCGGGATGCCCAGCCGGTTGTAGGTGCGCGCGGTGTCCACCAGGCCGGTGTAGACCGGCAGCTGCGCGGAGAGCTGGTCGACCAGCGCCCGGTCGGTGCCCGCGCCGGCGGTCACCGCGGCCAGCGCCGCGCTCGCGTCGCTGATGTCGTCCAGGTACCGCTGGCGCAGCGCGACCGGCTCGACTCCGCCGGACAGGAACGCGGTGGCCGCGGTGGCATCGGCGTCGGACAGCGACCGGTACAGTTGCTGGGCCTGGATGGTCAGCGCGCCGCTGCCGTTGCGTACCCCGCCGACCAGTGCCGAGCGCTGCATGATGCCGACCGCGGCGGCGATGCCGGCGAGCAGCCCGAGCACGACCAGCAGCAGCATCAGCGCGGTCAACCGGCCCGGGGTGCTGCGCGCGCGGGCGGCGAGCCGGCCGCCGGAGCGGACCCGCGCCTCCGGCCGGACGCTGGAGGCGGGTGCGGTCAGCAGTGCCATGCGGCCCTCATTTTGCGCGGCTCCCCGTACGCGAGTCCCTGTCCGGTTACGGTAGCCCGTCCGGTCAAGAAACTCGCGATCTTTGTTACCGCCGGCGGTGCCGGGAGCGCTCCTCCATCCGCCGCTGCCCCTCCAGTACCGCCTGGTGCAGCTCCTGCAGCCAGTACTCGGCGCTGTTGGGCTCGACGTTGTCACGCAGCCAGGTCCACCGCCGGGACGGGATACCGGGTACCAGGTCGAGCTGGTGCGACGAGCGGACGTGGGTCGGCCCGTGCGAGCGGTCGCCACGCTCCAGCACCAACCGGGTGCCGTCGGTGAGTATCGCGATTCCCCGGCCCGGGATGTCCAGCGGCCCGAACGCGTTCTCCTGGATCTCCGCCCAGCTCATGGTCGGTGTCTCCAGCGAGGACACGCCCACCCCGATGTACTGCGCCCGCGGCGAGATCTCGTCCTGCCTGCGGGCCATCGAGGTCAGCGGGTCGAAGTCGTCGCCACGGGCCAGCCGCCGCCGGCCGATGCCGACCATCTTGTACAGCAGCTCCGGCAGGAAGGCCACGTCTTCGCCGTCGAGGAACAGCCGGGCCGCCATCGGCGTGGCGTACCGCGGCGGGTTGCCCGGCTCGATCTGCTCCAGGTAGAAGAACGCCAGCGCGTGCGGGCCGATCGGCGTCTTGCGCCGGTACTCCCAGGCGTTGAGCGCGTGCTGGGCGTTCATCTGGGACAGCCGGTCGACCACCAGGTTGCGGATCTCCGCGGCGACCCGGTCGTGCTGTTCCGGCACGGGCTCGTTCCACTCCGGCCCACCGTTCCCGCCGTACGTCGGCGGCGGCGGGGGCGGTGACGGCTGCTGGCCGTAGGTCGCCTCCGGTTCAGTCCACCGACGTCGTTGCGAGGGCACGCTGCCGTAGTTGGCGTACGTCACCCGGCCTCCCCACCCGTAACACGTACCAGTTCGACAGAGCGTATAGCTGAGGTATCTATACCGTACGGACGACACCCAGCGCTACGTATCGACCACGGTGGACATACGACGCTGTACCGGTGCGGCCGCGTCGCCGCTGCCCGGAGCGTGTTTCGCGGAATCCGGCCGGCTGGCAACCGACTAGCCACTCCTCCCGCCAGCCGAGACCGGCGTGCGTCATGCGGAAGCGGCATCGCCTTCCCTCTCGGCCAGCATCTCCAACAGCCGCGCCGCCGGGGCGGCCGGGGCGTAGTACCAGCCCTGGGCGTGGTCGCAGCCCAGCCCCTTGAGCAGATCGGCCTGGTGGTCGGTCTCCACGGCCTCGGCGGTGACGGTCAACCCGAGCGCGTGCGCCAGCCGTACCAGCGCGTCGAGGATCCGCTCGTCCCGCTCGGCGGACGGCTGGTCGCGCAGCCCGGCCAGGAACGGGCCGGCCAGCTTCAGGCCCTGGATCGGCAGGGTGCGCAGGTATGCGAGGTTGGAGTACCCGGTACCGAAGTCGTCGATCGCGATCCGCACGCCCAGCTCGGCGAGGCGGCGCAGGGAGGGCAGCGGCCGGTCGCCGGCGTCCATCACCGCGCTCTCGGTCAGCTCCAGCTGCAGCAGCTCGGCCGGCAGGCCGGTCTCCTGCAGGATCCGCGCCACGTCGTCCACAATGGACGCGTCACCGGCCTGCCGGGCGGCGACGTTGACGCTGAGCACCAGGCGGGCGTCGGGGTACTCGCGGTTCCACGCGGCCGCCTGGGTGCACGCCTCGGTGAGCACCCACCGGCCCAGCGGCACGATCAGGCCGGTCTCCTCGGCGAGGTCGACGAAACGCTTGGGCAGCAGAGTACCCAGCCGCGGGTGGTGCCAGCGGACCAGCGCCTCGACACCCATCAGCCGGCCGTCGCGCAGCCGGATCATCGGCTGGTACTCGACCGCGAACTCGCCCCGGCCCAGCGCCGCCGGCATCGCCGCCGCCAGGGCGTACCGTGCCTGCTCCCGCTCGTGCCGGACCGGATCGAACAGCGCCCAGCGGGCCCGTCCGTCGTCCTTGGCCCAGTACAGCGTCACGTCGGCGGCCTTCATCAGCTCCGCGGCGCTGCTGAACGCGGTCGGCTCGTCGAGTACCCCGGCGCTGGCCGTGACCACCAGCGGTACCCCGGCCAGCTCCACCGGCTCGGCGACCGCCGCCAGTGCCCCGTCGGTGACCGCGATGACCTCGCCGGTGTCGGCCGGGTTCTCGATGAGGATGGCGAACTCGTCGCCGCCGGTACGGGCGACCAGGTGGTCCCAGCGGGCCACGCTCTTGGCCAGCCGCTCGGCCACGATCACCAGCAGCGCGTCGCCGACGTCGTGACCGAGGCTGTCGTTGACCAGCTTGAAGCCGTCGAGGTCGAGGTAGCACAGCCCGACCCGGCCGTCCGGACCGGCCCGGCCCAGCGCCTCGGTGAGCCGCTCGAAGAACAGCGACCGGTTCGGCAGGCCGGTCAGCGGGTCGTGCTCGGCCTGGAAGCGCAGCCGCTCGGCCAGTGCGTACCGCTCGGTGCTGTCGGCGATCATCGCGACGGTGAACTGCGGCGCCCCGGCCTCGTCGCGGATCAGCGAGACGTTGAGGTCGGTCCGGATGACCGCGCCGTCCTTGCGGTAGTACCGCTTGTCCACCCGGACGAAGTCGCGCTTGCCGCTGATCAGCTCGCCGTACAGCTCCCACATGCCGGGGACGTCCTGCGGGTGCATCACCAGGTCGCCGACGTTGATCCGGCACAGCTCCTCGGCGGTGTACCCGAACATGTCGCAGAACGCCTGGTTCACCTGCAGGATCCGGCCCTCGATGGTGGCGATGCCGATGCCGATGGCGGCGCCGGCGAACACCGCGCGGAACCGCTTCTCGCTGGCCCGCAGCGCCTGCTCGACCTGCTTGCGGGTGTCCAGTACCGCCATGCTCAGCCGCTCCTGCTCGGCCAGGGTGCGCTGGCGCAGCGCGGCGACGTACCCGGCCGCGACCCCGCCCTGGATCCGGGCCAGCCGTTCACCGGGATCCCGGCCGGGTGCCTCGATGTAGCGCAGGAAGTCGGTACCCAGCAGGCGCAGCGTGCGGTCGAGCAGGCTCGGGTCGGTCAGGTGCGCGTCGACCAGGGCCACCCCGACGTCGTACGCGCTCTTGAGGGTGAACTCCGGGGCCTGCATCGCGTCGGCCAGGCGGACCGTCAGCCCGTGCATCAACCGCAGCGTCTCCTCGGCGCTCAGCGGAAGGTACCCGTTGGCACCGGCCGCGGCCGCGGCCCAGACGCGGGCGTAGGCCGCCGCGCCGGGATGGGTCCGCTCCGGATTGGTCACTTCCTGGCCACACCGCCGTACGCACCGACCTGTTCGGGGTGCTCGTCGAAGTCGCCGACCTGTTCCGGACGCCATCGGGTGAGGAAGACCAGCCCCGGTTCGACGAGCGTGAAGTCGCCGAAGTACTCCAGGATGCGGTCGTGGGAGCGCAGGTGGATCTCGGTGTCGGTACGCGCGGACAGCCGCTGCGCCGCCAGTACCTCCGGCGGCTGGCCGTCCTGGGTGGCGTGCGAGACGAGCAGGAAGCTGCCCGGCGCGGTGACCGAGCGCAGCCGGGCGGTGATGCCGGTGGGGTCGTCCGCGTCGGGGATGAAGTGCAGCACGCCGGCCAGCAGCACCGCCAGCGGCCGGCTCAGGTCGATCAGCCCGAGGTCGACCGCCTCGGCCACGATGCGGTCGGGCTCACGCACGTCGGCGTGGATGACCCCGGTGCGCTTGTTGCCGTCCAGGATCGCCCGGCTCTGCGCGACGGCGACCGGGTCGACGTCGACGTAGACCACCCGCGCCTGCGGGTTGGCATCCTGCGCGACCTCGTGGACGTTGCCGACGGTCGGGATGCCGGAGCCGAGGTCGAGAAACTGCTC
>Ga0066709_100003477_pt1 | contig 12113 bp, 11 predicted proteins | sample GraSoiAngelo_158_FD_79665 | JGI IMG/M metagenome (GOLD analysis project Ga0066709, IMG submission 79665) | Grasslands soil microbial communities from the Angelo Coastal Reserve, California, USA - 14_1009_16_30cm | ecosystem: Environmental > Terrestrial > Soil > Grasslands | place: USA... | reverse complement strand
GATGATCGTCTCGATCTCCGTCGGGTTCAGCCCGGCCATCACCTCGTCGAGCAGGAGCAGCGCCGGCCCGGTCGCGAGCGCCCGCGCCAGCTCGAGCCGCTTGCGATCGGCCAGGGTCAAGGCGCCCGCCGGCACTCGCTCGCGGGTGCCGAGGCCGACGCGCGCCACGACGTCGCGCGCGCGCGCCAGCGCCTCGCCCGCCCGCGGAGAGCGGGCGAGCGCGCCGACGCGAACATTTTCCAAAACGGTCATGCGCGGGAAGGGCCGGACGATTTGAAACGTCCGCGCCAGACCGAGCCGGCAGATCGCGTGCGGTGCCAGCCCGACGATCGAGCGGCCGTCGAGGACGATGTCGCCGGCGTCCGGCGTGAGAAATCCCGAGAGGAGATTGAAGACCGTCGTCTTGCCGGCGCCGTTGGGGCCGATGAGACCGAGCATCTCGCCCCGGGCGACCGTCAGGTCGAGCCCGGCCACGGCGTGGAGTCCGCCGAAGCGCTTGGCGAGCCCGCGCGCCGTCAGAAGACTCATCGCGTCGCGCCGGCCCGCCGCGCCAGCGCGCGCCGGAGGCGCGGGTACGCGCCCTCGGGCAGGAAGAGCACCACACCGATCAGCAGCACGCCGTAGGCGATGAGGTGAGCGCCGTACAGTCCTCCCTGCCCGAGGTACCGCCGGGAGATCTCGGCCAGCGGCGTCAGGATGAACGAGCCGAGGATCGGCCCGAAGAGCGTGCCGGCGCCGCCGACGATGGGGCGAATGATGATCTCGACCGACAGCGGGATGCCGAAGAGCGTGTTCGGCTGCAGTGAGAAAAGATAGAACGCGTAGAACGTTCCGCCGACTCCCGTGAGAAAGGACGACACGACCATCGCCAGCATCTTGTACTTGAACGCGTTCACGCCGAGCGCCTCGGCCGCCGCTTCGTCCTCCCGAATCGCCGCCAGGTAGACGCCGAAGCGACGGCGCTCGATCGCCCAGGCGATCAGCGTGGCGAGGAGCATGAGCGCCAGCGCGATGTAGTAGTAGACGCGTCCGTCCTGAAACTGGAACTGGCGAGGATTGCCCGTGAACGTGATGTAGAGGCCGAGCGGGCCCCCGAGCGCGTCGATGTTCGAGACGGCGACGCGGCAGATCTCGGCGAACGCGACGGTGAGCAGCACGAAGTAGAAGCCGCGCAGCCCGAAGCGAAAGCCGAGATAGCCGATGATCGCGCCGAGGAGCGCCGCGAGCGCGCCGCCGACGAGCATGCCGACCCACGGCGTCAGCCCCAGCTCGATCGACAGCATCGTCGCCGTGTACCCGCCGACCCCGACGAACGCCGCGTGGCCGGCCGAGAGCTGGCCCGCGTAGCCGCCCACGATGTTCCACGCCTGGCCGAGAAATCCGTAGAAGAAGATCAGGATGAACAGCGTGAGGGCGTACGAGCTCAGCACCGCCGGAAGCGCCACCAGCGCCACCACGCCGCCGGCGAGGGCCCACTTCATGCGGATCGGCGGCCGAAGAGGCCGGCGGGCCGGAACAGCAAGATCACGATCAAGAGCGAGAAGCTGAACAGCTCCTTGAGCGATGGCTTGAGGAACACCGCGCCGAGCGACTCGGCCAGCGAGACCAGGAGGCCGCCCACGAACGCGCCCAGGAGGCTTCCCATGCCGCCGATGATCACGATGTTGAACGAGGCCACCGACAAGGAAAGGCCGGTCGACGGCTGAAACGGGAGGATCGGCGAGACCAGCGCGCCCGCGGCACCCACGCAGGCGGCGCCGACGCCGAATGCCACCGCGTAGACGCGCCGCACGTCGGTGCCGATGACGAGCGCGCCGTACGTGTTGTCGCCGGCCGCCCGGATCGTCCGCCCGAGATCGGTCCGGTAGAGAAACGCCCCGAGCGCGCTCGTCAGAGTGACCGCGACCAGGAACGTGACGAGCCGGGCCACGTCCACGAACACCGGGCCGAGCCACAGGGTGGCGGACGCCAGCGGCGATCGCACGCGTGTCGGCTCCGGTCCGAACGCCAGCAAGGCCACGTTCTCGAGCACGAGCGCGACGCCGAGCATCAGGAGGATCTGCATCTCGTGCGGCGCATCGACGATGCGGTCGACGAGACCTCGTTGCACGAGGAGGCCGAGCGCGAAGAGCGCGGCCGCGCAGACCAGGAAGCTCACGTAGGGATCGACGCCGGCGCGGGTCGCCAGCATGTACGCCAGGTACATGCCCCAGACCATCATGTCACCGTGCGCGAAGTTCACGACGCGCATGACCCCGAAGATGAGAGTGAGTCCGACCGCCATCAAGCTGTAGACGCCGCCGAACAGCAACCCGCTGAGCACCCCCTGCACAACCAGTGTCAAATCCACCCGCTAAGCCACTCCGGTGACAGGCGTTGGGTTAGTGTGGTCGCGACGGATACGCTGGTTCCGGCCGGCGGCGGGCGGGCGTGGGAGGGGTCGAGCGGACCCGTTCCCTCCAACGGCGCGGCGGACGTCGCGCGCCGGGATGGAGCCCAGCCGCCGAGGGGCAGCGCACGCGTACCGCGTGGTCCGGGCGACCCCTCCCACGCCCGCCCGCCGCCGGCCGCCGCCGAGCGCTATGCGCGCGGCCGCGGGAAGACGAACTTCTGCACCGCCGCTTCTTTGGGCCAAACGGCGACCGGCTTCTGGCTGAGGATCTGGATCATCGTCGGGATCGCGTTGGCGTTGTCGCCGAGCTCGTTGAAGGCGACGGGGCCGCCGTACTGCATGAGCCCGCCCGAGTAGTTCGTCTTCTTCATCGCGTCGACGATCGCGTCGGGATCGTCGAGCGTGGTCGCGCGCTCGAGGATGTCGGCGATGACGAACGCGGCGTCGTAGGAGTAACCCGAGTTGGTGTCGAAGGTCTTGCCGCCCGAGCGCTTCCTGAACTCTTCGGCGACGGTGGAGGTCTTCGGGTTCTTGAAGTTCGCCCAGGGCACGCTCGTCAGCACGTACTCGAGGTCTTCCTTGAGCTGGGCGATCTGCCCGGATTCGTAGATCCCGGGGCTGCCCGGGCCGACGATCCCCATCATCTCGATCCGCTGCTTGCGGATCTCCGGGAACAGCAGCAGGGCCGAGGCCGGGCGCGTGATCGGCGCGATGATGTCCGGCTTCGCCGCCTTCGCCTTCGAGATCTCGGTCGAGAGGTCGGTCGGCGGCTCCGGCCATGGGATGACCTCGACGATGTCCCACGACGGGTTGGCGGCCTTGTGCGCCGCCTGGAAGCCGCGCGCCTGATTCTGGCCGAAGAGGTCGTTGCAGTACATGAGCACAACCCGCTTCGGCGACACGTTGGCTTCCTTGAAGATCTCGATGAAGTACTGGACGGCCCTCTTACCGAAGCTCGAGCCGGTCGGGAAGTTGCGGTAGACGTACTGGACCTTCTGCTGACCGTCCTTGACCGATCGCGCGACGTTCGCGGTGATGGGATCGGCGGCGGCGATGTCGATGAGAAAGGGTACGCGCCGCTGCTGGGCGACCGACACCATCGCGTTGGTGCTGCCCGAGTCGAAAGAGCCCAGCAGCATCTGGGCGCCGTGGCTCACGACGCGCTCGGCCTCGACGCGGCCGTTCTCGGGCTTGGTCTGCGTGTCTCCGAGGATCAGCTCGATCCTGAGCCCTCCCTTCGACTTGACGCCTCCCGCTGCATTGATCGCGTCGACGGCCATCTGCGCGCCGAGCCGACATGCCTGGCCGGGCTCGGCGAGCGCGCCGGTCACCGGATGGATCGCTCCGATCTTGAACGTCTTCGCCTGGGCGCGAAGCGGGAGCGGAAACCCGAGGACCGCGGCGCCGCCGGCGGTCGTCCTGAGGAAGGCGCGGCGGGTCAGTCGAGGCGTCATTCGAAATCTCCTATTCGCAGGCGCGCCTCACGCGCCAAGGAGCTCCTTGGCGATGATCATGCGCTGGATCTGATTCGTCCCCTCGTAGATCTGCATGATCTTGGCGTCGCGCATGTACCGTTCCACCGGGAACTCGCGCGTGTAGCCGTAACCGCCGAAGATCTGCACGGCGTCGGTGGCGACCTTCATGGCGGCGTCGCCCGCCCAGCACTTGGCCATCGACGCCTCGTAGGTGTTGCCCCGGATGCCCGCGTCGACCTGGCGCGCGGCGTGGTGCACCATGAGACGCGCCGCGTGCACCTGCATGGCCATGTCGGCCAGCATGAACTGGATGCCCTGGAACGCGGCGATCGGCTGGCCGAACTGTTGTCGCTCCTTCGCGTACGCGGTCGCGGCGTCGAGCGCGGCCTGGCCGATGCCGACGGCCATCGCGCCCGTCATCGGCCGCGTCATGTCGAGCGTGCGCATCGCGATCTTGAACCCCTCGCCCTCCTCGCCGAGCCGCTGCCCGGCCGGCACGGCGCAGTCCGTGAAGTGGAGCGCCACGGTGGGCGAGCACCGAATACCCATCTTCTTCTCTTTCTTGCCGACCGAGAAGCCGGGCATGCCCTTCTCGATGAGAAACGCCGTGATGCCCCGGGCGCGCTTGCTGGGGTCGACCGTCGCGAAGACCGTGATCACGTCGGCGTGGTCGCCGTGGGAGCACCACTGCTTCGACCCGTTCAGGACGTAGTGATCTCCCCTGCGCACCGCCGTGGTCCGGAGGCTCGCCGCGTCGGACCCGGATCCGGGCTCGGACAGCGAGTAGGCGGCCATGAACTCGCCGGTTGCGAGCCGCGGCAGATACTTCTTCTTCTGCTCGTCGGTGCCGGCCAGGAGGATGGGCAGCCCGCCGAGCGGATGGGCGCCGAAGTTCGTCGTCGTTCCGGCGCAGGCCCATCCGAGCTCCTCGGCCACCAGGGAGAGCGCGAGGCAGCCCATGTTCGTTCCGCCGTACTCTTCGGGCACCCAGATGCCGAAGAGGCCGGATTCCACGAGCGCTCGCATCGATTCGGTCGGATAGCTCTCCGACTCGTCGTACTGCGCGGCGTGCGGCGCGATCCGATCGCGCGCGACCTTCCGCGCCAGATCGCGGATCAGCCGCTGCTCTTCGGTGAGATAGAACACGTCGTTCATCGTCGCGTCTCCCTCAGACGATCTGTCGCCGCTGGAGCTCGGCGAGCTCTCCGGGCCCGAGGCCGAGGGCGTCGCCGTAGATCTTCTCATTGTGCTCGCCGAGTCGGGGCGGAAAGCTGAGCGCCGGCGGCTCGCCGACCGGCGGGGCCGGCAGCGCGATCCGGAGCCCGGAGCGCGGGTCCGTGACCTCCATCAGCCGCTCGGCGACGAGCCGGTCGGCCATCACGTCGACCAGCGCGTTCACGCGGGAGACCGGGACGCCCGCGCCTCTCAGCGACGCGAGCGCCTCGACGCTGGTGAGATCGGCGAAGCACGCGGACAGCTCGCGGTCCAGCTGCTCGACGTCGCCGATGCGTCCGGCGTTGGCGGTGTACTCGGGCCGGGCCAGACCGCGGAAGCGAGGCAGCGCCGTCAGCGCCGCCCACTGCTGATCGTTGCCGATGGCCAGGTAGACGTGGCCGTCGCGCGTCCGGTGCACGGCGACCGGCGCGAAGAACTGATGGCGGTTGCCCTTGCGAGTCACGCGCTCGCCGAGGCTCGAGAGCGCGACGGGCGCGACCATCCACGACACGGCGCTGCGCAGCATCGATACGTCGATCCGCGCGCCCTCGCCGGTCGTCGCGCGGCGATAGAGCGCCTTCATCACCTCGCTGTAGCCATGTTCCGCCGCGCCCAGATCGACCATCGGCAAGCCGAAGACGAGTGGCGAGCCGTTCGTCTCGCCCGTCAGCTCCATGAAGCCGCTGCGCGCCTGGAGCACCGGATCGTACGCCGCCTCGTCGTGCTCGGGACCGAATCCGGTGATCCCGAGCCAGATCAGGTCTGGCTTCATGGCCGCGAGCGGGCCGGGCTCGATGCCGAGCCGGGCGTAGCTCCCCGATCGCTGGTTGCAGGCGAACACGTCCACGCGAAGCTTCACGATCAGCTGACGCAAGAGCGCCTGGCCGTCGGGATGACCGAGATTCAGGGTGATGGCTTCCTTGCCGCAGTTGTTCGGCAGGAAGTAGCTGCGCATCGCGGGCTCGGCCAGGACGTCCGTGCCGACGAACCGGTTGGGATCGGGGCGCGCGGCGTTCTCGACGCGGATCACGCGGGCCCCGTCGCACGCGAGTCGATAGGTCAGGAACGGCAGGGTCGTCGCCTGCTCGAGGCTCAGCACGGTCACGCCCGTCAGGAGCCCACGACTCACCGGCGGCTCCGCGTGGTCGGGCTCACCGGCGCGGCCGGCGATCGACGACGCGCACGGCCTTGCCCGGCGGCCGCTCGATCGCGCCGTGGGCGCAGAGCCGCACCTCCGGGCTCAGCGCGAGCGAATCTTGAAGATCCCGCCGGATCCGTATCGCGATCGCCGGGTCGCATCCCGGCTCGGTCTCGACGTGGATCGTCATCCGCTCGCCGCCCCCGTCCGACTCGAGGACGACCTGATACTCATGGCTCACGCCGGCGTGCTTCAACAAGGCCGTCTCGATCTGACGCGGATAGAAATTGATCCCCTTGTAGATCACCATGTCGTCGGCGCGCCCGCGAAGCCGATCGAGCCTCAGCGACGTCCGCCCGCAGTCGCAGCGCGCGCGCGACACGACGCGCGTGAGGTCGTGCGTCCGGTAGCGGATCAGCGGGAGCCCCTCCCGGGTCAACGTCGAGACGACCAGCTCGCCCTCGGTGCCGTCCGGCACGACGCGCCCCGTCGCGGGGTCGATCACCTCGGCGTGATAGTGGTCCTCCCAGACGTGAATGCCGCGGCGGGCCACGCAGTCGATGCCGAGCCCGGGTCCACCGGTCTCGGTCATGCCGATGATGTCGAAGGTGCGGATGCTCAACTCGCGCTCGATCCGCGCCCGCAGCTCGTCGGACCACATCTCGGAGCCGAGGATGCCGACCCGGAGCGAGAGCGACGCGAGGTCGAAGGCCTCCTCGCGCGCGGCCTCGATCAGGCGCAGGGGATAGGTCGCGATCGCGGTGAGCACGGTCGCCTTGAGATCGCGCATGAGACGCAGCTGCAGCGCGGTGCGCCCCGCGCCGGTCGGGATCACCATCGCGCCGATCCGCTCGGCGCCGTAGTGGAAGCCGAATCCGCCGGTGAAGAGGCCGAACGACGGCGTGATCTGGATGACGTCGTCCGCGCCGACACCCGCCGCGACGTAGCAGCGGGCCATCACCTCGCCCCACTGCGCCACGTCTGCGGCGGTGTACGGATTCAGGATCGGATTTCCGGTCGTCCCGCTCGACATCTGGATCCGCCGGTAGTCGCCGGCGCGCGCGCACGCGAGCCCGTAGGGGTACGCGTCGCGGAGCTCGTCCTTCGTGAGGAAGGGCAACGCGCGCCAGGCCTCGACACGTCCGACGTCTTCCGGGCGGGCGCCGCCGAGGCGCCGCGCCCACGCCGGCTCGGCCAGCACGTGCGCGAGCGTGGCGCGCATCCGCTCGACGACGAGCCGTTCGAGAGGCTCCCGGTCGAGGGACTCGAGCTCCGGCTGCCACATGGCCTTGGCGCCCACGGCCATCGAGTCTAGCGCGCGTCGGCCGGTGACGTCGCGGCGGGCCCGGTGAGCCCGAGGTAGGCGGTGCGGACGCGCGGATCCGCCGAGAGCTCCGCGCTCGTCCCGGACGTGACCAGTCGCCCGGTCTCGAGCACGTACCCGCGCGACGCCACCTGGAGCGCGCGCCGCGCGTTCTGCTCGACCAGGAGCACGGCGACTCCGTCGTCGTTGATCCGGCGGATCACCCGGAAGATCTCGCGGGCGAGCATCGGGGCCAGGCCGAGCGAGGGCTCGTCGAGCAGCAGGAGCCGGGGGCGGGTCATCAGGGCGCGGCCGATCGCGAGCATCTGCTGCTCGCCGCCCGAGAGCGTGCCGGCGATCTGAGACTGACGATCCCGGAGCACGGGGAAGAGCCGGAACACCGACTCCAGGCGCTCGCCGATCCGTGCCCGCTCGACGGTGTGGCCGCCGACGAGCAGGTTTTCGCTCACCGAGAACTCCGGGAAGATCTCGCGCCCCTCGGGGACATGGCTCACACCGGCGGCGACGATGGTGTCGGCGGGGACGCGGGTGATGTCGCGGCCCTCGAAGCGGATCCGGCCGCGCGCGGGTCTCACGAGCCCGGACACCGCGCGCAAGGTCGTCGACTTCCCGGCGCCGTTCGCGCCCAGCAGCGTGACGACCTCGCCCGGCGCCACGCTCAGGGTCAGGCCATCGAGCGCGCGCCGCTTGCCGTAGGAGACCGCGACGTCGTCGAGCTCGAGCACCGCTGTCACGCGTCCTCCTCGCTCCCGAGATACGCCTCGACGACCGCGGCGTCGGTGGCGATCTCGTGGGGCCGGCCTTCCGCGATCTTGCGCCCGTGGTCGAGGACGGCGACGCGGTCCGAGATCCCCATGACGAGCTCCATGTCGTGCTCGACCACGACGATCGTCAGCCCGCTCTCGTCCCGCAGCCGGCGGATGACCGCCATCAAGGTCTGCGTCTCTGTGGGATTGAGCCCACCGGCCGGCTCGTCGAGCAGCAGGAGCCGCGGCTCGGAGGCGAGCGCCCGCGCGATCTCGAGCCGCTTCTGGGCGCCGAGGGGGAGGCCGCCGGCTTCGACGGCGGCGACGGCGGCGAGCCCGAACCGCGTCAGCAGCGCGTACGCCGACTCGCGCGCCCGCGCCTCTTCCTGCCGGACACGAGGCAGCCAGAGGGCGCCGGTAATCACGCCCGTGCGCAGGTGCCCGTGGCGGCCGATCAGGACGTTGTCGAGGGCCGTGAGCTGACGGAACACCTCGGTGTTCTGGAACGTGCGGGCGACGCCGCGCCGCGCGATCTGGTGGGGAGCCAGGGCGAGCAGGTCGTCGCCGCCGAGCGTGACCCGGCCGTGCGAGGGACGGTAGAGGCCCGTGATCACGTTGAACACCGTCGACTTGCCCGCGCCGTTGGGGCCGATCAGCGCGAAGATCTCGCGATCCCGGACCGCGAAGCTGAGCCCGCTCAGCGCGGCGAGGCCGCCGAAGCTGATCGAGAGATCCTCGACACCGAGCACCGTCCTACTCGGACTTGAGCCAGTCCGTCATCGGCTTGAAGTGTCCCTTCTCGACGCGCACCCAGAACCCCTGCTTCTGGGTCTCGTGGTCCGGGCCGATCGTGATCGGCGGCAGGATGCCGCTGGCGTAGCCCTTGATCGACTCGAGCGCCGTCATGAGGGACTCGCGCGTCAGGTTCCGGCCGGCGCGCTTGGCGCCTTCGGTGAAAAGCATGGCCGCGAAGTAGCCGGCGATCGAGTAGCGATTGACCTCGTTGTTCGGATGGTAGCGCAGCATGTGCTCTCGATAGAGCTTGACGCCCGGAAGATCGGAGGTCACCGGATCGGGCCAGAGCGACAGCCCCTCGACCCCCTCGGCCGCGTCGCCGGCGAGCGCCAGGTAGCGCTCGTCGGTCAGCGGGCCCGTCGAGACCATGATCGTATCGGTCCAGCCGATCTTCTGGCGCTCCTTCAGCGCCTGCGCGCCCGGGCCCGGCACCAGCACGAGGAACGTCACTTCGGGCTTCGCCGCCTGGAGCTTCGCGACCTGGGCGCTCACGTCGGTGACGCCGCGCTTGACCGACTCGGCGGCGGCCAGCTTCAGACCGAATCGTGCGAGATCCTTCTCGAAGGCCGTGAGGAACGACTTGCCGTACTCGTCGTCCTGGTAGAGGGCGGCGAACCTCTTGATCTTCCGCTGCCCTGCGAGGTAGTCGATCATCATCTTCGACGACCGGTCGCTCAGGGTCATCCCCTGCAGCACCCAGCGCTTCCCCCGCGTCACCGGCGAGCTTTGATACGGGAAGAGCATCGGGACTTTGTTCTCCTCCAGGTAGTCGAGCGTCGCGACGACCGGCGGCGAGCCCTGGGGGATGATGATCGCGAAGACGCGGTCCTGCTCGACGAGCTTCTTGGTGTTGGCGACGGCATCTTGGGGCCGGTATCCGTCGTCGTAGTAGACCGTGCGGACCTTGCGCCCGTGGATCCCTCCGGCGTCGTTGACCACTCTGAAGTAGAGGTCCACGCCGAACTTCGTGATCTGGTCGCCGGTGAAGGCGAGCGGACCCGAGAACGAGTTCGATCCGCCGATCACGATCTCGGTGTCGCTGACGCCCTGCTGAGCGGCGGCTGGAAGCGCGCTCAGCGCGAGAGCCAGGAGCAGCACGAAGCTGGCACGGCTGATCATCGATCCTCTCCTTGTCGAGGGGGCTCCGGCGGTGCGGCCGCGCGGGCCGGCCGCACGATCGTGCCGAGCGCGCGCGCGATGCCGCCCGGCATGAACAGCATGGACGCTATCAGGATCGCGCCGAAGATGAGCGGTCGATAATTCTGAAAGCCGGCGAGCGAGTCGTTGAGGCTCGTGATGAGCGCGGCGCCCACCACGGAGCCGAGGATCGACCCGAGACCGCCGACGATGATCATCGCGACGAAATCCACCGACAGGAACACGTCGAAGGAATCGGGCGAGAGGAAGCCGACGACCAGCGCGAAGAGCCCGCCGGCGACGCCGGTGTAGAAGGCCGAGACGACGAAGGCGAGCGTCTTGTAGGCGGCCAGATTGATGCCGCTCGCCTGCGCCGCGATCTCGCTCTCGCGAATGGCCAGGAGCGCCCGCCCCGTCCGCGTCCGGGTGATGTTCACAGCGGCGACGATCAGGAGCGCAGCCACCGTTACGACCAGGTAGTAGCGGGCGGTGTCGGTCGCCAGGGTCCAGGGGCCCAGGCGCGCGGCCGGCACGCGGAGACCGTCGTTGCCCCGCGTGAGCCAGTCGAGGTTCAGGATCGCCTCGACGACCACGAAGCCGAACGCGAGCGTCGCCATCGCCAGATAGAGCCCTTCCAGGCGCAGGCACGGCACGCCCAGAGCCAGGCCCACCGCGGCGGTGACGAGCCCCGCGAGCAGCAGCGCCGCGGGAACCGGCAGCGCCGGCGCGCGGATCGTGAGGATCGCCGCCGCGTACGCGCCGATCGCCAGGAAGCCCGCGTGCCCGAACGAGAGCTGGTTCGTGTAGCCCGACAGGAGGTTGAGCCCGATCGCCACGATCGCGTTGATGGCGATCAGGCTCGCCAGGAAGACGAAGTAACGCGGCGCGGCCCACGGCCAGCCGACGACCACCGCGGCGCCGGTCGCGAGGGCCGCGTGTCGCATCAGACCTTCCGCCGCGCGACCCGCCCGAGCACGCCGCCCGGACGCACGATCAGGATCGTGATCATTGTCAGGAAAGGCACGGAGTGCTTGATCGACGCGGGCAGGTAGAGGGGCGCCAGGTTCTCGAGCACGCCCAGCAGCATGCCGCCGAGCACCGCGCCCGGCATCGAGCCGAAGCCGCCGAGGACGGCGGCGGTGAACCCGTTGATGGCGACCAGCCCCATCTTCGACGAGAGGAAGATGACCGGAGCGATCAGGACCCCGGCGACCGCGCCGACGACCGAGGCGATGACCCACGACGAGGAGTAGACGCGCTCGACGCTGATGCCCATGAGCCGCGCCGCCCGCTGGTTCTGCGCGACCGCGCGCATCGCCCGGCCCAGGCGCGTCCAGCGAAAGAGCGCGCCGAGGGCCAGCATGAGCGCGAGCGAGGCGCCGATGATGCCGAGCGAGACCGGCGCCACCCGCACCGGGCCCACCACGAGCGGCCGGTTCCCGAAGAACGCGGGGAACGGGAACTCGTCGTGGGTCCAGGCGACTCCGGCGGCCGACCGCAGCATGAGCGACAGGCCGAGCGTGATGATCAGCACGTCGAAGTGGGTCGCCGAGATCGCGTGGCGGATGACCACGCGCTCGAGGACAAAGCCGAGCAGCGCCGACGCGACGACGGCGACGAGCAGCGCACCGACGAGCGGCACATCGAGCACCTGGAGCGCGGTCCAGCCCACGAACGTCGAGACCATCAGCATCTCGCCCTGCGCGAAGTTGAGCGTGCGGGTCGCGTTGTAGATGATCACGAGGCTGATCGCCATCAGCGCGTAGATCGATCCGGTGGCGAGGCCGCTGATGACGACGTGGACGAGGGCCGCCCAGGTCATGAGGCCACGAAGCGACAGACCGGAGCCCCCATCGCCGCGCACGCGGTCTCGACGACCGTCGACGACCGG
>Ga0066709_100003476_pt1 | contig 12113 bp, 11 predicted proteins | sample GraSoiAngelo_158_FD_79665 | JGI IMG/M metagenome (GOLD analysis project Ga0066709, IMG submission 79665) | Grasslands soil microbial communities from the Angelo Coastal Reserve, California, USA - 14_1009_16_30cm | ecosystem: Environmental > Terrestrial > Soil > Grasslands | place: USA... | reverse complement strand
CCCGCCTTGCCCCGCCCGCCCACCTGCACCTGGGCCTTCACCACGACGGGGTAGCCCGCCTTCTCGGCCTGGGCGACGGCCGCGTCGACCGTGGTCGCCACCCCGCCGTCGGACACCGGGATGCCGAAGCGCGCGAAGTACTGCTTGCCCTGGTACTCGAAGAGGTCCAACTACTCCCGTCTCCCGTTTCCGCTCTCGGCCGCAGACTCCCGAAACGCCTCGGTCAGCCAGTCAGTGATCGATGCCATCGTGGCCCCGGGCGTGAAGATGGCGGCCACCCCCATCGCCTTCAGCTTCGGGATGTCCGCGTCGGGGATGATGCCACCGCCGAACACGAGCACGTCGCCCGCGCCCTTCTCCTTGAGCAGGTCGAGCACCCGAGGGAACAAAGTCATGTGCGCACCAGAGAGCAGCGACAGCCCGACGGCGTCGGCGTCCTCCTGAACGACCGTCTCGGCGACCTGCTCGGGTGTCTGGTGCAGGCCGGTGTAGATGACCTCGAAGCCCGCGTCGCGCAACGCACGCGCGATCACCTTGGCCCCCCGGTCGTGGCCGTCGAGGCCGGGTTTGGCGACGACGACTCGGTATCTGCGACTCACGAAGTCGCAATACTAGGCGGGTGCCGCCGCACCCCATCCAGACGACATGGGACGACCACCTCACGGGCGGCGACCCGCTGCGGTGGCCGGGCTACTCGCCGCCCACGGAAGAATCGGTCGTCACCGGTCGGACGCGGGACTACGCGTTCGTCGAGGGCCGCTTCGACGTGCTCGGTGGCTCGATGGGCGCGGCGCACGGCGAGAAGGTCGTGCGGGCATACCGGCGGGCGGTCGAGGAACGGCTGCCGATGGTCGTGCTCAGCGCGTCAGGCGGCGCGCGCATGCAGGAGGGAATGGTGTCGCTCATCCAGATGGCGCGCACGGCCGGCGCGGCGCGCGAGCACTCGGAGGCGGGCCTCCTATCGCTGGCCGTCCACCGCGGTCCGACGACGGGAGGCGTGCTGGCGTCGTACGCGTCCCTCGTCGACGTCTCGGCCGCACGCCCCGGCGCCGTCATCGGGTTCACCGGGCCTCGGGTCGTCGAGCTCACGACGGGTGAGCGATTGCCCGAGGGCTCGCACACCGCGGAGTCCGCGTACGCCCATGCGCTGATCGACGCGCTCGTGACCGAGGACGAAGAGGCGGCCTGGATCGACGTCGTCCTGGGCATCGAGGGTGCCGCCGCCGCGGCGTCCGCAGCCGTCGTCGCCGACGTGGAGCCCGCCGAGGAGCCGTGGGGCGAGGTGCAGCGGGCGCGGGCCCGACATCGCTTCACCGGTAGACAGTGGGCCGACCTGCTCTGTGCACCCTGGGTCGACCTGCGCGGCACCGACCCCACAGTGCGGGCCGGCTTGGCGGCGATCGCCGGTCGACGCGTCGTCGTGATCGCCGACGACCGCCGGGCCCGGCCGGCCCCGGAGGCCACCAACAGAGCCCGGGACGGAAGGCACCAGCCCGCGGGCTACCGCCTGGCCCGCCGCGCCATCGCCCTCGCCGGTCGCCTCGGGCTGCCGTTGCTCACGTTCGTCGACACCGCGGGCGCCGATCCCGGGCCCGACGCGGAGGCCGACGGCATCGCGCGCGAGATCGCCCTCACGTTCGCGGCCATGGACGGGCTGGCGACGGCGAGTGTGTCGATCTGCGTCGGGGAGGGCGGCAGCGGCGGCGCGCTCGCGCTCGCGTACGCCGATCGTCTCCTCATCCAGGAACACGCCATCTTCTCGGTCATCGCGCCCGAGGGCGCGGCCGCCATCCTCGAGCGCGACGCGGCGAAGGCGCCCGAGCTGGCGGCGCGGTTGCGGCTCACGAGCACCGATCTCCTCGACCTCGGCATCGTCGACGAGGTCGTGCGCGAGGACTCCGCGTCAATGTGCCGCGCGCTCGTCGCGGCGCTCGACGCGGCCCGTCCGGGTGACAGGCGCCGCCGCTTCGACGAGGTGACCGCCCGATGGCTGGGGTGAAGCGCAGCACCACCTTGCTCGTGACGAGCGTCGGTGGCGTGCTGGTCGCGGTGCTCCTCGCCGGACTGGTGTTGCTGCTGTTGAGCTCGGGCGACGTCAAGAGCCGTCTGGGCGACCCCGTCTACGACGCCGGGAACGCAGCGGCGTTCGCACATCGGGCCGACGAGCAGCCCGTGCTGCTCCCCGCTCTCGTCGGGTTCCAGCGCGACATCCTCGTGAGCCACGTCGGTCGCGACGAATGGCGGGCCTTCGAAGCGAACCCGCCCGGCAAGGGCCGGCGGTGTCAGGTGCGCTGGCGTGCGGCCACACGCGACTTCAGGGCCCCCTGCACGGGCGCGGTCTACCCCATCGACGGCACCGGCCTGAAGCAGTACTCCGCCACCGTGAACAAGGCGGGGCGGCTCATCATCGACCTCCGCACCGAGGTCACCACGACCGCGCCTCCGCGATGAGCGCCGCCGAGCCCGCCGCCGTGGGCGCGGGAATGCGGCTCGGAGTCGTGATCCTGCCCGAGCTCCCCTGGGCGGAGGCGCAACGCTCGTGGCGACGCGCCGAGGAGCTGGGGTTCGACCACGCGTGGACGTACGACCACCTGGCCTGGCGCTCGCTGCGCGACTCGACATGGTTCGGCGCGGTGCCGACGCTCACCGCCGCGGCGAGCGCGACCGAGCGAATCCGTCTCGGCCCGCTGGTCGCGTCGCCGAACTTCCGCCATCCCGTGCCCTTCGCGACCGAGCTCGTGACGCTCGACGACATCTCGGGCGGCCGGCTCACGCTCGGCATCGGTGCCGGCGGCGACGGTTGGGATGCGACGATGCTCGGGCAGGACTCGTGGTCGCCGCGTGAGCGGGCGCAGCGGTTCGCGGAGTTCGTCGAGCTCACCGACCGACTGCTTCGGGAGCCGGCAACCTCGTTCGCGGGGCGCTTCTACTCAGCGGACGAAGCCCGCACCTACCCCGGGTGCGTGCAGCGCCCGCGCATCCCGTTCGCAGTGGCCGCTTCCGGGCGCTCGGGAATGCGGCTCGCGGCGACCTACGGCGACACCTGGGTCACGAACGGCGATCGCATCCGTGCGCCAAAGCTGAGCGCCGAAGCGGGCGCCGAGCTCGTCGCCGAGCAGATGGCGCGGCTCGACCAGGCGTGCGTCGAGGTCGGTCGTGATCCCACCTCGCTGCGCCGCCTCGTGCTCTCCGGCGCGCGCCTCGACAGCGGGCTCGGCTCGATCGAGGCGTTCCGCCACACCGCCGAGTGCTACGCCGAGGCCGGGGCCACCGACTTCGTCGTGCACTGGCCCCGGCCTCACGAGCCCTACGCCGCCGACCTCTCGACCTTCGAGCGCATCTTCTCGGGTTGACGTGGTTCTCGCAGGGTATCGCCGGGCTAACCGATGTCGAGCTCGGCGACGTCGGCGCGTTCGGCGATCGGCGCCAGGAGGTCGCTGAGGTGCTCCCCTCTGGAGCTCACGACGTCGGCCTGCACGACCACCGCGTCGTCGCGACGTCGGGTGCTGAGCGACCGCACGTCGAGACCGTCGATCGACGTCAGCTCCGTGATCACTTGGGAAGCGTCCGACCCTGCCGCCATCCGGATGACGAGAAGCTCGCGGTCGCGGCGAAGGTGCTCGTGCAACCATCGGCGGGGCGCCCGCAAACCGACGAAGGTGACCACCAGGAAAGCGGTCGTCATCGTCGCAGCGAGAAAGCTGCCCAGGCCGACGGCCAGGCCGATGGCCGCGGTCGCCCAGAGGCTGGCCGCGGTGGTGAGGCCCCGGATGGACAGCCCCTCCTTGAGGATGGCCCCCGCCCCGAGGAAACCGACACCCACCACCACCTGCGAGGCGACCCGGGTCACGTCGATCTGGTAGTTGCTGCTGGCCCGCAACTGAACGTAGGCGTCGAAGCCGTGCACGCTCATCACGCCGAACAGCGCGGCCCCGAGCGCGACCGTGACGTGCGTTCGCAGGCCTGCGGGCTGGTCGGACAGCTCGCGCTCGAAGCCAATCGCGCCGCCGAGGCCGGCGGCCGCCAATAGTCGCAGCGCGACGTCGACGTCGGTGACATCGACCCTCACCGCGGGACCTTCTTCAACGGCGCCCACCCGAGCAGCACGTGCTTCTCGCCCACGCTGGGGAAGCGGATCTTGGCCTCGGCGTTGTCGCCGCTACCCATGATCTCGAGGATCACGCCCTCACCCCACTTGCCGTGGACGACGTCGTCGCCTACGGCCAGGCCCAGCCGGTCGGCCCCCGTCCCGCGCGCGGGTCGCGCCGGCCCCTCACGCATCGCCGCATCGACGATCTGGTCGCGTCCGGCCCGGATGCTGCCCGCGCGCTCCTGACGTCCACCCTCGACCATTGCCGTGAGCTGCTCGGGGATCTCCTTCAGGAAGCGGCTGGGTGGGTTGTACTGCGTCGACCCGAACAGCATGCGGGCCCACGCGTGCGAGAGGTAGAGCCGCTCGCGGGCGCGCGTGATGCCGACGTAGCAGAGGCGACGCTCCTCCTCCAGCTCGTCCGGCTCGCCCAGGGAGCGCAGGTGGGGGAAGATGCCGTCCTCGAGGCCCACCATGAACACGGCGGGGTACTCGAGGCCCTTCGCCGTGTGCAGCGTCATGAGCACGATCTTCGTCTCATCGTCGTCGACCTCGTCCGCGTCCGCGACGAGGCTGACGGCCTCGAGGAACTCGTCGGTGCTCTCGTACTCGCGCGCGTAGCCGACCAGCTCGGCGAGGTTCTCCAGCCGCCCCTGCGCCTCGATGCTGCGGTCGGCTTCTAGCGCGGCTGCATAGCCCGTGCGCGCGAGCACCCGTTCGAGCACGGTGGCCGGCCCGCTCTCGGCGTTGAGCTCGCGCAGCTCGTCGAGGAGCACCGTCAACTGATGCACGCCGGACAACGCCTTGCCGCTGAGCCCGGCCTGCTCACCGGCTCGCACCGCGTCGTGAAACGTGGCCCCGTGGGCGTTGGCCCACGCGTCGAGCCGGTTGATGCTCGTGTCGCCGACTCCCCGCTTGGGAACGTTGACCACGCGCTTGAGCGACACCTCGTCGGTGGGGTTCACGACCGCGCGCAGATAGGCGATGACGTCCTTCACCTCGCGTCGGTCGTAGAAGCGCGTGCCCCCGACCACCTTGTAGGGAAGGCCGAGGCGAACGAGCGTCTCCTCCAACACGCGGCTCATGGCGTTGGTGCGGTAGAAGATGGCAACGTCGCCCCACCGGTAGCCGGTCTGGTCGTGGAGACGTGAGATCTCGTGCCCGACCCAGAGCGCCTCGTCGTGCTCGTCCTCCGCGTAGTAGCGCTGGATGAGCTCGCCGCCGACCTGCTCGGTCCAGAGCGCCTTGGGCTTGCGCATCTGGTTGTTGGCGATCACCGCGTTGGCCGCGTCGAGGATCGTCTGGGTCGAGCGATAGTTCTGCTCGAGCACGATCAAGGTCGCGTCGGGGAACGCCTCCTCGAACTCGAGGATGTTGCGGATGTCGGCCCCGCGGAACCGGTACACGCTCTGGTCGCTGTCGCCCACCACGCAGATGTTGCGATACTTCTCGGCCAGCATCACGACCAGCTCGTTCTGCGCCTTGTTGGTGTCCTGGAACTCGTCGACGAGCACGTGCTTGAAACGCTCCTGGTAGTGGGCGAGCACATCGCGGCTGGTGCGGAAGAGGTCGACGGTGACGGTGAGCAGGTCGTCGAAGTCCATGGCGCTGGCCGCATGGAGGCGCTGCTGGTACTCGCGGTAGACCTCGGCGATGCGCCGCTCGTAGATCGTGCGTGCGGTCGCGGCGTACGTCTCGAAGTCGATCAGCTCGTTCTTGGCCGCGCTGATCAGGCCGTGCACCGTCCGCGGCGGAAAGCGCTTGGCGTCGATGTTGAGGTCGCGCAACACGTACGCGGTCAGACGCTGCGAATCGGCTTGGTCGTAGATCGTGAACGACGAGCGATACCCGAGGCGATCACCGTCGCGGCGGAGGATGCGGACGCAGGCGGCATGGAACGTCGAGACCCACATCTTGCGGGCGACCGGGCCGACGAGCGCCGACACCCGGCTCTTCATCTCGTCTGCGGCCTTGTTGGTGAACGTGATGGCCAGGATCTCGAACGGCGAGACGCCCAGCTCCTTGATCAGGTACGCCACCCGATGCGTGAGCACACGCGTCTTCCCGGAGCCCGCGCCGGCCACGAGCAGCAGGGGCCCGCCGGGGTGGGTCACCGCCTCCCGCTGCACGGGGTTCAGGTGCTCGAGGAGGTCGCGGTCCGGCATCGCCTCCGATCTTCCCCCGCCGGGCAACGCTCCGGCGTCACTTTGCGCGGGAAGGTCGGCGGGGGCTACTCCCACTCGATGGTGCCCGGCGGCTTCGACGTGACGTCGAAGGCCACCCGGTTCACACCCGGTACCTCGTTGATGAGCCGGGTCGACATGCGCTCGAGCACGTCGTAGGGGAGGCGGGCCCAGTCCGCGGTCATGGCGTCGTCGCTGGTGACGGCGCGGATGACGATCGGGTAGGCGTATGTGCGCTCGTCGCCCATGACGCCGACAGTGCGCACCGCCGGCAGCACCGCGAAGCTCTGCCAGAGCTCGCGGTACAGCCCGGCTCGCTTGATCTCCTCGGTGACGATGGCGTCGGCGCGGCGCAACACCTCGAGCCGCTCGGGCGTGACCGTGCCCACGATGCGCACGGCCAGGCCGGGCCCGGGAAAGGGCTGGCGCCACACGATCTCCTCGGGCAGCCCCAGCTCCTCGCCCATGAGCCGGACCTCGTCCTTGAACAGGTTGCGGAGCGGCTCGACGAGGTCGAACTGCATGTCGTCGGGGAGGCCGCCGACGTTGTGGTGCGACTTGATCTTCGCCGCGTCGCTCGTGCCCGACTCGATGATGTCGGGGTAGAGGGTGCCCTGCACCAGGAAGCGCGCATCTTCGAAATCGCGCGCCACCTCCTCGAACACCCGGATGAACGTCTCGCCGATGGCCTTGCGCTTCCGCTCGGGGTCGATGACGTCGTCGAGCGCCTCGATGAAGCGGTCGGCCGCTTTCACGTGCACGAGATCGACGTTGAACTGGCGCCGGAACGTCTCTTCCACCTGCTCGGCCTCACCCATGCGCATGAGACCGGTGTCGACGAAGACGCACGTCAGCTGGTCGCCGACCGCTTTGTGCACGAGCGCGGCCGCCACCGCGGAGTCGACACCACCCGACAGCCCGCAGATGACCTTCTCACTGCCCACCTGGGCGCGCACCGCCTCGACGGACTGCTCGATGATCGAGGTCATCGTCCACGAGGGCCGGCACTCGCACACGTCGTAGAGGAAGTGCTTGAGCACCTCCTGGCCCCGCGCGGTGTGCGCGACCTCCGGGTGGAACTGCACGCCGTAGACGCGTCGCTCGGGGTCCTCGAGCGCCGCGACCGGCACTTGCGCAGTGCGCGCGGTGACCCGGAATCCCGGCGGCGCGGCCACGATCGAGTCGCCGTGACTCATCCAGACGTCCTGCAGGGTGGGCAGGTCGCCGAAGAGGGCGGATGACGACGTGAGGACCTCGAGGCCGGTGCGGCCGTACTCGCCCGACCCCGTGCGGGCCACGTCGCCCCCGAGCTGTTGGGCGAGGAGCTGGGCGCCGTAACAGATGCCCAGGATCGGCACGCCGGCGTCGTACACCGCGGCGTCGATGGTGGGCGCACCCTCGACGTGCACCGACTTTGGCCCGCCACTGAAGATGATCCCCCGAGGCCGCCGCGCCAGCAGCTCCGCGACAGGCACATCACGCGCCACGATCTCGCTGTACACATGCGCCTCACGCACCCGCCGCGCGATCAACTGCGCATACTGCGCCCCAAAATCAACAACGAAGACAGTGTCGAACTCGCTCAAGAACCCAAGCTAACGGGCGACGACGCCGATGGGTGGCCCGCAGCGAGAGGCCCGGACGGGAGCCTCTCGGAAGACGAGGGAATGCGCGCGGGTGGCCCGTAGGGAGGGACCCGGATGGGAGGGGCCCCGCTTGCGGGGAGGGGCCCATTCGGGGGGGACCCTGAGGGACAGGACCCGCGCGCAGTCCCGGGGCGCCCACAGCTCCGGGAGTGTCCCTGAGGGACAGGACTTGTCGGCGCCATGGGAACCCGTTAGCGCCCCATGCCGACGCCCTGTGACCGCTGCAGTCCCTTGCCCTCGGTCTGCAGCGCCGGGGCGACCATGACCTCGGCCTTCTGGAATTCCTTGACCGAGTCGTACCCGCACGTGGACATCGACGTGCGGAGCGCGCCCATGAGGTTGAGGCGACCGTCGTTCTCGTGCGCGGGGCCCACGAGGATCTCCTGGAGCGAGCCGCGGATGCGCGTCTGCACCCGGGCCCCGCGGGGCAGGGTGGGATGGAACGTGGCCATGCCCCAGTGGTAGCCCTTTCCCGGCGCCTCCTGGGCGGAGGCGAGGGGCGAACCGATCATCACTGCGTCGGCGCCGCACGCGATGGCCTTGGCGATGTCGCCGCCCTTGCTCATACCGCCGTCCGCGATGACGTGGACGTACACGCCCGTCTCGTCGAGATGACGCATACGCGCGCCGGCTGCGTCGGCGATGGCAGTTGCCTGCGGCACGCCGACTCCGAGGACGCCGCGGGTGGTGCACGCGTTGCCGGGGCCCACGCCGACGAGGATGCCGACCGCGCCGGTTCGCATCAGGTGGAGCGCCGCCTGGTACGACGCGCATCCGCCGACGATGACGGGTATCTCGAACTCGCGGATGAAGCGCTTGAGGTTGAGCGGCTCGACCGTCTTCGAGACGTGCTCGGCCGACACCACGGTGCCCTGGATGACGAGGAGGTCGAGCTCGGCCTCGAGGACGGCCTTGGCGTAGAGCTCGGTGCGCTGCGGCGTCAGCGACGCGCACGAGACGACGCCGGCCTCCTTGATCTCGCGGATGCGCTCCGTGATGAGCTCCGGGTCGATCGGCTCCGCGTAGATCTGCTGCATGCGGGCCGTCGCCTTGTCGTTGTCGAGCGTGGCGATCTCCTCGAACAACGGGTCGGGGTCCTCGTAGCGGGTCCACAGGCCCTCGAGGTTGAGCGCGGCCAGGCCGCCCAGGCGACCCACCTCGATCGCGGTCGCGGGGCTGGTGACGCCGTCCATCGCCGCGGCCATGAGCGGCAGGTCGAACCGGAACGCGTCGATCTCCCACGAGATGTCGACGTCCTCGGGGTCGCGCGTGCGCCGGCTGGGCACGATGGCGATGTCATCGAACCCGTATGCCCGTCGGCCCGACTTGCCGATGCCGATCTCGACGTCAGCCACACAGCCTCCCGTCTCGCTCACCCGGTGGAAACCGCCCAGGATATCGAACCCACGGCCGAAGACCGCGCCTCTGCGCGCCCTGCTTCCGGGTCACGGGCCGCCTAGCCCCGCAGGGCTTTGAGCACCTGTTTGGCGACGGCCACGTTCATCTCGTACACCGCCGACCGGCGGGCGCCCTCGATGCGCTTCACCATCTCGCCCCCGGACAACTCGTTCAGTGCGGTGAGACCGGTGGTCACCGCCCGCTTCGTCTGGTCAGTGGCCTCGTAGCCCCGGCGGGTGAGCGCCTTCACCAGCTCGCTCTGGGCCACCGGAGCGGGCGCGGCAGCGGCGATCACGCCGAGGGCGTCCTTGGTGAGCTCGGATGCCCGCTCGACCACCTCGACGGGCGACAGGTGCTCCCCGCCGTCGATCGACGCCAACCACCGACGCACCTTGCGGACGATCTCGTCGTGGGTCTCGCCCTCGAACATCAGGGTCGGCATCGGAGGTCAGGCTACCGTCGCCCGATGTGGGCCGTCGGGACGGTGAGGCCGGGGCCCTGTCGGCAGATCACAGCGCGTCCTTGGGGACGTCGCCGACCGTGAGCAGCGCGAGCAGCTGGTAGAGGATGCGAGCGGTGGCGCCCCACACGGTGTCGCCGACGAGGTCGAAGAAGAACACCGGTCGCTCCTCGTCGAAGATGTCCCAGCGCTCCTCGTGGAAGACGTCGTCCTGCAGCAGCTCCGCGAGCGAGACGTCGAACGCGCGGTCGACCTCGCTCGGGTTCGGGGTGAGCGCCGGTCGGGCCGTGAGCAGGCCGGCGAACGGCGCGAGCACGAATCGGCTGGCCACGGTGGCGAGATGGTCGAGCTCGGCCACGACCTCCACCACGGCGGGCGACAGGCCGATCTCCTCCTCCGCCTCCCGCAGCGCGGCGGTGCGAGGGTCCTCGCCGACGAGCACCTTGCCGCCCGGGAAGGAGACCTCGCCTCGGTGCGACGGCAGCGTGGTCGTGCGCCGGGTGAGCACGACCCTCGTCTCGCCGTCCTCCTCGAAGAGGGTGACGAGCACCCCGGCGGGAGTGGCGCGCGGCATCAGCGACTCGGGACGGCGTGGCGGTCCCAGCGCCTCGAGCACGGGCCGCACCCGGGCCAACCCGATCGCGCGGCGCCCCTCGACCGGCACGTTCGCCCACGGCGCGTCGTCACCGGCGCGAGCGCCGGGAGGCCGGGGGATCTTCTGCGGCCCGCCGCGCGCCGGGCTCACGGGGACCCGGTCGCGAGCTCGCTACGCGGGCTCGTCGTCACCCAGCTCGGCGATCGCGTCCCGTGTCGCGAGGATGCTCTCGAGCAGCTCACGCAGCCCGGCTTGCTTCATATTGGTGATCACCCGACCCGGAGGCGTCTGCCCCCGCTCCCACTCCATCCAGTACCCGAGCAGCTTGGCCGGGTCGGGCGGGGGTCGGTCGGTCATGCGAGCCCAGCCCGCGGGCTCACATCATCCCCATGCCACCCATGCCGCCCATACCACCCATGCCGCCCATGCCGCCCGGAGGCATGCCACCGCCGGCGGCGGCATCGACCTTCTCGGGCTTGTCGGCGACGAGCGCCTCGGTGGTGAGCAGGAGCCCGGCGATCGACGCCGCGTTCTGCAGAGCCGAGCGGGTGACCTTGGCGGGGTCGATGACGCCCACCTTCAGCAGGTCCTCGAAGGCGCCGGTCTCGGCGTTGAGGCCGATGTTGCCGGTCTCGCGCTCCACCTGCTGCACCATCACCGATCCCTCGAGCCCGGCATTGAAGGCGATCCACTTGAGCGGCTCCTCGAGCGCCTTGCGCACGATCGCCGCGCCGGTGGCCTCGTCGCCCGTGAGCTTGAGCTTGTCGATGGCGGGGCGGGCCCGCAGCAACGACGTGCCGCCGCCGGCGACGATGCCCTCTTCGATCGCGGCGCGCGTGGCCGAGAGGGCGTCCTCGATGCGGTGCTTCTTCTCCTTGAGCTCGATCTCGGTGGCCGCGCCGACCTTGATGAGAGCCACGCCACCGGACAGCTTCGCGAGCCGCTCCTGCAGCTTCTCGCGGTCCCAGTCGGAGTCGGTGTCGTCGATCTCACGCTTGATCTGGCTGATGCGACCCTTTACCGCGTCTTCGCTGCCCGCACCTTCCACGATGGTGGTGTCGTCCTTGGTGATCTGCACCTTGCGGGCGCGGCCCAGCAGGTCGAGGGTGGCGTTCTCGAGCTTGAGCCCGACCTCCTCGGAGATCACCTGACCGCCCGTGAGGACGCTCATGTCCTCCATCATCGCCTTGCGGCGCTCGCCGAAGCCGGGGGCCTTCACGGCCGCAGCCTGGAAGGTGCCGCGGATCTTGTTCACGACGAGGGTGGCCAACGCCTCGCCCTCGATGTCCTCGGCGATGATCAGCAGGGGCTTTCCGGCCTGCACGACCTTCTCCATGATCGGCAGCAGGTCGTGGACCGAGCTGATCTTCTGGTTGGCGAGCAGGATGTAGGGGTCGTCGAGCACGGCCTCCTGGCGTTCGGGGTCGGTGACGAAGTAGGGCGACAGGAAGCCCTTGTCGAACTGCATGCCCTCGACGAAGTCGAGGTCCATGCCGAACGTGTTCGACTCCTCGACGGTGACGACGCCGTCCTTGCCGACCTTGTCGATCGCATCTGCGATGACGGCGCCGATGGCGGGGTCGCCCGCCGAGATGGTGGCGACCTGGGCGATCTCCGATTTGTCGTCGACGTCCTTCGCCTGCTTCTTGATCGACGCGACGACCGCGTTCACGGCCTGCTCGATGCCGCGCTTGAGGTCCATCGGGTTCGCACCTGCGGCCACGTTGCGGAGGCCCTCGTG
>Ga0066709_100003474_pt1 | contig 12114 bp, 10 predicted proteins | sample GraSoiAngelo_158_FD_79665 | JGI IMG/M metagenome (GOLD analysis project Ga0066709, IMG submission 79665) | Grasslands soil microbial communities from the Angelo Coastal Reserve, California, USA - 14_1009_16_30cm | ecosystem: Environmental > Terrestrial > Soil > Grasslands | place: USA... | reverse complement strand
CTCACCGACGATTTGCCTGCGGTCGGCATTCGGATTCAGTGACCCCCGCCTCGGGAGACGAGGCTGGGCGCGGTCTTGCCCCTCGCGCGTACTCGGACCGCGCGCCGCGATATCGCCGCCGCCAGCCGCCGAATGGCCAATGGTACAGGAGCGCCATCGTCAGGTAACCCAAGGCCGTGACGCTGCCAACCATCTTGCTGGAGCTCGCCTTCAGGTCGTATCGAAGGACGAAAGGCACTTCGGCGAACCGGCAGCCGAGGCAATTGAGCTTGACCAGCATCTCGAGGGTCGACGTGAACCCGAGGCCCTTCAGCTGGATGAAATCGTTCCCGAAGACCTCAATGGCGTCCTGGATGGCGCCAGCGCGATAGGCCCTGAAACCGCATGAGTAGTCCCGCACGTTGGGGATCCAGAACACGACCTTCATGAACACATTCGCGGCGCGACTCACGAAAGCGCGGTAGGCATTGACGCCCAGCTGGCCGCCGCCCGGCTGGAAGCGCGACGTGTTCACGACGTCGTACCCTTCGTCCAGCTTGTCGAGCAGCGCGAATACATATTCAGGACCGTGGGTGTTGTCGCCTTCGACGCGCACGACGACGTCGTGGCGATCAGAGTGCGCGCTCACGAACTCGAACGCGTCGCGCTCGGTTTCGCCGAGGCCCCGATTCATGGGATGGCGAACCACATCGATCGGCAACGTCTCGGACAGCGTCGCAAGAATCGACGCGGTGCGGTCCGTGCTGCCGTCGTCGACGACCACCATCCGATAGTCGGCGCCTCGGTCCCGCAGGGCGCAATCGAGCTGCGGCAGCAGCACGGGGAGCGCATCCTCCTCGTTGAAAGCCGGCAGCAGAATCCAGATTTTGCGCATCATCCGCCCGGAATCAGATGTCTTCATAGAGGAGCTGCGCGATCCTTGCGGAGGGGCGTGAGTGGCTCTCGAGGGCCGGCGTGATCGCGGGGGCGGCCGCCATGCGGGTCAACCGGACAATGCGCGCCGGATCGACTCCAGCGAGCACGTTCGCACCGGTGCTGATGATCTCTCCCCACTCGGTTTCGTCGCGGAGAATCACGCAGGGTACACCAAGCCAGTACGCCTCGCGCTGGACGCCGCCGGAATCCGTGAGGACTACACGGGCGTCGCTCTGCAGCTTGAGCATGTCAAGGTACCCGATGGGGTCGATGAGCCGCACGTGGCTGGCGATGGGCACTCCCGACGCCTCGATCGCGAGGCGTGTGCGCGGATGCACGGGGACGATCACGTTCTCCCCAATCGCCTGGAGGCCTTCGAAGATCCGGCGAAGACGGACCGGGTCGTCCGTGTTTTCGGCGCGATGCACGGTCGCAAGCAGATACGTTCCAGGCGCCAATCCGAGCCGCTCAACCACCGTGGAGATCTGGCGGGCGCGGCCGATGGCATCACCGCAACTCTCGGCCATCAAGTCGCCAACCTGGTGCACGCCCTGCGTGATGCCCTCCCGCTCCAGGTTCCGCACGGCCAGCTCCGATGGGCAGAAGAGTAGCGTCGACAGGTGGTCCACGACTACGCGGTTCTGTTCCTCCGGCATCCGGCGGTTGTACGAGCGCAGACCGGCTTCGGCGTGAGCCACGCGCAGCGGACATTTGGCCGCGGCGAGCGCGCCGGCAAGCGTCGTGTTGGTGTCGCCGAAGACCACCACCCAGTCCGCGCCGCTCGCACGTAACACCGGTTCGAGGCCCATCAACATGGCCGCGGTCTGGCGGCCATGCGAGCCGGACCCGACGCCCAGGCAATGCGTCGGCGCCGGGATCGCGAGCTCGTCGAAGAAGACGTCCGACATCGCCGCGTCGTAGTGTTGGCCTGTGTGGATGAGCACCGAGTCGTGCTCTTGTGCCAGCGCCCGGAGCAAAGGCGCGGCCTTGATGAATTGAGGCCGCGCCCCCACAATCGAGACAACGCGCATGCCGGATCAGTAAGCGAAATCACACCGGGTGCAGGCCGGGAACCGTTTTTCGGCCCGGAGCGATCGGCGCCACTCACGCGCTTTCGGTCCGTTCCAGATTTGCAAGAACGGTTCGTCGTTGATGTTGCCCAGCGGTACGTGATAGCAGCGAGTATATGGAATCACTTCTCCGCTCGCGATGATCTCCGCCACGAACCACGTGACGACGCACCGGGTGCCACTCATGAACTGGTTGGGCTCGTAAAAGAACTTGCACAGGTCGGCGAGGCTGAAGTCCGGCAGGAACGACGCCATGCGCCGGTCTGCGTCGAGCGCCTTGACCTCCAGGATCTGGCGATGCAATACCTCGACAACGACCCGCGCCGGGTCGGTCTCCGCGTTCAGGCAGTTCACAGTCGCCCGATACGTGTCACCCCAGATCGCATTGTGCGCGTCCGCGAGCTCGGCCGTCACGAAGCTCATGTAGGTGAAGTTCAGCCGATCGGCGCCCGCGCCGCGGATGGCCTTGTAGAAGTCGACCAGCGCGTTGAAATTCAGGTTCGTGATCGTGTAGCTCACCATCACTTCCGGCTTGTGCCCACGGGCGGCCGAGGCTTCGCGAAAGCGGCGGATTCCGTCGACCGATCGCTCGAAACTGTCCTTCCGGCCACGAATCATGTTGTGGACCTCGGATGGACCGTCGATGCTGACTACCAGACGCGTGAGACCCGCCGCGGCGAGATCGTCGGCGCGTTGCGGCAGCGTGTACCCGCCGGTCGTGACCGTGGTCTCGAGCTGGCGCTCCGTGCAGTGCGCGACGGCCTCGGGCAACGGTTTGTACATCAGCGGTTCGGTGCTGGTGATCGCCACCATGGGCTTCGAGGGCGCCACTTCATCGATCACGCTTCGAAAGCGGTCGATCGCGATCTCGTGCAGCTTGCCGTCGATCCGGAGGTTCGCGAAGAAGTTCGAGTCGGGGTTGGCCAGACCGACGTCGCACATCTTGCACCGCAGGTTGCAGACGCTGTTGACGCTCCAGTACAGCGTCAACGGCGGGCGCGCGCGGCCAGACGGGCTCAGCACAATCGGAGCGGCCTGCCGCATCAGGACGGGGAGATTGATCCGGCTGCTGATGCCGGGATGCTCATGCGCGCTGAGCGCCTTCTTGAATTCGTCGAGCACCTGCTACCTCAGCACCTGGCTATTGACACACCGCCGACCATCCCAGGCAACAGGCACCTGCCAGCCACCGAGCGATTGCAATTCGGAATCCTGAAAGTAACGGGCGCTCGCCATGTGCGCGCCGGTGACTCGTCTGCAGCGCCACATGCTGCCCGCAAGAGAGGTGTCGCTGTCTACAGTATCATCGAACCTCAGGCCGTTGCCCTCCATCTTGATGCGGCGGGTCAGGGTCATGCCCAGCCAGGCCCGATCGACCATCAGCCGTCCCACGACCAGCTTGCGAAACCAATCGCCAATCCACTGCGACCGCAACACCGTCAGGTTCAGGACACGAAGCAGGACGAGACGCGCCGGCGTCAGCTCGTCGTGAAGGACGCGCGCAAAGCGCGCGCGCACGGTCACGCCGCCCTCATCGTCGGCCACGACGGTTCCCGCGCCGGGTATGCGCGTCAGCCACGCGCGCCCATTGACTCTGAACAGGTAGCCGCTGTCCTCGAGCGCCAGCCGCCATCCTGACGGATCCCGCTCGTAAACCACGACCACCCCGCCGAGTGCCGATGCGACATAAATCTGGCGCTCAGGCGTGCGCCACACGGCGAGCCCGGCCCGGGTGAATGTGCGCTTGCCGGGGGCCGCTTCGGGCGATGCCTCGACGAGTGGCACCACCAACTGGAAGGCCTCGCGGGCATCGTCGGCAAGTCGGATGGCATTGGCGAAATCCAGGGTCGAAGGCAAGGGAACCAGCCCTCGATCCCATCCACGGCGCACGCGAGCGGCGAGCGCCGAAAAGCGGTCGGGGTCACGGCCAGCCAGCACTTCGATACCGGAGGGATAAAGGATGGCCGTTGAACGGGCTCCGAGCATCGGGTGAACGCTGCCGTCGGGCATGACGAATTCCGTCAAGAACTCGCCCGCGCGAGTTGCCACATCCCAGAGTCCGTCGTAACCGGGACACGCGGCCAGCTTCACCAGGTACCGGAGCGTCCGTGTCTGATAACCGGGGTCAGGACCTTCGTACTCCCTGAACCAGCCTTCCTCTCGATCGAAGAGCGACAACAAGCGATCGAGATAGCGGTTCGCCGCTGCAGTGGCGCGTGCGTCTGAAGCAAATCGCGCGTACACCGCGAGCTCGTACGCGTACTGGGCGAGGTGGTTCGCGATCTCGCCATGACCCTCATCGGTGCGCAACGCAAAACCGGCCGCCCGCTCGATGATCGGCGCGAGACGCTGGCGCGATGCCGCCGAGAGATGAGGACTCCCATGAATGTCGATGAAGGTCGACAGGACGTCAAACACAACTCCGGGTGTTCGCTCGTACGGATACGCCTGATCCAGGCTGCCGTCCCGGTGCTGGATTGCGGCGATGAACTGCACCCATGCATCGAGCCATTCCCCAATGGGATTCTGGACGCCCGCACGCTCCGCATAAGACACGGCCAGACGCACCGCGTACTGGAGCGTCGCGTCGCTGAAGTCCTTGAACTTCCACCCCCACCACGCCCGGTCGAACGATCCGTACGAAGGAGACGCGGGATCCCGATTCCACATGCCGAACGCCAGACGGGCGGTCGCCGCGAACTCGCGTTCATACACCATGCAAGGTCAGCACTTTCTCGAGAATCCTTTCTGCCCGCCGGAATTCATCGGCCGACTGCCGTCCAAGAAATGGCAGTCGAATGGCGTCCTTGGTGAGTGCGGCCGCGGCAGGCCACGACCCGGAATCGTCGCCTTCGGGAAAGGGCTCGCCGGCGGCGGCGCAGTCCAGTCCGGCGGCCCGCAACGCGCGTACAACGGCGTCTCGATCAATGCCAGGCCTGAGCCTGAGCACCTGGCGGAGCGGGCGCGCAGAGCCGGAGCACGTTGCCTCGACCGATCGGCAGGAGAGCTGCACAGCCGCCATTCTGCCAAGTGCGGCGCTGCGCTCGGCGGCCCGTTCGAACTCGGATGCGACGATTGGCAGGCGTTCGAGCCAGTAACCGGCGATCGCGATATCCATCTGCTCAACAGGTGTGACGGTCGCGTCGTTGGCAGACATCCGATCGACCACCGGGAGGAGGGCGCGATAGGCGCCGAGTGCGATCGCCACATGGATCGCCGCGCTGCGACAGGCAGCCTTGGCGACCGCCGGCCCGGCCCGGCGCGTGATACGGCTCGGCGAGACGGTGCGCCTCGTCAGCAGCAACCCCCCGCCGGTATCGAAGCCTTTGCCCACACCGAAACTGAAGACAACGGCATCAGCACGGGACAAGAAGTCATGACCAAAAGCCGCAGCCGAAAACGGGGCCTGCGCCAGATCCACGACGACATCCATCTGCGGCTGCAGCTCGGGTAGTAATGCCGCCCACCCATCTTGGACATACCCGCTCATCGGCGCCACCAGAATGCCGATGGCGCTGGAATCGGCGAGCGCAGCCGAGTATTCCGCTGGCGATGGCGTTGCCAGCGTGCCGTCCCCATCGAGCCCCCGCGGCTCGTGCCCGGCGGCTCGGATCACGGCCGGCACTACCGGACACACTTGTGCCGGCAGGAGTACGACGCCGCGACCCAGCCGCTCGCGAACCTGAACGTAGTGGGCCAGGAGTCCCTGTCGAGCGCTCGGGACCACAAACGCAGTCGTGTCACCGACGAGGGGCAGCAGCGTGTCGATCACCTCTGCAAGTGCCGAAGCAGGCTGATGCGTCGCGCTCGTGAACAGGCGAAGCGCCGCAACGGCCGGGGAATATCGAGGAAGCAACGAAGGCGAGCGTACCATCACCACCGCCCCGCCGTTCCTCCGCCGAAGCGCACCATCGGCTCGTGCCTCGAGAGCCTTCAACCGAACAGCCTCGCGGCAAGACTGGTCAGCGGATACAACGGAGGAGGAAACCCACGCAGGATCGTTCGAGCCACTTCGTAGCCGCGGCTCGAACTGTCTTGCGCGCCGACTGTGGCAGCACCACCCAGGTAGGTCGGTATCGCGGTCTGGCGCGCCAGCCACTTTCGCTTGAAGAACAGAAGTCCTGATTGCGACGGGGAATCGCTGCCCATGTCGAACCGTTGGGCGCCTTCGGCAAACGCCCATTGAATGGCGCAGGAGACGAGCAAGTCTCCAGCCGGTGGACCCGCGCTACGGGCCGAGGCTGCGTAGGCGTACATCACGACATCGCGATCTCTCAAGATCAGCGTCGTCGCCACGTCGGAGTCACGATGTCTGACGACGAGCACGCGAACGGCTGGGGCCAGGTGGCGCTTGACTCCTTCGAAGAACCGCTTCGGAAACGCGGGAATACCAAGCCGGCGCTGCGTAACAAGGTGAAGGGCGTACCAACGGTCGATGGCGTCCGGCTCCTCCGTGACGTCGTCGCCGGTCATACCGTTTTTGGTCGCTTCCCGAATCGAGTGGCGCACTTTTCTGCTGAGCGCGGCCGAATACTGCTCCCAGGTCTGACCGGTCAGATCGATGTCGCTGTGCACCCAGTAATATTGCTCGCGCAGACCGGCCGCTTTCGCAATCTCGGGTGCATACGGCATCAGAGTCTTGATGACGAGTCCACCGGCGTTGATGCGATCGGCAAGTGGCTGTATGGCTTCAAAGAGGGCAAGTCCTGCCTCCGGCGTCGACCAGATTGGCCCTCCCCGGTCGCGAAACGGCACGGCCACGAGCCGACGGCCCGCGAGACCACGTACGACGAAGAGCGCGGCCACGCCCTCGATCGTGCCTTCCGCGGTACGCGCCAGCAGGTGATGGGAACGATAGCCAAAGCCGTCCTCGAGGACGCGGCGCCAACGCAGGCTGTGATAGAGCGTCCCCTCCGGATGGCCGGCTACGTACGTCTCCCATGCGAGCTCAGTGTCGAGGGAGACCGCTTCAACTCTCACTCGTGTCACCGCCCGACATCAGACTCACGAGCTGCCGCAGCCCCGGTTCCCACCCGTAGTCTGGCGCCAGCGTGTGCGGGTGCCAGAGCACGGCGGCCGTACCGCCGACCGCCTGCACCTCGCGCGTCCATGTCGACATCGCTGCTGCCCTTTGCTCGTCCGCCACGAGCCCGTAGTCGTACAGATGGGAGTCCATCAGCATCAGCGGCGTCGTCAGCAACGAACGCTCGTCACGCGTGCTGCCGAGCGGCCGGTATTCGAGCGCGGCGGCCGTTCGAAAGCCGGGCCGGTCGTTGAAACCAAGACTGGAGTCTCGAAGAAATCCAGCCTCTTGCTGTGCAGCCCACGTGCCCGACCAGCTGAAACGGAGCCAGTGCTGACGGCAGTCGTGCACTGGAGTCCCGAGTGCCGCTTCCAGCCGCGTTCGAGCGTGCCGCAACGCCTCCGGATCCTTCCAGGCATCGATCGAAGGGTGAAGACCGATCGTCCAGCCATCTCGGCCGAGCGACGTGAGGTCGCGAACCACATCGGGCGTCAACGAATACGACGGGTCGAGAAGCCGTTTGGCGACGGTCGTGCGGCTGCCGCCGGCAAACACATAAATCACTCCACGCCGGCCTTCGGCCAGTTCGGTGGCTCGGCGAAGCAGGTTGTAGGAAGGAGTTGACAAAGCAAATCGCACACTACAGGCCACACGGCGCCGCGCCTGTGACATTTCGCCTCGACCCAGCAGACGCAGAATGTTCACCGCCGCGAACGCGGTTTGTTTGGAGCGGATCGCGAACGTCTTGGTCACCGCATCCAGATCGTGGGTCATCGTGAGGCGCGACCGGGGGAATGGCCCGAGAGCCTGTTCGTCCTGATTGACGGCTCGCGCGGCCCAACGTCGAAGGAACATGGCGATCCTGTTGACCCATGCTCGATCCCACAACCGCGAATCCCATCCCGCGAGCCTCGAGGAGTAGGAGGCGATCGAGCCTTGTCGCGCTTCATACGCGCGCTCAGCTGCGCCGTCAAGAAACCAGGCGGCTGCCTGCCACCAATCGCACCGGGTCCAGGCCGCCGACTCACCTGGCCTCACGGCCCAGGCGGGGACGCACAGGGCGCCCGTGACGCCGACATCGGACGCCCACTCCGGCAGGAGGACCGGCTCCAACGCGGGAGGAAGGACTTCTTGTGCTGGACGCCAAGCTGCAGGAACAGGAAGCGTTGCGAGCCGGTCGGCGCCTTGCGTCCAATACACCAACGCAGCGTCGACGATCCTCGATCGCGCCGCGAGTGCCGCCGGCTCTCCGCTCATGCCTGTTCAACCATCGACGCGGGGGCAACCGCCCACTCGGACGGCTCGGGCGTGGGCGCCCGCAGGTACGCGAGCGCCCACAGTTCGAGGCTCAGCAGTCCCCACATGCTGCGATCGAACGACTGCGGAGCCTGGCTTCCGTTATCGCCGGCCCAGGGCCTGTCGAGACGAAGGCCGCTGTCCCGCGATCGAAACACGTCGCCCAGGAAGTCCTTCACCGGTTGTCGTGTTGACCACTCGGCCAAGGGAACCGGAAACCCCATCTTGCGGGTCTGGTCCGCCCAGCCGGCAGGGAGCTGCGAACGCATGACTTCCCTCAGCAGATGTTTGCTGCGGCCGCCCGCATACTTGAAGCGGGGTGGCACGGTCCCCATGAACTCGACAATGCGATGGTCGAGGAGCGGCGTGCGTGACTCCAGGCCCACGGCCATGCTCATGCGATCCTCGACCTGGAGCAGCGCCGGGAGAACGGTCGTCATGTCGAACCACGTCATCTTGTTGATCAGGGACTCGCAAGGCGCCTGTTTCCAGTGCTCGCGCGCCGTCTGCCACGGGTCGTATTCCGACGGGGAAGGCAAGAGGTCGGGGTTGAGGTGCTCGATCAGCCCGTCACTGCGATCGATGAGTTGCAGGTACCGCTCGTCCTCGGGCCCGAACAGCCCATCGCGCCAGAACGCGCGAAGCATCGGTTCGTACCCCTGGAGCTGCACAAGATTCGGCAGAATCGATTCGAACGTCACGACGAACTTACGTGATTCCTGCGTGCCCGCGATGCCGCCATTGAGGCTCCGCTCGAGGTACGCGACGAGGTAGCGGATATAACCACCGAAGATCTCATCGCCGCCGTGACCGCTCAGGGAAACGGTGACACGGCTCCGCGCCATGCGCGACACGACGAACTGCGGGAACATTCCGGGACCAGCCGCGGGGTAGTCCATCTGCGCGGCCAGTTGCGGCATGAGCGCCACGAAGTCCGCAGGCCCCGGCTCCACGGTGTGATGAGCTCCGCCGAGTGATCGCGCCAGGGCCGACGCCATCGGGCGCTCGTCGTATCCCGCCTCGGCGAAACCACCCGAGAACATGTCCGGGCCGCGCGCCAGAAGCCGCGCGGCGATCGTGGCCACGGTGGCGGAATCCATCCCGCCGCTCAGGTGCGTCCCGATCGGCACATCCGACCGCAACTCGAGCCGCACCGCATCGTCCAGCAACGCGCCCAGTTGTTCGGCGTAGTGGCGCCCGTCGTCGATCCTGGATATCGGGTATTGCGGTTGCCAGAAGACGCGCGTCTTCACGCGTCCAGTGGTGTCGGCGGTGAGGACGTGACCGGGCAGGAGCCGGCGGATGCCCCGAAACAGCGTGCGATCGCCGAGATAGAACTGAAACCGCGCGTAGTCGGCGAGCCCTTCGGGATCCAGGGCGCGCGGGACGCCCCCGTGCAGCACCAGCGCTTTCGGTTCAGAGGCAAAGAGCAGCCGTTCAGGCGAGACGGTAAAGTAGAACGGCTTGATGCCGAGCCGGTCCCGAGCCGCGAAAAGGCGACGCCGCGAGACATCCCAGATCGCGAACGCAAACATCCCGTTCAACGCGTCAACAGCCGCTTCGCCGTCACGCTCGTACAGATGCAGGATCACCTCCATGTCCGAGCCGGTCCGGAACCGGTGACCGTCGGCGATCAGGTCTTTGCGGAGCTCCCTGTAGTTGTAGATTTCCCCGTTACCGACAAGCCAGAGCGTTCGATCCTCGTTCGACATCGGGTGCCGGGCCTCAGGCGACAGGTCGATCACGCTGAGTCGACGATGGCCGAGCCCCACGCCGGCGTCACAATAGAATGCTTCGTCATCGGGGCCTCGATGGGACAGAGCCCTCGTCACGCGCCACAGCAGGCGGCGATCGACCGGGCACCCATTGTCGAAGTTGACCACTCCGGCAATTCCGCACATCTGCTACGCTGCCTCTCTCACTTCAACGCTGCCCCGATGCTGCATCGATATCCTGTCGTCGCTGGCTATCTGCCCCTGGCGCTCTCGAGGGTCTTGTTCGGGGATCGGGAACGTCACGGCATCGTGCCGGACTTCTCGGATTCCGACTGGTGCGAATGGGAACGGCTGATGCCGACCGCGTACGACACGTTGCAACGGCGCTCGGTCGGCGCCTTCGTCAACTGCGCCGGCTATCGCGTGATGCAGCAGGTCGATCTCAACGAGCGTTACGTCCTTGAAATCGGGCCGGGCGATCTGCCGCACATGGACCAGTGGCGCGGCGTCCCGTCGCGATATACGCTCGCTGACGTCCGCCAGGACCTCCTGGATCGATCCACGGCGCGGCTCGATCAAGCCCGAGTCCGCAACGACGCACACCTGCTCCCGGACCGGCGCATTGGACGCCTGCCCTTTTCCGATGAAACCTTCGATGTGGTCGTCAGCTTTTACTCGCTCGAGCATCTGCATCCGATCGGTGAATTCCTCTCCGAGATCCGGCGCGTGCTGCGACCGGGAGGGACTCTGGTTGGCGCCATCCCATGCGAAGGTGGTCTGGCGTGGGGCACGGGGCGGCTGATCACGAGTCGACGGTGGTTCAAGACGCACACGACGATCGACCCTGACAAGCTGATCTGCTGGGAACACCCGAACTTTGCCCCGGCGGTCCTGCTCGAGTTGGACCGACAGTTTCACCGACAGCATCTCCACTTCTGGCCCCTGGGTGTTCCTCTGGTGGATGTCAACCTGGTTGTGCGGTTCGTCTATCTGCGGCAGGGCCGCTGAGGCCTCCGGGCGCGGCCAACGGTCTTCAGGTGTTCTCCCCTGAGACAAAATATTGTCCGCCCAGCGGAATCCAGGCCAGCGCAGGCTCGAGAAAGCCGAACCACTTCCAGAGCGTTTCCGGCAGGAAGAGCAAGTAGCCCTGCTCCACCCGGTCCAGGCCTGCTTCGCGAAACAGCGCCCGCAATCTGGCGGGCTCAATCATGTGGCACCCGTGATCGATGGGAGCGCGATCGAAAATCCGTTTTGTCACCGGATTGAACGGGTTGTGCTCGAAGACATAGACGTGACCGCCGCGAGCCACCACGCGTTTCAATTCGCGAAGGTGCCTCGCCTGCTGGCCATCGTCGATGTGATGGTAGACACAAAACGCAAACGCGGCGTCGAATGTTGCGTCCGCGAACGGCAGGTCGAATGGTGCCTGCACCGCGACGGGCCCATGGTGCACGGCCTCGCGCACCATCGGGAGCGACACGTCGGTCCCGATGACGCGCGCGTCTTTCGACAGGAAGGCGATCGCCGTGCCGTGTCCGCAACCGGCATCGAGCAGCCGCAGCCTTCCAGTCGTGCGCTGGCGCAAATGCCGCATCAACACGCGGCACTTCTGGTGGATGAAAAACTCGTCGTCGCGCGCAAACTTCTGGCGTAGCGGGTCGGACAACAAGTTGTTGTAGTCTGTGGCGAACCGATCGAAGGATTCCATCTGTAATCTGTGCTCAGACTATGGCGTCACTCGCTTCGAGACCTGATCCATGAGTTGGGCTCCTCTTTCATAGGTTCGATAGTAGTATCCGGCTTTTCGCTCGGATACGAGCACGTCGCTCCATTTCTGCAGAAATACCTCAAAAGGCTCGCCACCGGCCGCTGCGTTGCCGCGATTCCAAGTAAGGAGATAGAGATCTTTACTTTCGGACAATACGTGTGTGACCAGCCGCATGCGTGACCTGATGGACTCAGGCGTAAAGAGACGTGAAAATCCGCTGAACGACACGGGAGAGTTGCTCGAGACATCGAACAGAAAGTAATCGACTTGTGCCGCTGCGTAGACTTTGATCGCCTGCTCCTCTGAACCGTACAGGACCTTGCCGGT
>Ga0066709_100003473_pt1 | contig 12117 bp, 10 predicted proteins | sample GraSoiAngelo_158_FD_79665 | JGI IMG/M metagenome (GOLD analysis project Ga0066709, IMG submission 79665) | Grasslands soil microbial communities from the Angelo Coastal Reserve, California, USA - 14_1009_16_30cm | ecosystem: Environmental > Terrestrial > Soil > Grasslands | place: USA... | reverse complement strand
GCTTTGCATCAGGTGGGATATTACCCGATGACCTTGTTGTCGGGCTTCCTGGTGCAACTGATTTCACCTGTCCTGTTCAGCCGCGCTGGCGACGGAACGGACCCGGAGCGCATGGCGCACAGTCATCGGCTGAACCTTGTGATCTTCCAGGGCTCCCTGGTGCTCACCGCCCTCGCCGCCATCGTGGCGCTACTGTTTCACCAGCAGATTTTTTCGCTCTTCGTAGCGCCGGAGTATCGCCGCGTTTCACCGTTGCTGACCTTGATGATTCTGGCCGGCGGCCTGTTTGCGGCCGGGCAGATCGCCGTGTTGTCACTGCTGAGCGGAGTGAACAGCCAGGCGCTGCTCGCGCCGAAAATTGCCACGGCTTTGCTCGGAGTGTTGCTGAATTTTGCCGGTGCATACTGGCTGGGCTTGAATGGCGTTGTTTACGCAGTCGCCGTCGTTTCTCTCGCCTACATTGTTTGGGTCTTGATCCTGGTGCAGCGGCACCAGAAAACGTGTCGGTCTTTGAGCCGCGCGTAACGCCATTAGAGCGCTGGCGGATCGTCCGGCGCCCGGTCTGAAAACTGTCTAACGCGCCAATTTTCCCACACAAACGGGTATTGATAGGTCATATCATGCGTCCGGCGAAGTCTTTCCTGGAGATCCAACATTCGCTGTTGCGAATCTGAAAAAATCTCGTGAAACTGAATTTGGAAATTGTCCACCAGCGAGACTAAACCGTCAGCAATCATGTGGTCCAGTAGTTCATATTCACCCCCTTCAATATTGATCTTCATCAGCGCGATGTGCTTGATTTGCTGTTCCGCCAGAAAATCGCCGACTTTGACGATGGGGACACTCATCGCCCGCGGATCAGCTTTGTAGATTGAGGAACCCCATCCTTGCACACTGATTTTCTCTTGCCGGGTCCGCCCGCCAAGCCCGATTTGATGAACAGTCACACGGGCGTTCCCCGCGAACCTTTGACGGATTGATTCGGCAAATTGTGGAACCGGTTCGAACACATGAATGCGACAGCGGTATTTGGTGTAGCTGTTGTTGGTCCATTCGCCCTCAAATCCTCCTACATCAAAGACGATCGCACCTTCGTCCAGGTGGTATTCAAGGCGCAAAGTGAGATCGCCCCGAATCGAGTGCCAGTATCGCACCAATAGTTTTAAACGCGGCTCGCTTGATTTGTCCACTCGTTGAGCAAGTGAATCCGAAATTGCAGCTATCCGGCAGAGCAGGCGCGCGAACATCCGGAAATGCCGGGAAGGTGATGCCATCGATCGCGCAGTCACAAGGCGAGTGTTCATTGGCAAGTTTTTCCGGTTTGCCGCAGACACGCAAGGATTTGTCAGCGAATGTCGTCTCTTGGCGCCTGGTCGCAGCCCGCTTGACTGGCGGGCAACGTTCGTTCAGACGGAGTGGTCGGTGCGAGTGTGATCCGATCTTTGAGCCCGTTCTTTCGGGCTTCCTCAGGTGACCCGGGACCGCGATATGTTCTGCTGACCTAGATGAACCGATACTTGCCTATGCCGCGGGCATCAAGTTACAGAGTGCTCCGGTGCTTCTACCGGTGGTGTTCCCAATTTGCAGATCCGCTGAGAATTGCGTCCGGATTGTGGGGCATCCCGTGGTACCTTGCTGACTGGCGGGCCTACTCGAAACTTCCCGGAGCAGAACATTTAAAGCTGATCGAAAGCTACCCTCAATTCCATGACCGGAGCGACACGACGCCTTTCGATCGCCATTATTTTTTCCTGAGTGGCTGGGCCATGCGCCGAATTATGGCCAATCGTCCGAGCCGGCACGCAGATGTAGCATCACTCGCACTGTTCGTGAACATGGTCAGTGCGATTTTGCCCGTGGCGTTTGTCGAGTTCCGCCCGCTGCCCGCCAGATTGGCGGGATTGGATTCTTTGGCCGCAAACATGCTGGCGTTGCCGTTTCTGGACAATTCTATTCCGTCTCTTTCCTGCCTGCATGCAGCCGAGCATGTCGGTCTGGGACGCTATGGCGATCCGCTTGACCCTGCAGGCACGCAAAAAGCCGCAAAGGAACTTGCGCGGGTTCTCGCCCCAGGCGGTCATTTGTATTTTGCCGTCCCAGTCGGCAAGCAGCGCGTATGCTTCAACGCCCATCGCGTGCATAACCCGCAGGCGATTATAGATTATTTTGCAGGCTTGGAACTGCGCGAATTTTCCGCGGTCTGCGACCACGGGGACTATTGGGAGCATGTGTCCCCGTCGGATTTCAGTAAGAGTGACAACGCCTGCGGGCTGTTTTGGTTTTCGAAAGCGTGAGCTGGAGCGGGTGCCAGCCTGACGGTCAGAAACGGACTTCAAGAAAGAGGCATCATGGAAACGTCGCTCGTCCACCCAACGGCAACGACCAGACCAGTTGCAAGCCCGAAACGCTCAGCGATGTGGTGGCCGCTGTGGCCCAATTGTGCCATGCTTCTGGTCGCCTCAACGGTGGTGGTCGCGCTCCAAATGCTTTGGTATACAGGAATTGGCTACAACAACATTTTCGTTCCCGACGGAGACACTTACTATAACTTTCTGAAGGACGAGTTCCTGTCGCCGGACTATTTCACCCTTGTCTTCGATGTGACACCCAACCCAGGCGTATACATTCTGTACTATCCGTTCTTCCTCGTCTCAGATCGACTGTGCATCGTTCCGAACTTCATCCTGATGGTGCTATCGCTCGTGCTCTGCGTGCGGCTGTTTCACCCGTTCGGCTCGACCGCGACCTGGCTCGCATCGTTGGCAGTAAGTCTTAATCCCTATACTCTGTTGGGTATTACTGGACCCAATAAGGAAACGGCCTTGACGTTCTTGGTCCTGCTTTTTGTTTATTCAGCCGTTGCCAAGCGAAGCTTAACCGGGGTGTTATTAAGCCTGCTGGTCATAACTCTGGTTCGGCCATTATACGCAATCATTTTTCTCGGCTGCTGGTTTTTGATCCTCTGTTTTCAGAATAAAGTCCGCTTTACCTCCCTGGTCCTGTTGAGCCCGGTCCTGGTGGCTGTTTTTTCGCAGTTCATTTATCAGGCCCCCGAGATGGCCGAAAGTTTTTTTGCTGCGTATTCTTCGGCTGACACGCCTCTTGATTATTATTCCGTCTCACTGTCGGGCGCCAGCAATCCGTTGGTGGCGCTGGTGATGTACCTTTTTCGCTGCCTGGGTAACGCTTTTTCCACAATGGTGCGCTTCTCTCCCTTTACGGAAGAAGGGGAGTGGGCCTTGCTCGGCGCCGGCTATGGAGTTTATGGGATGGCGTTGGCCTTCGGCATGATGAACTTGCTCTTCTACTTTGGAAGTCGAATAGTCTCCGCACGTCGAGTCGAACTCGCAGACCGGCGAGCGCAACCGGGCGGGTGGACTTTTTCGTCCGTTCCGTCCGCTTCTTTGCAACTGACGGCGCTGACGGTTCTTTTTTTCTGGATGTGCACATCGATCAACTTCTTTATCCAGTCCAGGTATTTGATGCCGATCCTGCCAGTGCTTTTCGGAATCCTGGGCGCCACCATTACTAGACGACGATTCGTCCAGATCGCCGCTTTTCTGCTGGTGCTGGCTGGGCTCTATTTCGGAGCACAATGGGCACTCGCGTTTAAGAGTGCCCCACCGGTCATTCACGAATCTTTCAAACCGGAATATCTGCCTTAAGAACGCGCCCAGGTGCCCGGTTCAGTCGAGTCTGGGCGCATCTTGGAACCACCACCGGTTTGGAGTTCCGCGTTTACGCGGCTGCACGACCGGCGCTCAAAGGGCCGCCTAAAGGCGGAACTCCAAACAGATCGTGTGCACTCCCTTGGTGGTGGATGCGCCCGTCGAGTCTTCTGTCCTTTACTTCGACCGGTCGGAAGAAGAGAGAAACTCTACCATGGGCGATCCGGCGGCGATCACTCCGGTCCCCGACAAGGAATGAAGGTCCTCTGCGTTTTTGGCAAACATCAGTACGGCGATCCGTCCCGAGGGTTGGGTATTGAGTATGTCGCCTTTGTGCCCACGCTGCGACGGCTCGGCCACGACGTCATTCATTTCGAGTCCTGGGATCACCGAGTCTATTCTGACTTCGCCCAATTAAACCTGTGCCTGCTGCAAACCATTGAGCGCGAACGCCCGGACGTGATGTTTACAGTTCAGTGCGCTTACGAAATCTGGCTGGAAACACTTGCCGAAATCTGGCGCCGCGGTGACGTAGCGACGATCTCTTGGACAACGGACGATTCGTGGAAGTATGAGCAGGTTTCACGATTCATCGGCCCGTTCTATCATGCCATGACCACGACCTATCCGGGGACCGTCCGAAGATACCATCGCGACGGGATTCGGAACGTCATGCTCACCAGTTGGGCAGCCAACTCTGTGTTCCTTCATGCGCCTGTCCGCGCCGCTGACTGTCGGATCCCAGTCTCCTTCGTCGGGGCTTCCCACGGAAATCGAGCCAGGCGAGTCGAGCGGCTCCGCCGTCAAGGAATTGACGTGGCCTGCTTCGGGCACGGCTGGCCGCGCGGCTCAGTCGAAGCCGACAGCATCCCCGCGATAATGCGGAATTCCATCATCAGTCTGAATTTCGCGAACGCACTTGGAGACAACCAGCTTAAAGCGCGCACGTTCGAGGTGCCTGGTGCGGGTGGATTTCTGTTGACGGAACGCGTGCAAGGTTTGGAGAAGGTTTATGAGATCGGCCAGGAAATTGCGGTGTTCAAAAACGACCGTGATCTGATCGAGAAAGTTCGACACTTTCTCAATCACCCGGATAACCGCGACGCTATTGCCAAGGCCGGATTCGAGCGGACGCGCCGGGACCATACCTACGAGATTCGGCTCTCGGAACTTCTGCCCTTTGCCCTCGAGGCAAAGGCCAAATCGCCCCGCCTTCCGCCTCGCTTGCTTCCCGAATCTTTCGAAGAGTGTCTCAAGCAGCATCGATTCGGCATCAGCCAACGCACCCTTCGACGAGGGCTGGTGATGGTCTGTTCCGCAATTTGGGGGCGAGACCGTGGCCCCCGCGCCGCACGCAGCCTGTTATGGAAGTTTAGTTGGCGATTTTTGCGGGCACATACCTTTCGGGCCAGGGGCTGGCCGGGACGGGTTTTCACCAATCTTTCCTAGCTAGGGTTGGTTTGCCGATCCAGCAAGCAAGCCTGGACGCTTGGCTGGCTGCTCCCAGTTCTTGTGCCACGATAGACTCCATAGCTTCTCCAACGCCACGGTTTCGACATGAGTGTCGGTAAAGGACACGTTGACGGCTCCCTGTAGACTGTTCTTCTCATCCAGTTTCATGACCGCTCTCGATCGTGAGGATCCATGTCGCGGAATCGCGATTTTCGACAGACCTCCCCCGGGAAACGTGGAGCCATCCAACAAAGTCGGGGTGGGAAGGTCGGCCTCCTGCGGCCAGGCATCGACCCAAAGCGCGTCCACGAAGAAAGGAGTCCTGGTTGGATAAACAATATCCGATTCGCTCCTGAAGAAGTTCGTAGGGTTGCCGTAGGGACTGGCCGAATAAAAATAGCCGTTGAGGGCGTAGCTTCCCTGGTAGTTGGTTGTTTCGCCGCTCGAGTTTTGCTTGTGGCCCATCACCAACCAAGCCCGCGTCAAGGTTCCGTATGGCGTGGAATCCCTTGCCAGTTGATCCGGAGTACGGGCTGGTGCGGTCGGACAAATCCTTGCTTTGTCGATAGCCAGATATCGAGTTTGAAGGGTCAGGATCCAGAGATTAGGCCATTCATCACAGTGAACCGGCGTGCCTTCATCATTGAAATACATCCAGTTTGCCAGGGCGAGTTGTTTCAGGTTGTTAAAGCAAGCAATGGACCGCGCTGTGCCCTTGGCTCGGCTCAACGCTGGCATGATCAGGCCGGCCAAAATCCCGATAATGGCAATGACCGCTAACAATTCGATGAGCGTGAAGCCGAGCTTTCTCCTCGGAAGATACGCTCGATCGGCGTGAGTCTGGATACGGTGCATAGCAGACCTCTCTGTTCAATGGTTCCCGAAAGCAGGTTCGCGAACTGGGTTAAAGGATGAAGGAAAAACTGGCACGGAACGGACGATCGGCCAAGACAAACCTTCCCCTCCAGTTGGTCTCGCCAGCATCATTCCCGATGCGGCCAAGCGGAACACCGTGGTCCAGAAATGTCCTTCGTGTTGCACTGACTAATGTGCCGGTTGCTTTCCCATTGCGAGAGTCAAGGACGCGGGCTGCGCGTGCGCTCGACCGCTTTCGGTAAACTTTCCGTCGGCAGTTTTGAGGATCATAAACAACTCGATCCCTGCGACACGTCGTGACTGGGCACTGGGTTAAGAAGAATGTAGCAGGAAACCGACCAAGTCCGCTGAGCTTATTGTCATCCATTCACACGATGTTCAGCACTAACAGCTTTCTTCCGGATTGCCGTTGGTACAAAGGTCACTACCGCTAATAACAGACGTAAAATACTTTAACATCGTTCCAAGTCTCCATCCTTCCTCGGATTGCATAACCTTCGTTGAGTCAAGGCATTTGAATAAAGGTCGAGGCTTGGCGCTTAGCGTAAGGGAATCCGACAATAAATTCCGCTTCTCTCCGAGCTTGTTTTGAGGCTCCAAAATGCATTTTTATGCGCGGGTCACTTAATCTCTACAGCAAGGAAGCTTCTATTGATTTGTATGAGCGGCGTTATCGGAAGGGATACATGGATGAGTGGCCTGCGCAGAAGAGGCAACGGATATTCGACTTGGTTCGCGGACTTCGGCTTCCGGCATCTGGAATAGCGCTCGATTTCGGGTGCGGCAATGGTGTCCTGACTGAAGTGCTTCGCACGGCGCTACCAGGAAGCTGGAGGATATGCGGCACCGATGTCAGCACGGTTGCAATTCACAACGCCACACGCTGGTTCCCCCGCTGCAGCTTTTTCACGGCCGATGACACCGCCTTGGGCGGCGCAACGTTTGATTTCTTGTTCTCCCACCACGTTCTGGAGCATGTCTATGACCTTTCGCGTACCGCTGTCGTGATGGACCAGTACCTGAAACCGGCGGCGGCCATGGTCCATATCCTGCCTTGTGGCAACGAACACAGCTTCGAGCACACCCTTTGCTTGAAGCGAAACGATGGCATTGACTCAGCGCGTGAAAACCGATTCTTTTTCGAGGAAGAAGGGCACTTGCGCCGGTTGACGACCGATCAGATGCGTGAGCTCTTTCGACCCTTTGGTTTCTCCTTGCTCAACGAGCGGTATGCGAACCAATATGATGGGGCGATCGATTGGATTACGAAGTCACGACCCAGCTTCGTCTGGAGAGTCACCGATCCGCGACCTGCGATCAACCGGGACAGCGCGGCAGAATTGCGACGTTTGCGCGCGTTGCTGTTTGGGCTATGGGCCTTGCGATATCCAGCGGCCCTGCTGGAAAGCAGGTTGCGAAAAAGGCAGCGATCACTCAAAGATTGGCTCCTGGTAGGCGGGGCGATACCGCTTTACCTCTTCGCAAAGCCAATGGACGCGTACCTTGACCGCAAAGCGCGCAGGGAGTGGCAGACTAAAAGTGCGGAGCGAAACGGCAGCGAAATGTACCTCGAGTTTCGTCGCGGAGACTTCTGCTAATGCAAGATGCCAATGCAGACGCGCAATGTCTGGTCTCTGTCGGTTTGGTGTCAAGAAATGCGGAGCGAACGCTCGGTCTTGCAGTCCGCTCCATCCTCGCCCAGACATGTCCGCATTGGGAATTGCTGGTAGCGGACGACGGCTCGCGCGATGGCACGACGGAGATCCTCCACAGCTTCCGCGACAAGCGTATCCACATCATCGCGCACGGGCAGTCATCGGGACTGGCGGCGCGGCTCAACGAATTGACTGAATTGAGCCGGGGAAAGTATTTCGCGCGGATGGATGGAGACGACTTTGCATTTCCGGACCGGTTGGCCCGGCAGATGGGGTTTTTGGAGGTGCACCCGGAGGTGGACCTGCTGGGCTGCGGCACCATCAACTTCGAAGGCGAGGGAACCATCGTGGGAAAATCACGCGTAGCCACGACCCATGAGGAGATTTGCCGACATCCCTGGCGGGGTTTTCCTCTCTCCCATCCCACGTGGATGGGCCGCTCCGATTGGTTTCGCGCGAACCCCTATGACGTGCGGCTGCGGCGCGCCCAGGATTTTGACTTGTTGCTTCGGACGTTTCGCACCAGCCGCTTTCATTGCCTCGCAGAACCGCTGCTTGGTTATCGGGTGGAACAATTGACGCTGCCCCGGCAGTTTCGATCCCGCACAAACGTGATTCGGATTCTGCTGCGTCACACGACCCGACCTGGCGGAGTTCGCTTTCTCTGGGGTGCTGCAGAGCACGCACTGAAGTTTGGCCTGGATTCAACCGCCATCCTGACCGGACTAAGATTCAAACTCCTTCGCCACCGCGCTCTCCCAGTCTCGGAATCGGAACGGGAGATTTTCCAGCAGACCTGGACGGCGCTCCAGACGAATTGAGTCGTATGTGTGGCATTGCCGGTTTCATCCATTCGGAGCGGGCCATCGCACAGGGCGAACTGGAGCCCGTTGCCAGGCGGATGGCCGACCAACTGCGCCATCGCGGGCCCGATGACGCCGGGGTGTGGGTGGATGCTGCTCAGGGTGTGGCGCTGTCGCATCGCCGGCTGGCCATCATTGATCTTTCACCGCAGGGCCATCAGCCGATGCTTTCGGCGGACGGCCGCTTCGTCATCGTCTTCAACGGCGAGATCTATAATTTCCAGCAGCTTCGCGAGCGCCTGGGAAAACTCGGGCACCGCTTTCGGGGAACCAGCGACACGGAAGTGATGCTGGCCGCCTTCAGCGAATGGGGGGTGGAACCGGCGCTGGATCAGTTCAATGGCATGTTTGCGTTCGCGGTCTGGGATCGGCGCGAAGAAACGATGTGGTTGGCCCGCGACCGGCTGGGGGAGAAACCGCTGTATTACGGCTCGGTGGGTCGGCATTTCGTCTTTGCCTCGGAACTGAAAGCGCTGCGAGTCTTCCCGGATTTTAGAGCCGACATCGACCCGGAAGCGGTCCACCTTTTCTTCCGGTTCAACTACATCTGCGCTCCTTACAGTATTTATCGTGGCATCAACAAGCTCCTTCCCGGAAGCGTACTTCGCTGGCGTCGCGGGGAAAGCGGAAAGGAGCCGCGCCGTTACTGGTCCCTGGCGGAAGTGGCTGCGAAGGCGCGCGGCAAATCCGGCACGGGTCCACTCGACGCCGTGGTGAGCGGCCTGGACAACTTGCTGACGGACGCGGTCAAGCTGCGAATGGTTGCGGATGTGCCGCTGGGAGCATTCCTGTCCGGCGGAGTCGATTCGTCGCTGATGGCGGCGCTCATGCAGCGACAGAATTCTGCCCCGGTCAGAACTTTCTCCATTGGATTCCACGATGAGCGCCTGGATGAAGCGCCGCATGCCCGGCGCGTGGCGAACGCTGTGGGAACGGATCACACCGAGTTTTACGTTACGGAAGGCGAACTGCTTGACGCCGTCCCCAACATGCCGTTGATCTATGACGAACCTTTCGCCGATGCTTCGCAAATCCCGACTTACCTGGTTTCAAAACTGGCGCGAAATTTTGTGACAGTGAGTCTGTCCGGAGACGGGCCGGATGAATTGTTTGGCGGCTACGCGCGACACGTCGCCGCGCGGCGATTCGACCTCGCGCTTCGCAAATGGCTGAACGGCTTCGCGTCCTCGTGCGGCACGTTGGTTAGCGGCGCCCTGCGCGCGGGGAGAAACTCAGTCGGGAGAACCTTCCCTGTCTGGTGGAACCGCGTGGTGAACGAAGAACGGGCGAGAAAATTGGGCTGGTTGCTTGCGAAAGAACCCTCTCCCTCGCTCTGGTGGGGAATGGCCAGTCTGGCCGAGGTGCCCGAATCCCTGCTCGCTTGCCCTCAAACTCCCACCCGGTTGCTTGGTTTGCTGGAGCAGGAGCGAATCGCACAGGACAAGCTCTCCCGCCTGATGTTGAGCGACGCCTTGTTCTATCTGCCCGACGACATCCTGGTCAAAGTCGATCGCGCTTCGATGGCGGTGAGTCTGGAGGCGCGCGCGCCTTTTTTGGATCACCGCGTCGTCGAATTCGCGTGGCAATTGCCGCCAGACCTGAAAGTCCGCGCCAACCAGGGCAAGTGGCTGTTGCGCCAATTGCTTCACCGTTATGTGCCGCGTGAACTCGTGGATCGGCCAAAAGCCGGCTTCACCGTTCCAATTGGCCGATGGATGCGCGGGCGGCTTCGCGAATGGGTGGAAGACTCCCTGACCGAATCCGGTCTTGGCCGGGACGGACTGCTCAGGGCGGAAAATATTCGCCGGATTTGGCAAGAGGTGCTCAACGGAAACGACAACGGCGCCTGGCAGGTGTGGGGGATTCTGATGTTTCAAGGCTGGCTCAAAGCGCAGTCCAGGCGAGACTAAGCGTTCGCTGTGCTGGCCGTCGTCCATTCGATCCATTTCCCAGTCAGCGCGCGCAGTTTCGTGATGCCGATGGTCGAATGCCTGAACCGACACGGCATCGACGCCGAGCTTTGGTTCGAGAATCAGGACAAACATCAAGCGGTGATCCGGCAGATCACCGTGCCTTCGCGCCACGTCGATTCCGATTTGTCCTTCGACCCGCTGGCGTTCAATCGCCGCCTCGTCGCTTATCGGCGCGAGCTCAGGAAATCGCCGCCCCGAGTTCTTCACGCTCACCAGGCTCGTGCGTCTCTGATTCCCTTGCTGGCCGGGTATCTGGAGAGAGTCCCGGTGCGCGTTTACCACAATCACGGCCTGGCGTATCTCGGGTATCGCGGCCTCATGCGCCGATTGCTGAGGGCCCTCGAACAAGTCAACATCGGTTTTGCCACACACGTCTTGTTGGTCAGTCACTCGAATCTCGCAGCAGCCCGATCCGACGGACTACTTCGCGGGGGAAAGGGAACTGTCCTGGCCAATGGCTCCGCCGTGGGTATCGATCTTCAGGAGTTCTCCCGGGAACGATTCGATGCATCCGCTCGAGCCGCCGGCCGGAAGAAATTCGGCCTGCCAGCCGACCGTTTTGTCCTGGCTTACGTCGGGCGGCCTGTGAAGCGGAAGGGGTTCCATCTCCTGCTGAGGGCGTGGAGAAGAACCGGTCTGGGAATGAAAGGGAACGTTCTCCTGATCGCCGGTTGTACGCAGCTGGAATGCACGGAGGCGCTGGACCACGCGGTCGAAGGCGTCCAGGGCCTGGGCTATCTGACGGATTTGAAGGACTTTTATGCGGCCAGCGACGCGGTGGTGCTGCCGAGTGAGCACGAGGGATTTCCCTATTCCTTGCTCGAAGGAGCCGCCGCCGGACGGGCTTTGATCGGCACTGACATTCCGGGGATTCGGTGCGCGATCCTGAGGGACCAAACGGGCCTTCTCGTGAGGCTGCGTGACGAGGCGGCGTTGGGCCAAGCGATCGAGACGCTGGCCTCCGATCCGGAGTTGGGCGCGCGGTTGGGCGCGAACGCCCGCGGCCGCGTGGAGCGCGAATTTGGGCGCAAAATCGTTTTGCAAAATTTGCTCGAATATTATATGAGCGAACTGCGATTAGAGTTTCGCTGCTGACTGATTTGCAACGTCCCTTTTTGTGACCGGCACTGTCAATAAAAGGGTTCCCGCCCAATGGACTCTCGGCGCCAGCGCTTGGTTTGGCGTTGACGCTTTGATCGGGTTTTTTGCCATGTACACCGCGTACGTGCTGTCGCCGTACTTCAATGTCCTGGCCGTTCCCGGGCGCGTTCCCCATGTCGGGCATCTGCCAGCCGCCCTGCTCTTCGGCGCAATCGTTGCCGTCACCAGTCAAATCTTCGGGCTGCATAATCCGCTCTTGCCTCGCCATTTCTGGCCGATGTTCATTCGTACTCTCGGGGCCGGACTCCTGGCCATCGCCGTTCTTTCCGTGCTTGTCTTCGCCGTCCTCTACAGCCGCATCGGACGGTTCATTCTGACCCAAGCCGCCTTCTACACTCCTTTAATGATGGCGCTCGCGCGGGTGCTGGTCTGGAAACAGTCCGACCAACGCAAGCAGCGGCTGCTGTTGCTCGGCGCCGGCCGGACCGGGCATTTGGTCCGGGCCTTGATCAAGCAATCCAGAATGCCT
>Ga0066709_100003472_pt1 | contig 12119 bp, 10 predicted proteins | sample GraSoiAngelo_158_FD_79665 | JGI IMG/M metagenome (GOLD analysis project Ga0066709, IMG submission 79665) | Grasslands soil microbial communities from the Angelo Coastal Reserve, California, USA - 14_1009_16_30cm | ecosystem: Environmental > Terrestrial > Soil > Grasslands | place: USA... | reverse complement strand
TCATGCGGGGGATCGCGCTCAAGCGGCGGACCGATGCGCGCGCTGCCGCCTCGCTCACGGTCTGGCTCGAGCAATTGCGCCATGATCACGGCAGCAGGATCTTGCCGATCAGTGATCGCATCGCATTCGCATGGGGACGCCTCGCCGCCGGGCGACCTCGTGGCATGGCCGATGCCCTGATCGCCGCCACAGCAACAATTCACGGCAAGATCATCGTCACCCGCAATGTCGCTGATTTCGCCGACACGGGGATACCGCTCATCAATCCCTGGCAGCCGTGATGGATGCGGGCCTGTATTACCTGCTTGCGGCCTGCCGCGCCTTCTGTATTGCCGCCAGCACACGGGCCGGGGTCAGCGGCGTCTCGTTGACCTCCGCGCCGATCGCCGCCAGGGCGTCGCGCACCGCGTTGGCGATCGCCGCCGGCGGTGCGACGGCGCCGCCTTCGCCCATCCCCTTCATGCCGTATTCGGTGGCCGAGGCCGGGGTGTGCAGATGGCCGATCTTGATCGCCGGCAATTCGTGCGCGCCCGGCATGTGATAGTCGAGAAACGTCGCGGCCAGGGGCTGGCCGCTCGAATCGTACGGGATCTCCTCGCACATCGCGGTGCCGATCCCCTGGGCGACGCCGCCACGGATCTGGCCCTCGACGAGCATCGGGTTGACCATCGTGCCGCAATCCTCGGCGACCGCGAAATCGATCAGCTCGATCGTGCCGGTCTCCGGGTCGACGGCGACGACCGCGCCGTGCGTCGCATAGGAGAAGACGCCGGTGCTGATCGCCGGCTCGTAGGTCGCGGTCGCATCAAGCAGCGGATCGACCCCCGGCGGCAATTCATGCATGCGCAGATGCGCCACCTTGGCGATCTCGGCGATCGACACCGAGCCGCGTGGCCCCAGCACCATGCCGTCGGCGCAACGGGTTTCGCCCGGCTCGCATTGCAGGAGGTGCGCGCCGATCCGGCACAGCTTGTCGCGCAAGATCCGGCTGGCGCGTGCCACCGCGCCGCCCGACATGACCATGCTGCGCGACGCAAAGGTGCCAAAGCCGAAAGCGGTGCTTTCGGTGTCGCCATGGCGCACCGCGATCCGCTTCGGGTCGATGCCGAGCTCGTGATGCGCGATCTGCGACAGTGCGGTTTCGAGACCCTGGCCGTGCGACTGGATGCCGACCATCAGCACCATGCTGCCATCGGTCAGGATGCGCGCGGTGCAGCTTTCGAAGCCCGGGATCAGCATGGCGCCGCGCGACGCGAATTCGGCGGCGCCATGCGCGGTCTGCTCGGTAAAAGAGGCAAAGCCGACCCCGATCAGCCTGCCGTCGGTCTCGCCGCGCCGCTGCCGCGCCCGCACGGCCGGCAGGTCGACCAGCTCGGCGCAAAGCCGCACCGAGGCGGCATAGTCGCCCGTATCGTAATGCATGCCGGAGGCCGAGACGAACGGCATCTGGTCGGCCGGGATCATGTTCTCGGCACGCACCTCGGCCGGCTCGCGGCCGATGGCGCGGGCGATCTCGTCGATCGTGCGCTCGATGGCGAAACAGGCGCCCGGCCGGCCGACGCCGCGATAGGGGCCGAGCGGCGCCTTGTTGGTCGCCACCGTCACATAGCGGGCGCGGTAGTTCTGCAGCGTATAGGGGCCGGGCAGGGTGCGCGCCGCCATATTGGCTTCCTGATAGGGCCCCTGCGGCCACAGCCCATAGGCGCCGGCATCGACGATGATCTCGGCCTCGACGCCGAGAAGCCGGCCCTGTCGGTCGGCATAGGCGGTGACCTTGGTGTGATGATCGCGGGTATGCGCGGCGGTCAGCAGATGCTCGCGGCGGTCCTCGATCCAGCGCACCGGATGATCGAGTTCGAGCGCCAGCGCGGCGAGGATGATCTCTTCCGGATAGAGCCGCGCCTTCGGCCCGAAGCCGCCGCCGACATCGGGGGCCACGACGCGCAGCCGGCGCTCGTCGAGGCCGAGGTTTTCGGCGATCGCGACGCGCACCGTGTGCGGCGTCTGGGTTGAGGCGTAGACGACGATCTCGTCAAGCCGGTAGTCGCGATGGGCCAGAACGGCGCGGCCCTCCATCGGCGCGCCGGATTGCCGGTTCATGCGGTATTCGCGGCTGATCGTGATCGCGGCGGCGCGGGCGGCGGCCTCGATGTCGCCTCCCTCGAGGGTGCGGTCGCTGAACAGATTGTCGCCCCAGCTCTCATGCACGAGATGGCGGCTGCCATGCATGCCGCCGACCGCATCGACGACCGCGTCGAGCGGCTCGAACTCGATCTGCACCGCCTCGGCGATGTCCTCCGCGGCGGCGCGCGAGGGCGCGATGCAGGCGGCGATCGCCTCGCCGACATAGCGCACCTTGTCGGTGGCGAGCGGCGGCCAGGGCGGCGATTTCGCGCCGGCCGCCTGCGTGACGACCCGGATTGGCTGGAGCCGCGGCAGATCGGCGGCGGTGAAGACGCGGCCGCGGTACTCTGGCGGAATCTCGATCGACTTGATCCGGGCATGCGCGTGCGGGCTGCGCAGAAAAGCGACCTCCATCGTGCCCGGCAGCCTGATGTCCGACACGAACTCGCCGCGGCCGCGCAGGTGCCGGTCATCCTCCCGGCGCGGCAATGAGGCGCCGATGCCGTATTGGCTTTGTGTCATCTGCATCCCGCCGCCTCCTCGCCTTTGTCGTCACGATGACAGCCAGGCACGAACCGAGTCACGTCAGCCGTGCCCTTTCGTGTCGCGACGGCACTTCAATCGAGCGATGCCAGGTCGATCGCGTCGCCCAGCTTGCAGTAGCCGCTGTCGCTCGGATGCAGCCCGTCGCCGCAATCGTCGGCCGCCCGCATCTGGGTCGGGATTTCGGGATCGCGCAACGCCGCGTCGAAATCGGCGACGCCGTCGAACGCGCCGCTGTTGCGGATCCATTCGTTGACCGTGACCCGGTGCCTCTCCCGCGTCGGGTTCCACGCATTGGCCATGAAGGTCTCGTTGCCGAACGGGGTCAATGTCGCACCGATGATCTTGATGCCGGCGGTATGCGCCCGCACCACCATCTGCTGCAGGCCGGCGATCATCTGCTCGCCGGTGACCTCCTCCTCGGGCTTGGCCCAGCGGTTGCGCAGATCGTTGGTGCCGAGCATGACGATGACGTGGGTCACGCCGGGCGCCGCCAGCACGTCGCGGTCGAAGCGCCTGACGCCGCTGTCGCCGCGGATATCATGCAGGATGCGGTTGCCGCCGAGCCCCTGGTTCATGACTCCCATCGGCCTACCGCGCCGTTCGGCGAGGCGCCGCGCCAGCTGGTCGGGCCAGCGGCAGAACGCGTCGATCGTCGAGATGTTGCCGTCGGTCAGCGAGTCGCCGAGCGCGACGACCCCTCCGGCCCCCTCTGGCGCCATGACATCGACGCCGCTGACGAAGAACCACTGGTCGGTCAGATTGCCGACCGGCATCACCGTGGCGTCGGCGAAATTGCCGGCCGGTGAGATGTAGTTGGTCTGGCGGGCATAGCGGCCGGTAATCGCGAAATTCGCCAGCACCTCGCCCGGCAGATAGAGGCTGACGGCGAGATCGGCGAGCGGCGGCGCGCTGAGCTCGACCGGGTCGCTGACGATCAGCGAACCGGCCGCGATGACGCCGCTGTCGCTGCCGCCGAAGGTCAGCTTGCGGTTCGAGCCCGGCACGACGGCAGGTCCCTTGTCGCGCACTCCGATGCGCGCCGCGCCGATTACCAGCGGGCGAGCACCATAGGCGTTCGAGATCCGCACCCGCAGCGTGTCGCCGCCGAGGGAGAGGCGCGGCATCATCCGCAGCGTGTGGTTGTTGAAGCCGACGACGCCTTCCGCCGGGGCCGGCGCCGCCGCCCAGCTGCCGACCCAATGCTTGCCGTTCTGCATGGCGAACCGCCTTTATCCAAGGGGTGACTAAGACAAGCGGATCGTGCCGCTCCTCCGCCCTCGCCGGCAATCCCTTTTCGCGAGGCGTGCGGCGAGTAGCTGCATGAAGCTCCAGCGTCCTTCGAGATGCGTCCCGGCTTCGCCGCGACGCTCCTCAGGATGACGGCGTTTCATGGACGGCATCAAAGCAGACCCGTCATCCTGAGGAGACCGCGAAGCGGTCGTCTCGAAGGACGCACCACGCCGATCCAGCCGTTAAGACGGATCTTAGTCCTTCCCGAGAAACGTCGCGAGCAGCAGGCGGGCGGCGGAGGCTGGGGTGCGCTGGCCGGCCGCCACTTCGTCTTCGAGCTTGACGAGCCGGGTCGCGATCGCCGGCGCGGCACGGAAGCGTTCGACGAGGCCGTCGCCGATCTCGGCCCACAACGCGGCCTGCGCCTGCCCGGCGCGGCGCCGCGCCCACGCACCGCTCGCTGCGAGGGCGGCGCGGAACCGCGCCACATCCTCCCACACCGCGTCGATGCCGGTGCCGGTCAAGGCCGAGACCGGCCGCACCGTGACCTGCCATTCCGCCAAAGCCGGGCGGATCAAATGCACCGCATTGGCATATTCGGCGGCCGAACGCGTGGCGTGTTCGAGGAGATCGCCATCCGCCTTGTTGACCAGGATCAGATCGGCCAATTCGATGATGCCGCGCTTGATCCCCTGCAATTCGTCGCCGGCGGCGGGCGGCAGGATTAAGAGGAACAGGTCGACCATCTCGGCGACGGTGGTTTCCGACTGGCCGGCGCCGACCGTCTCGACCAGCACCGTGTCGAACCCGGCCGCCTCGCACACCAGGATCGCCTCGCGGGTGCGCCGCGCCACCCCGCCCGATTGCGCCCCCGCCGATGACGGCCGGATGAACGCGGCCGGCGCTCGCGCCAGTTCGGTCATGCGGGTCTTGTCGCCGAGGATGGCGCCGCCGCCGCGCTTCGATCCGGGATCGACGGCCAGCACGGCGATCTTCCGGCCGCGGGCGATGCCGTCGAGACCGAAGCGCTCGATAAAGGTCGATTTGCCGGCGCCGGGCGGGCCGGTGATGCCGATCCGCGTGGCGCCGCCGGTCGCCGGCAGGATCGCCTCGATCAGACGCTCGGCTTCCTCGCGGTGATCGGGGCGGGTCGATTCGACCAGCGTGACGGCCCGCGCCAAGGCCCGCCGGCTGCCGCCGCGCAATGCCGCGGCGAGGTCGTCGTCATTTCGCGGCAAACGCCGCCTCGCCGCCCTCGATTTCCAGACGGGCCGCCTCCTGCTGGCGCGCCCACATCGCCGCGTAGACGCCGCCGCGGGCGAGCAGCTCCCGATGATCGCCGCGCTCGACGATGCGGCCGGCCTCGATCACCAGGATCTGGTCGGCATCGACCACCGTCGACAGGCGATGCGCGATGGCGAGCGTTGTGTGCCCGGCCGCGACCTCGGCGAGGCTCGCCTGGATCTCGCGCTCGGTCTTGGTGTCAAGCGCCGAGGTCGCCTCGTCGAAGATCAGGATCTTCGGCGCCTTCAGGATGACCCGGGCGATCGCGACCCGCTGCTTCTCGCCGCCCGACAGTTTGAGGCCGCGTTCGCCGACCATCGTCTGATAGCCGTCCGGCAGGGCCGCGATAAAGTCGTGGATGTGTGCAAACCGCGCGGCTTCCTCGATCTCGGCCCGGCTGGCGCCCGGCCGGCCATAGGCGATGTTGTAGAAAATCGTGTCATTGAACAGCACGGTGTCCTGCGGCACGACGCCGATCGCGCGGCGCAGGCTGTCCTGGGTGATGTCGCGGATATCCTGGCCGTCGATCTCGATCGCGCCGGCACTGACGTCATAGAAGCGGAACAGCAGGCGGGCGATCGTCGATTTGCCGGCGCCGCTCGGCCCGACGATCGCGACGCTGCCGCCGGGCGGCACCGCGAAATCGACATCCCGCAGGATCTCGCGCCGCGGGTCATAGCGGAAATCGACGTGGCGGAAGGTGACCGCGCCGCGCTGCACCGCCAAACCCGGCGCGCCCGGCCGGTCCTCGATCTCGGGCTCGATCTTGACCAGCGCCATCAGCTGTTCGAGATCGGTCAGCGACTGCTTGATGTTGCGGTAGACCATGCCGAGGAAGTTGAGCGGCGTGTAGAGCTGGATCAAGTAAGTGTTGACCAGCACGAAATCGCCGACCGTCATGTTGCCGGCCGCCACCCCCTGGCCGGCCAGGAGCATGATGCCGATCAGGCCGGTGGCGATGATCGCGCCCTGGCCGACATTCAAGAGGGCCAGCGTCGTTTCGCTCTTGACCGCGGCGCGCTCGTAGGCGTGCAGCGCCCGATCGTAACGCTGCGCCTCGTGCTCCTCATTGGCGAAATACTTGACGGTTTCGTAGTTCAGCAGGCTGTCGACCGATTTGGTGTTGGCCTCGCTGTTGCGCTCGTTCATCTCGCGGCGGAAGCGCACCCGCCAATCGGTCACGATAAAGGTAAAGGCGATGTACGTGACGATCGTCCCCAACGTCACCGCGGCAAAGGTCCAATTGTAGAGCCGCCACAGGATCGCGCTGACGATGACGATCTCGAACAGGGTCGGCACGACGTTGAACAGCATGAAAGACAGCAGGAACTCGATCCCGGCAATGCCGCGCTCGACCGCCCGCGCCAAGCCGCCGGTGCGCCGTTCCAGGTGAAAGCGCAGCGACAGCGAGTGGATATGGCGGAACGCCGACAGCGCGATGCGCCGCACTGCGCGCTGTCCGACTTTCGCGAAGACGCCATTGCGCAGCTCGTTGAAGCCCTGCGACATGACCCGCGCCAGGCCATAGGCGAGGATCACCCCGACCGGGACGGCAATCGCATTCGCCGCGGCGGGCCCGGACAGCGCGTCGACCGCCTCTTTGTAGAGGAGCGGCACGGTGATGTTGACGAGCTTGCCAGCGATCAGCAGAACCAATGCCAGCACCACCCGCGCCCGCAGCTCGATCGAATCGCGCGGCCACAGATAGGGGCCGAGCCCCTTCAGCGCGCGCAATCCTTCGGCGAGCTTCTCCTTCGGTTCGGGCAAGCCGCTGATCGAAGACCGGCCGACCATGCGGGGCCCATGCGGACTCATGACGGCGGACTCATTCGGCCGGCCTCGCCACCGCCGCGGCCGGCATGGTGCGCGGCAGCCGCCAGCTCAGCAGCAGCGCGGCAGCGACCAACACCGCGCCCCACAGAAATGGGCTGTTGCGGCCGAACGCCTCGAACAGGGTGCCGGCAATGATCGGCCCGAGAACCCGCGCCAGGCTGCCGACCGATTGCGCGACCCCCATCACCTCGCCTTGTTCCTCGGCTCCGGCGCGGCGCGAAATCAGGCTGTTCAACGAAGGCTGCATCGCCCCCATGCCGATCGACAAGGCGGTCACCGCCACGATCAGCGGCGGCAGCGTGCCGGCAACCGGCAGCAGCAGGAGGCCGAGCGCGATCAGCGCCAATCCGCTCTGCATCAATCGCTCTTCGCCGAAACGCCGGGTCAAAGGCCCGATCAGCCCGCCCTGCATGACCGCCGACAACAGCCCGACATAGGTGAAGACATAACCGATCTGCGCCGGACCCCAGCCATATTCGCGCATGGCCCACAGGGCAAAGGTGGCCTCCATGCCGGCGAAGGCGAGGATCACCAGGAAGAACACTGCGAGCAGCCGGCCCAGTACCGGCCGGCCGAAGGCGCTGTACAGCGCGGCGATGCGGCTGCGGGCCCGTCGCGCCTTTACCGCGGCCGGCAGGCTCTCCGGCAGCAGCAGGACGACGCCGAAAAACGCCACGGCCGATAAGCCGGCCGCGATCAGACCCGGCGTCGTCAGATCGGCCGTCGCCAGATCGTCGCCGGCGACAATGCCGCCGAGCGCCGGACCGATGATGAAGCCGAGGCCAAAGGCGGCGCCGATCATCCCCATGCCGCGGGCCCGCTTTTCGGGCGGCGTCACATCGGCGATATAGGCCTGCGCCGCCGCGATGTTGCCAGCGCAGATCCCGGCGAAGGCACGGGCCGCGAACAGCATCCACAACTCGCCGGCGAAGCCGAGCCAGAGATAGGCGAGCACCGCTGCCGCCATGCTCGTCATCAGCACCGGGCGCCGGCCGATCCGGTCGCTCAGCCGTCCCCAGAGCGGTGCGGCGAGCATCGACATCAGCGAGAAGATTGCGAGTAGGAGCGTCACCAGCTGCGGCGAGGCGCCGAAGCGCTCGGCATAAAACGGCAGCAGCGGGATGATCAGCCCGAACCCGACGAGGTCGACAAAGACGATGAGGAAGAGGATTGGCATAGAGGCTTGTTGATATCGCGCCCCCCTCGTGGGGAACAAGGGCCGATTGCCGCGGCTGCGCATTCCCGCGGGCAGCCCGCGATGCCGCTGCGGATGCTGGCCCGCAGGGTGTGCTTGGGCAAAAACGGCTAAAAATTGGTCAATTTGTCCGCCTTATTCGGAACTGTTTGAGGCCACTCAATCACTGCGTTTAACCCGCTGTTAAGCGGGGTCGGGTTTCCTAGCCCCCGTCAACTCGGCCCAGGAGAGTGGAAATGATTTTTTTGCAACGTTTGCTGCGCGACGATAGCGGCGCCACCGCCATCGAATATGGTCTGATCGCGGCTTTGATCGCGGTTGCGGCCGTTACCGTTCTCGGCACCGTGGGTGGCAATTTGACCGCCACGTTCCAGACCGTCGCCGACAAGCTGTAACAACGCTGCGCCGCGCCGCCAGAGGGCGGCGCGTCCCGCGTTCCAATTATATTGGCATAGCGGCCGCCTCGTGGGCGGCCGTACTTTTTTCCGCAGCCGCCTCTTGCAGTACCTCCGACCGCGCGGACTAAGATACGGTTAACAAACGGTACCGCGGAGGATAGCGATGCAACTCGGCAAGCTCGGCGTTTGGGCGCCGATGGACGGCATGACCGCGGCCGAGGGCGCCGCTTTCGCGCAGCGGGTCGAAGGCTGGGGCTACGCCGCGCTGTGGCTGCCCGAGAGCCGCGGCCGCAACGTGCTGGCCCATTCGGCCTGGCTGCTCGCCAACACCCGGGATCTGATTATCGCGCCGGGGATCGCCAACATCTACGCCCGCGACCCGATGGCGATGGCGAACGGCCAGCGCGGCCTCAACGAGCAGTCGGGCGGCCGCTTTCTGCTCGGGATCGGCGTGTCGCACGCGCCGACCGTGACCGGGCTGCGCGGCCACACTTACGGCAAGCCGGTCGCGACGATGCGGGCCTATCTGCACGAGATGCAGCTCGCGCCCTATCTCGCTCCCGAGCCGCCGGAGAAGCCGCTGACCATCGTTGCGGCGCTCGGGCCGCGCATGATGGCGTTGGCCGGCGAGCTCGCGGATGGGGCGCATCCCTATAATGTGCCGCCCGAGCACACCGCCGAGGCGCGCCGCATCCTCGGACCCGGCAAGCTGCTATGCCCGGAAGTTTGGGTCCTGCTGGAGAGCGATGCCGAAAAGGCGCGGTCCGCCGCCCGCCAGGCGCTCGGCCCGTACATGCGGCTCGACAATTACGTCAACAATTGGCGGCGGCTCGGCTTTACCGATGAGGATTTTGCCGGCGGCGGGTCGGAGCGTTTCATCGACGCCAATGTCGCCTGGGGAAGCGAGGCGGCGATCCGCAAGCGGATTCAGGAGCATTGGGACGCCGGCGCCGATCATGTCTGCATCCAGTCGATCAATCCCGACGGCACGCGCCGGCCCGATGAAAAGATCCTGGCCATGCTGGCACCGGGAGGCGGCTAGTCGCCGGCGACCTTGACGCCACCTTCCCCGCGCCCGACATTTCTGCTGGCGTCCGTCCGCCCTCATACCAGAGGCGGGCACGCCCGCCAGGAGCGACAAATCAACCATGTATTCCGAAACAACGCGCTCGATCAAAGTCACGGTCCAGCCATTCTATCTCGAGCAGCACTCCTCGCCCGACGATAGCCATTACGTCTGGGCCTATCACGTGCGGATCGAGAATGTCGGCGCCGAAACCGTGCAGCTGCGCAATCGTCACTGGCGCATCACCGACAGCCTGGGGAGGCTGCAGGAGGTGCGCGGCCCCGGCGTTGTCGGGGAACAGCCGGTGCTCGAACCGGGCGAAAGCTTCGAGTACACCAGCAGCTGCCCGTTGACGACCCCGTCCGGCTTCATGGTCGGCGATTACGAGATGGAGACTCCGAACGGCGAGAGCTTTCTCGCCCGCGTGCCGGCTTTTTCCCTCGATACGCCGCAGCAGCAAAGCCGCCCTAACTAGACGCACGCGAACTGACCCCCAACGCCAAGCCGGAGGGGCGAACGCGCCCCCGCCTTGCGAGAAAGAGAGCATCATGTCAATCGCCGAACCCTTGCCGCGAGCGGCCGAGCGGAAATCGCGGGCCAAGCAACCCTTGCGGGTTCGCCGGCCGTCCCGCGACGAGGCCCTCGATGCGGTGCGCACCTTGATCCGCTGGGCCGGCGACGATCCCGAACGCGAAGGCCTCGTCGGCACGCCCGACCGGGTCGTCCGTTCCTATGCCGAATTCTTCAGCGGCTACGACGAGGACCCCGTCGCGCTGCTGCAGCGCACCTTTGAAGAGACCGACGGGTATGACGAGATCGTCATGCTGAAGGACATCCGCTTCGAATCGCATTGCGAGCACCACATCGCGCCGATCATCGGCCACGTCCACATCGCCTATCTGCCGAGCAACCGGGTGGTCGGCATCTCGAAGCTGGCGCGGCTTGTCGAGGTCTATGCCAAGCGGCTGCAGATCCAGGAAAAGATGACGGCGCAGATCGCCAACACGCTCGACGAGGTGTTGCAGCCGAAAGGCGTCGCGGTGGTGATCGAGGCGGCGCATCAATGCATGACGACGCGCGGCGTGCACAAGCCCGGGGTCAGCATGGTGACCAGCCGGATGCTCGGCGTGTTCCGCACCGACCCCCTGTCGCGGCGCGAGGTGTTGTCGATGATCGGCACGCCGGGCGGCGGGAGCTGCGAACACGTCTGACGACCGACCCGAGGAACGGCTCGCCGCGGCGGTCGAGATCCTCGACCGGCTGGTGGCGTTCGACACGACCTCGTCGCGCTCGAACCTCGAGCTGATCGGCTGGGTCGCCGATTATCTTGAGCGGCACGGCATCGCCAGCACGCGCAGCAGTGCCGGCGAGAACAAAGCCAATCTGTACGCGACGATCGGCCCGCCAGTAAGCCAGAAGACCGGCCGCGGCGGCGTGCTGCTGTCGGGTCACACCGATGTCGTTCCGGTCGCCGGTCAGGCCTGGACCAGCGATCCGTTCCATCTGACTGAGAGAGATCATCGGCTCTACGCGCGCGGCGCCGCCGACATGAAGGGCTTTCTCGCGCTGGTGCTGGCGCTCGTGCCGGAGATGGTCCGCAGCCCGCTTCAGGTGCCGCTGCACATCGCCTTTACCCATGATGAGGAGACCGGCTGCTTCGGCGCGCCGGCCCTGATCCGGGCTCTGCCCCAGGGAGCGGCGCGGCCGATGCTGGCGATCGTCGGCGAGCCGACCTCGATGCAGATCGCCAACGCGCAGAAGGGCTGCTCGTTCTTCCGTACCCGGGTGTCGGGTCAGGAGGGGCATTCGAGCGCCCCCGGCCGCGGCGTCAACGCGATCCTCGCCGCTGCCGAGATCATCGCCGAGATCGCCCGTATCGCCGCCGAAGCCCGCGCCCGGTCGCGGCCGGAGAGCGGCTTCGATCCGCCGCACACGACGCTGTCGGTCGGCACGATCGCCGGCGGTACTGCCGTCAATATCATCGCGCGCGACTGCGCCTTCGACTGGGATCTGCGCAATGTGCCGGAGGACGATGCGGCGGCGCTGAAGGCGCGCATCGACGCCTTCATCGCGACCGACCTCTTGCCGCGGATGCGGGCGGTCTATCCCGCCGCGGGGGTCGAGACCGAAACCATCGTCGACGTGCCGCCGCTGCTGCCCGAGCCGGGCTCGCCGGCCGAGGCGCTGGCGCGTCGTCTGACCGGCGCCAACACCACGACCACCGTCTCCTTCGCCACCGAGGCCGGGCTCTATCAGCAGGCCGGCATTCCGGCGATCGTCTGCGGCCCGGGCTCGATCGACGTCGCGCACAAACCCGACGAATTCATCAGCCGCACCGAACTCGCCGCCGGCCAAGCCTTTCTCGACCGGCTGCTGCGCTGGGCGAGGAACGGCGGGTAGATACCCGATCAAATCCGAAGCGCCCCAACCGTCATGCCCGGAC
>Ga0066709_100003471_pt1 | contig 12120 bp, 12 predicted proteins | sample GraSoiAngelo_158_FD_79665 | JGI IMG/M metagenome (GOLD analysis project Ga0066709, IMG submission 79665) | Grasslands soil microbial communities from the Angelo Coastal Reserve, California, USA - 14_1009_16_30cm | ecosystem: Environmental > Terrestrial > Soil > Grasslands | place: USA... | reverse complement strand
GCGGCATGAACTCGATGAAGCGCACGCCCACGCCCCGCTCGCGACCGAACACGGCAAAGTCGACGATCTCGTCGTCGTTTACCCCGCGCATGAGCACGCAGTTGACCTTGACCGGGTCGAGCCCCGCGTCGAGCGCCGCCTGGATGCCGTCGAGCACCTGAGCCAACGCGTCGCGCCGGGTGATCTCGGCGAAGCGCTCGCGACGCAACGAGTCGCACGAGATGTTCACCCGCCGCAACCCAGACCGAACGAGATCGTCGGCGAGCAGCCGGAGCGTCGCACCGTTCGTGGTCATGGCGAGGTCGACGCCGAGCGCTGCGAGCATCTCGACCAGCACCGTCAGGTGGGCTCTCACCGTGGGCTCGCCTCCCGTGAGCCGGATGCCGTCGAACCCGAAGTGCTCGACGCAGATGCGGGCGACGCGCGTGATCTCCTCGAAGGTGAGCAGGTCGTCGCGTGGCAGCCAGTTCATCCCCTCGGCCGGCATGCAGTAGCGGCAACGGAGGTTGCAGCGATCGGTGACCGACACCCGCAGGTCGCGCACGGTGCGCCCGAAGGGATCGATCAGCGGCGCAGCCGGGGTCATGGCGCCAGGCTACGTCAGGAGGATCAGCTCGACGTCGCTGCCCTCCGCGACGCCGTCACCGTCGGGCACCACCGCCAGCGCGTTGGCCAGGGCCATGGCCCGCAGGAGGTTGGAGCCCTGGCCACCGGAGGAGCGGACGTGCCATCGGCGGTCGTCACCCGTCGACGCGAGCACACGCACGAAATGCACCTTGCCGTCGGGCCGGCGGCGCAGCGCCTCGTCCGCGACCGCCTCGACCGTGGGCCGGAACGGGTCGGTGTGCCCCATCATCCGGCGGAGCGCGGGTCGAGCGAAGAGCTCGAAGGAGACCATCGACGACACCGGGTTGCCGGGCAGGCCGAACACCGGCTTGCCCGAGACGATCCCGAAGGCCAGGGGCTTGGCCGGCTTGATCGCCACCTGCCACCACTGCATGGCGCCCAGCCGGTCGAGCACCACCTTGATGTAGTCGAAGTCGCCCATGCTCACGCCGCCGGTCGTGACCAGCGCGTCGCACTCGGCGAGGCCCTTCTCGAGCACCGCCGTGATGGCGGCTTCGTCGTCGGCGACGACGCCGAGGTCGACGGCGTCGCAGCCCGCCTCGTGCACCATCGCGACAAGCGTCGGCCGGTTGGAGTCGCGGATCTGACCCGGCCGCAGGGCACTGCCGTCGTCGACCAGCTCGTCGCCGGTCGACAGCACACCGACACGGGCCCGGCGGAACACCGGAACGCGCCGGTAGCCCAGGCTGGCCAACACGCCGAGGTGGCCGGGCCCGAGCACGGTGAAGGGCTCGAACGCGACCTGGCCCGCGGCGAGGTCCTCGCCCGCCGAACGAACGTGGTCACCGGGGCGCGCGGTGCGTGCGATCGCGACGAACCCGTCGTCGTCGACCCGGGTGTCCTCCACCATCACGATGGCGTCGGCCCCCTCGGGGATCGGTGCGCCCGTCATGATGCGCACCGCCTCGCCCACGCCGACCGCGCGATCCGGCGCCCGCCCGGCGGGCAGCGTGGCGACGACCTTCAGGCGCGCTCCTGCCTTCGCGTCGGCAGCCCGCACCGCGAAGCCGTCCATCGCGGTGTTGGCGAACGGCGGGACGTCCTCATCGGCGCGCAGCTCGACGGACGTGACGCAACCGAGCGCGTCTGCCAGCGCGACCGCGGAGGGATGGAACGGAGCGCACTCGGCGAGGACGCGTCGCTGCGCGTCGTCGAGCGCGATCACTAGGGACCCTGAAGGACACGGCCCACCGGCGGCCCCGGGAGCCTCAAATCAGCTTCTTGCGTTGCACGAAGTCGGCCAGGAAGGCGCGGAACTCCGGCCCGAGGTCTTCGCGGTCGACGGAGAGCTCGACCATCGCCCGCAGGTAGTCGATCTTCTTGCCGATGTCGTAGCGCCCGTGCTCGAAGGGGAACCCGTAGATGGTCTGCTCCTGGAGGAGCACCGCCATCGCGTCGGTGAGCTGGATCTCGCCGCCGGCACCCGGCTGCACGTGCTCGAGCGCGTCGAAGATCTCGGGCGTGAAGACGTAGCGTCCCATGATGGCGAGGTTCGACGGCGCGTCTTCGGGCGCGGGCTTCTCCACCACGCCGAGGATGCGGACGAGCGCGTCGTCGACCACCTCGGGGCGGACGCACCCGTAGGCCGAGATCTCGGCGCGCGGGAACTCCTTGAGCGCCACCACCGACCGTCCATAGCGCTCGTACACACCCAGCATCTCGGAGAGCACGCGCGATTCGTCGATCATGATGTCGTCGCCGAGCATCACGACGAACGGCTCGTCGCCGACGTGCTGGCGCGCGACGGAGACCGCGTGGCCCAGCCCGAGCGGCTCACCTTGGCGCACGTAGTGGAGGTCGGCCATCTCGGCGATGGCGCGCATTTCCTTCAGCTGGTCGTGCTTGCCGCGGGCGTCGAGGTAGAACTCGAGCTCGAAGGAGCGGTCGAAGTGGTCCTCGAGCGACCGCTTGTCGCGTCCGGTGATGACGAGGATGTCGCGGATGCCGGCGCGCACGGCTTCCTCCACGACGTACTGGATGGCCGGCTTGTCGACGACGGGCAGCATCTCCTTGGGCTGCGCCTTGGTCGCGGGCAGGAACCGGGTGCCGAGCCCGGCTGCCGGTATCACCGCCTTGCGCACGACTTGCCTCATAGGTCGCCTCCTGCCGTGGTGACCACCACCGGTCGCCCCGGTTCGGCAGTCTCTCTCCGATGTCGGCCGTCGCCTGCCGTCCGGCGCGCCGCCCCGTCGGCCGCGGCGGTGTGCATCCTGTCGACCGGGACGGTGACGCCCTTGAGATCGACGGGTGTGAGCCTCGGAGAGGTGCCCGGTAGGTCGATCAGCGGTGCGAGCACGACCACGGCCCCATGGTACGGAACGCCCCGCTCCCGGTACACTGGCACTCACCCTGTTCGAGTGCCAACAGTGGAAGCCAACAGGAAAGACGGCATGCCCACCTACGAATATGCCTGCAAGTCGTGCGGCGAGCATCTCGAGGTCGTCCAGTCGTTCCGCGACGAGCCGCTCGAGGAGTGCCCCGCATGCGGCGGCCAGCTGCGCAAGGTCTTCAGCCCCGTGGGGATCAGCTTCAAGGGAAGTGGCTTCTACCGCAACGACAGCCGTTCGTCGACGAAGGCTGCGAAGGGCGACGGACACGACAAGTCGGAGGCGAAATCCGCCTCGTCCGAGTCGTCCGACTCCAAGGGCACCGACTCGAAGAGCGGGGACTCCAAGAGCGGGGACAAGCAGGGGACGAGCAAGAAAGAAGCGAAGTCCGAGGCGAAGTCGGCCTGATGCCGAGGGCGCGTCCCGAGCTCGATCTGCTGGCATCGGTCGACCTGTTCCAGGGGTTGACGCGCAAGGAGCTCGACGCCGTCCACGCCATGAGCCGCGAGCAGTCGTTCCCCGCGGGCGCCGTCGTCGCCGCGGAGGGCGCCGCCGCCGGCCGCTTCTACCTCATCGTCGAGGGCAAGGCCACGGTCACCGTCGGCGAGCTCAACCGGGCGCTCGCCACCCTGGGGCCGGGGGGCTACTTCGGTGAGATCTCGCTGATCGACGGCGAGCCGCGTTCGGCGACCGTCACCGCCGACACCCCGCTGCGCACGCTTTCCATCGCCAGCTTCAACTTCAAGGCAATCCTGTTCGAGTATCCCGCCATCGGCCGCAAGATCCTGCTGGAGATGTGCCGTCGCGTCCGGCGGCTCGACCAGTCCCTCGTGCACTGACCCACCTCGAGTGACAGTCGCGATCAGGTGACACTGCCTCAGGCCGACGTGGGCGTGTTCGGCGGATCGGGCTTCTACCGCTTCCTCGACGACCCCGTCGAGGTGGCCGTTCAAACACCCTTCGGGCCTCCGTCGGCGCTGTTGCACGTCGGTTCGATCGACGACGTACAGGTCGCGTTCCTGGCTCGCCACGGGCCGCACCACGAGACGCCAGCCCACCGCGTCAACTACCGCGCCAACGTGTGGGCCATGCGCCGGCTCGGCGTGCGCCGTCTGCTGAGCCCGTGCGCGGTCGGGTCCCTGCGCCGCGACGTGCACCCCGGTGAGTTCGTCGTCTGCGACCAGCTGGTCGACCGCACAGCCGGTCGCGAGGCGACGTTCTTCGACGGCCCGCTCGTGAACTCCATCTCCTTCGCCGACCCCTACTGCTCCGAGCTGCGCTCCGTCGTGGTCGATGCCGCACGCGCTGAGGGCATCACCGCCCACGACGGTGGCACGGTCGTCGTCATCCAGGGGCCCCGCTTCTCCACCCGAGCCGAGTCACGCTGGTTCCAGTCGGCGGGCTGGGACGTGATCAACATGACGCAGTACCCCGAGGCGGCGCTCGCGCGTGAGCTCGGTATCTGCTTCGCCAACATCAGCCTGGTGACGGACTACGACGCCGGCGTCGAGGACGACGACAATGTCGCCGCGGTCGACATGGACACCGTCCTGCGGGTGATGAACGACAACGTCGACAAGGTGCGCAGCCTGCTCATGCGCGCCATCCCCGCGGTCCCCACGGAGCGCGCCTGTGCGTGCGGCGTCGGCGCGCTCGACCCCGGATCCTTCGCGGACTGACGTAAGCTCACCCCATCGCTTCCCCGCGATGTCCCTTCGTGGGAGGAGCGCCCGATGCGCCTGCGCCGCGTCACTCGTTCGCCGGTTGCCTACTGGCTCGCTGTCATCGTGCTGGCCGCGGCCACCGCGCTGTTCGTGTTCCGTCTCGTCGACGCGACGGAGACCCTCCGCGCCCGGTTCGGCACGCGTCGTCCGGTCGCCGTCGCCGTCGATGAGGTCGGGGTCGGCCACGTGCTCACGGGCGACGACGTCGTAGTGCGGGAGGTGCCGACCACCTTCGTCCCGGCGGGCGCGGCCACCTCTGCCGGTGCCGTGGTGGGCCGCACGGTAGTGGTGGCGCTCTTCGCGGGAGAGGCCGTGCTCGAGTCGCACCTGGCGCCCGCGGGTGTCCACGGCCTCGGCGCTCACCTCACGCCGGGCCGGCGGGCGATGGCCGTCCCGGTCGGCGCAGCCGCCCCCGCGGTGCGCGCCGGCGACGCGGTCGACGTGCTGGCCACGCTCGAGGGTGAGAAGACGTTCGCGGTCGCCGAGGGGGCGACCGTGCTCGCGGTCGGCGCCGACGCGGTCACCGTCGCGCTCTCCATCGACGAGACGAGCGGGGTGGCCGATGCGATCGCGCGTGGCGCGGTGACGCTGGCCGTCAGGTCGCCGGTCGAAAACCCGTCACGATGAGCAGGAGCACCGCCGCCCCCGCCATCAACCGGTACACGACGAAGGGCGCGAACGAGCGGGTACGCAACAGCCTGAGCAGGAAGTGGATGGCCACCAGCCCGGTGATCGCGGAGGTCACCACACCCCAGAAGAACGCCGGGCCGGTGCCGTGGGGCAGCCCGCCGTCGGCCATCAACTTGGCGCCCTTGTAGACGAGCGCTCCCGCGGTGACGGGCAGGCTCATGAGGAACGAGATGCGCGCGGCTGCATCGCGATCGAAGCCGAGCAGGCGCCCCACGGTCATCGTCGCCCCCGAACGCGAGACACCCGGCTGCAGCGCCGCCGCCTGCCCGAGCCCCATGAGCGACGCCTCGCTCAGGTGGAAGTCCCCCTCCTCCCTGTTCGTCGCGGCGCGGTCCGCGATGAGGAGCACGACGCCGAAGATGATCAGCATCACCGCCACCAGCCACGGCTGGCTCAGGCTCTTCTCGATGAACGAGTCGAGCAGCGCACCGAGCACGAAGCCGGGCAGCGCCGACACCACGAGCAGGAAAGGGAGCCGCTCCTCGTGGCTCACGGCTCCGCGGCGCGCGATGGCGCGCAGGCCGGCCGGGACGAACGCCTTGAGGTCACCCCAGAAGTACACGAGCACGGCGAACAGCGTCCCGAGGTGAAGCGCCACGTCGAAGGTCTTCTTCAGCTCGGGGAACGCGTCGAGCTCGTGCCACGCGAAGAGCCAGGGCACGAGGATCAGGTGCCCGCTCGAGGAGATCGGGAGGAACTCCGACAGACCCTGAGTGAGGCCGAGCACGATCGCGTGCGCGACCGGGATCTGCGGGGCGGCCACCGCGAACATGTCAGATGCCTTTGGTCGAGGGGACGATGCGCGGCCGCCATTCGCGCGCGCGGTCGTACTGATGGCCGACGACCGCTCCGCCGCGCATGGCATCGAGGAAATCCGCCGGACCGTCGAAGTCGGGCATCTCGAGGTAGGCCGCGCCCACCGCCGACGGTTCGTGGGCGTCGCTGCCCGCGCCGCCGGGCAGGTCGTGCGCCTCGGCGTAGGCGCGGGCCTGCTCGTTGAGGTGCGACAACGACGTCTTGGCGTTGAACACCTCGATCGCGTCGACCGCCCGCGCCGCGACGAGGTCGTCGAGCACGCTCGCGCGCAGGCAGTGGCGGGTGGGGTCGAAGGGGTGCGGGATGTACACCAGCCCGCCCTGCGCACGGATGCGCTCGACGGTCTCGTCGGGCTTCAAGCCATACGGGAGACGCTCCGAGAGGAACAGGCCGATCACCTCACCCGCCCATGTGCGCAGCTCCTGGCCCACGATCACGCGACACGGCAGCTTGTTCGTCTGCGCGAGCTCGCGCGCGCCGTTCACCGTGCCGTGATCGGTGATGCACAGCACGTCGATCTCGGCCGCGCGGACGGCCTCGTCGAGCTCGTCGGGCGTCGTGGTGGCGTCGCCGGACCACATCGTGTGCAGGTGGAAGTCGACCCGCACCTGTCCGGGACGGCGCGGCGCGGCCAGGTGCGGATGGGTGTCGGCTGCCGCGGGCACGACGCGCAAGGGTACCGGCTTCGAAATGTGACCAAGTTCACAACATCGACGCGTTGTCAGCCGTCGAGCCCGAGCGCAGACTGCGGTGGTGATGTGCGGTCGCGCTCGACGGGACTTCTCAGAGTTCGACGAGACCGACGTCGACGCCAACGAGGCGCAGGCACGACGGGAGCGCGGCGTGATGCGCCACGCCAGCCGGGTCGGGACGATCGTCGTCGTCTGCCTGGCAATCTGGCTGCTCACCGGTGCGGGGTACTTCTGGCCCGGTTGGGTGCTGGCGTTCGGCGTCCTGCGGATCGGTATGCACGCGAGCGCCGTCTACGGGCGTCCGTTGCGCGGCGCCGACGCCGATTACTGACCTCAGGCGCCGCTGAGCGTGACGTCGCGGATCGCGAGGCTCAACCCCGCCGCGCCACCCGGCAGCCACTCGAGATCGGACCCCACCCCGACGACGTCGTGCAGCATGCGCTGGAGCGTCGACGCGATCGTCGCCTCGCGCACCGGCTCGGCGGCGACACCGTCACGCACCACGAGTCCTTCGCAACCCACGGAGAAGTCGCCGCTCACCGGGTTGGCGCCGGAGTGCAGACCCTGCACCGAGAGCACGAGCAAGCCGTCTCCGATGTCGGAGAGGAGCTCCTGTTGGGTGCGCGTGCCGGGCACGAGCGCGAGCGCCCGGGTGCCGACGCCCGGTGTGGTCTTGAAGCCCCCGCGCACCGCCGAGCCGGTCGACGCCGCGCCCGCACGCCGGGCCGTGTAGGCGTTCTGCACGAAACCCTGCAACACGCCGTTCTCGATGAGGACGTTGCGCCGGGTGGCCAGGCCCTCGGCGTCGTAGCAGCTGGCGCCCCGTGCCTCGGGATTGGTCGGGTCGTCGGTGAGGGTGAGCCCCACCACGGCGACCTGCTCGCCTTCGCGTCCGGCGAACATGGAGCGGCCCTTGAGCACCGATTCGCCCGACAGCGCGCCCGACAGGACACCGAGGAACGACGCCGTGACCATCGGGTCGAGCACCGCGGTGACTCGCCGCGACGCCGGCTTGGTGGCGCCGAGCAGGCGGGTGGCCCGTTCGGCCGCCATGGACGCGGCGCGGCTCACGTCGAGGTCGTCGGGCGCGCGGCCGATCGACCAGCCGTAACCCGTCTGGGTGTCCGCGCCTTCTCCTGCGATGGCGTACGCGTAGAGCGAGCACGTGGTGCGTCGGGCGTGTGCGCGGACGCCCGTGCTGGACGCGATCGCCGCCTCGATCGATGCGTCGCCGTACTCCGCGGTCTCGACCCCTCGGATGCGGGGGTCGGCGGCGCGCACGACGCGGTCGAGCTCGATCGCGAGCTGCACCTTCCGGTCGGTGGGAAACGCCGCCAACTCCACGCGGAAGAGGTCGAGCTCGGCCGCCGGTACCCCGTCGGGAGCGGGCAGGCCCAGGAACTCGTCGACCGTGCCGAAGCCCGCGTTGTCGCGGGCGTCATCGAGGGTCTCGCGCAGCGACGTCTCGTCGAGCGAGCCGGCGTACGCGAAGCCCTGCCGCTGCCCGGCGATGACGCGAACCCCTATGCCTTCGGTCTGCGCGGAGGACAGCGACTCTACGTCGCCGTCGTACACGCGCACGCTGGTGTCGTGGGTGCGAGCGACGTACGCCTCGACCTGCTCCCCCCCACGCGTCCACCCCGCCACCCGCTCAGCCAAGTCAAGCAGCTCGGTCATGCCGCGGTGCCCCCGACGGTCATGCTCGCGACGCGCAGGGTGGGTTGGCCGGCGGACACCGGCACCGACTGGCCGTCCTTGCCGCACGTTCCCGTCCACGTGAGGAAGTCGTTGCCAACGGCGTCGACGGCCTGCAGCACGTCGGGCCCGTTGCCGATGAGGTTTGCCGCCCGCACAGGATCGGTGACCTCGCCGTTCTCGATCAGGTAGGCCTCGGTCATTCCGAACACGAAGTCGCCCGTCGCGGTGTTGACCGACCCGCCACCCAGCGCCACGCAGTAGATGCCGTACGGCGTCTGCCGGATGATCTCCTCCGGGTCGTCGGCGCCGTCGAGCACGTAGGTGTTCGTCATGCGCACCATCGGCAGGTGTTGGTACGTCTGGCGCCGCCCGTTGCCCGACGAGGCGCGGCCCTCCTTGCGGGCGCGCAGGAAGTCCCACATGTAGTCGGTCAGCACGCCGTTCTCGATGAGCGTGTTGCGCTGCGCGACATGCCCTTCGTCGTCGATGGCGTAGGTGCCCCACTCGCGGCCGTAGGTGCCATCGTCGACGAGCGTAACGAGCGGGCTCGCCACGCGCTCTCCGACGCGGCCACGAAACACCGATGCGTCACGATTCACGAGGTCGGCCTCGAGACCGTGGCCGCACGCTTCGTGGAAGAGCACCCCGCCCGCGCCCGCCTTGAGGACGACGGGCAGCTTGCCGCTCGGCGCCGGGCGCGCCTTCAGCATGTCGAGGGCGCGGCGCGCCGCCGTGCGCGCCACCTCGTCGACGTCGACCTCGGCGAACAGCTCGAAGCCGATCGTGCGCCCGGGCGCCTCGAGCCCGGTCTGCATCCCCGTGTCTCCCGCGGCGACGCACTGGACCATGAAGCGCGTACGGACCTGGTCGTCAGTGGTGTGCAGGCCGTCGCTGTTGGCCACCAGGATGCGCCGGCGGCTGTCGGCGTAGGACGCGCTCACCTGACGGATCGAGCTGCCCTCGGCGCGCGCCGCCGCGTCCGCCCGCTGGAGCAGCTCGACCTTGCGCGCCTTGGGGACGTCGGCCGGGTACTCCGCGATCGGGTGGGCCTGCCGGTCGGCGCGCGGCTGCAGCGCCACCTCGTGCACTCCCCCGCCGCCGGCGCGGGCCGCGGCAGCGGCCGCCTCCGCCGCGCCCCGCAGCCCCGTCTCGGAGAGGTCGGCGGTGTGGGCGAACCCGGTCGTGTCGCCTCGCACCACGCGGATGCCGGCGCCGCGGTCGAGGCCCGAGGTCAGCTCCTCGACGCGACCGTCGTCGAGATGACCGGACGAGAGCCGCTTGTCCTCCGCGAACACCTCGGCGAAGTCGCCGCCCGTGCGCAGAGCCACCGCGAGGACGCGCTGGACGACGTTGTCTTCGATCACCTGAACGCTCCCAAACGGAGAAGTTCGCCTGTTTCGGCGGAAGTTCGTATGGTACCGCCGTGCCCGTGGAACCTGGACTGTGCGCCACGATCGAGCTGACGGTGGCTGAGAGCGACACCGCGGCCTCATTGCGCTCGGGCGACGTGCCCATGCTCGGCACCCCCCGGGTCGTGGCCCTGGTCGAGGAAGCGAGCGTCGCCGCCATCGCCGGCCGGCTCGCGCCCCACGTCACGAGCGTCGGGATGCGCGTGCAGCTCGACCACCTCATCCCCGTTCCCGTCGGCGTCACCGTGCGGGCCGAGGCGACGCTCGAGCGGGTCGAGGGCCGGCGCCTCAGCTTCACCGTGTCGGTCAACAACGACCGGGGGCTGGTGGCCGCGGGCAAGCTCACGCGCGTGCTCGTCAACCGCGAGCGGTTCCTCGAAAAGGCTCAGTAAATGGCGGCGGCCTCCAACTGACGCGGGCGATCGGCCCGCCAACGTCAGGCTTCTTGTCGCGCTCGACCACCGTGACGGTGGGTGAGCGCGACAAGAACGCGGAGGGGGACCCGACCCGCGGCCGTCAGGCGAGGTTGGACGTGCGCGGGTAGGCGATCGCGGGGTCGGTGAGCACGTTGACGAGGTAGGGCACACCCGCGGCGAACGCGCGATCGAGGGCGGGGCCGAGGTCGGCGGGCCGCTCGACGGTCTCACCTGCGCCGCCGAGGCCCTCGACCACACGGTCGTAGCGGCACCCGGACTGGAGGTCGGCGGCGACGTCGTAGCCGTAGATCGCCTGCATCGGATGCTTCTCGAGACCCCAGATGCCGTTGTTGCCCACGATGGCGACGACCGGAAGGTCGTGGCGGACGAGCGTGTCGTAGTCCATGCCGTTGAAGCCGATCGCGCCGTCGCCCTGCAGCAGCACGACCTGCCGGTCTGGATGCGCGACACGAGCCGCGATCGCGTAGCCCAGCCCGGTGCCGAGGCAGCCGTAGGGCCCCGGGTCCATCCAGCAACCGGGCTCGAAGGAGTCGATCAGCTTGCCTGCGTACGACACGAAGTCGCCGCCGTCGCCGATCACCACCGCGTCGCGCGCCAGGCGCGCGCGCAGCTCGCCGTAGACGCGTGCCGGGTGGATCGGGTCGGTGTCGGCTTCGAGCTCGGCCCGCTCGGCCTCACGCCGTGCCGTCTCCTCGTCGCGGAGCTTTGCGATCCAGGCTTCGTGGTCCGCTCGCGCGCCGGTGTGGGAAGCCATCCCGTCGAGGATGGTCGAGAGGTCGCCGGCGGGTGACACCGCCGCGTCGACGTGGCCGGCGCGGCTGTCGGGGTGGTCGACGACGTGCACGACCTGGGCGGCGCCGAACGAGCCGAACGACAGCCGGAAGTCGAGCGGAGTGCCGACGACGACCACCACGTCGGCCTGCTTGAGGAAGCTTCGGGTACGCGCGAACGCCAGCTCGTGATCGGCGGGCAGGCACCCGCGCCCCTGGCCGTTGACGAACGTCGGCACCCGTAGCGACTCGACACACCGTCGCAGCGCCTCCCACGCGCCATCGGCCCACACGTCGCCCCCCGCCACCAGCACCGGGCGCTCGGCGCTCGCGACGAGGGCCGCGGCGCGGGAAACGTCGTCGGCGTCGGGCTCGGGGCCGGCGGGCACCACACCGTCGGGCACGTCGGACGCGTCGCTCGCGAACACGACGTCGAGCGGGAAGTCGAGGAACACGGGCCCGCGGTGGGGAGTGAGCGCGAGGGTGACCGCCTCGTGCAGCTCCTTGGCGATCTGACCGGTCGACGTCACGGTGCGCGCCACCTTGGTGATCGAGGCCACCACCGGCACGTGGTCGAACTCCTGCAGCGACCCCGCGCCCCAACGAGCCTGCGGGGCGCGGCCGCCGAGCACCACCAGCGGCGACCCGTTGAAGTGCGCGGTCGTGACCGCGCTGACACCGTTGGTGACACCCGGCCCTGCGGTGAGCACCGCCACACCGGGTCGGCGTGTGAGCTTGGCGAAGCCCTCGGCCGCGAACGTCGCCGTCTGCTCGTGGCGGACGTCGACGATGCGGATGCCGGCCTTCACGCACCCGTCGTAGATGGAGAAGATGTGGCCACCCGACAGCGTGAAGATCTCGCGCACGCCGAAGGCGCCGAGCGTGGCGGCGACGAGCTGGCCGCCGTGGCCCTCGAGGTGCGTGCCAGGC
>Ga0066709_100003469_pt1 | contig 12123 bp, 13 predicted proteins | sample GraSoiAngelo_158_FD_79665 | JGI IMG/M metagenome (GOLD analysis project Ga0066709, IMG submission 79665) | Grasslands soil microbial communities from the Angelo Coastal Reserve, California, USA - 14_1009_16_30cm | ecosystem: Environmental > Terrestrial > Soil > Grasslands | place: USA... | reverse complement strand
GCGCTCCGCGACGGTCCACAGGTCGCGCGCGCACTGCGCCACGGTGACGCCCTCGGGGTGCTCGGGGACGGGTGTGCGGCCGTGCCCGCGATAGTCCCAGGTCACGACCGTGTGGGTGGGGGCGAAGTGCTGCGCGAGCCTCCGCCAGAAGAAGGTCGAGATGCCGATTCCGTTCGAGCAGAGGAGCGCGGGGCCGGTGCCTTCGGCGCGCCAGCACAGCACCGCGCCGTCGGGCGCCTCGGCGGTGCCTACGCGCACCGGCGGAGTCACTGCCCGCTGCCGGGCCCCTTGGGCGGAGTCGTCTGGCCGGGTGGAGGCGTGTCGGCAGGCGGCGTGGTCTGCGCGGGGGGAGTCGTGTCCGCAGGCGGAGCGGTCTGCGCAGGTGGAGCGGTCTGCGCGGGGGGAGCGGTCTGCGGAGCAAGACCTGTCTCCGCGGACGGCGGGGTCTGCGCAGGGGGCGCCGTCTCGCCGGGGCGGGCGGGGACCGGCGCCGGCTCGGCGATGCGGAACTCCACCCGGCGGTTGGCGGCGCGGCCCGCGCGGTTCGTGTTCGGCGCGATCGGCCGCGTCGGGCCGAACCCTTCGGACACGATGCGCGAGCGCAGCACGCCCTGGCGGACGAGGAATTCCTTCACCGAGTCGGCGCGCTCTTGCGAGAGCTTCAGGTTGCGATCGCGCGATCCGACGTTGTCCGTGTGTCCCTCGACCCGGACGATGACCGCCGGCGCATCCTTCAGCGCGCGGGCGACCTGCCGCAGGACCCGGTAGCTGTTCTTGAGGATCACGGCCTTGTTGGGCGCGAAGTGGATCTGCTGCTTCAGCTCGATCCGGTCCTTGCGCACGATGATCAGCGTCTGCTTGCGCGGGCAGCCGAAGTTCTCCTTCGGGCCGGGCTCGTCGGGGCAGCGGTCGTCCTTGTCCGCCACGCCGTCGCGATCGCGATCCGGCCAGGGACAGCCGAAGTTCTCCTTCGGTCCCGGCTGGTCGGGGCAGCGGTCGATGTCGTCGGTGATGCCGTCGCGGTCGCGGTCGCCAGTGAGAGGGCAGCCGTGGTTCGACGCAGGCCCAGGCACTTCGGGACAGAAGTCCTCTACGTCCGGCACGCCGTCGCCGTCCGAATCGGTCATTGCCACCTTGGCGACGGGCCGCCCGGGTTGCTCGCGGATGACGACGCTCACGGCCCCGCACTGCTGCGAGCCGGTGACCGCGGCGCGGGCGGCGCGCTGCGCGATCCCGAGGTGGTCGTCCGCCCGGCCGCCGTTGCCCTGCGACAGCTCCACCTCGGCGAAGCGCAGGTTCGCCTCGGCGGCGGCCAGCTCCCGAGGCGCGCACTGGTCGGCGCGCTGCTTGCGCGCGACCGCCAGGTCGTTCTCGACGGCGCGCATCCGCTCGCGCACGGCGCCGCCAGTGGCGCAGGAGCAGAGCGCGAGCAAGAGGCCGGAGGCGGAGCGGCGCATCCTACTGGTTCCTCGGCGCCGGCTGCTCGGGCGCAGGCGGCGGGCGCGTCACGGTCGCCGGGGAAGCCGGCGCGGGGGCGGCGCCGCCGCGGCTGCGCTGCTCTCCGGCACGCTCGACTGCATCGCGCGCGAACCGCAGACTCTCCTTCGCCAGGTCTTCGGCCGCGCCGTATTGCGCGCGCCCCCGCTGCTCGCGGGCCTTCTCCAGGTACAGCTCGGCCGCGATCGTCTGATAGGGCGCGAACCGCTCGCCGTCCGCCGCGCGGGCCCGGGCGATCGCCGCCTCGGCGTCGCCGATGACGGAGGTGGCGCGGACGGGGCCGCAGCCCACCGCGAGCAGGACGAGCAGGCAGGCGGCGGGTCGGCAGGTCGCGTGCACTGTCAACTTCGCTAAAGCAAGGAGTCCTCTCTGTCAAAGAACCGGCCGCTCCGCCCCCGGCGTATGACGCGATATCCGGGGTGTGAAAAGCGCAGTGCCGCCCAATCTGGCGGCGACGGTTGGCGGGTGCCCGCCCGGGCGGTTAGGCTTCTCGCATGCTCGCGCTCGCGCTTCTGCTCGCCACGGCCCCCGTGCTGCAGATGTCGGAGCAGCAGCTCGATCGCGCCGTCGCGGATGCACACCTGGTGCCCGCGATCGGCGAACGCGTCGAGCGGCTCTCCGCGCTCTTCGTCGGGGTGCCCTATGGCGACTACCCTCTCGGCGAGGGCAGCGGGGTGGAGCCCCAGCCGCGCTGGCGCGTCGACAAGGTGGACTGCCAGACTTTCGTGGAGACGGTGCTGGCGATGGCAAACGCGAAGTCGCTCGACCGCGCCCGCGCGGTCCTCGACGACATCCGCTATGCCGGCGACCCGCCCAAAGTGAGCTTCTCCACGCGCAACCACTTCACCGAGGCGCAGTGGCTGCCGTCCAACTTCACCAAGGGCTACCTGCGCGAGGAGACCCGCACCGTCGAGCCGCGCGCCGCGTCCACGGCGCTGATGCTGCGCCGGGCACAGTGGGAGAAGGTCCCGGGTCTGCGGCGCCTCTCACCGGCGAAGGTTCCCCAGGGCGAATTCCCCATCCACTACCTCACGCTGGACCAGGCGAAGAAGCGCGCCGGCAGCATCGAGCCCGGCTCGGTCCTGCTGGTGGTGCGGCAGCACGATCCGAAGCGGGTCGTGCGCGTGTCGCACATGGGGTTCGTGGTGCGGAAGGATGGGCAGCTGTACGTGCGCCACGCCTCGATCGGCGAAGAGCACCGCGTCATCGATCTGGAGCTCTCGCAATTCCTCGACAAGCAGCGCGAGTACAAGAAATGGCCGGTCCAGGGTGTCGCCCTGGTCGTTCCCCTCGACGCCCAGGCCCGCGTCAAGCAACTCACCGCCTCCCGCTGACGGCTCCAACCAGGCCGGACTCGGGCGAAAAGCATTCACCGCGGAGGCGCGGAGGACGCGGAGAATATTTTTGCTGGCGGGATCGAGCGGCTCACGCTCGATTCGGAGGACAACCGAAAGCTTTTCTCCGCGCTCTCCGCGCCTCCGCGGTGAGAGCTTTTTGACCCTTCTGGCTACGGCAACGGCCCGCCTTCGCCGGCGGCTTCTTCTTCCTCGGCGGCGCGGCCGGCGGAGTCCGGGTCGGCTTCCAGGGCGGCGCGGCGTTCGGTGAGGAGGGAGCGGGCCTGGGGGAGGTCCCGCACCGGCACCAGCAAGGTGAAGAGATCGACCGGGGCGTCCAGCTTTCCCGCGAAGTCGCTGCGGGGCGAACGGACGATCGCGGGGATGCCCGCGTCCTCCAGCGCGCGCCAGAGCAAGTCGGCCTCGAGCGCGTCCGCCGCCGTTCCGGCGACCTCGAAGTCCCCCGGATCCTGGGGCTCCTCCTGCAGTTCGGTCTCCGCGACGTCGTTCGGATGCAGCAGGTCGGCCATGGCGCCCTCCGGCTGGACAGATAGCCCCATCCCGCCGGCCGGACAAGGCCAGCGGGCAGCCGGTCAGCCGCCCCCGTCCGCGGCGGGAAGGTCGAGGTCCAGCTTCCAGACGCCTCCCTCGCGCACGACGCGGTAGCTGCGCGCGCGGCCGGACTTGTCGACCACCTCGACCTGCGCGACATCTCCTTGCCGGGAGATCTCGCGGACGTCGACCTTTCCGGAAGGCAGCGCGGAGCCGAACAGCATCTGCCGTCCCGACTCGGGCGCTCCGCCCGCGTCGCCTGCCGCGGCGCGCGCGCGCGCCGCGAGCTGGTCGGCCTCGCGCTGGGTGCGCGAGGAGAGCAGAGCGTAGGCCGCCGCCGGGTCGCCGCGCTGGAGCGCCGCCGCGAATTCCTGCACGGCCTCCACGGGGCCCGCGGCCCCGGGAGGGGGCGCCGCCGGCTTGCAACCGAACAGGAAGAGGAGCAGCGCCGCGCGTCGCACGGGTGCGCAGTACCGGTTGCCGTCGCGCAACGCAATCACTTCCGGCGCACGTCCGTCCATTCGCGGCCCGTCCGCCCGGCGCGATCCAGGCTCAGCTCCCCTGGGGGCGGACCAGGGTTGACGAAGCGTGCGCGGTACACCGGCTGCCCCGTCCGCGCGTACCGGCGCTCGCGCGTGGACAGCACCTCCGGCGGACCCGGCGACAGCCGCCCCGGTCCGGCCGTGTTCAGGAAGCCCGCGTCTTCCCAGGTCTCCACCGCCGCCGCGGCGTAGGCGCGCACGTCGGTGCGGAAGTCGACGCCGCCGCCTGCGCGGAGCAGGAGTCGCATCCGCGCAGCCAGCTCGACGTCGACCATCCGGCGCTTGCTGTGTCGCTTCTTCCACCATGGATCGGGGAACTGGACATGCAGGGCCGACAGTGACGCCGGCGGGAAGAGCCCTGGCAGGAGGAGCTTTGCGTCCCCTTGCAGGACGATCAGGTTTGCAAGTCCACGCTCCTGCGCCCGCGAGCGGATCAGCTCGCAATCGGCGCGCCGGGTCTCGATGCACACCAGGTCGATCTCCCGATGCACGGCGGCGTGATCCAGCGCGAAACCGCCCCGTCCCGGCCCGATCTCCAGCTCCAGCGGCGCGACCCGGCCGAAGTCGCGCGACCAGTCGGGGAACGTCTCGCCGGGAACCGCGCAGCCGTGCGGAACCACGGCGGTTTGCAGAGCGGGCGCGTCCTTGCCAGCCATCGCAACTCTTGATACCTGTCTCGCGCCTTCCGAGACAACGAGGTCGTTCCCATGTGGCAGCGTTTCAGGCGCGCGATGCGTTCCATGTTCGGCTGGATGATCTCCGCCGCCGAGGATCCGGAGATGATCCTGGAGCAGAACATCCGCGACCTGAACGATCAGGTCCCGAAGATGAACGAGTCGATCGCCATGGTGAAGGCGAACGTCACGCTCCTCGAGAAGGAGAACCAGAAGTACAAGAACGACAGCGTCGACCTGACCTCCAAGGTGAAGGCCGCCCTGCAGGCCAGCCGCGAGGACATCGCCACCACCTATGCGACCCAGCTGCAGACGCTGCGCGGGGCGATGCTCCGCAACGAGCAGCAGCTCTCGGCCGCCCGCCAGGCCTACGACAAGGCGATGCAGGTGAAGCAAGCGTTCATGCGGGAGAAGGACCGCAAGACGAACGAGGCCATGCAGGCGCTGCGCGACGCGAGGCGTGCCAAGTGGCAGAGCAAGGTGGCCGACGCGATGGAGAGCTTCCAGGTTGCGGGGATCGACGCCACCCACGACGAGATGTTGCACAAGATCGAGGAGACCACCGCGGTCAACGAAGCGCGGATGGACATGGCGCTCTCCAACGTCGATACGCAGGGAATGAAGATCGAGGAAGAGGCGGAGAAGATCCGCGCCGGCGAGCTGCTCAAGCAATTCAAGCAGGAGATGGGCCTCGAGGGGCCGTCCGAGACGGGCGGCGGCGACAAGACCATCGGCAAGAAGATCGGCGTCCAGTAGGGCGACATGGCGTCCGGCGAGGGGTACGTCAAGGAAGCCTTCCTGATGAAGCCCAACCTCATCGGGCTGGCCATGGGGACGGTGGCGAGCGTCGCAGTCTTTCCGCCGCTCCTGCTCGGGCTGGCCGCCTTGGAGGGCGCCTACCTGTGGTCGATGAGCCGGAACCCCCGCTTCCAACGGATGGTGCGATCGCGTCGCGGCGGGTTCTAGGGCCGGGCTGGATGCGGCGGCTTTTCCCGGTGCTCCTGCTCCTCTGCGCCGTGTGCGCGCGCGAGCCGAGCGCCAAGTCCGCGGAGGAGCTGCTGCCCGAGCCAGCGCAGGGCGCGCTGGTCACGGCACCGCTCGCCGGCGTGGCGCAGGACGTGGCGGCCTTGCTCCAGCGGGTGGGACAGCTCCCGGGAGGCGAGCAGCTCGGCGACTCGCGGCGCGCGATGGCATCGCAGCTCGGCTTCGATCCGCTGTCGCGCGACGGCCAGCTCTCCGCCGGGCTCGATCCCGACCGGGCCGCCGCGCTGGTGCTGCTCTCCGCCGCGGGGCGCCCCGGGTGGGTGGCCGCGCTGCCGCTCACCAAGCCGGACCTGTTCGCGCAGACCGTCGATCGCCTCCTGCGCGAGCGCGCCGCGTTCGCGGTTCGCCACGACGAGGCGCGCGGGAGGACGCGCGTCGCGGTGTACTCGCGCGAAGGCGAGACCGACCGGGTAGCGTTCGCCGTCGTGCGGGGCTATGGCGTCCTGGCGCGCGGTCCGGATCCCGCCGCCGACGTCGCCGCGACGGCCGAGCGCGCACCGGAGCAGTCGCTGGCGCACGATGCGCGCCTCGCGTCCGCCCGCAAGCAGCTGGGCGGCCAGGACCTGACGGTGTTCGCCCCGGCGGGGTCGGGCCTGCTGCAGCGGATGGCCGCGCGGCCGCTCCCCGGAGATCTGGCGGTCGGGCTGACCGGGACTCCGGGCGGCCTCTCGAGCAAGCTGTTCTTCCAGGCCCCGACGCCGGAAGCGCAACGGATCCAGGCGGCGGTCCCCGGCGGGGGCGGCGCGCTGGTGCGCTTCCTGCCGCGCGACGCGCCGCTCGTCGCGCGCGCGGGCTTGCACCCGGCAGAGGTGCTGCGGCAGGCGCGGCGCGTCCCCGAGCTGGCCCAGGCGCTCGCCCAGGTGGGAGAGCCCGTGACTCAGGAGATCACTGCCTCGCTCCTCTCCGGAGCGGCCATCTCGGTGGCGCTCGCGCCACACGCAAACCTCGGCGCTCTGGTGGACTTCGGCTTTCTCGACTGGCGGCGCCACAGCCCGTTCGAGATCTTCCAGGTCGTGGCCCTCGCGCCGGTCGGCGACCGGGCGCGCCTCGAGCGGGCCTTCGAGTCGGCCGCCCGGGGATTGCCGCGCCTTGGAGCCCAAGCCTCGCGCAGCGGATCGGGATGGCAGGTCCGCTATCCCGGCGGCGAGGGCCCGCGCTTCGGCGTGCGCGAGCTCGGCGGGAAACCGGTCGCATACCTCCTGGGCGGAGGGATCCAGCCCGAGCAGCTCGCGCCCGGCGAGCAGCGCGCGCCCGTGCTGGAGCAGGACGCGGGCGCGGCGTTGCTGCTCGATTTCGGCAAGCTCGCGGAGAGAGTGCGCGCGCTGCCGGAGAGCGCCTACGGATCGGGGCCCCAGGCTTACGTGGCCCGTTCGGTGGTCAGCCAGGTACTGGACCCTCTCGCGCCCGTGCGGCTGACCGCGACGGCGGTGCCGGGGGCGCAAGGACTCGACGCGGAGATCTCCGTGGCCATCGCTCCGGGGAAACCGTGAGTGCGATCGAGCTCCGCGCGCTGCGCAAACGCTATCCGCCGCGCGAGCCAGGCGGCGCTCCGCAGGACCTGTGGCGCGGGCTGGAGCTGACCGTCGGCGAGGGAGAGTTCGTCGCCATCGAGGGGCAGAGCGGAACGGGCAAGAGCACGCTGCTGCACGTGGTCGGCGGGCTGGACCGGGCTTACGAGGGCGAGGTGCTGGTCCTGGGCGAGCGGCTGCGCGGCCTGTCCGACGCGCGGCTCGCGGCCTTGCGGCACGCCCGGATCGGTTTCGTGTTCCAGAGCTTCAACCTGCTCGCCGAGCTGACTGCGCTGGAGAACGTGCTGCTGCCGGACTACTTCGGCGACGGCGTCCCCGACGCCGAGCGTCGCGCGCGAGAGGGACTCGCCCGCGTCGGCCTGGCCGACAAGGCTTCCTCGCGCCCGATGGCGCTGTCGGGCGGCGAGCGCCAGCGGGTGGCGATCGCCCGCGCCCTGCTCTCGCGCCCGCCGCTGCTGCTCGCCGACGAACCGACCGGAAATCTCGACGCGCGCACCGGCGAGGGCATCATCGACTTGTTCCGCGAGCTGCACCGCGACGGCATGACGCTCCTGGTGGTCACGCACGAGGTGCGCGTCTCGCGGGCGGCGAGCCGGGTGCTGGTGCTGCGCGAGGGCGCGCTGTTCCCGGACCCGCGTCTGGAGGGATCCGCGTGAAACCGGCGCGGCTGTGGAGACTCGCCAACGCGAACCTGTCCCGCGAGCTGGGAGCGCTGGCGGTCAGCGCCGGCGGAGTGGCGCTGGGCATCGGCTGCCTGGTCTTCTTCCTCGCGCTCGGCCGCGGCGTGCAGCGCGTGGTCCGCGACGTCTTCCCGGTCTCGGCGCGCGAGCTGGAGGTGGTGGTGCCGCAGGTCGGCGTGGGATCGCTGTTCGGCGAGGTGCGGCTGGACGACGCGACGGTCGCGCGCCTGCGCCAGGTCCCCGGAGTCGCCGAGGCGTTCCCGCGCCTGGCTCTGCGCGTGCCGGCGGTCACGCGCTACAACGGGCTCTTCTTCGGCCGCGAGATCCGGATGGGCCTGGAGGTGGTGGGAGTGGGCATCTCGCCGGACCTGATCGGCGGCGACGCCCGATTTCCCTTCGTCGATGCCGGGGAAGACAAGCCCATCCCGGTGGTCGTCAACCGGCGCCTCCTGGAGATCTACAACAAGGTCTTCGCGCCGCAGCGCGGGCTGCCGACGCTGACCGACAGCATGCTCGTCGGGTTCCAGTTTCCCATCGAGCTGGGCCGCAGCTACGTGGCCGGCAAGACGCTCCCCGGATCGTACGAGGCCTCGCTCCGGCTGGCGGGGTTCTCCGACCGCGCGCCGCTCGCGGGCCTCTCGATGCCGATCGAGACCGTGCGGAGGATCAACGCCCGCTTCGGGCAGGACTCGGTGGGCTACTCGAGCGTGCTGCTGCGCGCGCAGCGGTCCGAGCAGGTCGGCGAGATCGCCTCGGCCGTGAAGCGCATGGGCCTCGACCTCGACGAGAGCGAGCGCAACCGCGCCCTGCAGATCGGCGCCGCCGTGGAGCTGGTCACGCTCGCGCTCTCCTTGCTCGCCGCCCTCATCACCGCTCTGGCCGCCGTGAACATCGCTCAGGCGTTCCACGCCGAGGTCCGCGAGCGCACGCGCGAGATCGGGGTCATGCGCGCGGTGGGCGCGACGCGCGGCGACGTGGCCACGCTCATTCTCGCCGAGGCCGCGGTGACCGGCATCTGCGGTGGCGCGCTCGGCGTCGCGCTCGCGCGGCTGGGCGGGCTACTGATCGACCGCGTGGCGCGCAATGGCCTGCCGCAGTTTCCCTTCAAGCCGGACACTTTCTTCGACTTCCGCCCCAGCCACGTGATCCTGGGGGTGGTGATCGCCGTCGCCGCCTCGCTCGCGGGCGCCTTCTTCCCCGCCCGCGCCGCCGCGGCGCTGGATCCTGCCCGGGCGCTCTCGGAAGGCTGACCCCTCAGAAACCGAGGCCGACGAGCTCGCGCAGGATGTCCTCGTACAGGCCGACGGCGTCGAAGCTGAACGACCACCCGATCTGCGCCCAGTGATCGGCCTCGACCTCGCGGATCACCTTCCCCCAGCCCTGCGAGGCCGAGGGGACCAAGCCGTCGTTCGCCCCGGAGCGCGCGCTCAGGTAGGCGTGGCTCGGCCACAGGAGTGGATTCGTGTGCGCGAGCGCGCTGCGCCCGACCACGCTGCAGTAGGCGACGCCGGCCGCATCGGGGACCTCGCGGTTGAACCGCTCGAGCGAGTCGGTGGTCAGGTCGTGCAGCGCGCGGACGTCGAGGACCTTGGAGAGAGCGCGCGACACTCCTGCCGGAACGATGCCGGCCCCCAGGTCGGCGACGGGCGTCCCCTGGTGAGGCGTGCCGATGGTGACCAGAGACGCCACCCGGTCGCCCAGACCGAGCCGCGAGATGGCGTACCGGGCGTCGAGCCCGCCCATGCTGTGGGCGATGACGTTGACCCGTTCGGAAGGCAGCTCGTGCACGAGCGCGCGGAGTTGCTCGGCGCGCACCGCCACGGGCGCCGCGGCGGGAACGCGCGGAGTATGGAACTTGGCGTCCAGGCCGCTCAGCCCGTCGGCGATCTTGCGGAAGTACTGATGCCGCCTTCCCGCCACGGCGATCTCGTCGAACCCCAGCATCCCGTGCGCGAGGATGACCGGGTGCCGCAGCCGCGGAGCCCGCCTCGCCGGGAGACGGTCGCGCAGGCGCGCGCGCCGGCTCCACGCCGTCCCGACCAGCGCCAGGACCACGAGCAACGCGGCGAGCAGGAGGAGTTCCCAGCGCATGCGGCCAGCTTAGATGCGCCGCAGCGCACTTTGCGACGTAGGGAAATGAGCGCCCGCGACGGCGCGGGGAGGATTTGCGCGCACGCCGCTCGCCGGATACACAAGCGCCTCATGCCTCGCCGCAGCAAATCGCAGCCGGACCCGCTGGCCACCTTCCCCGAGTGGGCGAGGCGGCTGGCCGAGCGCTACTACACGAAGACCGTCTCCACCTTCATCCTGCACGGCGCCGTCCGCGACCTGCAGCCCGCGGACGACGGAAAAGGTGGGCGTCGGTTCGTGCCCCTGCGCACGTTCCTTTCCGACGAGTTGTTCGGGTCGCGCGATCTGGTCGTGTTCTACGACCGATCCAGCGGTGTCCGGCTCGCCACGCCCGAGATGCAGAAGGACTTCATGGCGGCCGTGGCAGGCTACGACACGCTGTTCGGCACCGAGTACGCCAAGGCGGTCCCGAAGGATCCGGCGCGCGCGTTCCCGCTGCTCGAGTCGTACGCCCGCGTGCGCATCGCAGACGGGAAGAGCGTCGCGTTCGTGATCGACTTCGCCGAGACGGTGGCCCCGTCCGGAGACTTGAGCTTCATGCCCGGCGAGGACCGCTACGTGCTGGTCACGCTGGTGAAGTGGGCGCAGGACCCGCAGTTCCTCGCCGCCGACTTCTCCGTCTGTCTTGTGGCGGAGAACCTGGCCGAGCTGAACCCACGCATCGGCCGCAACCCCTACGCCTCGCAGATCGAGATTCCGCTCCCCACCGAGAAGGAGCGGCTCGATTATCTCGAATGGAAGCTGAGCGGCCGGCCGATCCGCGAGGTCAGCGAGGTCAACGCGCAGGCCATGGCGCAGATGACCGCCGGCATGAGCCGCGTCTCGCTCGACCGCGTGCTCACCGAGGCGATGGGCGGCGCGAAGCTCACCGCGGAGCGGCTCAAGGAGAAGAAGAAGGAGATCATCCAGGCGGAGGTCCACGGGCTGCTCGAGTTCATCGAGCCGCAGCACTCGATCGACATGGTGGCTGGCCACGCGAAGGCGAAGCAGCTCTTGCGCCAGGCGGCGAAGGCCATCCAGACCGGCAAGCGCGACGTGGTGCCGATGGGCTTCCTCATCGCCGGACCGATCGGCACGGGCAAGACGTTCCTCGCCACCTGCTTCGCCGGCGAGATCGGCATCCCCTGCGTGAAGTTCCTCAACTTCCGCTCGCAGTGGCAGGGGGTCACCGAGGGAAATCTGGAAAAGATCTTCAACCTGCTCAAGGCGATGTGGCCCGTGGCGGTGATCATCGACGAGGCCGACGCGTTCCTCGGCAACCGCAGCGCGCAGGGCGACTCGGGCACCAGCGCGCGGGTGTTCAGCCAGATCGCTTCGTTCATGGGGAACACCGACTACCGCGGCAAGATCGTCTGGTTCCTCTTGACGAGCCGCCCCGACCTCCTGCCGGTCGACCTGAAGCGCCAGGGACGGGCGGAGGAGCACCTGGCGCTCTTCTATCCGGAATCGCACGAAGAGCGGCTCGAGCTGGTGCGCACCATGGCCAAGAAGGCGCGCGTACAGTTCGACGGCGATCTCGCCGAAGTGCTACCGCCCGACCTGCCCAAGATGAGCGGCGCCGACCTGGAGGCAGCCCTGGTGCGCGCCAAGCTCCGCGCGGTGACCGACCGGCGCGAGAAGGTGACCAAAGAGGATCTGAAGGAGACGTTCGCCGACTTCGTCCCGCCCAGCTACCCGCTGGAGGTCGAGCTGCAGACGCTGGTCGCCGTGGCCGAGTGCACCTCCCGCGAGCTGCTCCCCGAGTCCTACCGACAGAAGCCGCGCGACGACGTCACCCGCCGCATCCGCGAACTGAAGCTCCTGCTCTCGGAGCAATGACATGCCGACGCGAGATCCGGAGGTGGGGGCCACCGGGCAGGTGGAAATGGTCGTCGGCGAGCAGGACCTGGCGAGCACGCTCTCGCCCATCTCGGGCGACGCGTACCCGGCCGTGTTCGCCACCACGCGGGCCATCGCCCTCTGCGAGCTCGCTGCGGGGCGCATCCTCGCGCCTCTCCTGTCGGACGGCGAATTGTCGGTCGGCGTCGTCGTGGACGTGAAGCACACCGCCGCCACGCCGGCCGGGGCGCGCGTCTCCGCCACCGCGCCCTACACCGGGCGCGACGGCAAGCTGTATGCATTCGAGGTCTCGGTGAAGGATC
>Ga0066709_100003468_pt1 | contig 12123 bp, 13 predicted proteins | sample GraSoiAngelo_158_FD_79665 | JGI IMG/M metagenome (GOLD analysis project Ga0066709, IMG submission 79665) | Grasslands soil microbial communities from the Angelo Coastal Reserve, California, USA - 14_1009_16_30cm | ecosystem: Environmental > Terrestrial > Soil > Grasslands | place: USA... | reverse complement strand
CTCTCGCGTCGCTCGTGTCCAGGGGTCAGGTGGGCACGAGCACCTCCGCGTGCACCGGGCCGAGCGGGTTCCCCAGCGCCATCGCTGCCGCGTGGCTTAGGTCGAGCACCCAGTCCGCGTGGTACGGGCCGCGGTCGTTGACCGTGACGAGGACCTGGCGCCCGTGTGCGGAGACCAGCAGCAAGGTGCCGAACGGCAACGTCCGGTGCGCGCACGTCCAGCCCTCCATGTCGTAGATGGCACCGCTCGCGGTCGGGCGGCCGTCGAAGCCCGGGCCGTACCAGGCGGCCGTACCCTCGATCACCTCACCGGTCGGGTGGAGGCCGGCAGGGACGCCGTCCCGCGGTCCGAAAGGGAACCGGGCCATCAGTTCCTGCTGGGACCGCGTGGCGTGCACGTGGTCGGCAGCCGGACGACCGACCCCCGAGCGTGCGGCCTGGAGCGCGGTGGCCGCGGCGCGGCGGGACGCAGCCGCCTGCATCGCCGCCCGGTCGGCGGCGTCCATCTGGTCCCGCAGCGCGATCGTCGCCTCCAGCTCACCCCGCACTCGATCGAGCTCGCCGAGCGCGGCTCTCGACGCGTCGCGCGCCGCATCGGCTCGCCGGCCGGCTCCCTCGTCGGCCGCCCGTGCCGCCCGTAACGCGTCGATGGCGCGGCGATCGCGCCGGAACGACAGCTCGAGGTACACGTTGGGCCGGCCGAGCGCCTCCGCGCTGCGGCCGAGACCGTGCATGTAGGCGTAGACGGCCCGGTCGCGGGTGGCGTGGCGGGCGTCGGCCAGGCGGGCGTCGGTGCGGCCGCGCCGCTGTTGGGCGACGACCACGGCCGCCTGGTTCCGTTCCGCCCGATCGGTCAGCTCGGCGATGCGGGCGATGAGCGCGCCGCGGCGGGCCTGGAGGACGGTCGCCGGCGCGGGCGCGGCCCAGCCCGCGCCGTCGCTGACGATCACAACGGACAGCGCCAGAAGGGAGAGCACCATGAGGGACAGCGCGCTCACGCAGACAAGGCGGGCGAGGGGGCACCGCCCCGCGACGACACAGCGCATCGCTAACGTGATCGGCGCTGACGACGGCCGGGTTGACCCAGGGGGTGCACGACATGCGAGTGGGACTGCTCACCGGTGGGGGCGACTGCCCGGGGCTCAACGCGGTCATCCGGGCGGTGGTGCGGCGGGGCGAGGGTCACTACGGCGACGAGCTGGTCGGCTTCGCCGACGGGTGGCGAGGCGTGATAAAGGGGGCGACGATACCCCTCGACGTCGAGCGCTGCCGCGGCATCCTGCCGAGGGGTGGCACCATCCTCGGCACCTCGCGCACCAACCCGTACAAGGTCGAGGGCGGAGTCGACCAGGCGATGGCGACCCTGCGCGAGCAGCGCGTCGACGCGCTCGTGGTCATCGGCGGCGAGGACACGCTCGGTGTGGCCCACAAGCTGTCGGCCGAAGGGGTGAGCGTCGTCGGCGTTCCGAAGACGATCGACAACGACCTCTCGGCCACTGAGGTCACCTTCGGGTTCCACACCGCCGTGCAGATCGCGACCGACGCCATCGACCGGCTCCACACCACGGCCGAGTCGCACGATCGGGTGATCGTGTGCGAGGTGATGGGAAGGCACGCGGGCTGGATCGCCACCTATGCCGGCATCGCGGGCGGGGCGGCCGAGATCCTCGTTCCCGAGGAGCCGTTCGACATCGAGCGAGTGTGCGACGACCTCAAGCGGCGCCACGAGAAGGGCCGCTTCGCGTCGATCGTGGTCGTGGCCGAGGGTGCGGTGCCCAAGGAGGGCACGATGGCGGTGCAGTCCGGCGAGGTCGACCAGTTCGGTCATGTTCGCCTCGGCGGCATCGGCAACCTGCTCGCGGAGGAGATCGAGAAGCGCACCGGCTTCGAGTCGAGGGTGACGATCCTGGGCCACGTCCAGCGGGGCGGCACACCGACCGCCTTCGACCGGGTTCTGGCCACCCGATTCGGTGTGGCCGCCATCGACGCGGTGCACGACGGCTCCTTCGGGCAGATGGTGGCGCTGCGGGCCGACCGGATCGTGCGGGTGCCGCTCGCCGAGGCCGTCCTCGAGCTCAAGACCGTCGACCCCGAGCTGCTCCACGGCGTGGCCGAGGTGTTCTTCCGCTGAGCGAGCACCGAAGCGAAGCGGAGGCGCGCAGCTCCATGAGCACACGGCGGTGCGGCAACCGAGGCACGAGGGTGGTGCACCGCTGAGCGAGCCGAGGATCTCTGTCGCGCTCGACTGCGGCGATGTCGAGCGTCAGGCCGAGTTCTGGGGCGCCGCGCTCGGGTACGACCGGCTCTTCGCCGAGGCGCAGTACGTGGTGCTGGGGCCGCGCTCGGGGCCGGCCCCTCGTCTCGTGCTGCAGCAGGTGCCGGAGGCGAAGGCGGGCAAGAACCGCCTCCATCTCGACCTGCACGTCCGCGCCATGGGCCCCGAGGTGGCCCGGCTCGAGGCCATCGGGGCTCGTCCGCTCGGCACCCCGTTCGACGAGTGCGGCTGCCACTGGCAGGTGATGAACGACATCTTGGGCAACGAGTTCTGCGTCTGCGAGGACGACGCGTAGCGCTACCCGGCGGGTCTCGTTCGCCAGTCCGGGTGCAGGCCCCGCTCGAGCGCGAAGCGCTGCGCGCTCACTGTCGTGCCGTTCAGCGCGCGTGCTTCGTCGGCGGGCGCGGTCGCCAGCCACGTGACGACCGCGGCGGGCACCGACGGTGGGGCCCCGCGGTACACGCCTTCGAAACCGAGCTCGGCCTGGTTGACCGCCATGCGCTCGGTGAGCACGTAGCCGGGCTCGACGTTGAACGCACGGATGCCGCGCGGGCCCAGCTCGACGGCGAGGACCCCCGCCATGCGGTGGAACGCGCCCTTCGACATCGCGTAGCCCATGCCCCAGCCTCCTTGCCCAGCCGGCGCGGGTGGGTCGGCGGTGGCGACCGCCGAGGTGATGTTGACGATCGTGCCGTCGCCCCGCTCGAGCATCGGGGGAACCACGAGCTTCGCCAGCACGAACTGGGCGACAACGTTGGCCTCGAGCTTGGTCTCGAGCAGCGCGACCGACAGGTCGAGGAAATGGTCCATGCTGCCGGCGCCGGTGTGCACCGCGTTGTTCACGAGCACATCGATGTGGCCCCATTCGTCGAGCACCCGCGCCACCCCGCGTTCGAGCGACGGTCGGTCGAGGAGGTCCATGGTGACCTCGAGGGCGCGCCGGCCCGACTGCTCGATCAGCAGCGCCGTGGCCTCGAGGCTGCCGGGGATGACGCGGCCGCCGTGCTCGTCGTCGCGCGCGTCACCCTCACGCCGGGTGCGCGCCGCGACGGCAACGTCGAAGCCGGCCGCGGCCAGCTGCACGGCTGTGGCCTTGCCGATGCCTCGGCTGGCCCCGGTGACGAGGGCGACCTTGGGCTCCACGGGTGCGTCAGTATGACGCCGTGGACGACGACATTCATCCCTTCACCATCGACGTGCCGCAGTCCGTGCTCGACGACCTGCGGGCGCGGCTGACCCACGCCCGCTTCCCGGCCGAGATCGACGGGGCGGGTTGGGACTACGGCACCGAGCGCGACTACCTGCAGGAGCTGTGCCGCTACTGGCGCGACGACTACGACTGGCGGCGGGCCGAGGCGGAGCTCAACCGCTTCCCGCAGTCCACCACGACGATCGACGGCCAGCGCATCCACTTCGTCCACGCCCGCTCACCCGAGCCCGACGCGCTGCCGCTCGTCGTGACCCACGGGTGGCCCGGCTCGATCGCCGAGTTCACCAAGATCATCGGCCCCTTGCGCGACCCTGCGTCGCACGGCGGCGATCGGGCGGCCGCGTTCCACGTCGTCTGCCCCTCGCTCCCGGGCTACGGCTTCTCCGGGCCCACGCACGAGAGGGGATGGGACACCCGGCGCATCGCATCGGCGTTCGCGGAGCTCATGGCCCGTTTGGGCTACGACCGTTACGGCGCGCAAGGGGGCGACTGGGGCGCGATGGTCTCGACCCAGCTCGCGCTCCTCGACCCCGCCCACGTGTGTGGCATCCACGTCAACCTCGTGATCGCGGGCCCACCCCCGGGCGACGATCTATCGCAGCTCACCGATCGCCAGTTGGCCGCGCTGAGCGATGTCGACCGTCACCTGAAGGAGGGCTCCGCCTACGCGCAGATCCAGGGAACGCGACCCCAGACCATCGGGTACGCGCTCGACGACTCACCCGTCGGCCTGGCCGCGTGGATCGTCGAGAAGTTCCGCGCGTGGAGCGACTGCGACGGCGACATCGAACGCAGGTTCACCAAGGACGAGCTGCTCACCAACCTCATGCTCTACTGGGTGACGGCCACCGGGCACTCGGCCGGACGCCTCTACTACGAAACGATGAAGTCCGGGCGCTTCGGGCTGGGAGGCGATCCCCGAGTCGAGATCCCGACCGGGTGCGCCGTCTTCCCGCGCGAGATCACCCGGCCGCCCCGCAGCTGGGCGGAGACCCGTTACAACGTCACCCACTGGACGGAGATGCCGGCGGGCGGCCACTTCGCCGCCATGGAGGAGCCCGAGCTCCTCGTCGACGACGTGCGCGCGTTCTTCGGCTCGTTGCGATGACGGGACACGACGACCGGGACGCTGTCACCAAGCTCGTCTTTCGTTACGCGGAGCTGGTCGACGAGGGCGCATACGCGGCGGTGGCCCGACTCTTCGAGCACGCCACCTTCCGAGCGGTGGTCGGCACCGAGGTGTACACGCGCACCGGCGCCGACCAGGTGCGCGAGCAGTTCGAGCACATGGTGATCACCTACGACGGTGTGCCCTGCACGAAGCACGTGACGACGAACGTGGTGGTCGAGGTGGACAATCGCGGACGGACTGCAGTCTCGCGGTCGTACTACAGCGTGCTGCAGGCCCGCCCCGATCTTCCGTTGCAGGTGATCATCGCCGGTCGCTACCACGACGCTTTCGCGGAGGTCGACGGCGAGTGGCGGTTCACCGACCGCCTCATCTTCTCCGACCTGGTGGGCGACCTCAGCCACCATCTGCGGCAGAACCCGCTGTAGCGGGCACGACAGCTAGAGGATCTTCCCGGTCTTCAACGGGTTGAGCGGCGAGTCGACCAGGAGCTTCCCGCGCCAATCGAGGACGAGGCCCTGCCCGCGCTGGTGCCAGCGTGCCACCTCGGGGTCGTCGTCGAACGCCTCCTGCGCGGCCGCCCACGCCTCCCACGTGTCGATCGCCCAGATCACGACCGCCTCGGAGTCGTTCACCATCGCGGTGCGGTACGCGCCCACCAGTCGCAACCCGATGCGACGGGCGACCGGCAGCCATTCCTGCTCGAGCGCCGAGAGGTAGTCGCGCGCCCGGCCCGGCGCGATCGACACCAGCTCGTGGTAGTAGACCTCGCCGCCGATGCCCTGGGCCAAGGCTTCTTCCAGCGTCGGCGCGTACGGCGCGGGCACGAGCACCCGGTCGTAGCCGCCCCGACGGTACGCCGCCGCCTCCGCCCACCACTTCGCGAGCGCGGGGTCCTGCAGGGTGGGGTGGCTGAACTCGTGGCGGAAGTTGGCGGCGAGGCCCGACCAGCCGTCGATCTCCCAGAGGTTCACCGTCTCGGGCCAGCGTTCGGTGCTGCCGACCGTCGCCCAGACGCCGACGCACAGCAGGTTCCTCTCCTCGCGTCCGATTGGGCCCCAGTTGGCTGTCATGTGGTGCATGTAGCGGGCGCGGTTCTGGCCGGTGATCTCGATGAGCTCGTGGATGTAGATCTTCGGGTTGGCCACCGCGGGAAGGTAGCCGACGACGCCCTCCGGCTCCGCCGCCTCCGACGCCCTAACCTCGCCCCATGCTGCTCGAAGGACGCGTCGCCGTCGTCTCCGGGGTCGGCCCCGGCATGGGCCGCGACATCTCGCTCGCGCTGGCCGGCGCGGGCGCCGACCTGGTGCTGGGCGCGCGCACCTCGTCCGCGCTGGAGGCGGTTGGGGAGCAGGTCGAAGCGCTGGGTCGACAGGTGCGGTGCGTCCCCACCGACATCACCGACCCCGACCAGTGCCGGCGGCTGGTCGACGCGGCGAGCGGTCTCGGGCGCGTCGACGTGCTGGTGAACAACGCCTTCGCCGAGGAGGACTGGCGCCGGTTCGACGGCTTCGACGTCGAGCGTTGGCGCCTTCCGTTCGAGGTCAACGTGTTCGGCACCTTGCGGCTCTCGCAGGCGGCCGTGCCCCACATGAGGGCGGGGGGTGGCGGGTCGATCGTCATGATCACCACCTTGTCGATCCACATGGTGAACCCCGTGCTGGGCGGCTACGCGGCATCGAAGCGGTCGCTCACGTCGGCCGCGCAGGCCATGGCACGCGAGCTCGGCGCGCACGCGATCAGGGTCAACTGCGTCGCCCCGGGCCACATCTGGGGCCGGTCGTTGCAGCACTACTTCGAGTTCCTGGCCGAGCGGCGCGTCGTCACCGCCCAGGCTGTCTACGACGAGATCGCGGCTACGACCGCGCTGAACCACATCGCCACATCGGAGGAGATCGCACGTGTCGTCCTCTTCTTCGCGTCCGACCTGTCGCGCGTCATCACCGGCCAGACGCTCGATGTGAACTGCGGCCGGACATTCAGTTGACAGGAGACCAGATGCTGCTGCAGGACAAGGTCGCGGTTGTGTCCGGCGTGGGCCCCGGCCTGGGCAAGGAGATCGCACTCGCGCTGGTGCGCGAGGGCGCGAGCGTGGTGATGGGCGCCCGCACCGAGGCCTACCTGCGGGAGCTTGCCGACGAGATCGACCGCGCCGGTGGTCAGGTGGCCTTCGACCCGACCGACATCACCGACGTCGAGCAGTGCCGGCGGTTGGTGGGGACCGCGGTGGACCGCTTCGGCCGCGTCGACGCGCTCGTGAACAACGCGTTCGTACCGGACGCGTTCGAGCTGTTCGAGGACGTCGACCTCGACAAGTGGCGCCACATCTTCGATGTCAACGTGTTCGGGTCGCTGCAGCTGACAAAGGAGGTGATCGGCCCGATGAAGGCTCAGGGCGGCGGGTCGATCGTCTTCATCAACTCCATGGTCATCCGCAAGATCCTTCCCCATCAGGGCGGTTACGCGGCGTCCAAGGGCGCGCTGATGACTGCTGCCCAGGTCCTCGCGAAGGAGCTCGGGCCCCACCGCATCCGGGTCAACTCGGTGGTGCCCGGCTGGATGTGGGGCCCCTCGGTGGAGGGATTGTTCCAGTGGCGGGCAAGGAAAGGGCCCTCGGTGCAGGAGCAGTACGACGCCGTCGCCAAGGACATCCCGCTCGGGCTGATCCCGCCCGACGACGACTGCGCGAACGCGGTCGTCTTCTTCGTGTCCGACCTCGCCGCGGTGGTGACCGGACAGGCCCTCGACGTCAACGGTGGTGAGGTCTTCCACTGACGCGGTCGACGAGGCCCCACGCCAAGGCCGTGGCGGCGTCGATCCGGCGACCGGACAGCGCCAGCCAGGCCGTGCGGTGCCGGCCGATGCGCCGGGGCAGGCTGACGGTGCCGCCCGCGCCGGGCACGAGGCCGAAGGCCACCTCGGGCAGTTGGAAGTGCGCGTCGTCGGTGGCGGTCACGTCACGGGCGAACGCGGCCAGCTCGATGCCGGCCCCGATGCACGCGCCGTGCAGCGCGACCGACGTGCGGCCCGCGCACTGAGCGAGCCACCAGGCCGGGCTGCGCGTCATGCGCACGAGGTGGGCGGTGGCCGGGTCGGGCAAGCTGCCGAACTCGTCCAGGTCGCCGCCACTGCAGAACGAGGGTCCGGCGCCATCGACGCGCACCTCGGCGACCGAGGGGTCGGCGACGACGGTGCGGAGGGTCGCGACGAGCTCGTCGCGCATCGCGGCGCCGAAGGCGTTGTGCACGGTCGGGCGGTTGAGTGTGACATGGACGCGTGCGCCATCGCGGGAGACGATCAGCGCCGGCTCGACTTGCGAGTGCGCGCGACCCGCGGGGCGTGCGGCCAGCCAGCGCGCGAACTCGGGGCCGGCCTGCAACATCGAGTACACCGTCGATTCGGCGAACAGGCCCCTCCACACGTCGAGGGCTTCGCCCACGCGCAGGAGCTGCGCGAGCGCGAGTGAAGCCACGGGACTGCGCCGGACCGCTGCGGTGAGATCGTCGACCTCGTCCTCCGTGACCACCACGTCGAAGGGCGCGACCCACGCCGGCGCTCGTTCCGGCAATGGTCCGGGAGCGACGGCCACCGTCACACAGGGGAGCGTCCGCAGGGTCGCCGCCACCGCGCCCAGCTCGACGGTCCCGCCGGTCGCATCGACGACGAACGCCTCGGAGCCGCCGAGGTCCTCGAGGGCGAACGGCGAACGCAGCAGGTCGAGAGCCGCGTCCGGCGTGAGCGCCATCGGCGCGGACAGTAGTCTCCGGCCCCGACCGCCATGGCGAAGCCCCACCTCCTCTTCCTGTGCACCGGCAACGCGGCGCGATCGGTGATGGCGGGTGCCATCGCCGCCCAGGTCGTGCCCGAAGCGCGCGTGACGACGGCAGGCACCTTGGTGGTCGAGGGTCAGCCGATGAGCATGCGCACGCGCCGCGCGCTGTCGGCCATCGGCATGAACGCCGACGGTCACCGCAGCCGCCAGCTGCGCGACACCGATCTCGCCGACGTCGACGTGATCGTCGCGTTCGCGGCCGAGCACGTGCACTATGTACGCCGCACCCATCCCGAGGCGGCGGGCCGTACGGCGACGCTCAAGCGACTCGTCCGCGAGCTTCCGGGCGCCGAAGGGACTCTGGCGGACCGGCTGGCCGGCCTCGACCTTGCGAACGCGACGCTCGAGCCCTGGGAGGACGTCATCGACCCCGCGGCCGGCGACCAGTTCATCTTCAACCAGTGCGCGGAGGAGATCCTCGACCTGCTCCGCCGGCTGGCTGCGGAGGTGGCCGGAGCGCGCGGAACGGGCTAGCTCGGCTAGCGGCGCGGCGTCATGTCGAGGTCGGGGGGCGGCATCTCGGGGATCTTCCAGCGCAGGTACGGCTTGTCGTACACGTCGTGATAGGCGTTGGCCGCGTCGACCATCGCCTCGAACGCCGCGTCGAACGCGTCCCAGTCCTCGGTGTCGATGGCCTTGCGGACGGCCGCCACCTCTTCGTCGATGAACTTCGTCATGTTGTCCACGTACTTCGGCCGGAGGAACGCCCCCTTCTCCATGAGGTTCACCGCCTCCTTCAACTGAAAGGTGGCGAGCGGCCGGTTACGGGCCTTGCCCGCGTAGTAGCACTTCCAGATCCGGCTGCCGACGAGCGGCATGATCTCGGCCATCCCCGGCATGAGGTGTCCGAGCTCGTCGAGGCTGAACGTGCCCTTGCCGGTGTCGATGACGTGTTCGTGGTCGGACATGGTCGGGGACACTAGCGACTGGCACGGCGAGCTCGTCGCTCCTAGCCTCTCAGCCACCTGCGACCTTGGAGGGGCCGATGCAGAGGGGGGAGCTCAGCGCGTCGTTGACGCGCGGCGCAGCGTCGGCGGCGGAGACGAGGGTGACCCTCGAGGACACCCCGCTCGAGGACGCGACCGTGGTCATGGCCCGCCGGCGGCGAGCGGTCATCGTGGGCCTCGGCGTCCTGACCGTGCTGCAAGCGGCCGACGTGTTCGCCACGTGGGCGCTGCTGGCCAACGACGGGGCCGAGCTCAACCCCGTGGCCCGGGCGCTCATCGGCTCAGGGGGAGCGATCGTCGTGAAGTTCGCCATCATCGGCGCCCTGCTCGCACTGGTGCTCTCCCGGCCCGTCGTGCGGATGGGCTTCGTCTGCAGCGTGTGGGCCGTCACCGGGATCTACCTGGCCGTCGTGGCCATGAACCTCTACAGCCTCCACCTGGTGGGCGGGCTGGGCTGACTCGGCGGGGCTCAGCTCGGGGTGACCGTCCTCGATCGCGCCGAGTTGGCCGCGTCGTCCACCGCCCGCACCGAGAAGCTGGTGGTGCCCGGGGGAACCGCGATCGTCTGCGTCGAGCCCGCCGCACCCGAGGGTGTGACGTTGACGGTCGAGTTGCTCGGCTGATAGGTCACGACGTACTTGGTCACCGTGCCGGTGTACCAGTCGTCCCCGGGCGCGGTGAACGTGGCCGACGCGCCACCGGTCCACGACGGGTTGCGGATCACACCGGGCGGGCGCGTGTCGACACCGTAGCGACCCGTGTTCCGCTCGTCGTGGCTGGAGTGCCACCACTGGTTGTTCGCGCTGGAGAGGCCGGGCGTGTTCCAGACGAACAGGTAGCCCTCGCGCGTGAGCATCACCAGCTCGGTGTCGCCATCGGCGTCGAGGTCGCCCGCTGTCGGTGACCCGAGGCTCCACCCGGTGAAGAACTTCGGGAACCCGGTCGCCTGCGTGCCACTGGTCGTGTAGCCGTGGAGGGCCGAGGAGTCTCCCGCGTTGATGAGCTCGGGCGCGCCGTCGCCGGTGACGTCGGTGATGACCGGCGCGCCGAGGAAGTCGAGCCCTTGGAGCTTGGAGGGGAAGCCCGGCTGTGCCGCGCCCGCCGCCGCCGAGAAGGCGCGCTCCACGTTGTTGATGGGTTTGCCGCTGCCGGGGAGGAGGAGCGAGTCGACGAGCGACTGTCCGTCGGTACCGGGTTGCGCGTACGCCAGCCCGGCACCGAAGTTCCCGAAGGCGCCGCTCGTGGTGAACGTCGACGCCACCTCGCCGCCGGCCGCGTAGGTCAACCGCAGCGAGCCGTCACCGTCGAACAGGTGCGACGGCCCGAACGCGCCGCCCACCGAGATCTCGTCGTTGCCGTCGCCGTCGACGTCAGCGGCGATCGGCACGCTCGACCCCTCGGTGATGAACTCCTGGGCCGAGCCGTAGTACTCGGCGAACGTGATGAAGTCGTTCGGGAAGCCAGGCACGGGCGTGCCGTTGGCCTTGTAGGCGTGCAGGTGCGCGTGCGCGTCGAACGTGATGCCGGAACCCGTCACCTCGGTGAACTGGCTGCGGATCACCACCTCGGGGTGGCCGTCGCCGTCGAGGTCGGCGATCGCGGGCGGAACGTCGAGCTTGCGGTCCTTCACCCGCGTGTACCCGCTCGGCGCGGTGAAGTTCGTGGAGCCCACGTCGACCGGCCAACCCGCGAGGTCGGTGCCGTCGTTGTGCCACGCGTAGAGGTAGCCGTTCCAACCCGCCTGGATGATCTCGAGCTTGCCGTCGCCGTCGAGGTCGTACAGCACGGGTGAAGCGGTCGCGCCACGCGTGCGCTGGCGGGTGAACGGCAGTTGCGGGCGGGGGATGGGTGGCGTGATCGCGCCGAGGCTCAGTGCCTTCGGCGTCCAGGTCTGCTGTCGGTTGCCGTTGTCGTTGAAGACGTACACCGTGCCCGTCGTCGTCGTCACGACGACCTTCAGGAACCCCTTGCCCTCGAGGTCGCCGACGGCGACATTGCTCACGATCGGCTCGAAGCCCGGATCGATCCCCGCGTGTGATTTGGTCACCACGGTCGGATCGGTGTGGACGGGCCATCCCGGCAGCTCCGCGCCCGATTGCGAGTCGATGGCGTGCACCCATCCGTCGGAGTCGCCGAACACGATGGCCAGTCGGCCGGTGCCCTGGAGGTCGACGAGCGCGGGCTGGCTCTCTCCGCCCCGACCGATGCGCTTGGGGAAGCCGGCCTTCCACGAGGGGTCGTGATGGACGGCGATAGTGCGTCGCTCCTCGCCCCTGCGACCGCTCGCGTCGGTGACGCGGATGCGAATGGTGACCGTGTACTTCTCGGAGGTCTCGAGCGACTTGGTGGTCGACAGGGTGTACGCCGCGTTCCAGAACGATGACGGGAGCGTGCTGAGGTTGATCGACCCCAGCGAGCCGTCGAACGGCGCGCTTCCCGCGCCCGAGCCCGCGGTGACGAACGCGGCCTCGGACGGCTCCGCGCCGGGGGCGTACTGCAGTTGCCACGTGTAGCTCGGTGAGCGGCGGGCCTCGACGTGACCGGTCACCGGCACGGTCGAGGTGGTGGTGGGGTCGTAGATCGAGAACCAGTCGGGCGAGTCGATCCAGCCCACCGGTGGGATGTGCGCGAGGGAGACCGCGCGCATCGCCTTCCACACGTTGGGCCGGCCGTAGCCGTACTGCAGGTCCCAGCCGGGCTTGCCCGGCCACCCGAGGGAGGGGTCGTCGAT
>Ga0066709_100003467_pt1 | contig 12123 bp, 8 predicted proteins | sample GraSoiAngelo_158_FD_79665 | JGI IMG/M metagenome (GOLD analysis project Ga0066709, IMG submission 79665) | Grasslands soil microbial communities from the Angelo Coastal Reserve, California, USA - 14_1009_16_30cm | ecosystem: Environmental > Terrestrial > Soil > Grasslands | place: USA... | reverse complement strand
GTCGCAACAAAAGGAGGCCACCGGCATTCTTGGCGTAATTCTCAGATTCGAAGGAGTAGTCGAACCCAAAAGGCAGGTCAGTATGCGTCAGGTTAAGGATGGTCGCATGGGTAATGCGAAAATTTGACAGCGAACCGCCCAACAACGTTTCGATCGGCTTGATGCGGTCGCTATCCTTGGCAACGTCTCGCAAACCCCATCGCTCCGAGGAAGCGCGTGCTCCCAGCCGGGTTTCGTTCACCTGTCCACTTATTCGGCCGGTTGGGTCCAGGGTCATTTTGCCAGTTCGGGAGATGCTGTTCATCGACGTGGGCTGCATTGGCAGCTCCACCAACTCTCCGCCATCTGAGGTGACCAGCAATCCATAGTTCGCCTGCAGATATCCCGGGATCTGTCCGAGCGGGATGAATTCATTTGTGGGATCAAAAAACAGAATCCTTCCCAGCTTAGGATGCTGCATGGTGGCGATCAGGGAAGCGTCGGCGACCCCTTCCGGCACCTTCACTGCCAAAATCACGTGATTGAATCCGTTGTGCGCGGGCGTATCGGCGGTAACGGAGCCACGCCGGCTATTGATCACAACGTGGTACGAATCCACGCCGATCTCGCGCAGCATCACACGCATCAACGTGGCCTTGTCCTTGCAGTCTCCGTACCGGTGCGAGAACACGTCGGCAGCCGCATGGGGTTGATAGCTTCCAATCCCGAGTTCGATGGCAACGTAACGGATGTCATGCTGTACAAAATTCGCCAGCGCTTGCATCTTTTGCAGAGGAGTATTTTTCGCCGCAGTTAGAGTGGCCACCTCGTCCTTGATCTGAGTCGAGGGGGCGATGCGATCTCTGACTAGCGTGGCGTACCACTTGCCCATGTCGTCCCATGCGGCGAACCCATTGGGAACTCGTCCACCGGCAGGAAAGAAAGTAACCACCATCTGGCTGAGAACACCCATAAGAGGAGGCATGCCGGGTTCCTGCCTCACGCTCTTAACATCGTTAACAGTCCATCTCCAAAGGTTGTTTCCAGACTCGACCGACTTGGTTTCAGAAGAATTCAGCCAGGAGGCTTTGAACTCCCAACCAGGGGGAAGTTGCAGAGAGTAGTGGCTTTCCCTCACCGGATCGAGTTCCTGGAAATACCAGATCGTTTGAAGGAAAAAGGGACGATCCTCGGTCTCGTACTCGTAGCCAACGATGTTGCCCGGGTCGGCTGCGGGGATTTGCAGCACTCTGTACTTCGTGTCATCCACCAGTTCCCCGCCGTGGTTCAAAGCTACGTCGGTGGCATCTTTGTCCTTGACCTCGTAGTCCTTGCCCTGTGCGGGAATGCACCAGCCGTGCAGACTCTTGATCTTGCGCTCGGGATTGAAATATATGTGCACGATCCCGCGATCTCGGCCATTCGGCCGCAGGATCTTGTACGCCTCGCGAACCTGAGTCTTGATCTTGTCAGTCGAGACCACGCTCACGTTGGTTTCCGAATACAGCAAGACCGCATCCGTCTTGTCGTCGTAAGTGGGGAGCGGGGCATTCACCAGGGCGTGCATCCACTGCGGAGCATCGCCGGCAAAAGCCGGCGTCGTGGCCATCAAGATGCCTGCAATCATCCAGGAAAGGAGCCGGCTGCTTCGCCGCCTAGTTGCGAGCGCTTGCAGAAGCGGGCTGCAATAACATTTGTTCTTCATCGCCGATCCTCACTACTTGGAAAAAGTTCCGCAGCGCGGGATAGTACTTCTGATCAAGCAGCAGAATATCGAAGTTTAACGTTCGTACCACATGCACTGTTCCGTTACCGTTCTCCACCTTCAAGGTGTAAACGATAATGTGTCCGTCTTGTGTTTGCGCAGGAGGAGTGCTGCTCACCTGCCAGCCCTGCGGAAGTTCCACGGTCACGTCGTCCACTTTCTGGTGCGGATACTCAAAGTAGATCGGGTGAACGCGATTGGCATGTTCAAAGACGCGCTTTTCCCCGGCAGTAAAAAAACCGACGGGCAGCATGACGCGCTTTCCCGCGCTCGATGCCCAACCGGAAACCTTCAGATTCAGTTCTGCAATCAAAGGCGTTTCGGTGCTAGCCCAGTCCGGCTTATTGGTCAATTCCAGTTCGGCGGCTGCGGGCACCTGTTCCTTCAACTGATCTTCCAGGAACTTTTTCCGCGTGACATCATCAGAGTTCCGCTGCTCCAACCTCCGGTACATGGCTTCCAGTCCGGTGTAGGTGACCTTCAGCGTCCCTTCCAGGTCGCCCGTGTCAGACAGTTTCAGCTTCGCCTCGCGATGAATCTGAGATTCCGAACTCGCCGGGAGTGTGGTCTTGATCCAGGTTCCCCCATCCTTGTCCATCCGTAGGCCATCAACACCTGTCTCCGACCAGGTCAGCAATCCAAAGGGTGTAAACGCTGCGCCCGGATCAAAATACATATCTTTGCCGTTTACCTTGACCAGGACGACGTTCGCGTCCAGTTTTTTGCTCTGCATCATCCTCTGGTTGAAGAAGTAATTGCTTCGATCCGAAACCCAGCATCCGTACGCCTCAAATCCAGCGGCCTTCACTAGTGCCAGGTACAGCCAGGTCAGCTGCCCTCCGTATCCATAGCCGCGCTTCCAAAGTTCCTCTACGTTCGCGGGAGGTTTCTCTTTCTCCCGCTTTTCCTCCTGCTCGGTTTTTCGCAGCTCGTACGAAATATTTCGGATCGCCTGCACCCGGTCATAGATTTTTCGCAATTTCACTTCGGGCGGGTCGTTTGGAGAAACGATCTGACCCACAACCTCTTCCATTGCCTTGCGTTTCCCAATAAAGCTTTCCAGGGAGCCGTTCCACTTCTTACCAACCTTCTGCCAAAACTTGGCGGGGTCCGATTCCGGATCGTCCTCCGAGTAAATGAAGTCTACCCGTGACTTCAACTCGTTCTCCGGGGGCATGAAATCCTCAGTCTGGAAGGCAGGAACGTTGTGAGCTTCCAGGCGAATGATGTGGTCGGGCCCTTCCGCGGGTTGGGCGGTGCCTGGCGGCAATCCCTGCCAAGTCCAGCGAAGACGAAACGGATTCTCGAAGGTGCTGCGGTAAGGCTTTAGTGAAAATCTGGCAACTTTGGTGAACAACTCGTCAGTCAGAATCCAGTTCGAGGCGTAGAGAGAGTATTCTTGCAAGTCCAACGTGTAGTAGTACTCGATGACGCTGTCCACCTGAACGTCGGGAAGGGTGAAAGTCTTCGCGGAATACTTCAAGCCCCGCGCTTTCGCGATCGTTTTCTCGTAAACCTTCCCGTCGAACTCCGCAATCGAGCCGTCGGGCCGGATGGTGCGGGCGTGCACGCCTACGACATTGTTTCCCTTGTAAAACGGAATCTCGACATCCGCCTGCTTTCGTCCTTCTTCTGTCAGAATCTTGACCCGGTAGTAGTTGTCCTCGTGCGAGGTCCGGCCATTGTCGTCACGATCTACCTGTCGGAACAAGATGATGGCCGGCGCGCCCGCAGCCTGCGGTTCGCTCGTCATCTTCAGTTCTTCCGGCACGACCGGCTGAAATCCAACCCCGGCGCGAGCCAGCGTTGGACTCAACAAAGCGAGGATCAACAGGGCGGTGAGTAAGAGAGAAGTAACGGCGCTAGAAATAGAAAACGACCGGGGGGTTGTCATGGCACATTTCACCTGTGGGAATTCAGCCGGCCGCGGCAGTCGCCAGCCTGAAGGGGGAAAGCAAAGGCCGTACGGCTTACCACGGTGCCCACGTTCAGGGGCCCGGACTTATGGCTCCGGACAATATCGTGACCGCTTTCGCGTGTCAAGGAAATCCCTGCGCAGGCTCGAACCACAAAAGTACTGCGGACGGGTGGCCCATTCAAGGCCCGGTTTTGGCTTGAGTGGGGACGGGCCCTGCTTATCGATGAACAAAGGTCAGATCTGCGCCGGCTCTTCGGGATCGGGTTCCCGCAGCGGAACATCCGGATTTTCGGGAGGCTCGGTCGGTTCCTTGATGGGAGGAGGCATAGGTTCGGCGGGAGTGCGGAACTCCAACTGAGGAAAGGCTGCCACGGGTTGCATGTCCCTCAGATGCGGTAGTAGCACTGAAGGGAAGCTGACATTATGTTAGGACTGCTGCGGCTCCGAAATGGTGTGAGCTTGAAGTCCTCCTTTCTTATGCTCGAAAGCGTACGCCGCAAAAGCGCCAAGATACGCCAAACGTCCTGTCTACTGTCCGGACGGTATTGAGCAGATTTCTATCCACCCCTAGAGTCCGAAGGTCAAGTACCAACACTCTCTCCCAACCCGCCGAACTTCAACCCTCGTTGAATTCTGTGTCCGTTCGGCGGGCCTTTTTCTCCGGCGCGAACTTGGCCTTTCCTTTCAACCCAGGCGAATGGGCAGTTCTTTTTGATTCTCGCCATTAAGGATGCAATCGCGGATTCGTAACTGGCAACGGACCACTGCGTAGCGCATGCTATAATTCTTTATTCTCAGTCGCTTAGAGCACGGAGGACTGTATCGATAAACGTTTTATCCGCACCAACGATCGCATTCGGGCGCGCGAAATCCGCGTGATTGATGACGACGGGCAGCAGCTTGGCATCATGCCGCCCTACGAAGCCCTCAAGAAAGCCCGCGAACAGAATCTGGACTTGGTTGAGATTTCGCCCACCGCGCAGCCTCCCGTTTGCCGCATCATGGACTACGGGAAGTATCTCTACCAGCAGGAAAAGAAAGAGCGCGAAGCCAAGAAGCATCAAAAAACGATCACCGTAAAAGAGGTCAAATTCCGAATCAACGTGGACGACCACGATTACGAGACCAAAAAGAATCACGTACTGCGCTTCCTGGATGAGGGCGACAAGGTCAAGGCGACCATCTTTTTCCGTGGCCGCGAAATGACCCGCACCAGCCTGGGACGCCAGATTCTGGAGCGGCTGATTAAGGACGTGGAACCGCACAGCATTGTGGAGTTTCGTCCGCGGCAGGAAGGCAACACACTGCACGCGATCCTGGCACCGAAGAAGTCGGAGAAAGAACGAGAAAAGGAACGGCAAAAGGCTGCGGCACATAGTGCTCCCAACCCGAGCCAGCCAGCGGCGCAGGTCGCCAAACCCGCGTCGTAGGCCAGACGCGAGTCGAATCCAACAACTGGCAATGCTTACTGAAAGCTGACGGCGGAGAGCTGACAGCTGCGTTTGAGGACTTATGCCGAAACTGAAAACACACAAAGGCGCTGCCAAGCGCTTCAAGAAGACTGCAACCGGCAAGGTGAAGCGCGGGCGTTCGCATCTGCGCCACATCTTGACCTCGAAGGATACAAAGCGGAAGCGCAAGCTGGGATCGTCCGCTCTGGTGAGCGATGGGGATCTCAAGAAAGTGTTGCGCATGATTCCGTACCAGTGAAGCAGTGGTCAGTGGCCAGTGATCAGTGGTCAGAAAATCGCAACCGGTTTTTCTGATCACTGGCCACCGAACACTGGCCACAGGTTCCGGCGTGTGAAGAGGCCAGAGATCGCCGCACGGCGAATCTTCCTTACCTCCAGCCGCCGTTAAATTGAAAGCAAAAAGGAGAACACCATGCCTCGTGTAAAACGCGGAACCAAACGCCGCGCCAAGCGCAAAAAGATATTAGACCGCGCCAGCGGATACTTCCTCACAAAATCCAAGCTCTATCGCTCCGCGAAAGAAGCCGTCGAGCGCGGCCTGAAGTTCGCCTACTCCGGACGCAAGCAGCGCAAGCGGCAGTTCCGCTCGCTATGGATCGTGCGCATCGGCGCCGCCGCCAAGCTGAACGGAATGAGCTACAACCAGTTCATCCACGGGCTGAAGGTGGCGGGCGTTGAACTCGATCGCAAGATCCTTGCCGATGTGGCGGTCAAAGATCCAGCCGGGTTTAAGAGCCTCGCCGAGCAGGCGAAGGGTGCACTCGGCGGGGCAGCGTAGAACCAGTCGTCAGCTATCAGCATTTAACTTCGAAGTTCCGGGATGGGCACGGCTTTTAGAGGTTGCAGAAAAACTCAATTTGCATTTGGCCAGAGTCCCTCAGCGGCTAAAAGCCGCAAAGATACTTTGGACTTAGCGGCGCGGCTTGAAGCCGCACCTTTCAAAGAGACTCTGCAACGATTTTTTCCGCAGTCTCTTCTAGCCGTGCCGCCAAGCGCTCTACTCGACTTGTCATTCTGAGCGAAGCGAAGAAACTGTGCAGTCCGCCGGAGGTGCATAGGTCCTTCGCGCAAAGAGCGCGCTCAGGATGACAACGCGTATGGTTTAGTCGTGGCATACACCGTTCCCAAATTAACGGATTACTCGGCGGCGGCGCTGGAGCACGCTACCGGCGAGTGCATCCGTTCGGGTACCGCCGAGGCTGCGTCGATCCAAAACGAGGCAGAGCTGAAAGCATTTCGTGACCGCTGGCTGGCCCGCAAGAACGGGATCCTTACGCAGATTAACGACTCGTGGTTGAAAGGTGCGCCCAAAGAGGCAAAGCGCGAGGCCGGGTTTCGTGTCAATGAGCTAAAGGTACGCATTCATGAACTAATTGAAAGCACGGAACGTGATTATCGGCACAGAGCCCAGATCTATGATCGTGTGTCCTCGGTCTTTGTGGACATCACTCTCCCCGGAATCCGCCGCCCGATCGGTGCCGAGCATCCCATCATCCGCACCATGAACGAGATCGTCTCCGTGTTCCAGAAGCTGGGGTATTCCGTAGCAGATGGTCCGGTGGTCGAAACCGACTACTACAATTTCGAGGCCCTGAATTTCCCCCCGAACCATCCCGCACGTGACACGCAGGACACGCTCTTCATCGCCAATCAACAATCGAAGCCGCAGCGTGAGCGGCTGCTGCTGCGGACGCATACTTCTCCGGTGCAGATTCGCACCATGGAGAAGATGCGGCCGCCGATTCGCATCGTGATTCCAGGGCAGGTGCATCGCAACGATCCTCCGGATGCTAGTCACTCGCCCATGTTTCATCAGATCGAGGGACTGGCAGTGGACACCAACATCACGTTTGGCGATCTGAAAGGCACGCTCGATCACGCGATGAAGGCGCTGTTCGGGTCTTCGGTGAAGACCCATTTCCGCCCATCATTCTTCCCCTTCACCGAGCCCAGTGCGGAGTTGTATGTGACCTGCTTCATCTGCGGCGGAAGCGGGAAGCGCGGTTCCGATCCATGCCGTCCGTGCAAGCAGACGGGATGGATTGAGGTGCTGGGTTGCGGCATGGTCGATCCGAACGTGTTTGAGTTTGTAAAGGACAACGGGTACGACCCGAAGAAGGTTTCGGGATTCGCTTTCGGCATGGGCGTGGATCGGCTGGCTTTGTTGAAATATAGCGTGGATGATTTGCAGCTGTTCTTTCAGGGGGACGTGAGGTTTTTGCAGCAGTTTGCGTGAAGCAGTCGTTGGTCGGTAGTCGTTGGTCGTTGGCTAACAGGTCGAGAGCGAGCTGGAATCTTAGGCCATACATTGACGGCGTCATCCTGAGCGCAACCGTTCTTCAGGCGGAGCGAAGGATCTCGCGTGCGGCACCTCGGTGAATCTTCAGATTTGGTTGGGGCTGATGGCTGAAAACTGATTTTCATGAAACTTTCTCCACAGTGGGTTCGCGACTATGTCGATCTGACCGTCGACGACCGGCGCTTGGCCGAAGACTTGACCAATGTCGGCATTGCCGTCGAAGGCATCACCGGCTCCGGCGCGGACACTGATTTCGAGATGGAGATCGGCACCAACCGTCCCGACGCGATGAACCACTACGGAGTCGCGCGCGAGGCTGCGGCCATTTATGATCTGCCGCTTAAGCCGATCGAGCCCAAGCTGACCTCAGCGGCTAAAGCCGCGTCTCCTTCTGGCTCTCACGGCGCGGCTGGAAGCCGCGCCCTTTCAAAGCAGGCTCGTGACACCCTTTCAAAACAGGCTGGTGGCGCTGCTTCGAAGCAGACTCAGAGCACGACTGAGACAGTGGCCGTCGGGTCCGCGCCTTTCCCGATCACTGTGGAGGAGCCGCAACTGTGTCCGCGTTTTACGGGGCGGGTCATACGCGGCACTCGCATCAAACCCTCGCCACAGAAAATCGCGCACCGGTTGCAATTACTTGACCAGCGGCCGATCAGCAACGCCGTCGACGCCACCAACTACGTTCTCTGGGAGATCGGGAAGCCGACGCACGTGTTCGATCTCGATCTGCTCGAAGGCGGCAAGATCATCGTTCGCAAGGCTAGAAACGGCGAGATGCTCAAGACACTCGATGGCGTCGAGCGCAAGCTGACTTCGGAAGACCTTGTCGTCGCCGACGCCAAAAAGCCTGTCGGCCTTGCCGGCGTGATGGGCGGCTACGACACCATGATCACCGAGAAGACGCGCAACATCCTGATCGAGTCGGCGTGGTGGGATCCCGTGACCATTCGCAAGGCGTCGCGGCGGCACGCGCTGCACACTGATGCCTCCCACCGCTTCGAGCGCGGCGCGGACTTTGAATCCACCGTGCTCTCTTGTGACCGGGTTGCGGAACTGATTCTTGAATCTGGTGGCGGTGAGTTGGTGGGCGACGTCGTGGATGTGGCCTCAAAGAAAATGGATCAGGCGCCGGTCGTGCTCCGTGTCTCCGAGGCGCAGCGGATTTTGGGGGGCAAGGTCGATGCGGGAGAGATTTTTCGCATCTTGAAAAAGTTGGGGTTCGAGCTGATTCCCGAGGGGCAGGCTGACGCCCAGTTCCGCGTACATATCCCCAGCTGGCGGCTGGACGTGGAGCGCGAGATTGATTTGATCGAAGAGATCGCGCGGCTGCACGGTTACGACAAGTTCGAAAATACCTTGCCCGCGTACAGCGGAGCAGTGATCGAGTTGCCCGATGCGGCTAAGGAAGCCACGTTGCGGCAGCGGGCGCTTGCGCTTGGATACAACGAGGCAGTGTCGCTGACCTTCATCTCGCATGCGGATGCGGAAAAGTTTTCTTCTCTCTCGGCGGGCGCGAAAGTTCTGGAACTGGAGAATCCGTTGAGCGAAGAGGCCTCGGTAATGAGGACTTCGATGATTCCGGGCATGCTCGACATGCTGGCCTGGAACCTCAACCGCGATACCGAAGACGTGCGGCTGTTTGAAATGGGACGCGTCTACGAGCTATCAGCAACCGGAGAACGGATTGAGCCCCGGCGAGCCTGTCTGGGCGCGACGCTCACGGCGGTGCAGGGCTCGTTCCAGCAGGGCGCGGTTCTGGACGTGAGTAAGGGAGACCGGGCCGCCGCTGCAGAGGCGTTCCGCTCGTTTAAAGGTGACGTGGAAAATCTGCTTGCGGCATTTGATTCCAGCGAACTTATTTTTGACCGGCAGGTGGCTGAGTATTTTCATCCCGGACGGGCGGCACGCGCGTTGGTCGAGGGAACTGTGTTGGCGCAGTTTGGCCAGATTCATCCGGATGTCGCCGCCGCTCAAAAGCTGCGGCAGGATGTGTTCCTCGCAGAGCTTGATCTGGAAAAGCTCTACCAGCGCGGTTTGCGCAAGGCGCAGTTCAGGACGCTTCCGAAGTATCCAGCGGTGGAGCGGGATTTCTCGTTCATCTTTGCGGATTCGGTATCGTTTGAGGAGATGCGGAAAACGGTGAATCATTTGCGGCTGGATGAATTGCGCGATTTCCGGCCAGTCGAGATTTTCCGTGGGGGCGCGATCGACGCCGGCAAGTACTCGATTCTCTTGCGATCCACATTTCAATCCAGCGAGCGCACGCTGCGCGAAGATGAGGTGGCGCAGTGGTCGGGGAGAATTGTGGCGGCGCTACAGGCGTTGGGCGGAACACAGCGAGCTTGAGGGGGCTTCGGGCTTCAGCTTTCGGGCTTCCGTTTGTTTCAGCGGGTTTGCTTTTAGGACTGGCTCTTGCTGAGAGCCTGAGATTCCTAGCGCTGCAGGGCTGCGCCCGGTGGACAGCCGCGGGCGGCTGTCGCCGCATTAGACCTTAGACCTTTCCCGGCTATTCCTTCAGCATCGTATCAATCAGCGCATACAGCTGGCTGCGGTCCACTACTTCGACAAAAGGTTTGCCCTTGCGCTTGTTGCTGACCACGTAGAGGGTGGGCGTGTGTTGGATATTAATGTCTTTGCCCAATTGCTTGTCGGCGTTGATCAGGGCGGCAAGTTTGCCGTCAGGATCGACGACGAAGGGCAAATCCACCTTATGCTCGGCCGCGAACTTTTCGGCGTAACCGCGCAGGTTCTGCGGCGTCACCTCAAGCTGGTTCGCAAAGATGTAATCGCGGAATTCGTTTCCCAGGGCCTTCGAGTGAGTATCAAAGTAGCGCGCCAGGATGGCCGCGTCCCACGACCAGCTATGAAATGGCAGCGGAAAGTCGTGCCGCACTACGGGAATCTTGTAAGTCTTCGAGGCCTCCTCCACCAGCGGCGCTGCACGACGGCAATCTGGACATTGCAAGTCCTCAAAGACGACGATGGCCACTCGCGCACCCTTAGGCGGACGCAGCACCGGATTGACCGGCGCCTGTGCCAAGGCACTCAACGACGCGGTAAGCAAAAAGATTGCCAGCGGCCGCACGGGATTTTTCCAAAGTGTTTTTTTCATCATTATTCTGATCAAAAGCGCAGCAAAGTTCTTCTTTCATGGTAACCGAAGCGGAAAGCAGTGGCCAGTGGTCAGTGCTCAGTACTCAGTCGAGGCCATTTCCCGGCATGACGATGATGCCAATCGGTTGAGGCCATTACTGGCCGCTGATCACTGGCCACTGTCTCCTGGGTCCATCAGACGTAAACCTTCGTGCCGCGAAACTCCCGCCGCAACGCGCTATAGTGGAAGTTCATCACGCGACCATCGTGAGACTGTATCGCTCCCATCTGTTCTACAGCGCATTGGCGGTAGCGCTGGCCGGCGTTCTGTCGCTTGCGGCCTGCAACCGCCGCGGGCATCGTGTGCTGGAAGTGGCCTACGTCTCCGCGGTCCAGGCTTCGCTCCGCGACCAGGTCGCTGCCGTTTACAACCGAGTAGGGATCGTCAAGAACGGTGAGCGGGTGGAGGTCGTCGATCGCGATAGACGTTTTGCCTTGGTGCGTACTGCGAAGGGGCTCGAGGGCTGGATCGAACAGCGTTACCTGGTAGATCAGAAGACATACGACGGCCTGCAGAAACTCACACAAGGCCATAAGGACGATCCCATCCAGGCCCCTGGTGTGCTGCGCAACGATACCAACCTGCACATCACGCCCGGCCGCGAGAGCGAACACTTGTATCAATTGGCAGCGGGCGCAAAGGTGTCGCTATTGACGCGTGCGACTGCGGAGAAGGAATTGCCGGCCGCACCGGTGCCCATCGCAAAGCCGGGAAAATCGAAGGCCAACCCCGCCGGTCCAGTTCTCGAAGATTGGTGGTTGGTGCGCGACTCGCAAGGACGCGCCGGCTGGGTGCTGTCGCGCATGGTCGACGTGGACGTGCCCCTCGACATTGCGCAATACGCCGAAGGCCAGCGCTTCGTCGCCTTCTTCGTTCTGAACGAGGTGGAGGACGCGGGCGTCCAGGCAAAGGATAAGCAAGCAAGAAAAGAAAAAGATAAGAGGGAGAAGGCGGCTGGGACGGAGGCAAACTCCTTCGGCGCCAGCACTGGGAAGATGAGCGTCCCCCAGTATCTCTGCATCCTGACCGAACCGCGTGACGGCCTGCCCTACGACTACGACCAGGTTCGGGTTTTTACATGGAACGTAAAGCGCCATCGCTACGAGACTGCCTACCGCGAGCATGGGCTGAATGGCGTTCTGCCGGTGAAAGTCGCAAGAGAGGATTTCGGCGAGGAAGGTACGTTGCCGGTTTTCGTGCTGCGAGTGAAAGACGACTCCGGGAGCGTCAGCGACCGCAAGTACAAGCTCAACACCCCGATTGTGCGCAGAGTCCTGGCCCCGGGGGAGCAGACCACGAGAGTTTCAACCAAACGTCGCCCCTGACGTCTCGTAGCTGGAACGCAAGCCGCCCTGGGGCCCAGTTTTTCAGCTTATCCCCGCCAAGAGAATGCCTCAAGAACGGAGCCAGTCGGCTGGCTTGGGCGCAGAAATATACCGAATCTCATATTCCTAAATGGAGATTCGTATGCGTTTCGAGATTCATCCGACAACACCCCACAGTAAGTAGTTCATAACAAAGTGTTTGTGGGAGGTT
>Ga0066709_100003466_pt1 | contig 12123 bp, 11 predicted proteins | sample GraSoiAngelo_158_FD_79665 | JGI IMG/M metagenome (GOLD analysis project Ga0066709, IMG submission 79665) | Grasslands soil microbial communities from the Angelo Coastal Reserve, California, USA - 14_1009_16_30cm | ecosystem: Environmental > Terrestrial > Soil > Grasslands | place: USA... | reverse complement strand
GCCCAGATCGGGGCTACCTGCGCCTTGGCACTGGGGCTCCAGTCTCCGCGCTTGTCCCTTGTGCCAAATTTCAGATCATCCACGACGATCTCCCACGACCTGCTCGAGCAGTCTTTTCGGCGCCGCTGCGCTCTTGTTGGAAGGATCGTTGCAGTTCAATCCATTTCAATGCAATACTGAATGAGCTTGAAGATTGCATTTTATCTCATTATTGCTCATCTCTGAGGGCTGGGCATATGAGACGTTATGAAACGGTGAGGAAATGCCGAGAGCCACCATCCGCGATGTCGCGAAATTTGCGGGCCTGTCAGTCACGACCGTAAACCGCGCCCTTCATGAACCCGACAAGGTTCGCGAAGAGACCATCATGGCTGTTCTTAAGGCGGCCGAGGCTGTCGGCTTCTATGGTGTGCGCTCCATCAAGGAAAGTTTGAAAGCCACACGGACAAAGATCGGCACCGGCATACTCCTGCTGCAGCGCGGCCGTGCCTCCTACAAGAACCTCACCCAGGCGATCGAGCTCGCGGCAGGCTCCGTGCGCGATCATCAGGTGAGGCTCCGGATCGAATATGTCGATGAACTCTCTCCGCAGAATGTCGCGGCCGGGATGAACCAGCTCGCCGAGACATCCGATGTTCTCGGTGTCGTTGCAGCCGAACACCCCATCGTCGCCGGCACCATCGAGGCGCTGGCGGAGAAGAATATAAAGACCTTCGCCCTGGTCTCTCAACTCACCGCCCGCTGCAATGTAGGTTATGTCGGCCTCGACGCCTGGAAGGTTGGCCGAACCGCGGGCTGGGCATTCGACAATATCTGCACGGCCCCGGGAAAGATCGCCATCCTTGTCGGCAACCACCGGTACCGATGCCAGGAAACCAATGAGAGTGGCTTCCGCTCCTATTTCCGCGAGCACCAGCGCGGCTTCGAGGTGCTGGAGGCCTGTTCGACATTCGAAACGGCAAGCATCGCGCGCGAGGTGACGGAAAGTCTCCTCGAACGGCATTCCGATCTCACCGGCCTATATGTATCAGGCGGCGGCATTTCGGGCGCGGTGGCGGCACTCAGGGAAAGCAAGCGGGCAAACGAAATCGTCGCTGTGGGCTACGACCTGACAGAGTTCACGCGGGCGGCCTTGCTCGACGGCACCATCAACTTCCTGATCTCGCATCCCCTTGGGACACTCGCCCATGAAGCGATTGCCGCCATGCTGCGCGCTTTCGACGGCGGCCCGGAATTTCCGCCACAGTCGATTTCACTGCCGTTTGAGATCTACACTCCTGAGAATATTTGAGCGCCGTCAATAAGTCGCCCTGCCCCCCGACACATCGAACACGGCACCCGTCGAGAACGAGCATTCCTCGCTCGCGAGCCAGGTGACGAGGCTCGCCACTTCATCGATCTGGCCGAAGCGCCCCATCGGGATCTTCGACAGCATGAAATCGATATGGGCCTGGGTCATCTGATCGAAGATCGCGGTCTTGACCGCCGCCGGCGTCACGCAATTGACGGTGATCTTCGATTTGGCCAGTTCCTTGCCGAGCGACTTGGTGAGGCTGATCACCGCCGCCTTCGATGCCGAATAGGCCGACGCATTGGGATTGCCCTCCTTGCCGGCGACGGAGGCGATATTGACGATGCGGCCATAGTCCTGTCTCTGCATTTGCGGCACGATGGAGCGGCAGCAATAGAACACGCCATGCACATTGATGTCGATTACCTGGCGCCATTTGTCGGAAGGGTATTCCCAGGTCGTGGCATTGGGTCCGGTGATGGCGGCACTTGTCACCAGCACATCGACGCGCCCGAATTGCTTCACCGTCTCGGCGGCGGCCCTGGCGACGCTCGCTTCATCGCTGACATCGACAACCATGCTGTGAGCCTGCTTGCCGATCTGTTGAACGGCCCTGGCGCCCGCTTCTCCATTCATGTCCCAGATTGAGGTCTTCCCGCCCTCGGCGATGATACGTTCGGCAATCGCCAGACCGATGCCCGATGCTCCCCCGGTGACCACCGCGACACGGCCCTTGAATCGATCGGCAAATTGCATATTACCCTCTGTTTTCGCTCAAGATTGGCCGGACCATTTCACGCGAGAGGACGTTCTGCAAGTCATTAAACGCGTGACCGGCATTTCGGAATATGAGATAGGTATGACAATTGGGAGGAGTGCATGAATAAGCCCGTTCACCCGGCGCCCGCCGGCGATGCCAATGTCGTCCGCGTCCAGCAATTCGAATCGCCGGCAGGCGTGCCGCTGCTGTCGACCCAGATGCTGGCCACCGCTGATGGCGAGCTCAACCGCGAACTCAACCGGTTCCTGTTCGATCCCCCGTCCAATCCTTCTCTGCTCAAGGGCAAGAAGATCGCCATCTGTTGCACAAATGGCGTGGAAGAGGTTGAGATCCTCGGCGCCCATCGCTGGTTGAGCGAACATGGCGCCACCGTCCATATCGTGGCGCCTAAAGCGGGCCCCCTGCCGGCGAGCTATGGCGTGAAGATGCCGCCTCTTGCCGAGACCCATGTGCTGGCGATCCGCCTCATGGAGAATGGCGGCTGGCTCAAGATCGACCAGTATGTCGAGACCGCCAAGGCCGCCGATTATGACGCCATCATCCTGCCGGGCGGCTGCTGGAATCCGGATTTCCTGCGTGCCGACAAGAACGCCATCGCCTTCGTGCAGGCCATGTACAAGGCCGGCAAGCCGGTGTGTGGCATCTGCCATGGCCCCTGGGTGCTGATCAGCGCTAAACTATTGAAGGGCAAGAAGGCGACGGCGGTATGGAACATCCATATCGATCTCGAAAATGCCGGCGCGACAGTGATCGACGAGCCCGTGGTCGTCGATGGCAATCTCATCACCGCGCGCTTTCCCTATGACCTGCCCCGCATGGTCGCCGCTCTGGTGAAGCAGCTGGTGTAACTCCTTCTCCCACTTCCACATTATGGTTATCCCGGCGCAAGCCGGGACCCATTAAATTCACTCAACGCGAGCAACGCTTCCCAGATTGCGCCTATTCATTGGGCCCGGCTTGCGCCGGGGTGACGATAGAGGAAGCAGAACGGTTCAAGTCTTCACCTTCCAGTCCTTCATCACTTTCATCGTATGATCGAACGACAAGATCCCGGCGTCCGAACCAAGACCCGTCGCCACCAGCCCGGCCGCGGCCTGCGCAAAGCGCAATGATGTCTCGACATCCATCTTGTGGTGGAGGCCTGCGATGAAACCCGCATCGAAAGCATCGCCACATCCGGTCGTATCCATGACCTTGACCTCATAGGCGGGCGATGTGAGGCGCGTGCCATCCTTATGCGCATAGAAGGCGCCCTCGCCTCCCAGCGTGAACACGCAGCAACCGGTTCCGCGGTCCAGATAAAACCGCGCGCAGTCTTCCGGTGATGACCTCCCCGACATGTCGCGCGCTTCTTCGATCGAGGGCATGAAATAGTCGATGAAAGGCAGCAGTGGTTCGACATTCGTCAGGGTCTCGGCACTGGCGGCGATGAGATCGAACGTGACGGTCCGTCCCCGCTTTTTGGCCTCCTTGAGGAGCGTCAGGCTCGCCGGCCCGTCGAGCCGCTTCAAAAGACCGGTACCGCCCAGATGGATGATCGGCGCATCGAAAACCTGTTCATAGGCTGAGGGCGGCACGTCGAAATGATCGGAGGCACCCCGCACATGGAGCGCCGGGCGCTCGCCATTGGGCCTGACATTGAGGATGGTCGCCGAGGTCGGGATGCCGGAAAGCCGCTGCATGGCGGAGACATCGGCGCCATATTTCTTGAGCGTCATCAGCACCCAGTCGGCCTTCTCATCATCGCCGACCGCGCCGACCGCAAGGCTCTTGAGGCCGAGCTTCGCCGTATCGACGACCGTGCCGCCGGCGGTGCCGGCGACGGTCAGCCGGATCTCTTCGATGAAATCGACATTGCCGCGCTCGGGGATCCGGCTTACGGGGCGGCCCAGAATATCGAGGATATAGAGGCCGATGACGGAGACGTCGTAGCGCATTTATTTGCGTGACAGATAGGTGACCAGTGCCGCGAAACACGCCGCCGCGATCGCCAGCGCCCAGACCAGCGGCTGCATATAGAAGGCCGGTGTCGCAAGCTGCACCTTGCCCGCCGTCGTGGCGGGATCGGGGGCTCTAAGAAAGAACACGCCATAGAGATGGGCGGCGGTGATCGAGATCAGGAGCACGCAGCAGAAGATCAAAGCCACCACCAGGGCCACGGTCACGATCGTGCGCACCCGCGTACCGGGCCGCGCCAAAGGCAGGAGGTTGTTGACGAGACCGGCCAGCACCACAAGGCCCGATCCGATTGCGAAAAGAGTGATGCTGAAGGGCTGGAAGATCAAAAGCAGGGCCAGGATGCCGAGGCCGATGATGAGAGCCTCGAGGCGAAGGGCGCCGCTCGGGCTCAGACCCTTTGAAGATCCCTCGTTCATGCCCTGACTGCCTTTCCGTCCTCACCGAAAATATGCGTCTGGCTCGGATCGGCGCGCAGATGCAGCTTCTCGCCGATCTTGAACTTTACATCGCGCGGTACGACGACCCTGATGTCGGAATTGTCGGGTGTGCGGGCATGGACGAGCGTCTCCGCCCCCATGGGCTCGATGAGTTCGGCCGCGGCGACGATGGTGTCCTTGGCGCTGTGATCGACGGGCGTGAACGCGCGGGGCCTGATACCCAAGGTGACTTGCGAGGGCTTGAGTTTCGCCACCGCCGGATTGACCCCAAGCTCGACCTTCTCGCCGCCGAACTGGATCGTCGCCTTGCCATCGCTCATGCCTTCGAACTTGCCCCTGACGAGATTCATTTGCGGCGTGCCGATGAAGCTCGCCACGAACACATTGGCGGGCTTGGTGAAGACCTGATGCGGCGTCCCGATCTGCTCGATGATCCCATCGCGCATGATGGCGATGCGGTCGGCCATGGTCAGCGCCTCGAGCTGGTCATGCGTCACGATCACGGTCGCCTTGGACAGGCCCGCCAGCACTTCCTTGATCTGGCCGCGCATCGAATGGCGCAGTTCGACATCGAGGCGCGACAGGGGCTCGTCGAACAGGAAGCAATTGGGCTCGCGCACGATGGCGCGGGCCACCGCAATTCTCTGCTTCTCGCCTTCCGACACCTGCCCCGGCATGCGGTCGAGCACATCGGTCAGATGCAGGATGTCCGCCACCCGCTTGACCCGACGGTCGCGTTCAGGCTTGGAGATCTTCTCATAATGCAGCGGCATAGCGATATTCTCGCCAACATTCAGCGCCGGATAGAGCGCATAGAACTGGAAGACCATGGCGATATCGCGCTTCTCAGGCGCGAGCTCGTTCATGCGCTTGCCGGCGATGATGATGTCACCTGATGTCACCCGCTCGAGACCGGCGATCATGCGCAACGTCGTGGTCTTACCACAGCCCGAAGGGCCGAGCAGGCAGACCACCTCGCCTGCCGCCACCGACAGATCGGCGTCCTTGACGGCGACGAAATCGCCGAACTTCTTGGTGATTTTGCGGGCTTCGATGGTCGACATGCTATCTCTTGACTGTGCCGAAGGTGACGCCGCGCAGCAGCTGGTTCTGCAGGAAGAACGTAACCAGGAAGACGGGGATAAGGAACAGCGTCTCGATGGCGGCGAGCAGGCCCCACAAGACGCCAATGCCGCCGCCCGCCACCGCCTGGTTGAGCGCGACCGGCACTGTGCGCGTGTCGACGCCAGTGAGCAGCAGCGCGAACAGGAACTCGTTCCAGGTGAGGATGAGGCCGAACACGAAGGTTGCGGCAAGACCTGCCAGCACCTGCGGCAGGCAGATCTTGAAGAATACCCGCGTCTCGCTTGAGCCGTCGATGCGGGCGGCGTCCTCGACATCGGGCGACAATTCATCGAAGAAGCTCTTCATCATCCAGATGGTGAAGGGCAGATTGAAGGCGGTGTAGAGGAAGATGATACCGGGATAGGAGCCTGCAAGGCCCGCCACCCGGAACATCAGGATCACCGGGATGATCACCACGATGGCGGGAAGCATGCGGGTGGTGAGGATGATGAAGAGATAGGTGTCGTTGCCTCTGAGCGGATAGCGCGAGAAGCCATAGGCCGCGAGCGTCCCGATCACCAGAGCGAGCAGCACCGACGTGCTGGCGATGAATATCGAATTGAAGAAGAATCGGTCGAAACCGGTACTCTCCGCCGCCGCACCCGCCGTATAGGCGCGAGAAAAGACGGAAGTGAAGTTCTCCAATGTCGGTGAGAAGACATACTGGTCCGGAATCAGGCCGAAGAAGCTGGTGGGAAAGAACTTCGGCGGCACCGCCAGCGCTTCCGTCTGCAGCTTGAAGGAGGTGACGATGATCAGGAGAACCGGCAGGAAGTAGATGAGGCTGATGATGGCGGCAAAGAGCGTCTGCCCCCACCCGGCTTCGCCGACACCGGAAGCCTTGCGCAAGCCCAGCCTTTCCCAGAAAGTTGTAGTCGCTTCAGCCATCGCTCAATTCCCTCGCGCACGCCGGTTGGCGATATAGAGATAGAGATTGGTGAGCACGATCACCACGAACAGCAGGAGATAGGAGAGCGCCGCCCCTTCGCTCGTCTTGTTCTGCTCATTGGCGATGCGGATGACGTGGTAGGAAATCGTCATCGTGTCGTTGGCCCCCTTCGTCAACAGGATCACGAGGTCAGCGAGCTTGAACGCCTCGATGGTGCGGAACAGAAGCGCCAGCATCAGAAGGCCGCGTATATAGGGAAAGGTGATCGACCAGAAGCGCCGCCAGCTCGAGACGCGGTCTATCGCCGCCGCCTCATAGAGATATTTGGGCACCGAGACGAGACCGGCGAGCACGAGCAGCATGACGAAGGGCGACCACATCCAGGCGTCGGCGAAGACGATGCCGGCAACGGCACCGGCCTTGTTCGACATCAGGATGAATTGTTCGCCGCCGGCCCAGGCCTTGATCGCCTGGCTCAAGAGTCCGAAGGTCGGGTCATAATAATAAGAGAAGAACACGCCGACGGCGACGACCGACAGCATCATCGGGGTAAGCACCAGGATGAGGAGATAGCGCCGCAAGGGAAACTGCTTGGCAAACAGCACCGCGAGGAGGAAGCCGACTATCATTTGCGCGGTGACGGTCAACACCACGAACATCGCGGTGTTGGTGAGATTGCCCCACAGCTCCGGCGCTTTCAGATCGTTGGTCAGCAACTGCTCGTAATTATGCAATCCGATGAAGCGGATATTCTGCTGGTTGCTCTGATAGGCGAAGAAGGAAAGTCCGAGCGACCACAATAGCGGAAAGATGTTCATCACGAACAGGACCGCGATCGCCGGCGAAACGAGGAGCCCGCCATAATAATGGCGGCGATAGGCATTGACGACAAAGGTCGCCGCCACCATCGCCACCATGGCGCCCGTCACCCAGAAGGAAACCTTGACCGGCAAAGAGAGAATGGCGAGAGCGGAAACGGCAAGGCCGACGACGATCGCCAGTTTCCAATTGTCGGGCGCCAGGGTCCCGAACTGGGGCTGTTGGTCATCAACGGCGACAATCGTCATCGAAAATTCATCCGCTTACGAAAACTTCAAGACAAAGAGGACGCGCGCAATCTGCGGCGCGCGTCCCTTTAAGGTGTTATTTCTGGATCAGGCCGGCTTCGGTCAGCAAGTTTTCCTGGAACTTGGCGATATTGTCGAGCGTCGTCTTGGCATCCTGCTTGCCGGTGATCGCAAGATCATATTGATCCTGCTGCTGGGTGAGGAGCTCGAAGAATTGCGGCACATGCCACATATCCTTCTGCCAATCGAGGCTCGGCGCCCACACACGATTCCACGGACGATAGGTGGCATATTTCGGATCACTATAGACCGTTTTGATGGCCGATTGACCTCCACCCGCCGCGTACTGGTTCTGGATGGCAGGCGACAGCCACCATTTCACAAATCCGACTGCCTCCTTGTTCTGCAAATCGGTATTCCATGTCATCAACACGAACGGCTGCCCACCAATTTGACTCCAACGGACCAGTTTGCCGTCGGCTCCCCGCAATCCAGGCATGAGACCGAACGCCAATTTGTCGGAAACTTTGGAAGTCTTTGGATCAAGCGAGGCTTCACCCAAGCCGATCCATTCGATGTTCATGGCGACCTTGCCCTCGCGGAACAATTCGTCCGTCTTGAAGATGTCCATGGTTCCGGTCTTGGCAACCGGTGGCATGTACTGAAGCAGGCGCAGGAAGTGATCGAATCCTTTCACGGACAGTTCGGAATTGACCACACCTTCCGCGTGACCCTTGGGGACCTGGGTTTCATCCCAGATATTGCCGCCGGTCTGCCAGATCATCGTGTGAATCTGGCTTGTTGAAAAATCGTAGCCTTTGCCTGCCTGATAGGCGATGCCGTAGAAGTCGTCGTCGGCCGGCTTGCCGGCGAGCATCTCGCCTTTCTTGCGCATGAAGAACTGTCCGACTTTCTCGAACGTATCCCAGTCTATGTCATCGAGCTCCTCATTTGTGCAGGGGAGCTTCTGCTTGTACTTCGCCTGAAAATTCTTCTGTTCCTCCTCATTGCAGACAATGTCTTTGCGCACGTAGTTTATGAGAACATCCGGGAACTGTGGAAAGCCGTAGAAATTGTTCGATGTGTACGGATACGTCGAATAGGCATTGCGTATGGCGGGGTGCATGCCGTCCATCGCCGCTTTCAGCTCCGGATCAGCGTCGATCAGATCGTTGATCTTGCGGTAGTACCCGCCTTCGATGAAGGCGCCGAGCCACTGCGAGTCCGACACCGCCATGTTGTATTTCTGCTCGCCCGAAGTGAGCGACGCGTTGACGCGTGTGTAGAAATCAGGCCACGGAATGAAGTCGACCTCGAGCTTCACCGTGTTGCCCGAGGCTGGCTTATACTGCTCGTCGAACATCTTCTTCATGATGCGCGTCGGCGGCCAGTCCGGCACCGCCATTTTCAGCACCACCTCTTCGGCCGATGCCGGCGTCAGGAATGTGCCGCTCACCAGGGTTGCGACGACCGCAGCGCCTGCAAAGGACGTCAACTTGTATTGCCAACTCATGTCCAGTTCTCCTCCCTAATTTGTCTAGGCACTTCTCTTTCCTTCACGGCACCGGCGCTCACCTAAAGGGCAAGACCATCCTGCGCGCTGAAGACATGGATCTTCCGAGCATCTACTTTTATGGGCAATTTGTCACCGAGTTTGATCTCGCTGGCGCGCGATTCAGGCAGCAGGATCCTGAGATTGTCCGCCTTTTCGCCGAGCGAGACGATGGTCACATCGCCGAGCGGCTCCAGCAATTGCACTGATGCCGAGAGATCGGCTGATTTCGTGGGCGCGATTTCAAGATCGGACGGCCTTACCCCCATGACAACCTTGTCGCCTGCACGTGCCGCAACCTTGCGGTCGAGATCGAAACTGCCGAAACCGGTTTTCAGCACATTGCCGTTTTCGGTCACCGTCGCCTCGATCAAATTCATATGCGGGGCGCCGATCTTCGATGCGACATAGACGTCGGCGGGCGCCTCATAGAGCTCGTCCGGCGTCCCCTTCTGCGCCACCCGACCATCGCGCATCACCGCGATCTCTTCACCCATCGCTAGCGCCTCGAGCTCATCCGGCGTTGCATACATGATCGTCATGCCGAATTGCCGGTGCAGGCGCTTGAGTTCGGCCCGCATGTCATGCCGGAGCTTCGCGTCGAGATTGGTCAGCGGTTCATCAAGCAGCAGGATTTGCGGCCGCCGGATCAACGAACGCCCAAGCGCGACGCGCTGCTGTTCGCCGCCCGACAGCGTATTGGGCTTGCGGTCGAGCCGGTGCGCGAGACGCAGCATCTCGGCTGTTTCCTTCACCCTTTTATCGATCTCGGGCCGCGCAACCTTGGCCTCGCGCAACGGATAAGCGAAATTCTCATAGACAGTCAGATGCGGGTAGAGCGCGAAGGACTGGAACACCATCGATACGCCGCGTGAATTGATCGGCGCCCGTGTCACATCCAGCCCGTGCAGCGCCACCCTGCCCTCATCCGGGATCACCAGGCCCGAGATAGTGCGCAAAGTCGTCGTCTTGCCGACCGAACTCGGTCCGAACAATACGAAGAACTGGCCTTCGCCGACATTGAAGGTCAGCCCATTGAGCGCTTTGATACGCCCATAGGCCTTCGACACGCCTTCAAGATTGACGGCGGAACCTGAACTATGGGGAGAAGGCACTTGGCGCCCTCACATAAAGAGGATCGCATTAAGCCAGGGATGCTTCATCGACGCAAAATCCTCCCATTGGCGCGTGCTTCACGCCCTTAATCGTTGGACAAAACTGGTAGTACCAAATTGATCCGCACGCAAGTATTTCTCCTGAGGCATGTCACAAAAATGCTGCTGCAGGTGCGAAATCCGGCTCTTGCGAGGAAATAGAAGCTGTTCTATTCGTAAAGAAAGAAAATTTGGTCGGACCAAAATGGTAGGCCCAGACACCCTCAGGGAGGAACTTCATGCATCTTTCAACACATAACTGGATGCGCGCCGAGCCGCTCGAGACCACTTTGGCCCGCATCAAGAAGTTCGGCTATCAAAGCATCGAAATCTCAGGCGAGCCAACCCAATATAATGTGAACGATACGCGCCGGCTCCTGAAGCAATATGGCATCCGCTGCTGGGGTTCGGTGACCCTCACTCTCGCTGAGCGCAATCTTGCCGCCAAGGACACAGGCCAGCGCGCCCGCACCGTCGAATACATGAAGAGCGTCATCACCATGGTGAGCGAGCTCGACGGCGAGATCATCACCCTCGTCCCCGCCACGGTCGGCAAGATCACGCCCGATGGGACGCCCGAGGAAGAATGGCGGTGGCTCATCGAAGGGGTCACCGAATGCTACAATCACGGCAAGAAGAAAGGTGTCCGCATCGCCATCGAGCCGCTCAACCGCTTCGAGACTTATCTCCTCAACCGCGCCGACCAGGCGATTGCACTTGCCGAGGCGATTGCGCCTGATTGCGGGGTGTGCATCGATGCCTTCCATCTCAATATCGAGGATGCCGACATGTATGCCTCGATCAAGAAGGCCGGCAAGCGGCTCTATGATTTCCATGTCGCCGACAACAACCGCATGGCGGCGGGCATGGGCGCGCTCGACTGGAAGAAGATCGTTCAGGCCTTGAAGGATGCGCGCTATGACGGAGCGCTCACGGTCGAATTCGTGGCGCCGATCGACCGCACGCCGGCCTCGAAATACCCGAACGCCATCGAGAAGAATCCCGTCGATATCTCTCCCGAACAATTGAAGTTCATTCAGGACCACGGCTCGAGCCTTCTGAGCGAGGAGTTCTATTCGATGCTGGTCAAGAAATCCGCCGACACGATTTTGCCGTTGATCAAATGACCGCCCGGGCGGGTCCGCTTGGCGGACCGTCTCAAATCTATTCCCCCTCTCCCGTCCAAAGGATGGGAGAGGGTGCCCGACAGGGCGGGTGAGGGCTCTTTGGGAAACCCCATGAAGATCAAACGGTTCGAAGCCACCTGGGTATCCATCCCCATCGCCCAAGATCGCCAGCACAGGAGCGATTTCGGGCAGATCCGGACATTCGACGCAGCGATCGTGCGCATCGATACCGATACTGGCATCACCGGCTGGGGCGAAGGCAAGAATGCGGCGGGAAGTTCAGGCAGCTATGCCGGGCTTGTCACCCTCATCAACAAGGAATTCGCCCCGCGCCTGATCGGCAGGGACGCGCGCGATATCTCGGTGATCTGGGACGAGCTCTATAATGGCGTGCGCTCGCATCATGCGACAACCCGTGGACATGCAATGCCGGACATGGCGCGGCGTGGCCAGACCATTGCCGCGATCAGCGCCATCGATATCGCTTTGTGGGACATAGCCGGAAAATCTCTCGGCGTCCCGGTCTGGCGCCTGCTCGGCGGCCGCAAGGCGCTCGCCATGCCGGCCTATGCTTCGGGTGGCTGGGCCGATGCCAGGACGATCGGCGATCAGCTTGCTGGCTATGTGAAACAGGGCGGCTTCAAGGCCGTCAAGATGCGGGTCGGCGCCATGGATGGTGCCCCCCAGGTGAGTGCCGATCGCGTCAAGGCGGCGCGTGCCGCATTAGGGCCCGATATCGAG
>Ga0066709_100003465_pt1 | contig 12123 bp, 11 predicted proteins | sample GraSoiAngelo_158_FD_79665 | JGI IMG/M metagenome (GOLD analysis project Ga0066709, IMG submission 79665) | Grasslands soil microbial communities from the Angelo Coastal Reserve, California, USA - 14_1009_16_30cm | ecosystem: Environmental > Terrestrial > Soil > Grasslands | place: USA... | reverse complement strand
CGCCGTTCACGAGCCCGGTGATGAGAATGTCCTGCAGCATGGCTCGAGGTGGCCCGCGCGCCGGGGAGGGCGCGCGGGCCGGGGTGCGATCACTTCGCCGGTTCGGCCTTGGCCTGACGCGCGCCGGGGAGCTTGAACGCCTTCATCCCTTTGACCTGTGGCGGCCAGAAGGGGACCTTTTCGCCGTCCTGCCACTGGACCGCGATGCCGGAGCTCTTCCCGATGCCCCAGACGGGATCGTGGGTCTTGGTGAACTCGAGGTGGGCGGCGGTGCCGACGGAGCTCGTCTGCTCGAGAACGGGCACCAGCTTGTCCGGATCGGCGGAGCCGGCTTTTTCGATGGATTCCTTCAAGAGAGTGATGGCGTCGTAGGTCGCGGCCGTGTAGGTCGGCGCCTTGTGGAAGCGGGCCTTGAACGCTTTCACGAACGCGACGGTTTTCGGCGTCAGCTCCACTTCCGAGTACGTGTCCAGCGTGGCGACGAAATTGCCCTTCGCGGCCGTCGCCTGCCAGAAGCCGTCCTTCTGCGCCTCCACGTTGATGCCGAACGCGATGGCCTTCAGGTTCCGCTCGCCCATCTGCCGCCCGACGACGATCCCGACCGGCCCGGAGAGGGCCGTGAAGACGATGTCCGCGCCCGCCCGCTCGATGGCGGCCAGCTCCGCGGTGACGTCGGTCGCCGTCGGCGAGGGCTGCCACAGACCGACCACCTCCATCTTCATCTTGGGCAGGTTCGTCTGCGCGGCGGCGACGATGGCCTGCGTCCAGAGGACCTTCTCGGCCAGGATTGCCACCTTGGGCGTCTCCTTGTCGAGGCTGGTGCGGATCTGCCCGGCGATGCTGCCCAGCACCGTGAAGATGGTCTTGCCGAGGTCCGGCGAGTTGAGTGGCAAGACGCGGAACCAGTACTTGTACCGGTTGTAGTCCTTCTCCACGTTGGCGCCGAGCTTGGCGTCCGCCGCGCCGACGCCCAGGAAGAGCTTCTTGTTGTCCATCGCTACTTCCTGCATCGCGAGCACTGCCTCCGAGCGGAACCCGCCGATGACGAAGTCCGCCTTGTCCCGGGTGATGGCCCGCTCCATCGCATTGGTGGCGTCGGTCACGGACTGGATCTCGTTGGTGTCCACGCGGACGAGCTCGATCTGCTTCTTCTTGCCCGCAACCGAGATACCGCCCGCCTTGTTGATCTCGTCGCGCGCGAGCTCGGCGCCTGCCCAGTGGTTCTCGCCTTGCGCGAACGCCATCGGGCCGAGGATGGCGATCTTGATCGAGTCCTGTGCCCAGGCCGCCGGCGCAGCCAAGGCTGCGGCAGCCGCTAGCGCGATGAAACGCAGCATGCGACCTCCTCTGTGATCTGTACGCGGTCTTCAGAAAACCTGCCGATGCTGCCAAAAAGCGGGGGGCGCGTCCAGGCGACCCCTCTCGAATTCCGGAATCCGTATACTGGGACCACGTGACACGCGACGACTTCACCTTCTTCCACACGCTGCGGGTGCGCTGGGCGGAGGTCGACCGCCAGGACGTGGTCTTCAACGGCCATTACTTCCTCTACTTCGATGTGGCCGTCTCGGAGTACTGGCGCGCGATCGGGTTCAACTACCCCCAGGACATCGTCGACAGGTTCGGCACCGACATCTACGCGGTCAAGGCGACGGCCGAGTACCACTCGTCGGCGACCTACGACGACGTGCTCGACATCGGCTGCCGCGTCGCGCGCATCGGGCGCTCCTCGATGCAGTTCCGGCTCGGCATCTTCCGCGGAGCCGAGCAGCTGACCAGCGGGGAGCTGATCTACGTCAACGCCGATCCGGGGACCCGCCGATCGGCGCCCTGGCCGGAGCCGCTGCAGAAGGCGATCATCGGCTACGAGAAGCTGCAGCCCGACCGCTCCTGACGAGCTCGTGCGTTCTCGGGTGCGGAGCGGACACCCATGTCGCGTCGAGTCGACGACAGGACGTGCCGACCGAGGCGTGGACCTTCCTGCCGACGCGCTACTTCGGCTGCTGCGTGATGCGAAGGTAGGGCTTGGGCGCCTTCCAGCCCTGGGGGAACTGCTTCTTCGCGTCCTCGTCGCTGACTGAACCCGCGATGATCACGTCCTGGCCCTGCTTCCAGTTGGCGGGCGTCGCCACCTTGTGCTTCGCGGTGAGCTGCATCGAGTCGAGGACGCGCAGCACCTCGTCGAAGTTGCGGCCGGTGGTCATCGGGTACATCAGGATGAGCTTGATCTTCTTGTCGGGACCGATGATGAACACCGCCCGCACGGTGGCGTTGTCGGCGGGCGTGCGTCCCTTCGCGTCGCCGGAGACGCCCGCCGGAAGCATGTCGTAGAGCTTGGCGACCTTGAGGTCGGCGTCTCCGATCATCGGGTAGTTGGGCGCGGTGCCCTGCGTTTCCTGGATGTCCTTCGACCACTTCTTGTGGTCGTCCACCGAATCGACGCTGAGGCCGATGATCTTCGTGTTGCGCTTGTCGAACTCGGGCTTGATGCGCGCCATGTACCCGAGCTCGGTGGTGCAGACCGGCGTGAAGTCCTTGGGATGCGAGAAGAGGACGGCCCACTGGTTGCCGATCCACTGGTGGAAGTCGATGGGGCCCTCGGTGGTCTGGGCGGTGAAGTTGGGCGCCTCGTCTCCGATACGCAATGCCATGGGAACGACCCTCCTGTTCGGTCGGGCCGGTAACCCTAACTCCAGGCGCGCCTTCACGCCAGGGGTGTCGTCAGTGCTCCTGCGCCCCGGCCAGCACCGGCTGCCCGACCCTCTGTGCCGGCGCTGGTCGTGCTTCTGGCGAACGGTTACGCTCGCCGGCAGGAGGCTGCATCATGATCCGGCTCTCCACGGCCGCGGATGCCGACGCCATCGCGCGGATCTACCGGCCGATCGTCGAGGACACGGCAATCTCCTTCGAGGTGGATCCTCCGCCCGCCGTCGAGATCGAGCGGCGCATCGCCACCACGCTCTCGATCGCGCCCTGGCTGGTCCACGAGGACGGCGAGGGCCGGGTCGCGGGATACGCCTATGCCTCGCGGCATCGCGAGAGGGCGGCGTACCAGTGGTCCGTCGACGTGAGCGTCTACGTCGACGAGGCCCACCGCCATCGTGGCATCGGCCGCGCTCTGTACACCTCGCTGTTCGCGCTGCTCCGCCTGCAGGGATTCCACGCCGCCCATGCCGGCATCACGCTGCCCAACGCGGGAAGCGTCGCGCTGCACGAGTCGCTCGGTTTCCGCCGCATCGGCGTGTACCCGGGCGTCGGGTACAAGCTCGGCGCCTGGCACGACGTCGGCTGGTGGCAACTCTCGTTGCGCGAGCGCGCCGCCTCGCCTGCGCCGCCGCGCGCCCTGTCCGAGGCGCAGCGCGATCCCGCCTGGAGCACGGCGCTGGCGGCGGGCGCCGCGCGCTGAACCCGACTTATTTCTCCTGCTGCTTGGCCTGCTTCTTCTCGGCCTTCTTGTTCTTGTGGTGCTGGTAGAGCGCGCCACCCGCCGCGCCGACGGCAGCGCCCTTCTTTCCGCCGACGACCGCGCCGCCGGCGCCGCCCACCAGCGCTCCCTTCGCCTTGCTGTGATGCTTCTCCGGCGGCTGTTGCTCGGCCGAGCCCTGCTGCGCTTTCGCATCTTCGGCGAGCGCGGGAGCGGCGCTGGTGATGAGCAGCGCGGCGCCCGCGAGCGCCGGGATCATCCTCAGCTTGCTCGGTACGAACGTCATCGGCACGCCCTCTGGGAGTCGGTTCTGAGAATCGTGGGCATCCGGAAAGATCGCGGCAAGCGACGCCGGGGGGGCGCTCGCCCGCCCGGTGGACGCGCGGGCCTCAGGACGCGTCTGCGATGCGCAGCAGCTGCTTGCCGCGGTTTTCGCCCTTGAAGAGCCGGGCCAGCGTGGCGGGAGCGTTTTCGAGTCCCTCCTGCACGTCGACGCGATCCTTGAAGCGTCCTTCTTTCATCCACCGCGAGATGGCGGCGATCGCCTCGGCGGCGCGCGGGAAGTAGTCGAGGACGATGAACCCTTCCATGCGCCCGCGCTGCACCACGAGGTTGAGATAGTTCTTCGGGCCGGGCACCGGCGCAGCGTCGTTGTAGTGCGCGATCCCGCCGCAGAGCACGACGCGGCCGCGCATGGCGAGCCGCGCCAGGGCGGCGTCGAGGATCTCTCCGCCGACGTTGTCGAAAAAGATGTCGATCCCATTCGGGCACAGCTCGCGCAGCCTCTTCCCCACCTTGTCGGTCTTGTAGTCGACTGCCCCGTCGAACCCGTACTCCTCCACCAGCGCTCGGCACTTCTCGGCACCGCCCGCGATGCCGATCACGCGGCAGCCCTGGATCTTCGCGATCTGCCCCGCCGCCGACCCCGTCGCCCCCGCGGCGCCGGAGATGACCACCGTCTCGCCGACCTTCGGGCGTCCGACGTCGAGGAGCCCGAAGTACGCCGTGATGCCGGTCGGTCCCAGCGCGCTCATCGCGGTCTGGACAGGTACGCCCTCGAGCACTGGCGCCGGAGCGGACAGGGTGCCCGGCCGCGCGCAGGCGTAGTCCTGCCAGCCGAAGAGGCCCTGCACGAGCTGGCCGGCCTTGAACGTCGCATTCCGCGATTCGAGCACCGTTCCCACCGCGAACGAGCGCACCACCTCGCCGATCTTCACAGCGGGGAGGTACGTGTCGCCGGCGAACCATCCGCGCTGCGCCGGATCGCACGAGAGCCACTGGTTGCGCACCAGCACCTCGCCGTCGGCCGGCGATGGTACGGGACCCTCCACCCATTCGAAGTCTTCAGGCGCAATCATGCCCGCCGGACGGCGCGCGAGCAGCCATTGGCGGTTCTTGCGCTCCATCAGTCGATCCTGGCCGGTGTCACGTCGACGGGGACGCCGCTGAAGGCCGCGTTCCCGGAGAGCGCGTCGACCGACTGCTCGTCGGTCAAGTCGTTCAAGCTGGCGCCAGCGTGCGCCGCCGCGACGCCGAGCGCCGCGCCTTCGCGCGTGTGTCCCCACCCGTGCGGCAGGCTGACCACTCCGCGCGCGACGTCGGAGGTGACGCCCACCGGCACCTCGATACTGCCCACGCGCGACGCCACCCGGGCTCGCGCGCCGGAGGTCAGGCCCCGGGCCGCCGCGTCGTCCGGGTGCATGAGCAGCACGCACCCCGGCGGACCCTTCACGAGGCGCAGGCTGTTGTGCATCCAGGAATTGTTGCTGCGCAATGCGCGGCGTCCGATGAGCACCAGATCCGCCCGACGCTGGGCGAGGCTCGCCTCCAGCCGCTCCAGGTCGCGCAGGAAGATCGGAGGCGCGAGCTGCACCCTCTTTCCCGGTGTGCCGAGACGGGCCGGCAACTGCGGCCGCAGCGGGCCGAGATCGATCCCGTGCGGCTTCCGTCGAAGCTTCCGCAACGAGAGCCGGTGTGGGCCGAAGCGGAGCATCAGGTCGAGGAGCCGCCGCTCGCCGAGCATCCGCGCCGCGCGCAGCACCGCGCCCAGCGCCCGCCCGCGGCGTCCGCCGCCATGGCGACGAAGGCTCAGCGCCAGGTCGAGCAGGACCGCGAAATCGTCGCGCACTCCCGGCGGCGGGGGGACCAGCGCCTCCACGTAACGGGCGGCGTTGCGCACCGAGAGCACGTAGAAGACCAGATCGTAGTGATCCCGCTCGAAGCCGAAGCTGGTCGGCAGGATCAGGTCCGCGTGCCGGGTGGTCTCGTTGCGGTAGACGTCGATCGACACCATGTACTCGAGCCCGGAGAGCGCCCGGTCCAGGCGCGCGCCGTTGGGGGTCGAGAGCACCGGATTGCCGGCGAAGGTGACGAGCGCGCGGATGCGGCCGCCGCCTTCGGTGTCGATCTCCTCGGCGAGCGTGGCGGCGGGCAATTCGCCGCCGAACTCCGGCAGGCCGCGCACGCGGCTGCGCCAGGCGGCGAAATGCCCGCGGTCGCCCGTCCGCGCGGAAACGCCGACCAGGTCGGCGGCCGGGCTGGTGAACATGAACCCACCCTCGCGGTCGAGGTTCCCGGTCACCGCATTGAGCGCGACGACGAGCCACGCCGTGAGGCCGCCGAACTCCTGGGTGGACGCCCCCACCCGTCCGTAGGCGACCGCCGACTGCGCGGTGGCGAAGGCGCGCGCCAGCTCGCGGATCGCGTCCGCGGAGATGCCCGTGCGATCCGCAACCCGCTCCGGCGGAAATCGCGCGGCCGCCTCGCGCAGGAGGGGAAGGCCGTCCGAGAAAGCGGCCAGGTGCCGCAGGTCCGCGCGACCGTCCTCGAAGAGCACCTGCAACATCGCTAGCAAGAGCAGCGCGTCGGTCCCGGGGCGGATGGGCAGGTGCTGGTCCGCGGCGGCTGCCGTTTCGGTGCGGCGGGGATCGACCACCACCACTTTCCCGCCCCGCTGCCGCAGCTCGTCGAGGCGGCGCGAGATGCCGCCCGCGGTCATCAGGCTGCCGTTCGACGCGCGCGGGTTGGCGCCGAGCATGAGGAAGAAGCTGGTGCGGTCGACGTCGGGCACCGGCAGGAGGAGCTGGTGGCCGAACATCTCCAGCGCGGCGAGCATGTGCGGAAGCTGGTCGACCGAGGTGGCGGAGAAGCGCGCACGCGATCCGAGCGCGCGGGACAAGAACGGAACGCCGAGCATGGCCGAGTAGGAGTGGACGCTCGGGTTTCCGATATAGAGCGCCACGGCGCTCCTGCCATGCTTGCGCTGGACCGCCGCCAGCCGCTCCCCGGCCTCGTCCAACGCCTCCTTCCAAGACACCGATCGCCAGCGGCCGCCTTCGCGCCGCTGCGGCTCGCGGATGCGGTCGGGATCTCCCTGCACGTCGCCGATCGCTGCCGCCTTCGGGCAGATGTGCCCGCGGCTGAAGGGATCGTCGGCATCGCCGCGGATGCTCTTCAGCTTGGCGCCGTCCAGCTCGACCGCGAGGCCGCAGACGGCCTCGCAGAGCATGCAGGTGTGGAGGCGCGTCGCCATGCGGGACATGCAGCCTAGCACGCGACAGCGTGCCGGGCGTGGCCGCTGTTTCCGTTCCGCTCTCGCGCGCGGTAGGACAAGGCGGCAATGGATCGCTTGCGGACCGAATGCGTCCTCCTCGACCCGCTCGCGCGAGAGGACTTCGCTTGGCTGTTCGCGCTCTATGCTGACGCGGAGGTGATGCGCTACATCGGGCGCGGCCCGCGCACGGAGGAAGAGTCGCGCCGCAACCTCGACTGGCTGCTCGCGCACGGCGAACGCCTGCCGTTCGGCTACTGGGTGTTACGCGAGCACTCCACGGGCGAGCGGGTAGGTGGGGCCGTGCTCATGATCCGCCGGGAGGGCGCGCCGGTCGAGCTGGGGTTCATGCTGGCGCGGCCCGCCTGGGGGCGCGGCCTCGCGACCCAGGTGGCGCGCGCCCTGGTGGCGCACGCATTCGCGGATCTTACCCTTCCCGAGCTGCAGGCCTTCACCGACGTCGAGACCGGCGCGTCCGCCGCCGTGCTGCGCAAGGCGGGTATGCGAGACACGGGGCTCCAGCCCGGTCCCTACGGCGGGCTCGACCGCCGCTTCGAGCTCACCCGCGAGGAATGGCTCTCCTCGCGCACGACAGGAAGGGGCGCCCGCTGAGCGTCACTGAAGGGACCCCTTGGTGGAGGGTGTTCAGCCGGCCTTGCGGACGTTCGCCGCCTGCGGGCCCTTGGGGCCCTGCTGCAGCTCGAACTCCACCTTCTCGCCCTCGGCGAGGCTGCGGAAGCCCTCCGCCTGGATGGCAGTGTGGTGGACGAACACGTCCTTGCCGCCGCCGTCCGGGGTGATGAATCCAAAGCCCTTCGCGTCATTGAACCACTTCACTGTACCGGTCGCCATTCGCGGAAACTTCTTTCGTATACAAGCGGCAACTCGCCGCGAGACTGCTCCGAGCAGTGCGCTGCATGTAGTACCGCCAGGGGGCTGCGTCAACCGGCCGGCCGCGTGGCTGTCCACAGGTGGGTCGCCCGGCGTTGGCGCCCGGATCCGGGATGGCCAGTCCCGCAGGCGCTCACCCGGGTGAGCGCGGGCGCGCGTACATCCCGGTCACGCCAGCGTTTTCCGCCAGCGGGGACCCTGGCACGCCGCTTGATGTGCAACTGCGGCGAGCGTCGGTCGAAAGGAGCGGGCGGTGGGCGACCTCTTCCGGGACCTGCGGTACGGCTGGCGGATGCTGCGCGCCCGGCCCGGCTTCGCGGTCGTCGCGGTGCTCACGCTCGGGCTCGGGGTGGGCGCGAACACGGCCATCTTCAGCGCGGTGAATGCGCTGCTGCTGCGCCCGCTGCCGATCGCCGACGTGGATCACGTCGTCTACGGCATGGCTCTGCGCGAAGGCTTCGATCCTTTCGGTACCTCGTTCCTCGATTACGCTCTGTACCGCGACCAGGCGCATTCGTTCGCGAGCACTGGGCTCGCTACCCAGCGCCAGTTCAACCTGACCGGCCGGATCGAGCCCGAGCGGCTGAACGGCGCCGCCGTCACCGCGTCGTATCTGGGTACGCTGGGGGTCCGGCCCGCGCTCGGCCGGCTCTTCGCCGATGACGAGGACCGCCCCGGCGGACCCGCCGTCGCGCTCGTCAGCGACGAGCTGTGGCATCGCCACTTCGGCGGCGCCCGCGACGTGATCGGTCGTACCCTGGACCTGGAGGGCCGGCCGCACTCCATCGTCGGCGTGCTGCCCGCGGGGTTCGACGTCCCGTATTCGGCCGAAGTCTGGATCCCGATGCAGGTCGGTTTCGAGTCGCTCCCTCTCGCCGACCGCGCCGCGACCGGGCACGAGCTCGTCGCGCGCCTGAAGGCCGGCGTGCGGCTGCAAGACGCCGATGCCGAGCTGAAGACGCTCGCGCGCCGGCTGGAGCAGGAGCACCCGCAGATCCGCCGCGGCTGGTCCTACGGGATCGTCCCGCTCCGGCAGCAGCTGCTCGCGGACATCGACGGCAGGGCGAAGCGGTCGCTGGGGGTCCTCACCGTCGCCGTCGGGTTCCTCCTCCTCATCTGCTGCGCCAACGTGGCCAGCCTGCTTCTCGCCCGTGGAGTGGCGCGCGAAGGAGAGATCGCCATCCGGCGCTCGCTGGGCGCCGCGCAAGGCCGCCTCGTCCGGCAGCTCCTCACCGAAAGCCTGCTGCTCGCCCTCCTCGGCGGCGCCGCCGGGGTGCTGCTCGCGTACTGGGCGAGGCCCCTTCTCGCCGCCCTGAATCCGATCCAGGCTTCGGCCCTCGGCTCGGTGCTCACCGATTTCCGGATCGACGGTCGGGTGCTCGCGTTTTCGCTCGCCGTGACAGTCCTGACCGGAGCGGTCTCCGGGATGATTCCGGCGCTGAAAATCGCACGTTCGACCGGACTCATCTCCGTGCTCCGGCAGCGGGATCAGCGCGCCGCGAGCGGCGGCGGAGGCAGGCGGGTCCTCGCCGCGTTGGTGGTCGCGGAAGTCGCGATCGCCGCTGCGCTCCTGGTCGGCGGCGGGCTCCTGGTGCGGTCTTTCCAGCGCCTGCAGGACGTCGACCTGGGCTTTCGTGCCGATGGACTGGTGATGATCGAGCTGCCGCTTTCGCCGGTCCGGTACCCGACGTTGCCGAAGCGCGCCCGCTTCATCGAAGAGGTCCTGTCGCGCGTCCGAGCGCTTCCGCGGGTCGTTGCCGCCGGCGCGACCACGAACGTGCCGATGCAACGCGGGACCACGCTGGATTCGATCTTCGAGGCCGAGGGACGCCCCCGCACCGATCCGTCGCAAGTGCCGATCACGGCGCACCGCCTGGTCAGCCCGGGGTACCCGGCGGCGCTCGGGGTCAAACTGGTCGCGGGGCGGCTGCTCGACGACGGAGATCGCGAGGGCAGCCTGCCGGTCGCGGTGGTGAGCGAGGAGCTGGGGCGGCAGGCGTGGCCTTCCGAAGACGCGCTCGGCAAGCGGGTGCGGCGCGTGCGCGCAGGCGAGCGCGGGCCGTGGATGACGGTGGTCGGCGTCGTGCGCGACGTGAAGGAGGACCGGTTCAACTTCCGCGTGCGCCGGCCGGTCTGGTACCTGCCGTATGCCCAGCAGACGTTCGCTCCTCCGGTGACGCTGCCGCTCGAGCTCGTCGTGCGCACGAACGGCGACCCAGGGGGCCTCGCGGCAGCGGTCCGCACGGTGGTGCGCGCCATCGACGCGGAGCAGCCCATCGGCGCAGTGATGCCGCTGCGGGAGCAACTGGCCGACGTGCTGATCGCCGATCGGTTCAGCGCCGTCCTGATCGCCACGCTCGCCGCGGCGGGGCTGCTGCTCGCCGCGCTCGGCCTCTACGGGGTGATGGCCTACACGGTCGGTCAGCGCACCGGAGAAATCGGCTTGCGCATGGCGCTCGGCGCGCGGCCGTCGGACGTCTTGCGGCTGGTCGTCGGACAGGGATTCGGATTCGTCGCCGCGGGGCTCCTTCTCGGGATCGCCGGGGCGTGGATTCTCTCCAGGCTCCTTTCGAGCGCGCTTTACGAGGTGAGCCCATCCGACCCCGCCACCTTCGGTGCGGTGGCGGCCGTGCTCGCGGCGTCCGCGCTCGTCGCCTGTTGGCTGCCCGCCCGGAGAGCTACTCGGATCGATCCGATGGCCGCGCTGCGGTGCGAGTGAGACGGTATCGCGGGCCGCACGCATGCGACCTAACGTCGCCCCGGGGAAAACACATGCGCGCAACCTTCCAGTCCCTCGCCGTTCTTCCATTCCTTGCCTTCGCGGGCTGCAACCGGGGCAGCACGGGAGCGGGCGGCGCCTCGACCTCCGGGTCCGGGAGCGATGGCACCATCGCCCAGGTTTCCGCCAGCCAGTCCGCGCCCGCATCCGTTCCCGAGCAGCAGACCGCGGACCGCGGCACCATCCCACCCACGCAGACGCCGGCCGTGACCTTGCCGTCCTTCGCCGATCTCGCCAACCGGCTCGAGCCCGCGGTGGTCAACATCCAGGTGGTGATCAAGGCCGACCCCAACGTCCCCTCGCCCTACGAGGGCACCCCGTGGGAGTACTTCTTCCGCCGCCCCGGCATGCCACCTCCGGCGATCCAGGCGGCCGGCTCGGGAGTCGTGATCAGCCCGGACGGGTTCATCCTCACCAACAACCACGTGGTGGAGAACGCGCGTAGCGTCAAGGTGACGACCAATACGGGAGAGGAGTTTCCCGCGAAGGTCCGCGGACGCGATCCGCTCACCGACCTGGCGGTGGTGAAGGTCGTGCCGCAAAAGGAGCTCGCAGCGGCGACGCTGGGCGATTCCGACGCCGCGAGGGTCGGCGACTGGGTGATCGCCATCGGCAATCCGTTCGGTCTCGAGGGGACGGTGACCGCGGGCATCATCAGCGCGAAGGGCCGCGTCATCGCGGGACCGTACGACGACTTCCTCCAGACCGACGCCGCCATCAACCCGGGGAACTCGGGCGGCCCGCTCTTCGGGCTTCGCGGGGAAGTGGTCGGCATCAACACGGCGATCATCGCGCAGGCGCAAGGGGTGGGCTTCGCCATCCCCATCAACCTGGCCAAGGAGCTGTTGCCGCAGCTGAAGGAGGAGGGCCGCATCACGCGCGGATGGCTGGGCGTCGCGGTCCGCCCGACGTCGCCGCAGATGGTCCCGGCCAATGCGGGAGCCAAGGGAGCGCTGGTGGTGGCGGTCGATCCGGACGGGCCGGCCGGGAAGGCCGGCGTCAAGCCGGGCGACATCCTCGTCGCCATCCAGGGCCGGCCCATCGACGACAGCAACCGGCTCCCGCGACTGGTCGCGAACCTGAAGCCGGGAAGCACGGCAGAGCTGAAGATCGTCCGCGACGGCCAGCTGCAAACGGTCACGGTGACGGTCGAGAAGATGCCCGATCCACAGAGGATCGTCGCGCGTCGCCGCTGACCGATGCTGCAGCAGGATGCGGATCGGTAAGGGATCCGCCTACGGACGCTACTGCACGAGTTTGTGGATCAATGCGTATCGCGTGAGCTCGACGTTGGAGGAGATCTGGAGTTTCTCCGCGATCCGGGCGCGATACGTCGCCACGGTCTTCTCCGACAGGTTCAGCTCGACGGCGATCTGCTTCAGGGAGCGGCCGCTCGCGACCTGCTGCAAGACTTGCATCTCGCGGTTGGAGAGCGACTCGTGCGCGGCGACGCCGACGTCGGCCGCGACGATGCCGGCG
>Ga0066709_100003464_pt1 | contig 12123 bp, 8 predicted proteins | sample GraSoiAngelo_158_FD_79665 | JGI IMG/M metagenome (GOLD analysis project Ga0066709, IMG submission 79665) | Grasslands soil microbial communities from the Angelo Coastal Reserve, California, USA - 14_1009_16_30cm | ecosystem: Environmental > Terrestrial > Soil > Grasslands | place: USA... | reverse complement strand
TTCAGCAGCAGCTCGCGCTCGCGGAAGCAGTAGAGCATCACCGACACGGCGCCGACTTCCATGCCGTGCGTGCCGAGCCACACCAGGTGGCTGTTGATCCGCTGCAGCTCCGCGATCAGGATCCGGATGTCGCGCACGCGCTGCGGCAGCTCGATGCCGAGAAGCGCCTCCACCGACAGGCAGAACGCGATCGAGTTGGATTGCGCGCTCAGATAATCCATGCGCTCGACGAGCGGGATCACCTGCTGCCACTTCTTCTGCTCCGCGGTCTTCTCGATCCCCGTGTGCAGGTAGCCGATCGTCGGCGCGGCCGACAGCACCGTCTCGCCGTCGAGCTCCAGCACGAGGCGCAGCACGCCGTGCGTGCTGGGGTGCTGCGGCCCCATGTTGACGGTCATCGTTTCGGTGCGAATCGCCGGCGTCGTCATGTTTCTAAGCGCTCCACCGCGGCGGACGTCGGCGGCACGGAGTGGAGAGTTTCATCCCGCAAAACTCTTCTCGACCAGATCGCAAATCACATGCAGCAGGGTGCGATGAACCTCCTGGACGCGCGCGGTCGAGTCACTCGGCACGTTGATGTGAATGTCGGCGGCACGGCCCGCGGCGCCGCCGTCGCGGCCGGTGAGCGCGATCGTCCGCACCCCGCGCGGGCGCGCCGCCTCGAAGGCGGCGAGCACGTTCGGCGAGGCGCCGCTCGTCGTAATCCCCATCGACACGTCGCCGGCGCGTCCGAGCGCCTCGACCTGGCGAGCGAACACCTGCTCGTACCCGTAGTCGTTCGCGACGCTCGTCAGCACGCTCGCATCCGTCGTCAACGCGATCGCCGCGAAGCCAGCGCGCTGGCGCTCGAAGCGGCCGACCAGTTCCGACGCGAGATGCTGCGCATCCGACGCGCTCCCGCCGTTCCCGAACACGAGCAGCTTTCCGCCGCCCTTCATCGCGTCCACGATTGCGGCCGCCGCGTCGATCACCGGCTTCACGTCGGCGTCCATCATGCGTTGATGCAGCGCAATGGTCTCGGCAATTGTGCGGCGAACGATCTCGGTCAAGGCTGCCGGGTCAACCGATCCTTCAACACGTTCGCGCGGAATTCCTCGGCGCTCACCTGCAAGGGCTCGCCAACCTGGGCTTCCTTGCGAATCTGCACGGGATAGTCCTTGCGCAGCGGGTACCCTTCCCAGTCTTCCGGCATGAGCAGCCGGCGCGGATCGGGATGGCCGTCGAACGCGATACCGAACAGGTCCCACACCTCGCGCTCGAGCCAGTTGGCGCCGGGCCAGATGCCGGTCACCGTCGCGACGTGCGCGTCGTTGCCGTACAGCCGCACCTTCAGCCGCAGGCGGCGCCGATGCCCGATCGACACGAGGAGATACACGAGCTCGAAGCGCGGCTCGCGCGGCCACAAGTCGGCGGCGGTGACTTCAGCGAGAAAGTCGAAGGCGAGCTCGGGCCGATCGCGGAGCGCGCGCGCCACCAGCGGCACCTCGTTCCGGTCGATGAAAGCGGTCGCATGGAGGTCGACGCTGGGCGCGGATTCGAACTGGACGCCGGGGATCGCTGCTGCCAGCGAGGCGAAGAGCGCGTCGTGAGGCATTACGCGAGCTTCTGCTGCGCAATCTTCCGCTGGAGCTGGACGATGCCGTAGATGAGCGATTCGGGACGGGGCGGGCAGCCCGGCACGAACACGTCGACCGGCACGACCTGATCGACGCCCTGCACGAGCGCGTAGTTGTCGAACACGCCGCCGATCGACGCACACGCGCCCATCGAAATGACCCATTTCGGCTCGGGCATCTGATCGTAGATGCGGCGCAGCGCCGGCGCCATCTTGCGCGACAGGCGTCCGGCGACGATCATCAAATCGGACTGCCGCGGGCTGCCGCGAAACACTTCCGCGCCGAAGCGCGCGATGTCGTACCGCGAGCAGCTCATCGCCATCATCTCGATCGCGCAGCACGCGAGACCGAACGTGACCGGCCAGATCGACGACCGCCGCGCCCACTGCACCATCTTCTCGACCGTCGTCGTCAGCACGGGGATTTCACTCTCTAAACCCATATCAGCTATCAGCGATCAGCTACCAGTTATCAGCTATCAGTTTTCAGGTTTCAGCCTTGTCACAGCTGCAAGCAGACAGCTGTTAGCTGAAAGCTAAGTTTTTTCGTTGCCCCAGTCGAGCGCGCCCTTGCGCCAGACGTAGACGTAGCCGGTGAGCAGCAGCGCCATGAACAGGACAACCTGCACGAAGCCGGTCCAGCCGAGATCGCGCAGCGCCATCGCCCACGGATAAAGGAAGGCGACCTCGATGTCGAACAACAGAAAGATCATCGCGACGAGATAGAACTTCACCGACTGACGCTCGCGCGCGTCGCCGACCGGCGGCATCCCGCATTCGTACGGCGCTTCCTTTTCGGGGGTGGGCTTCTTCGGACCGAGGACGTTCGACAGCAGGACCGATATCAGCGCGAAACCGGCGCCGAGCGCGATCATGATGAGGATGGAGAGCCAGCCCTGCATGGTGAAGATCGTACGACGTCCGTCTAATGCTCGCGGGGCGCGTTTCGCGCGTGGGGCCCGACATCATTCAATGCGCTTGGGGCCCCACCCCCAAGCGCTCTCGCTCGCGCCTGCGCGCATCGCTCAAGCTCAGGGCTTCCCACGGTTGACTCGAGGCTGCGCCCGCTTGCTCGCGCTGCGGCGCGCATCGTCATCGGCCGCGGTCGCTGACTCGCTATCGCACCCCACGCGGCTGCCCCCCGCGTTGGGGACCCCGCATCGTTGCACCCCAACACGGCTGCCGCGTTGGGGACCCCGCATCGTTGCACCCCGCATCGTGAGCGCGGGCCGCAGGCGCTCGGCTTGTGAACGATTTCCCAAGCCAAGTCCAAATGCTAGCACGAGTTCAGTTGTTGGTCCTTACGCGTTGGTCGTTGGTCGTCGGTCACGTTGGTCACGGTCGTTGGTCGTTGGTCGTTGGCCGTCGGTCGAGGTTGCTTGACTCGCGCAGGCCGACTGACGACTAATGACGACGACTAACGACCAAAATGTCTATCGCCTGGTTCTCGCCGCTTCCGCCGATCCGATCCGGCGTGGCCGCGTACAGCGCAGAGTTGTTGCCGCACCTCGAGCGGACGCTGACGATCGATCGCTTCGACGAAGCACGCGCGCACGACTTCGTGTGGAAGCATCGACGGGCTCCCTACGATCTGGTCGTGTATCAACTGGGCAATGCGCCGTGCCACGACTACATGTGGGCGTATCTCGCGGCGTATCCGGGCCTCGTCGTGCTGCACGACGCGCGACTGCACCACGCGCGCGCGCGATGTCTGCTCAGCGCGGAGCGCGCCGACGACTATCGGCGCGAGTTCTGGTACGACCATCCGGACGCGCCGAACGGGTTCGTCGAGTACGCCGTCGCCGGCCTCGGCGGGCCGATCTACTACTTCTGGTCGATGCTGCGCGTAGTGATGCGCACGGCGCGGCTCGTCGCCGTTCACAACGATCGTGTGGCCGCTGAGCTGCGCGAATCGTTTCCCGGCACGCCGATCGAAACGATCCGTCTCGGCAAGGCGACGCCCTCGTCCTCACCCGACGCGCGCGGCCGCACGCGTGCGGCACTCGGCATTCCCGATCGGTCGCTGGTCTTCGCCGTATTCGGCAAGCTCACGGCGGAAAAACGGCTTGCGCCGATCGTCCGCGTGTTTTCGAGTCTGGTGAACATCGGATTCGACGCGCACCTGGTGCTCGTCGGCGACGGCTCGGAGCTTCGACCGGGCGGCCGCATGCTCGCAGCCGGCGGCCGGATTCACGTCACTGGACATGTGAGCGACGAAGCAATCGGCGAGTATCTCGCGGCAGCCGACGTGTGCCTGTGCCTCCGCTGGCCGACGGCGCTCGAGACGTCGGCGTCGTGGCTGCACTGCCTCGCGGCGCGAAAAGCGACGGTGATCTCCGACCTCGCGCACCTCGTCGATATTCCCGCCTCTGTCGCGCTGCGCGTCGATCTGGTCGACGAAGACGAATCGCTGTTCGCCGCCATGCAGCAGCTCGCGGAACGATCAGCGCTGCGCGATGAACTGGCGGCGGCCGGTCATGCCTACTGGAGAGCGCACCACACCCTCGAGGCGACGGCGAGCGACTATCGTCGCGTCATCGATCTCGCGCGCGCACGTGCCGCACCTGTCGTCACCGACCTGCCTCCGCACTTCGTCGAGGATTACACGCGCGCGGCGCGCGAGCGGACGGGCGCGTTGGGATTGACGCTGGACATTCTGAGGGCTGGATAGGCGGGAGCCGCCCGACCTGCAATCGCGATCGTGATTACAATCTCGGCATGTTCCTGACGAATTGCGCAGCGCGCATCGGCCGAGTCGCGATGGTGCTGGTCGTCGTTCTCGTGGCGGTTGCCGCGATGGCGGCACGCCAGCGTGCGGCGGACGCCGGCTTCCTCCGCCGCGACGAGATGATTCCGATGCGCGACGGCGTGCGCCTCCACACCGTCGTCCTGCGCCCTCGGGATGCGGACGGCAATCTTCCGTTCCTGTTCACGCGCACGCCGTACAACTGCGAGCCTTTCGCGAACGCGGTCGATGCTCAGCCCGACAATCCGCTGACACACGGCGGCTACCTCCTCGTCTGCCAGGACATCCGCGGAAAGTTTCAGTCCGAGGGCTCGTTCGTGATGCTGCGGCCGCCGCGCGATCGCGCTCAGAAAACGGCGGTCGATGAGAGCAGCGACGCGTACGACGCGATCGAATGGCTCGTCAGGAACGTGCCGACGAACAACGGCCGCGTCGGAATGTTCGGCACGTCATATCCAGGCTGGCTGACGGTGATGGCGGCGCTCGAACCGCATCCCGCTCTGAGAGCTGCAGCGCCGATGGCCTCGCCGGCCGACATGTGGGCAGGCGACGACTTCCATCACAACGGCGCGTTCCGTCTGAGCTACGGCTTCGAATACGCCACGATGATGGAATCGGGAAAGGAGAATACCCGGTTCGCGTTCGATCTGCCGGACACGTTCGAGTGGTACCTCCGCGTCGGTCCGCTGGCGATGATCAACCGCAGGTATCTGCACGAGGCCTATCCCACGTGGAACGATTTCGTCGCGCACCCCGACTACGACGCGTTCTGGAAGCGCCAGGCCGTCGTGCCGCAGCTCGGCGCGGTGAAGGTGCCGACGATGAACGTCGCCGGATGGTGGGATCAGGAAGATTTCTACGGGCCGATCACGATCTACGAGGCGCTCGAGAAAACCGATCGCGTGCGGCAGAACTTCCTGGTTGTCGGGCCGTGGAATCACGGCGGGTGGAACCAGCAGGACGGACGCAGGCTCGGGCCGCTCGATTTCGGCCGCAGCATCTCGAAATTGTTCCGCGCCGACGTGCTCGCGCCCTGGTTCGCGCAGTACCTGAAAGACGCGCCGTCTGTCGACCTGCCGGAAGCGCTGACGTTCGAGACCGGCGCCAACGAGTGGCGGCGCTGGAACCAGTGGCCGCCCGCGAGCACGCGGCCGACGCCGATGTATCTGCGCGCCGATCGCCGGCTCTCGTTCGAGCCGCCGGAGGATGGCGGCGCGGCGTTCGACGCGTACGTGTCGGACCCGGCCAATCCCGTTCCATACCGGAAGCGGCCGATCCTGCCGACGTACGCCGAAGGCTCGACGTGGCCGACGTGGCTGACCGACGATCAGCGCTTTCTTTCCGATCGCGCCGACGTCGTCTCGTGGCGGACCGAGGCGCTGGCCGATGACGTCGTCATCGCCGGTCGCATTCGGGCCGACCTCTTCGCGTCCACAACGGGCAGCGACGCCGACTGGATCGTGAAGCTGATCGACGTGTATCCGGATACCGATGTCGCCATGCCAGACTATCAGCTCATGATCGCAAACGAGGTGTTCCGCGGCCGTTATCGCAACGGCATCGACAAGCCGGAGCCGATCGCGGCCGGCGCCGTCGAGCGCTACACGATCGATCTGCACACGCAGAACTATCGCTTCCGGCGCGGACACCGCGTGATGGCGCAGGTGCAGAGCACGTGGTTTCCGCTCATCGATCGGAATCCGCAGACGTTCGTCAGGAACATTTTTCTCGCGCAGGCATCGGACTTTCGCGCGGCGACACATCGCGTGTATCGATCGTCCCGATATCCATCGCACGTAGTGATGCCAGTGGTCAGGTAAGTTCCCATTCGTAACCGCGCTCCGTCGTCAGCCGCGTGTCTTCGACGGGGATGCCGACGGTGAAGTGATACAGGCTCTGGAACGCATGGTCGGTCAAGCCGAGGACGTCGTGCACTGGATCGTCGTAGAAACATCCGATCCCGGTGCCGCGGGCGCCCGCCGCTTCCGCCTCGAGGTACAGCACCTGGCCGACGGCGCCCGACTCCCAGAACAAATGACGGTAGAACGACGGACCGAGCTCCTGCAGGCTCGCGTCGAAGTCGGCGATCATGCCGAGGCTGAAGAAGCCGTCGGCTGCGATGTCCTGATCGCAGCTCACGCGCGCCGACAGGCGGCGGCAGTCGCCGTGCGCGAGCGCGACGAGCGGGAGATCCGCGGCGACGGGAGTCCACGAGAAGTCGCGACGGCAGGCCGCGCGAAGGCGATCGATCACATGCGCGTTGCGGAGCAACAGATACAGACCCGGCTCGACGCCGTCCACGCGGTGCACGAACAGCGCGAGGTGAATGCGCGGCGCCCACCACAAAGCGGTCCACGGCGGCGCCTCCGACGGCAGCAGGCGCGACAGCATGGAGAAGAACGCGTCGGCCGGAATCGACGAGCGGCCGTCGAGGGCGAGTGCGCTCCGCCGCTGGAGAACCAGACGGCGATTGGGTAATTGGGTGATCGGGTAATCGGGTAATTGAATCGGGAATTGAGATCGCGACATCGCGCGGCCGCGATCTTCGGTCTCGCGTGCGATCTCGTCGATGAACGTCCACTGGACGTGGTCGTCGCTCAGCTGACTCGCGCGGCCCATCCAGGTGCCGCGCCGCACGGCATCGAGGAGGAGCGAAGGATCAAGGACTGAGGACGGGCCAGGGATCGAGGACGGACCAGGGACCAGGGACGAAGGACCAAGGACCATCAAGCATCCCGGCTCCTCGCGCTCCGCATCGACGAAGTCCTCGTCGCGATCGATGCCGATCAGCGCGGCGATGTCGCGCTGCGGCCATTCCGGCAGCAGGCGCGCCGACAGTCTCTCGTGGCCTGCGGCAAACGCGACCGCGGCAATCGCATGACCGAGATCGTGCTGGCAGTAGCGGAACGCGCGCTCGCCGTACTTCCATGCCTCGCGCCAGTGAATCGACGTCAGCGCGACGAGAAAACAGTCATCAGGCCAGTTGATCGTGAAGGCGCAGCGCCGCTCGAGCGCATGCCGATCGGGCGCGTAGTGAAACACACCGGACCCGCAGACGACGTACGCTTCCGTGGGATGAAGGTTGCCGCTCGACGGGTTGACGCGCAGCGACCAATGAGAGGTGTGATAGCGCTTCCACGCGGAGAGGCCGAGCGAGTGGCGCAGCACGCCGCCTATCGGCGACGTCGGCGCATCGGGACGGGGCGACAGCGGACGCTGCGGCGCGTCGCGGTAAGTTCGAAAGGGATTGGGCTGCGACGCCCAGTCCAGATAGCCAAGCGACGGGGCGAATCGGTGGAAGTGATGCTTCGTGCCGTCGTGGTATCGGTAGACGGCGTCGAGATCGTTCACGAATCGAGCGCGGCGCTTGCCTCTGCAATCCGCTTGTCGACTTCCGCGATCGCCTGGTTCAGCTGCGTGCGCCGCCGGTCGTTGGTCGTGGCCGCGAGCTGCGCTTCGAGCTCTTTCCGCGCAAGCTTCAACGATTCGTACGCGCGCACTTTTTCCGGATCGCGCACGGTCTTGCCGTGCCGCTTTTTCCGTTCGTGCTCCAGTTCTTCCATGCGCTCCTGAATCCGCGAATCGGCGTCGATCAGTCCCTCGCCGGAATCACCCATTTTTTTACCCGCGCGGGGCCGGGCCCCGCGCCTGATGCGCTCGCAACTTTTTTCAATGCTCGCGGGGCCCCACCCCCGCTCGCCTCACTCGCGCGTTCGCGCTCGCTCGAACCGCGGGCGCCGCGCTCGCGCGTATCCAGGACAGAACGTCACCAAAGGTACGCATTATAAGATGGACTGGTGACTGCCGACCCGCTTACGCCGTTTCACGCGCCGGTGCGCGAATGGTTCAGCGCGTCGTTCGACGCGCCGACGCGGCCGCAGGCGCTCGGCTGGCCGCCGATCGCGCGCGGCGAGTCGACGCTCATCCTCGCGCCGACCGGCAGCGGCAAGACGCTGACGGCGTTTCTGTGGTGTCTCGACCGGCTCATGTTCACGCCGCCGCCGGAGAAAAAGGCGCGGTGCCGCGTGCTGTACGTGTCGCCGCTCAAGGCGCTCGCGGTCGACGTCGAGCGGAACCTGCGCGCGCCGCTCGCCGGCATCGCGCAGCTCGCCGAGCGCCGCGGCGACGCCTTCACGACGCCGGCCATCGCGATCCGCACCGGCGACACGCCCCAGTCCGAGCGCGCGCGCTTCCAGCGCGAGCCGGCCGACATCCTGATCACGACGCCCGAATCGCTCTACTTGCTGCTCACGTCGAACGCGCGCGAGTCGCTGCGCTCGATCGATACCGTGATCGTCGACGAGATTCACGCGCTCGTCCCCACCAAGCGCGGCGCGCACCTCGCCCTCTCGCTCGAGCGCCTGGAAAAATTCTGCGCGACGCCGCCGCAGCGGATCGGTCTGTCGGCGACGCAGCGCCCCCTCGACGAAGTCGCGAGATTCCTGGGCGGGACCGAACAGGCGAGTAAAGGTCGCCAGAACGGCCAGGACCCTCGGCGACGTTCCGTTCTAGATACGCGCTCGCGCCACGGCGCGAGCGCGTCAGCGCGTGGGGGTGGGGCCCCACGCGAAATAGAAAATGAATTCTCGACACACCGCGGCGCGGTCCGCTACCGCCCCGTCACCATCGTCGACGCCGGACAGAAGAAGCAACTGAAGCTGACGATCGACGTGCCGGTCGAGGACATGGCCAAGTTGACGAACTTGGACGATGTTCCGAGCGGTCCGGCAGCGTTTGGCGATTCGCGTCGGTCGATCTGGTCGGCGATTCACCCGCGCCTCCTCGAGCTGATTCGCGCCCACCGCTCGACGCTCATCTTCGTCAACAGCCGCCGCCTCGCCGAGCGGCTCGCCGGCGCCCTCAACGAGCTCGCGGGCGAAACCCTGGTCCGCTCGCATCACGGGTCGATCGCGCGGCCGCAGCGCGTCGAAGTGGAGGATCTCCTCAAGGCCGGCATGCTGCGCGCGCTCGTCGCCACCTCGTCGCTCGAGCTCGGCATCGACATGGGCGCCATCGATCTCGTCGTGCAGATCGAGGCGCCGCCGTCGGTGGCCAGCGGCCTGCAGCGCATCGGCCGCGGCGGCCATACCGCCAACGCGATCAGCGAGGGCGTCATCTTCCCGAAATTCCGCGGCGACCTCGTCGCGTGCGCCGCGGTCACCAAAGCGATGCACGACGGCATCGTCGAGGCCACGCGCTATCCGCGCAACCCGCTCGACATCGTCGGACAGCAGATCGTCGCGATGGCGTCGATGGACGACTGGGACGTCGACGAGCTGTTCGCGACGATCCGCCGCGCCGCGCCGTTCGCCGAGTTGAGCCGGACGGTCTTCGAAGGCGTGCTCGACATGTTGTCCGGCCGCTATCCGTCCGACGAGTTCGCGGAGCTGCGGCCGCGCATCACGTGGGACCGCGTTGCGGGAAGAATCACGGCGCGCGAAGGCGCCAAGCGCGTCGCCATCGCCAACGGCGGCACCATTCCCGATCGCGGACTCTACGGCGTCTTCCTGCTCGGCGCCGGGCCGGGAGCGGCGCGCGTTGGCGAGCTCGACGAGGAAATGGTCTTCGAGAGCCGCGTCGGCGAGACGTTCGTGCTCGGCGCCTCGTCGTGGCGCATCGAAGAGATCACGCACGACCGCGTGCTCGTGTCGCCGGCGCCCGGCGAGCCGGGCAAGATGCCGTTCTGGAAGGGCGACCGCGCCGGCCGCCCGCTGGAGCTCGGCCTCGCGATCGGGCGGCTGACGCGCGATCTGCTGCGGCTTCCGCCCGCCGCAGCCGTCGACCGCCTCACGCGCGAGCACGATCTCGACGCGCGCGCGGCGGAAAATCTTCTTCAGTACCTGCGCGATCAGATGGCGGCCGCGCGCGCCGTTCCCGACGCGACGACGATCGTCGTCGAACGCGTCCGCGACGATCTCGGCGACTGGCGTGTCTGCGTGCTGTCGCCGCGCGGCGGCCGCATTCACGCGCCGTGGGCGATGGCGTCGGCCGCGAAGATCCGCGAGGAGACCGGCGTCGACGTCGAAACGCTGTGGGGCGACGACGGGTTCGTCGTACGTTTTCCGGACGTCGATCAGCCGCCGGATCCGCGTCTGCTGCTGCCGGATCCGGACGAGGTGCAGGCGCTCGTCGTTCGACAGCTCGGCGCGACGGCGCTCTTCGCCGCGAAGTTTCGCGAGAACGCCGCAAGGTCGCTGCTGCTCCCGAAGCGAAGGCCCGGGATGCGCGCGCCGCTGTGGCAGCAGCGCAAGCGCGCGGCCGATCTGCTCGCGGTCGCGTCGCGATACGGATCGTTTCCGGTGCTCCTCGAAACGTACCGCGAATGCCTGCGCGATTTCTTCGACATGCCGGCGCTCGTCTCGACGCTCACCGACGTCCGGAGCCGCAAGATTCGGATCGCGACCGTCGATTCCGAAGCGCCGTCGCCGTTTGCCGCGTCGCTGCTGTTCACCTACGTCGCGAGCTTCATCTACGACGGCGACGCGCCGCTCGCCGAGCGGCGCGCGCAGGCGCTCGCCGTGGACCAGTCGCAGCTGCGCGAGCTGCTGGGCGACGCGGAGCTGCGCGATCTCCTCGATGCCGATGCGATCGAGGCGATCGAACGGCAGCTCCAGCGGCTCGATCCTCAGTACCAGGCGAAGAGCGCCGACGGCGTCCACGACATGCTGCTCGGCCTCGGCGATCTGACGCGCGAGCAACTGCTCGCGCGCTGCCTGACCGTCGACGCGGCATCGAGCATCGACGAGCTCGTGAAGGCGCGGCGGGCGCTGGAGGTGCGCGTGGCCGGCGATCCGCGCTTCATCGCGGTCGAAGACGCCGCGCGCTTCCGCGACGCGCTCGGCGTGCCGCTGCCGCTCGGCATCCCGGAATCGCTCCTCCAGCCGGTGGGCGATCCGCTCGGCGATCTCGCGCTGCGTTACGCCCGCACGCATGCGCCGTTCACGGCTGCCGAGTTCGCGATGCGGTACGGCCTCGGCGCTCCGGGCGCAGAGGCGCTGCTCGTGCGTCTGACGGCGGAAGCGCGGCTCGTCGAAGGGGAGTTCAGGCCGGGCGGCACGCGCCGCGAGTGGACCGACGCGGGCGTGCTGCGGATGATCCGCCGCCGATCGCTGGCGAGGCTGCGGCAGGAAGTGGAACCGGTCGAGCAGCCGGTCCTCGGACGGTTTACGACGACGTGGCAGGGCATCGTCAAGCGCAGGCATGGCGCCGACGCGCTGCTCGACGCGATCGAGCAGCTGCAGGCCGCGCCGATTCCGGCGTCGATTCTCGAAGCCGAGATTCTTCCTGCCCGGATCGACGTGTACGACCCGGCCGATCTCGATGCGGTGACGGCGGCGGGCGAAGTGGTCTGGGTCGGCGTCGAACCGCTCGGCGATCGCGACGGACGCATTGCGCTCTATCTCGCCGATCATCTGCCGCGATTGTTGGCGCCGCGCGGCCCTGACCCTTCGACCAGCCCAGGGTCACCCCGAGCCGCGTCGAGGAGGGGTGAGCCTGTCGAAGGACCGGATGCCACCGGTGGCAGAAGCGGCGTCCGCATTCAGGAGGACAACACCGATGGTCGCGAACACGCAATCCTCGAATACCTGCGCGCGCACGGCGCATCGTTCTTCGGACCGCTGCACGAAGCCGTGGGCGGCGGTTTTCCAGCGGAGACGGTCAACGCGTTGTGGACGCTCGTGTGGCAGGGTCTGGTCACCAACGACACGTTTCATGCGCTGCGCGCCTTCACGCGCGCGCACCCGTCGCGGCGCAAGGCGCG
>Ga0066709_100003463_pt1 | contig 12125 bp, 7 predicted proteins | sample GraSoiAngelo_158_FD_79665 | JGI IMG/M metagenome (GOLD analysis project Ga0066709, IMG submission 79665) | Grasslands soil microbial communities from the Angelo Coastal Reserve, California, USA - 14_1009_16_30cm | ecosystem: Environmental > Terrestrial > Soil > Grasslands | place: USA... | reverse complement strand
TGTATCCGGCGTCCTGCAGATAGCCAGCGATCGAGCGACGGATCGTTCGCTCGTCCTCGACCACCAGAACGCGACGCGCACGATCGATTTCGGTCGGCGGCTCCTGCTCAACGGGCGCGGGGCGCCGTCCGGAACCGATACTGCTAATGCGCGCCGGGTGACGTGCGGGACCCTCAGTATCGCGATATTCGTCAGGCACGTCCACGCCACGTAGCATACGTGCTCGCTCACACCAGTTCACAGTTTGAACACGCGCGACCCTTCCGTTTGTAGCCTGTATTGTGAGGTTCGACAAAGCCCGCTATGGAACCGAGCGACGCAGCGCTGGTAGAGGCCTGCCGTCGAGGTAACGAAGCCGCCTGGGAGACGCTGGTTCGCCGCTATCAGCGCTACGTGCACGCCATCCCGCGCCGCGCGGGCCTGGACGATGACGCGGCGGCCGACGTCTTTCAAGAGGTTTTCTCGGCGCTCTTCCAGGGCCTTGACAGACTCGAGGAGCCAGACCGACTCGGCGCCTGGATCCTCACCACCGCCAAGCGTGCCACGTGGCGAACGCTTCGCCGCCGCATGGCCGCGCGCAGCGGGCAGACGGCGCTCGACGAAGAAGCGGAAGAAGTGCCAGACAGCGAGCCGCTGCCGGAGAATGTGCTCATGGGTCTCGAGGAGCAGCTCGCGGTACGCACGGCTCTCGGCACCCTCGACGAACGATGCCGCGAGTTGCTCACGCTGCTGTTCTACACAGCCGAGCCACCCGCGTACGGCGAAGTCGCCGCCAGACTGGGGTTGGCTGAAGGAAGCATTGGCCCGATCCGCGCGAGGTGCCTCGAGCGCCTGCTTCGCCGGCTGAATTGAGTGTATTGTCGGACCCGTGTGACGCACTGATTGAGTAGAGACAAGCCGTGAGCCCACTACTACACCACCTGTCCTCGGAACGCCTGCTCGACTTTGTCGACGGGCGCTTGACGCCCGCCGAACAGTCGAGTGTCGAGGCGCACCTGGCGAGCTGTGCAGCGTGCAGCAGCCAGGCGGCCGCGTTCAAGCGCGTCATCACGGTGATGCGCTCCGACGCCACCCAGGATGCGCCCGAACACATGGTGAATCGTGCGATCCGCCTGTTCCGCACGCGGCATCCGCGTACGGCTGAACCGAGTCTGCGCCGACGCGTGGTCGCCGCGCTTCGTCTGGACAGCGCTCAGCAGCGCCTGGCGTTCGGTATGCGCGCCGCGCCGCAGGCTGCGCGCGAGCTGTTGTTCGACATCGACGACGAGAGCGAGCTCGAGGTGCGCATCGAGCCGGCCGAAGGCGGCTGGCGGGTGGCGGGTCAGGTCCTCGGCGCCTGTACGGGCGGCCAGGTGCTCCTCGAAGGCAGCGCTGGCCAGGCCGCGACCGAGCTGAACGCGCAGTGCGAGTTCAGCTTGCCGCCTCAACCTGGAGCGATCTATAAGCTTCTGCTACGCCTGGAAGATGTCGACGTCGAGGTTCCCATCTTAGAACTGCGCGCGTAGCGCCGCGGGCCCGTGCCGCGTGCGCGCGGCAGGACCGTGGCTAGAACCTCGGAGATGGAGCGGAGGCGGCTCGCCACCCGACTGATCGAGTGCGACGCGCCCGAACGTGAACGACTGCTGCGCGAGCACGCGGCCGACGCCGATGGCGCTTTGGCGCGCGAGTTGCACGCGCTTTACCAGGAAACGCGCGCTGGCGAGCCGGCACAAGCGGCGCAGGCCGCCGCATCCCTGGACCTCCTCAGCCGAACGGTTGATCAGCCTGAGATCGCTGCGCTGGCTGCCTGGACGAGCGGCATGGCCGCCATGCACCTCGAAGGCCACATGGAGCGCGGCGTCTCGCTGCTGGATGAGGCTGCTCAGCGCTTCGCCGCCCTCGGGCAGTCGCTGGACGTGGCCTCGACGCAGGTCAGCATGCTGCAGGGTCTGGCGACGCTCGGCCGTTACGACGAAGCTATCGCGAGCGGTGTCGCAGCGCGGGGTGCGTTCGAAGCGCACGGGGACCTGGTGGCGGCGGGCAAGATCGAGCAGAACCTGGGCATCATCGCGTACCGTCGCGGCCGATTTCAGGAGGCCGAGCAGCTCTACCGCGCAGCACGCGAGCGCTATGCCCGGGTCCAGAGCCAGCCACAACTGGTACAGATTGATACCCTCCTTGGCGAAGTGCTGTTGGAGGAGCTTCGGTTCGCCGAAGCCGGCGCAGCGTTCGAGCAGGCGCTGGCCCGCGCCGAGCGGATCGGCCTCCAGCTCGCTCAGGCCGACGTCCGCCACGACCTGGGCCGCCTGGCGGTGTTCCAGGGCCGCTACGATCGCGCCCTCGATCACCTCGAACATGTGCGGCGCGCGTACACCGCGCTGGGTGTGCCGCACCTGTCGGCGCCCGCCGAGCTCGAGATGGCCGATGCCTACCTCGAGCTGAACCTGGCCGCCGAGGCGGCGGCCACCGCCTCGCGCCTGACGCAAACGTTCGCCGAGATGGGCATGCGTGCCGAACGCGCCCGCGCCCTCGCCTGTCACGGCCGAGCCCTCGGACTGTTGGGCAAATCCGATGAAGCACGTCACTTGCTGGCCGAAGCAAGCGAGCTGTACGCGGCCGAAGGCAACCGGCTGGACGCCGCATCCACCACGCTCGTCGAAGCCCAGCTGCTCCACGCCGAAGGTGACTTCGAAGCCGCCATCGGCGCCGCACGGCGTACTGAAGAACCGTTCGCGCGGGCGCAGACGTGGGGCCGTCTTCTCATGGCGCGCTGGCTGCGGGGCGAGGCTTCGCGTGCCGCCGGCCAACCCCAGGCGCGCGAGCTGTTGGACTCGACACTCACTGATGCGCAGGCGCGCCAGCAGTCACAGATTGCTTACCGCTGCCTCACATCGCTCGGCCAGCTGGCTCAGTCGACGGGCGACCTGTCAGCCGCTCAACGCGCGTACGAAGCCAGCGTGGCGATCATCGAAGAGCTGCGCGCGCCGCTGCCTGCCGAGGAGTTCCGCGCGGCCTTCCTGTCTGACAAGCTCAAGCCATTCAGCGAGCTGGCGCGTTTGTCCCTCGCCCGTGGCACACAAGACGGCGCCATGCGAGCGTTCCAATACGTCGAGCGCGCACGCTCGCGTGCGCTCGTCGACATGCTCGCCGGGGTGGTCAACGTCCGCTCGCGCCCGCGCGACGCGTTTGAGGCCGAGCTGTTCGCCGAGCTCGGCCGCCTGCGCGAAGAGCTGCAAATGTACTACAGCCAGATCAACCGCTCCGACGGGTCGGTGATGCGCGCCCCGGAGGCGATGGACGAGCTGCACGCGGCGGTGCGCGAGCGCGAATCGGCGGTGCTGGACATCCGCCGACGCATCGAGCAGCGAGGCGGCCAGTGGCCAGGGCGCGTAGCGGCGCTCGACGTGGCGCGCCTGCAGCGCGCGCTCGGCACACAAGCGGCGCTGGTCGAGTACTTCAGCCTCGACGGCAGATTGCTCGCCTTCGTCGTGACGGACGATCGCGTCGAGGTCGTGGACGACCTGGGGCTCGAGGCGGAGGTCGAAGCGTCTGTCGCTCAACTGCGCTTTCAGATCGACACGCTGCGCTTCGCCGGCCACGGCGTGCGGCGGCATACGTCTCAGCTGGTCGAGCGCGCCCGTCGTCACCTGATGGGGCTGTACGACACGCTGATGGGGCCGATCGAGCGATTGCTCGGCGACCGCCGCCTGGTTGTCGTGCCCCACCGCGCGCTGCACTACGTGCCGTTCCACGCTCTGCATGACGGGCGCGAGTACCTGGTCCAACGTCGCGCAGTCAGCTACGCGCCCAGCGCCACGGTCCTGCTGCACTGCCTCGAGCTGCCACTGCGGCCGCTGCAGCATGCAGTGCTCGTCGGCGTGGCCGACGAACAGATCCCACGCGTGCGCGACGAGGTGATGGCGATCGCCCAGATCTTGCCCGAGAGCAGCGTGCTGCTCGATGCGGACGCGACGGTGGCGAGGGTCCGCGAGCTTGCGCCACGCGCTGACGTGTTACACCTGGCCTGCCACGGCCAGTTTCGGCCGGATAATCCCTTGTTCTCGTCGCTGCACCTCGGCGACGGTTGGCTGAACGTTCGGGACGCGTACGATCTCGACCTCAGCTGCGCGATGGTGACGCTGAGCGCGTGCGAGACGGGCATGAACGCCGTTGCGCCTGGCGAAGAGCTGATCGGCCTCGCACGCGGGTTCTTCTCGGCCGGCACCGCCTCGCTGCTGGTCAGCCTGTGGACGGTGGACGACGCATCGACGGCCGAGCTGATGACGGGCGTCTACGCGGGGATGCGCGATGGCCTGAGGCCCGCCGACGCATTGGCGCGGGCGCAGCGTGAGCTCATCAAGCGCTACGGGCACCCGTACTACTGGTCCGCCTTCGCAATACACGGCCGCTGGTAAGTAGGGCATAGATACGGGGTTCCCCTGACGAAGCCGGGCCGAAATGCCCTGTACGGTTCCGTCACGAGGAGCCACTAGAAATGGATAAGGGACGACGATGGCGGCATGCGCTCGGGGCACTGACCCTGGCCATGTCGCTGTGGGTGCTGGCAATCGCACCCGTAGCTGCTAACGGAGGTCCTGGCGGAGGTTACGCCGTAGGGGACCCGATGGCCGCTGGCCAGGTGATCCTCAAGCTGTTCAACGCGGCCGACTTGCCCGACGTTGCGGCGCAATACCAGCTCGATCCGGCTCCTCTCGATCGGCTGCCAATCGCCCCGCTGTACCTGATGCGCGTGCTCGACGGGACCTCGCCCGACATCAAGGCCACCGTGATGTCCACCGACCCCCGCGTCGCGTACGCCGAGGCGAACGTGGTCGGTTCGACCGCCGAAGATGAGTCAGCCTCTCCTTGGGCATCCGGGGATGGGCCTGGCCCGTACCTCGGCCAGTGGGCGTCCGGGACGATCCGATTGCCGCTGGCCTTCAAAGTAACGCGTGGCGCGGGTGTGATCGTCGCCGTGCTCGACACTGGCGTCGACGCCAGCCACCCCGCTCTCGCCGGCCACCTGATCAGCGGTTATGACTTCGTCGATAACGACGCCAACCCGAGTGAGATTGGCCAGCCAGTCGTCAATCACGGCTACGGCCACGGCACCTTCGTCGCCGGTCTGGTGGCGCTTGCGGCGCCAGAAGCCGCGATCATGCCCGTGCGCATGCTCGACCCGGATGGCGTGGGCGATGTATGGCGGTTGTCCAAGGCAATGGTGTGGGCCGCGAGCAACGGCGCCACCGTGATCAACCTGAGTCTCAGCACCCACACGCATACACACGTCACCAACGACCTGATCACCACGCTGGCTTTGAACGGACGTGGCGTGGTTGTGGTTTCCGCCGCGGGCAACTACGCCTCGAACCTGCCGCAGTTCCCGGCCGCCGAGGGCGGATCGCGGGTACTGTCGGTCGGCGCGAGCAGTCCGCAGGACACGCTGGCGCCCTTCTCCGACTACGGCTCGTGGGTACGCTTGGCGGCGCCGGGTATGAGCCTGTACAGCACCATCCCGGGTGGCCAATTCGCCTCGTGGAACGGCACCTCGATGTCAACGGGTCTGGCCTCGGGCACGGCGGCCCTGGTTCGTGCGGCGAACCCGACGCTCAGCGCCCAGGACGTCATCAGTCGTCTGGCCAACACGTCGACCAGGATCTCCGGCGTTGTACCCCTCCTCCTCAACGCGGGCGCCGCGCTCGGCCAGTAGGGCTGACGTACTCCCTCTCCCTCTGGGCGAGGGCTTCGAGTTTCCTAGACTCTTACGTGGCTCGCTTCTCCACCCTGGCTGCCGCGGTCACGATGGGGCTGGCGCTGATCGCCTGCCAACCGATTCCCGCGGCGCCGCCGACTCCTCCCGCACAGGCCGCCCCGCCGGTCGTCGCCTCACCTTCCCCCGCGATGCTCACGGCCGCGCAGATCGGCGTCGCCGACCCGGCGGTGACCACGTCGCTATGGGGCAACGCGGCCACCACCAATCGCGACCTCGAGCTCGCCCGTAACGCGGGCTTCAAGTGGATCAAGCAGCAGTTCGAGTGGCGCAACATCGAGCCAGATGCCACGGGCCGGCTGCAGTGGGCCGAGGCAGACCGGATCGTGGACGCCGTCACCGCCGTTGGCTTCAAGATGATCGCCCGCGTCGACGACCAGCCAAAGTGGGCGTCGACAAAGGTGACCTTCCCGGCCGTCGGACCACCCGACAACCCGCAGGACTTTGCCGACTTCCTCACCGCTGTGGCCGCTCGCTACAAGGGTCGCATCCAGGCGTACGAGGTCTGGGACGAGCCAAACGTCGCCAGTCGCTGGGGGGAGAAGCGGCCCGACCCGGGCGAGTACACACGCATGCTGCGCGCCGCGTATACGGGAATCAAGGGCGCGGACCCGCAGGCCTTGGTGGTCAGCGCCGCGCTGTTGCCCACCACCCGCTACGACGAAACCGTCGTCCCCGACCTGATCTACCTGCGGAGCATGTACGGCAGCAACGTCAAAGGCGCGTTCGACGTCCTCGGTGTGGACGCCCGCGGCTACAAAGCGGCGCCGTGTATGGATCCACTGCAGGTCGCAGAGGATCCCGCGCTCAGCAACAACGACCAGACCTTGCCTGTCGAAGGACGCCGCGTGTACGCCTTCCGCCACGTCGAGGACGTACGCATGATCATGGCCGACCGCGGTGACGGTAACAAACCGATCGGCGTGCTGGACATGGGTTGGACGACCGATTCACGGGCCGAGTCGCCCGATCACTGGCACGCACTTTCCGAGCAGGACCAGGCGACCTACCTCGCCGACGGCTTCCGGTGTGCGCGCGAGCAATGGACGCCCTGGATCGCGTTCATGACCGTCGACTACCTGGCCGACCCCAGCTGGACGCAGCAGCAAGACGAATACTGGATGGCCATCACCACCCCCCAGGGCGAGCCCCGCCCTGCCTACATGGCGCTCAAAGTGCTCTTCGGTCACTGAGCGAAAGACTCCCTCTACCTCTGGGAGAGGGCTGGGCCTGCCCCGTGGAGCGCAGCGGAGCGCGGGGTGAGGGTGCCTTACGACGCGCGCGCTGGGCGCTCGTCGAGCAGCCCGTTATCGATGATCCAGGCGGCGATCTGGGCGCGCGAATCGAGACCCAGCTTGCTCAAGATCCGACACACGGTGATGACCAGGGCTTCCGTGATCTGGCGGTTCGACATACCGCGCAGGAGCTGCGCAGCGACCTCGCGTTCCCGCGGGGTCAGCCAGGCAAGGGCGCCCTGTGGTGGCAGCGCCGAGTTCGCCGTTACTCCGGCGTACAGATCCGTACGTCAAGAACCATTTGACAACGGCGCTGCCTCGGCCCTGGCGACGAAGCGATAACCCATGCCACGCTGGTTTTCGATGTAGCGCGGTTGCCGCGGGTTATCTCCCAGTTTTCCCCGCAGACGGTGTACGAGAGCCTTGAGGTCGTTTGCCGTGGCGTGCCACTCGGTGCCCCACACGCGCTCGCACAGCACACGGTTGGTGACCACTCGATTCGGGTTGCGAACGAGCTGGTACAGCAATCGGTACTCGGAAGGTGTGAGCTGGACGCGTTCGCCGCGCACCCAGACCTGTTGATCGCGCAGGTCGATGGTCAGATCGCCATACGCCACCGGCCGCGCCTCGGAGCCGCCGACGCGTGATTCGGTGCGGCGCAGGATGGCTCGAATACGCGCGAGCAGCGTCAGGATCGTAAATGGCTTGGTGACGTAGTCGTCGGCGCCCAGATCGAGCCCGCGAACGTGATTGGCTTCCCGCTGGCGCGCGGTCAGCATGATGACCGGCACATCAGACAGCCGTCGGATCTCGCGCAGCACGTCGAAGCCGTTCGTATCGGGCATCACCAGGTCGAGCACGATGATGTCAGGCGACTGCTCGTAGAACAGTCGCAGGCCCCCCTCGCCGGTCGTCGCGCTCAGCACGATGCAATCGCGCCATTCAAAGTGGAAGCCGACCGTGACCGCGTCCAGGATCTCGGGATCGTCGTCGATCAGCAGGACCTTCATGCGCGTACCGGTGCCCCTGGTAACCAGACGCTGAGGGTCGAGCCCTGCTGCTCGCCGGGACTCTCCGCCCAGACACGCCCGCCGTGGCGCTCGACGATGCTTCGGCAGACGTACAAACCGAGGCCCATACCTGGCACGCTGCGGCGCTCGGCGTTTGCCGCGCGTCCAAAGGGCTCGAAGATCATGTCAGCGGCACCCGCGGGAATGCCGATGCCCTGATCGCGGACCCGGAGCAGCACGCCGCCCACTTCGGAACGCACTTCGACGTACACGTCGCCACCATCGGGCGAGTACTTGAACGCATTGTCCAGCAGGTTTTCGCAGACCTGCTCGAGCCGGCCGGCGTCGGCGATGACCGTGTGCCGGCCCCGGGCAACCTTGAGCAGCACACGGCGCTCGACATGATCCTGGTAGCCACGAACCACGTCGCGCACGAGCTTGCGGAAGTCCAGGCGGGTAGGGCTGAGCGGAAGATCGCCAGCCTGCCAGCGCGCGACGTCGAGTAGATCCTGGGTGATGCCGGCCAGCCGACTGGTCGCCCGCTGGATGCTGGCCAGGGCGCGCTTGAGCAGGGCATCGTCGAGGTCCTCACGTGACTGGGCAAGCTGCAGAACCTCGGTGTAGAGCTTCAGGCGCGCCAGTGGCCCGCCCAGCTCGTGCGACGCCACCGACAGGAAGGTCTCGCGCGCGCGCAGCGCTTCACGTGTCTGGGCGTGCAGGTGCGCGTTATCGATGGCCAGAGCGCAACGTCGGGCGAGAGCCTCGGCGAGTGCGAGGCTCGCGGTGTCGTAGCGCCGCCTGGGCGTCTGCGAGACGAAGGTCATCGCGCCGATGATGCGGCCGCGCGCGATCAGCGGCACGCCCATCGTGGACCGCGGACCCAAACGTTCGAGAAGCCGCAAGTGCGCTTCATCGACAGCCGTGCGCGCCAACCACTTGTGGGTGACGTCGGATACCAGGAACGGGCGGCCGGCGCGCAGCGCTCGAGAGCCCGGAGACAGGCCAAGCTGGGAGGGCGCGTAGCGTCGTTGCAGCTCTTCCAACGCACCTTCGAGCGCGGGATCGGCTGCTGCCGTGGCCACGGTCGCGATAGTGCCATCTGGCTGGAGCAGGTGAAGCGTGCACCAGTCGGCCATCTCGGGAACGGCAACCGCGGCGACTCGCCTCTGCGTCGCTTCGAGATCCAGGGAGCTGCTCAGATCGCTGCTCGCTTCTGCCAGGAACGTCAGCTGTCGCAGCCGGGCCTGCGCTTCTGCCCGTTCGGCCTCCTCGCGCACGCGCCGCGTGCGCTCGGCGTCGAGCCGCTTGCGCTCCGCAATGTCCGCTACGATCACCACGTAGCCGTCGAACCTATCCTCGATCGCGCCGAGCGGCGCCGTCCATACGGCCACGTCGAGCAGATCGCCGCTGCGGTTGCGAAGCCGTAGCTCGGCCCCGATGAGGCTCACGCCGCGGACGTCTGCGAACGGCTCGCCATGTTCATCCTTGAGAACGGTCGAGAGCACGCGTCCCACCACTTCGGGGCGAGCCCAGCCAAATAGACGCTCGGCGGCCGCGTTCCACTCCTGAATCGTTCCTCCCCGATCGACGCTGATCGCCCCCACCGGCGCGGCATCAATAAGCGCACGCGGCGGCGTGAGCACGCTGGCCGTGCCCTGCGTTCTTACCGCCCCCATGCGGCGGCGGATAACTCGTCTTTCCAACTCGCCCGCGCGATACTAGGTGCCGCGGGTAGACGAAACCAAGAACGGGCGGGTTGAGGAGTCGTTGAGCCCGCCGCCGAGGCGTTAGCTCGCGAGCGACGGCGCAACGACAGGCGTTGAGGGCTCGACGCCGTCTTCGACCAGGAGCATGGGATCGCCACCGATGACGTGGTAGCCGTCCGGGTCCTTGTTGACGTCGTCGAGCTGGAATCGAGACGTTGCGCCTGGCAGGTCCACCACCCACGCGCCGTCCTGGACCCGAGCGGGTCGTTCGAACCCGCGGCGGTCCACGACGCGCCCGCTGGTGCCGTTCTTCGGCACCCGCACGCGCAGCCGTCCCCCATCCCCATTCCACAGCGCGGTGACCCGCTGGTTGCCTGGCCGATCGAAGGCCACCTGGTAGATCTGCCAGTTCGGCAAGTACGAGCTGGCGTTGCCCGGCCAGGCGGGCCAGGCCTCCTGTGGACGTGTCAGCGGCGCGAATCGGGCGTTCGTGAAATTGGAGAAGTAGTTGACCGCGGTGCGCAGTGCGTCGGCGACTGGCCGCCGGCTGCCGTCCGCACGCTCGAGGCCCCACGGAGGCTCCTGGCAGGTGGTGCCGTCGACCATGCTGTAGAACTCGGTGTGCTGGTAGCCGGCGGCGGCAGCCAGGGCGAAACTCTGCACGGCGAACGCGGCCTGCTGGTCTAGCGTGGTCTTGATGGGCGAAATGCCCTGGCGCTCGGCGCAGTTGATCTGGATGTCGTCGGTCGGCATGGCGTTCGTTTCGGTCAGCCATACGGGTCGGTCGATCCCGTAGCGGTGCTCGATGCCGACGAAGAGGCTGTGGACGCGATACACGTCGTCCGGGTTGCGGTACAGGTTGAGCGCGACCGCGTCGTGATAGAAGTTGTGGTCCGCCGCGCGCGGGTCCGTCGCCAGGAGCCGCAAGATGCGCTCGTAGAACGGCGTCCGCTTGGGACTGCTCAACTCCTCGACCCAGTACGAGGTCGCCGGGAACGACACGGCCGCGTGGGGATTGGCCTTCTTGGCTGCCAGATAGCCGACCGCCAACAGGCGGGCGAACTCTTCGTCGGTGCCGGCCCACGTGTAAGCGCCGCCACTCGGGTCGCCGGCGCGGAAATCGGGCTCGTTCCAGATGATCCAATCGTCGATCTGCCCCGCGTACTTGCGCACCGTCTCGTACACGAAGCGGCCCCAGTAGTTCTGCGGGTCGTCAAATGCCAGGTCCAGATTCTTGGGCACTGAGCGCTGCCCCGCGGCGGGATTGGCCTGCGCCCAATCGGGCGTGAACTGCAGCACAGCCGCCAGATGGACGCCGCGCGCGACCTCGGCCCGCATCCGATCGGCCGACACTGTCATGCCCAGGTGGCTGAAGTCGCCCGGCCCGTCGGGTTGGACCTGGTCCCAGGGCAGCACAACCCGCTCCCAGCCCGCCCGCACTTCGGACATCAGGATGGCGTCCTGAAAGCCTTCGGTGATGCCGAACCGCGCGTCGAGCGGCGGCTGCGCGTTCTTCGCTGGTACTTTGCTGGGAACCGGCACGTTGGCAGCCGGCACCGTGGCGGCGGTCAGCTGTGGATCGGCTTCGGCGGCCGTGGCCGCGGTGTTCGCCCGATTCGCGGGTGGCGTCGTCTGGAACGCACCCGCGAGTGACGTGCCTGGCAGCTCGTTCGGCCGGGCCAGACCATCACGCGCCAGCGGATCGTACTGCGCGTAGAAGCGCGCGTAGACAGGCGACGCACTGATCTGGTTAAGTACGTCGGGCGGCAGCGCATTACCGAGCAGCACCTGCTTGAACAGCTCGCCCAGGAGGAGCCATTGCGTGTCGCTCGCCGTGCGCGAGTAGACCATGACGCCGCGCTGGAAGCGCAGGTAGGCGTAGTCCTGGCTGTGCGGGTCGGCTATGGGCTTGCCAGTGGGCAGCCCGTACAGGTCGCTTGTTACTGAGAACGTCGTCGCGCCCGTGCAGGATGCGGCGCCCGCGAGGTCGGAGCACTTCAGCATCGAGCGGTAGGTGGCTCCGAACCGCACGCGCATTCCGTTCCAATCGTTCGGCGCGGCCGAATCCAGATAGGCCGAGGCTCGCTGCGCATAACCGGGCGATCCAGGCTTGGGCAGCCGCGCCAGCAGACCAGGATCGGGCGCCATGCCGGGCCCCGCGATTGTCGCGAGCGGCAGAAAGTCGCCATCGACCAGGTTGAGCGTGCCGACGGACCCGTCCGGGCGCACCTCGATCGCCTGACGCTGGAAGAGCTGGACGCGGCTACCGAGCAGCCGCATCGGGGCGGAGATGGGATTGCCCAGGGCGGCCGCGCCACCATGCTGGCGGAAATACGTGGCTATCGCAGGGTCGGCCAGGCTATAGCCAGTGGTAGCGGCCGACGGATCCTCCGCTGCCTGGGAGACCGTCGAATACGCCTGCGGC
>Ga0066709_100003460_pt1 | contig 12128 bp, 9 predicted proteins | sample GraSoiAngelo_158_FD_79665 | JGI IMG/M metagenome (GOLD analysis project Ga0066709, IMG submission 79665) | Grasslands soil microbial communities from the Angelo Coastal Reserve, California, USA - 14_1009_16_30cm | ecosystem: Environmental > Terrestrial > Soil > Grasslands | place: USA... | reverse complement strand
CCGGGCTCCTCGTCGCGCTCGGAGAGCAGTTCGTCTTCCACGGCGCCGAGCTGCGCGCCTACGCGATGCTCCTTGCCTTCGCGACGGCGTTTCCACTCGTGCTGGGGGCGGCCGCCGAGCGCCCGACGCGGCGCCGGCTCGCCGGCTTCGCGACCTTCGTCGCCGTCGGGACGATGACGCATTACTTCTTTCTCGCCGTCCTCTTCACCGGCCTCCTCTGGCTCGCTCTCTCGGAGCCGAGTTGGCGCTCACGGCTGCGAGTCGCCGTGGCCGCCGCGGTGGGACTCGTACCGCTCCTCGTCTGGCTCCCGGTCGTCGTCTTCCAGGCGAGCCGGGTCAACGGCTACTTCCCCGCGTTCGGATACCGCCCCGCCGTGACGCTCTACTCGAAGTTCTTTGCGAGCAGCGAGGTCTGGGGCCGGTTTGGATTCACGGCGCGCGTGGCGCTCGCCGTCGTCGTCGTGCTGGGAGCGCTCCTGCTGGCCCGGCGCGGCGAGGGACGGCTGTGTGCGCGGCTCGCCGTCTTGCCGGTGGTCGTGACGGCGGTCGTCTGGGTGCTCGGGCTCCGCATCTACGACACGAGGAACCTGATCGTCGCCGCCCCGTTCGCCGCAATCTGCATCGTCGCGGTCGCCACGGCTCTGCCGTGGAGGCCGGTTGCGGCGTTCGCCGGCGCGCTCGTGGCCGCTGCGATGGTCTGGGCCTACGCGGTGGACGTCGATCTCGGCAGGACCCCGTACAACGCGATCGACGCCGGCCTCGTGCAGCTGGGGTGGTCTCCGTCGAGCCCGCTCCTCATGTTCGCCCGCTACCCGCAGAGCCGGCCGCTCGCGTGGCACCTGCCCGGCCACCCGCGGCTGCGGGCATCGGCGCCCGGCCCCGGACGTTGCCCGGCCGCCTACGCCGTCGTCACGAACGACGCCGGCCGCCGCTGGCTGAAGGCGCACGCCGCGGAGGTCGCGGCGGTCCGGCGCTTCCCCTGGTACGGCGGAGAGCCGGTGGCGCCGCGCCGAAGCCCGGACGTCACCGTCGCACGCCTGAGACCGTCACGGGCCGCGCTAGCGGACGCGGTCGCCGACCGCGGGTTCCTCTTCCACCCGTTCGGCGGCCGCCGGCCTCCCTGCCTCGGCGACTCCCGTTAGGCGCCCTCGCCCGGACGCGCGACCGAGCCGGAGCGCATGGCGCTGGAGCGCGACATACCCGGCGGCGACGAGCGGAATCACGTTCAGTGCGTGGAGCACGACCGCGTAGGAGAGCGCCGTCGACGCGCCGATCCCGAAGTCCGCCAGCGCGTAGACGGTGGCCGCCTCGAAGACGCCGATCGCCGCGGGCCCTGCCGGGACGAGCATGGCGAGGTTCGTGGCGACGACGACGAGCAGCGCCGCGTCGAAGCCCAGGCCGAGGTGGAATGCGACCATCACGAGCCAGAATGACAGCCCGAGCACGAGCCAGGAAGCGACCGTCAGCACGAAGGGAATCGCTGCGACACGCGGGTCGACGAACGCAGCGAGACCCTCGTGCAGGCTCTCCGCGGCGCGCTCCATCCTGCGCGTCGAGAACCACGGCAGGCGTGCGAGTGGTCGGAGCACGAACCGGACCGGGCGGTCCCGGAAGAGCACGAGCACGAGCACGACAGCAACGAGCACGACGCCGAAGACGAGCGTGAAGAGCGCGGCGCGGCGCGTCCAGCCGCCGCTCGGGAGGAACGGATAGGCCGCGAAGAGGACGACGAGCAGCCCGGCGACGTCGTAGACCCGCTCGGTGATCACGGTGCCGAGCGTCTCCGCGCGGGACGTTCCAGCGCGCTGATTGAGGGCGACGATCCTCGCCGCCTCCCCCGCCCGGAACGGCAGCACGTTGTTCAGCAGGTAGCCGATCAGCATCGCGCTCATGACCGGCCGGACGGCCGGTCGCCGGTCGCGACGGAAGAGCAGCTGCCACCGCAGCCCGCGCACGGCGACGGCGACGGCGAGCGCACCGAGCGCGGGCACGAGCCAGACGTAGTCGGTCTGGCGCAGCGCGCGGGAGAAGGCCGCCAGGTCGACGCGGCGCACGGCGAGGTACGCGAAGGCGAGCGAGAGCAATGTCGAGCCGACGAGGAGGAGGGCCCGCCTGGAGCCGAAGGTTCGCCGATTCGCAATCATCCGCCCATGCTCCGCGACGTGCTCGATTCCCAGCTGGCAGCCTGGAACTCGCGGCCGCTCGTCCGGCGACTCTATCGGGAGTGGCACGAAGAGATCGCCGGTCGGCTGTCAACCGTGCCGGGCAGGACGGTCGAGCTCGGCTCGGGCATCGGACGGCTCAGGGAACAGATCCCCGCGCTCGTCACGACGGACGTCGAGGAGACGCCGTATGCCGACGAGGTGGTCGACGCCGAAGCGCTCCCCTACGAGGACGGCTCGCTCGCCAACCTGATCCTGGTCGACGTCTTCCACCACCTCGCGCGTCCGGTCCGGTTCCTCGAGGAGAGCAGCCGCGTGCTCGCTCCCGGCGGGCGGGTCGTGATCCTCGATCCCTACTGCTCGACGCTCTCGACGCCGGCGTACAAGTTGTTCCATCACGAGCGGACCGATCCGAGCGTGAGCGGGCTCGAAGACGACGCGTCGCTCGCCGACTCGCCGCTCGCCTCGAACCAGGCCCGGACGACCGTCGTCTTCTTCCGGGAGCTCGACGGCTTCCGCGCCCGCTTTCCGGAGCTCGCCGTGGCCGAGCGCAAGCGGCTGGCCCTCCTCCTCTATCCCCTCTCCGGCGGGTTCTCGGGCCACCGGCTCGTTCCGCCGGCCGCCTACGGGCCGCTGCGCGCGGTCGAGCGGGCACTCGCGCCGCTCGCTCCGGCGCTCGCCTTCCGCTGCCTCGTCGTCCTCGAGCGCGTCACGAACGAGGGCGGTCGTACATCGCCACCTTGAACTTCCAGAAAGCGAAGCCGCTCATCCGCATGAGCAGGAGGCCGTGGCGGAACCGGCTGATGTTCGTCGTCCCGTACGAACGAGGGTGATAGCGGACGGGCAGGTCGACGATCTTGAGCGCGAGACGCCCGGCGCCGAGGAGGAGGTCGAAGTCGCCGAAGGGGTCGAACTCGCCGAAGTAGGCGCGGTTGCCCGCGATGCGCTCGTAGTCCCGGCGATGGAGGACCTTGGTACCGCAGAGCGTGTCCTTCACGTACTGGCCGATCGTCGAGCGGAAGAGCAGCGAGAAGAGCTTGTTGCCGAGCATGTTGAGGAACCGCATCGAGCCCGGCTCGAGGTCGTAGACGAGACGCGAGCCGTTCACGAGCTCGCCCCGGCCGGTGGCTAGCACGCGGTAGAACTTCCCCAGATCCTCGGGGGCGACGCTGAGGTCGCCGTCGAGGATCATCAGCACCTCGTGCTTGGCGGCGCCGAAGCCGGACCGGACGGCGTCCCCCTTTCCGTTGCCGGGCTGCGGGACAAGGGAGAGATCCCGCTCCGGGTGGGCCTCGATCTGCCGCTCGATCTCCTCGCGCGTCCCGTCCGTCGAGCCGCCCTCGACGAAGACGATCTCGGTCGCGCGTCCCAACTCGGGCACTCGCTCGATCACGGCCGCGATGTTCCCCTCCTCGTTTCGGCACGGGCAGACGACCGAGACGCCCAGCTCGTCCTCCCGCTCGCGCGGCGCGAGCCTGGCGACGATCCAGAACGTGAGGCACAGATGGCTGAACGGCCAGAGGTTCGCGAGGAAGCCGTTCAGAAAGCGCGTGAGCAAGGGAATCTGCTTCGGGAAGAGGATGCGGCGTGCAGCGGTGACCTGCTCCCACCCCGACAGCTCGAGCAGATTCCGGACGTCCTCGAGCGTCACCCAGTTGCGCACCGGCTTTCGAGCCTTCAGACGCAGGAGCTCCGCGACTCGGATCACGGGACGCCAGAGCTGGCTGTACGAGTTGACGACGAGTCTCGTGCCCGGATGAGCGTGGTGGGCGAGCGTCTCGAAGAGCGCGACCAGGTCGTGCGCGAAGGGGACGACGTCGGAGAGGACGATGTAGTCGAACTCGATGTCGATGTCGAGCCGCTCGCCGGCGGCGACCCGGAAGACGAGCTCCGGGTGCTTCGCCTTCGCGTGCTCGATCATCCCCGGGCTGACGTCGACGCCGACGCCGACACGAGGCCTGAGCGCCGCAAGGAGATCCCCGGCCCCGCAGCCGACCTCGAGCACGGCGGCGCCGGGCGGGACGACGAACCGGTAGACCGCCTCGACCAGGCGGTGGTAGGTGCGGTTCCGCCGCCGCCACCGCTCGTCCTCGGCTGCGAAGCCGTCGAAGAACGCCGCGAGCTCCGCGTCCTCCGTCCCGACCGGCTCCTGCGCCGTCGGGGCTGGAAGCGGTTCCCGGATGCTCACCGGAGCTCGCGGTCGACCCGGTAGAGCGGGCGTCCCTCCACGTCCCGCTGGATGCGGCCCAGATACTCCCCGACCAGCGCGAGCATGAAGCCCTGGATCCCGAGCACGAAGACGACGAGCACGCCGAGGAAGAGGGGCCCCGGGAAGTTGTTGCGAACGACCCAGACGACGATGCCCCACGCGAGCCCCGCCGTCGCGAGCAGGCACGAGATCGTCCCGATGAGGACGCCTGCCCACTGGATCGGCTGCGGCCAGAAGCCTGCCAGCACGTGGAGCGCGAGGCGGGTCAGGCGGAGCGGCGAATAGCGCGAGCGGTCCTGCCGCGCCCGATGCTCCAGGTCGACCTCGACCACGCTTGCGCCGGCCGACAGCACGAGCGCCTTCGTGAACTTCTGCTTCCCGATCGCCCCGAGCACGGGGACGATGGCGTCCCGCGAGTAGGCGTTGAACGCGCAGCCGAAGTCGGAGATGTTCGCCTTGGTGAAGCGCCGCAGCATCCCGTTGATCACCCGTGACGGGAGGGTGCGCCCCCACGAATCGGCCCGGCCCGTGCGCCGTCCGCTCGCGACGTCGGCCCCCGCGTCGACGGCCGCGATCAGCTTCGGTAGGTCGGCCGGCGAGTTCTGGAGGTCGCCGTCCATCGTCACGACGACGTCCCCGCGCGCGCGCACGAACCCCGCATGCATCGCCGGATGCTGCCCCGAGTTTCGCTTCAGCCGGACGGCCCGGAGATCGGGATCGTCCGCGTGCAGGCGCTCGAGCGCCGCCCACGTGCCGTCGAAGGAGCCGTCGTCGACCACGATGATCTCGTACGGCCGCCCGAGCCGGTCGAGGGCCTCGACGGCCTGCCGGTAGACCTCCTCGATCGTCCGAGCCTCGTTGTAGACGGGCACGACGAGCGAGACGTCGGGCCTCGCCTCCCCCTCGACGTGCGCGAACGCCCCGGGCGCGACGTCCGTCTCGGTCATGTGCGGGAGGCTACCATCCCCCGGGATGAGCGAGACCGCCGTCGTCACCGCCTTCGTCGAAGCTCCGGACGGCCGAATTCTGCTCCTCCGGCGCGCGCCGTCCGCGCGGACGTACGCAGGACGCTGGTCGGGCGTCTCTGGCTACCTCGAGGAGGACGACGCGCACGAGCGCGCCCTGCTCGAGCTCGCCGAGGAGACCGGCCTCGGTTCGGGCGACGTCGAGCTGCTCGGCACCGGTCCTCCGCTCGCGGTCGCCGGCGAGGAGGACGATCGCTGGCTCGTCTATCCGTTCCGGTTCCGGTGCGCCGACCCAGCGCGCATCGACCTGAACGAGGAGAACGCCGAGCTCGTCTGGATCGAGCCGCGCGAGCTCGCCGAGCGCGAGACTGTGCCGGGGCTCGCCGACGCATACCTCCACGCGCGCTTCGGCGACCGGATCGACGCGATCGCGAACGACCGCAGCCGAGGCGCGAGTGCCCTCGCGGCCGTCGCCGTCGGCGCAGTCGCCGAGGCCGCCGAGCTCGGCCTCTTTCCGCTCGAGCTCGGGCGGGCGCTCGCAGCCGCGAGGCCGTCAATGGGCGCTGTGGGCAGCGCGGTCGGCCGCGTGCTCGCAGCCGCGCGCGAGCCCGACCAGGTCGTGGCCGAGGCGCAGGGCCTGCTCTCGGCGCGCGAGCGGGCGCCGCGCGCGATCGCAGTTCTGCTCCAGCCGGACCTGACCGGCACGGTGATGACGCATTCGGCCTCCGCCACCGTTCGCGAGGCGCTCCTGCACTCACCGCCGGACCGCGTCGTCTGCACCGTCTCGGAGCCGATCGGGGAGGGACGCGGCTTCAGCGAGGAGCTGTCCGCCCAGGGCCTCACCGTGGAGCTCGTCGCGGACGAGGACGCAGAGGAGGCCGTCTCGACCGTCGACCTACTGCTGATCGGTGCGGACACCGTCTTTCGCGACGGCTCGCTGGCGAACAAGACGGGCACGAGCAGCCTCTGCCGCGGAGCGCGCGAGGCCGGCGTCCCGGTCGTCGTCGCCTGCGAGACGATCAAGCTCTCGGCGTCGCAGCCGCGCGAGCCCGACGAGGAGCTCTTCGATCTGACGCCCGCGGGCGGCATCGACCGCTACGTCACCGAAGACGGGGCCTTCCCGAGCGGCGAGGTGCACACGCTCGTCGACCGCACGCCGTTCCTCCGCGAGGGGCACGAGCTTCTGCTCGGCCAGGCCTCGCCGGCTCGCTAGGCCCGCTAGAGGGTCTCGAGGTCGCGGAGGCTGTAGCCGAAGGGCCGCACGCGGGCATCGAAGCGCGCCTCGAGCAGCGCGCGGTACCCCCTTGGAACGAGCCCCGTCATGCCCCGCCAGCGTTGGAAGTACGGGTCGTTTCCGTCCGGGCGGAACTCGGGCGTCGTCGGGTGCTCGGGCAGGCCGAGAAAGGCGAAGACGCGGGCCATGGATGCGGGCTCGTCGCCGACCAGATCCTCGTAGCGGACCGTCAGCGCATGCTCGAGGCGCGGACGATCCTGCTCGTAGGCCTCGTGGCAGACGAGCCAGTGTCTAAGCAACGAGTTGAGGCTCGTTCGGCTCCACTTCTGGGTTGCGAAAGCGACCGCAACCGGATGCCGCGTGATCGTGATGAAGAACGACCCCGGGAAGAGCGCCTGGAGGAACCGCGTCCGGACGAGGTTGGGCGGTGACTTCTCGATCAGGACCGGCTTGTCGAGGTCCCAGTGGGACGCCCAGTCCGAGAAGATGCGACGGGCGTTGTCGGGCGAGACGAGCGGGGAGTCTTCCGTCAGTCGCGCCCTCGGGTCGAAGCCGAAGCGGCCGGGGCCTCCGTAGACCTTCGCAGGCGGATAGACGGACTGCAGATGCTGGCCCTCGTCAGCCGGAACCCCGGTGGCGGCGAACCCCGCCGTCAACGGATGCCGCGCGATCGAGCGCGCCAGCAAGGTCGTTCCGCTCCGATGAAGGCCGCCGACGAAGACGAGGCGGTGGGCTTCCATGAGGCGGCGATCCTAGCCGCGTCGCCCGCAGGGGCGGCTCGGCCCCACAACTACAATTGCCCGCCGTGCCTGCCCAGCCCCTCCGTCTCCTCGGTGTCGGAAACGCACGGTCGATCAACTTCCTCCGCTGGGGCTGGCGGCTCGCCGAGCGCGGGCACGAGGTGCACGTGGTCAGCGACCGCCTGAGCGAGCGGCCGAGCGAGCTCGAAGGGCTCGTCGTCCACAACGTGCGCGAGCTCGGCATCTCCACCCGGGTCCGGGGCGTCCGCCGCCTCACGATCCCAGGGGCGATCGCCGGCCTCGCGCGACGGCTCGACGTCGACGTGGTCCAGGCCCACTACATGCTTCCGTACGGGTACTGGACGGCCAGGGCGGGCGTGCATCCGTTCGTCCTCAGTCCCTGGGGGACCGACGTGCTGATCGATGCACGCCGGCCGGGCCGCGGCAGGCGCCGAGCCCGCTTCGCGGTCGCCGCTGCGGACTGGTTCGTGGTCAACTCGCGCGTGAACGAGCGCGCCACCGTCGGCCTCGGCGCCGATCCCCGGAAGATCGACCGGATCGTCTGGTACGCCGAGCTCGACCGCTTCAGCCCCGACCGGAACGATCCCGGGCTGCGGGCGCGGCTCGGCTGGCCCGACGACGCCCTGCTCGTCCTGTCGCTGCGGAACTTCCGGCCCGACACGAACCTCGACCTGGTCCTCCGCGCCTTCGCGGACGTCGCCCGCCGGGAGCCGCGGGCCCGCCTCCTGCTCGCCGCACGCGCCGGGCCGCTCCGGGCGGCGATCGATTCACTCGTCGACGAGCTCGATCTTCGCCGGGTCGTCGCCATCGCGTTCGTCTCGAGAGAAGATCTGCCGAACGTCGTCGCTTCGGCCGACCTCGTCGTCTCGGTGACGAACTCCGACTCGACGCCGGCGTCCCTGCTCGAGGCGATGGCGAGCGGCCTCCCGGCCGTTTGCGCCGTCGCGCCGTCGATCGACGAGTGGGTGGCGCAGGACGACGGAGCAGAGCTCGTGCCGCCTCGGGACGCCGACGCGCTCGCAGCGGCGCTGCTGAAGCTCCTCCGCGACCCCGAGCTCAGGCGCCGCTACGGAGAGCGCAACGAGCGGTTCGTCCGCTCCCAGCTGCCCGACCCGGGCGCCGAGCTCGAGCGCCTCTATCGCGACCTCGTCGCGCGGTGAGGATCCTCGCCCTCGGCGTCGACGGGGCCGACTACGACCTCGTTCGGGAGCTCCTGGCACTGGGGCGGCTGCCCACGATCGCCCGCGTCGCCGGCGCCGGCGCATTCGGCCCGCTTCGCTCCACGATCCCGGCCGTCACGCCCACCGCGTGGTCGTCGTTCTTGACCGGCCTCAACCCGGGCGCCCACGGCATCTTCAACTTCTCGACGAACCCGAACCGCGGCCGGCAGCGCCTGGAGAGCGCCGCGAGCCGGGCGGGCACGCCGCTCTGGCGTCCGCTCGCCGCGGCGGGGATTCGCTCCGCATTCGTGGGCATCCCGTTCACGTACCCGGCCGAGGAGTTCCCGGGCCTCGTCGTCACGGGCTACGGCGGCCCGGAGCGGCCGCAGATCCTCCCCGACGAGGCGCGGCGCCGGATCTTCGACGCCTTCCCGGATCTGGTCACCGCGCACCATCCCGCCAAGGAGCGCTGGTGGGAGGATTTCGAGCGCTACTCGGCCAGGCTCGTCGAGCACGTCGGCGAGATCGCCGGCGTGTGCCGCCTGGCGCTCGAGCTCGACCCCGAGCTGCGCCTGCTCTGCGTCGACTTCATGAGCGCGGACCACGCCGGCCACCTCGGCTACGCGCGCCTCGATCCCGACCACCCGGCGCACGACCCGACCGCCGCCGGGGACGAGCTCGTGCGCGTCTACGAGGCCGTCGATCGCGCCTGCGGGGAGCTGATCGACGACGTCGAGCGCCGCTTCGGCGAGGAGCCGACCGTGCTCATCCTCTCGGACCACGGGATGAAGCCCGTCTACTGGTACTTCCACGCCAACCGGTGGCTGGAGGAGCACGGGTACCTCCGGTATCGGCACCGCTCGCTGCAGCCGCTCCGGCGCGGCCGGCTCTCCCGCCTGGCCGCCGTCGACCAGCGGCTGGTACGGACGACCCGCCCCTACGGCCGTGCGCTCGACCTGGTGCCGTTCCTCCCCGCGCCCGGTCCGGACCGGGCCTTCGCCGACATCGACTTCGGCTCCACGCGCGCCTACGCGTTCGCGACCGGCGGGCAGATCTTCCTCGGCGAGGCGAGCGGGGCCCGGGACGACCCCCACCTGGCCGACGAGCTCGAGCAGGCCCTCGCTTCCGTCGCGCATCCCGAGACCGGGCGACCCGCATTCGCCGTGCGTCGGAAGGAGGAGCTCTACCACGGCCCGTACCTCGCGAAAGCTCCCGAGCTGATCGTGCTACCGCGCGACGAGCGCATCAACGTCGACGCGTCGCGCCGGCCGTGGCGGCACGCGTTCGAGCGGCTGGAGCGACTCGATCCGGCCAGCTTCCACGGCTACTCCGGCCACCACGGCGTGACGGGCATCTTCGCGGCAAGCGGGCCTGGTATCCGGGCGTCGGAGGTCCCCGACGGCACCGGGATCACGCAGCTACCGGCCACGATCATCCGGCTCTTCGGCCTCGCGACCGAGGGTCTCGACGGCTCGCCGATCGAAGCGGTCCTCGCCCCGGTCGGGCCCGCCGTCGCCGTGGCCGTCTCCGAGCAGGCCCAGCCGCCGTCGGACCAGCCGGTGTACTCGGAGGACGAGGAGCGCCGCATGGTCGAGCGCCTTCGCGACCTGGGCTACGAGTAGCCTCAGGCGGCGATGAGCGAGGTTCGCGCCGAGGAGATCCCGGCCGAGGAGCGTGGCGAGGAGACCGTCGAGGAGCTCATCCCGCAGCAGCTCGGCATCGGAGCGCTCGCGCACGACGCCGTCATCTACGGCGGGACGCGGGTGGCGCTCAAGTCGCTCGCGTTCCTGCTCGTCCCCCTTTACGCGCACTTCTTGACCCGCTCGCAGTTCGGCGTTCTCGAGCTGATACTCGCGGCGACGGCCTTCATCGACAGCTTCATCGACCTGAGCGGCACGCTCGCGCGCTTCTACTTCGACCGCGACGAGCCCGGGTGGCGGCGCCAGGCGATCACGCTCTTCCTCGCGATCGAGTCGATCTATCCGCTCTTCCTGCTCGGCGGGCTGATCATCGCGTCTCGCCCGATCGCCGACCTGGTGCTCGGGAACCCAGCCTACGCAGCGCTGCTCGTGATCGCCCTGTGCGATCTCTACCTGACGAACATCGTCGACGTCCCGCTGGCCCTCTGCCGGCTTCGGCGGAAGCCGTGGACGTTCGCCGGCTACACGGCCGCTCGCGCGGTCCCGCAGATCCTCCTCAGCGTCCTGCTCGTGGCCGTGCTGCACATGCGCGTCAAAGGGATCCTCATCGCGTCCCTGAGCGCGGCCTGCATCATCTTCGTGGTCACGGCGCGGGAGTACGTCCACGACCTCACGCGCCGGGTCGACTGGAGCGTCGGCCGGGAGATGATCTCCTTCAGTTGGCCGACGATCGTCAGCGCGCTCTCGTTCTACGCGCTCAACCTGCTCGACCGCTTCTTCGTGCGGCACTACCACGGCCTGGCCGACAACGGCCTCTACGGCGTGGGCTTCCGCTACAGCCAGATCGTCCTGGTCGGCGTCTTCGCGTTCCGGATGGGCTGGCCGCAGTGGCACTACTCGTGGCTGCACTCGGGCCGCCATCAGCAGATGGTCGCGCGGGGAGCAAACTACTACTTCCTCGGGATCGGCTTCCTGACCGTCCTCGTATCAGCCTGGATCCTGCCGCTCTTCCACCTGATCATGCCCGAGCGCTACTGGGCCGGGACACGGGCGGTGGCGCCGCTCAGCCTCGCCGCGCTCGGAACGGGTGCCTACATGGTCGCGGGCGTTGGCCTCAACGTGACGAAGCGGATGCGCCTGATCCCGCCGACGGCGCTCGCTGGCGGGGCGATCGCGATCGGGCTCTACTTCCTGCTCATCCCGCCTTACTCGTACGTCGGCGCCGCCTGGGCGACCGCTGCCTCGTTCGGCGCGCTCGGGCTGATCGTCGCCGCCGTCTCACAGCGGATCTACCCGATCCCGTGGGACTTCCGCAGGCTCGTCCCGGCGATCGGCCTCACTGTGGGGCTCTCCGTCGCCTCGCTCGGCGTCGACGCCTGGATGCCCCTCGGCGCCTCGCTGCCCGTCCGGGTCGCGATCACCCTCGCGTTCCCGGCCATCCTGCTCGCAGTCGGCTTCTTCACGCCCAGCGACCGGGCGGCCTTCCGCCGGCTCGTCTTGGGGGGACGCTAGGCGGGCCGCATGCGTCCGCTCACCGTCCTCGTCACGGCCGTCGGGGCGCCGGGCACGGCGGCGCTCCTGCGCGCGCTGCGCGAGAACCGCGAGCGGGACATCCGCCTCGTCGGCTCCGACATGAGCGAGCGCTCCATCGGCCGGTTCCTCTGCGACGCGTTCAGGGTCGTTCCCGCGGGGGCCGACCCGGGTTTCCCGGCCGCGATCCGCGAGCTGTGCCGCGAGGAGGAGGTCGAGCTCGTCCTGCCACAGTCCTCCCACGACCTCGCCGGTCTCGCCGCGGCGAAGGACGGACTCGCGGACGACGGCGTCGCCGCGCTGGTCAGCGGGATCGGGACGGTTCGGGCGTCGAACGACAAGGCTGAGTGCTACCGACGGCTGGCCGGGCGAGGCGTTCCGGTTCCGTCCTTCCGCCGTGCGCGCGGCGGCGACGAGCTGCGCACGGCTGCCGAGGAGCTCGGCTATCCAGACCGGCCCATCTGCTT
>Ga0066709_100003459_pt1 | contig 12128 bp, 7 predicted proteins | sample GraSoiAngelo_158_FD_79665 | JGI IMG/M metagenome (GOLD analysis project Ga0066709, IMG submission 79665) | Grasslands soil microbial communities from the Angelo Coastal Reserve, California, USA - 14_1009_16_30cm | ecosystem: Environmental > Terrestrial > Soil > Grasslands | place: USA... | reverse complement strand
GGCATGGTAGCCTCCTTTCTACACCTTCACCTTGATGCTCTCACCCTTGAGCCATTTGAGCATCCACTCATTCTCCTGCGCCGGCGTGAACCCGGTCCGTACCGGCTCCCATGGCCCGCGCGCCCCGATGCCGCCGTCCTCTGCCTTTTGTACCCGGATCAACGTGGACTTCGGCGTCGTATTGACCGCATGGTTGTCCACCTCGAACCCGAACTTCAGGGCAAAGACGTGCTTCTTCTTGCTCGGCAGCGAGTCCAGTTGGTGCATCGGCATCAGCCACGACCGCGTCACCGATTGCTGCGACCCATACCGGAAGTTGCTCTGATAGCCCGTATCTGCCGCGATCGCGCGCCCATCCGGCCGGGTCTCATGCCCCTTCACCGACTTCGGCGTCGCCACGTACGGCGCGTGCTTCATCATCGTCACGCTGTATGGGTAGGAGGGATTGTATTTGGCCCGGATCATCAACCGGCTCACCTTGTAGAATGGATCGCTCGGCTTCCATCCGCGGTACGGCCGGTCGGCCGGGTTGGCGTCCACGTAGATGTAGTCGCCGTCATTGATGCCTCGGTCCTTCGCGGCTTGCGGGTTGATGTGCATCTGATGCTCGCCGACGCCCGGCGTACGCTTGTCCATGCGATACGGATCGCCGAAGTTCGATTCGAACATCTGGATCCAGTCGTTGACCGACCATTGGCTGTGCACCCGGTGCCGGGTCTTAGGCGTGATGCAGTAGAACTGATACCCCTTCTCCCACAATGGGTTCGTGTGGAGCCGCGCCTCGGTCCAGGGCAGCTTGGTGTTCCGCACATGCCGGTCGTCATGGTGCATCGCCGTGATCGGGATGCCGTAATCGTCCGGGCGGATGAACGGGTTGCTGCTCACGATCACATTCGGCAGATACGGCGTGGCCTCGGGATCTTCTCTCGCGACGATGAAGTTCTCGCCGTACTCGATCGCCTCCGGCTCGATCCGGTAATTCTCGAACCGCCCGGACCGCGTCCACATCGGCTTCGACTCATTCACCTGCTCCCAGAACGGGACGCGCGGATAGGTCCGCACCATCACGAACCAGCCCTTTTCCGACTGCAGCAAGCTCTTCGCGTTGAAGCCGTACAACGTCGAAGACGCATCCAGAATGCGCTGGATATACACGTCCACCTTGTTCTCCATCACGAACTTCCACACATCCGTGAACCGCTTGTCGCCCGTCATCTCGGCCCACTTTTGGGCGCAGATGACGTACGTGTCCAGATCGTTCCGGTTGTCATAGAGGGGTTTGATCCCGCCCTTCCAGACCTGGACCCACGGATTCGAGCAGGTCGCCGTCATGTCCGGATACGTGAACTCCATCCAGGAATTGATGGCCATCGCCACGTCGGCATAGTTCACGCCGGACGTCATTTCCAAGTCCTGGACCACGATGCATTCCACATTGGGGTCCACGTTCTTGACCATGTCGTAGTGATATTTCGAGTTATTCAGCAGGTTGACGTTCACCGTCCACTCAACTTTCGTCGGGCACGGCATGTGCGTTTTGCCCGTGAACACCTTCCGCCCATACTTGGGCGTGTTCACGATCAACGCGCGGTCTCCGTGATTCCAGTATGCGGGCTCTTCGCCATACTCGTAATACTTGGTATGGACTTCCTTCCCATGCGCGCGCGGATCCAGGTTCAAGTCGAACGGGTCCTCATGGCTCCAGGCCCCGATCCCATAGCCGGACCATGGCGTACCGTGCGGGATGCCGGTCTTGTAATTCCCCGACCAATTATGGCGCCCGGCCCCGAACTTGCCTTGGTTCCCCGTGATGATCGTAATCATCGCCGACGCGCGGCCGTTCGCCGTGCGGTGGAACCAGTGATTGACGCCTTCGCCGGAATGGATTTGATGCGGCTTCACCGTGCCAGCATCCCTGGCCCACCGGACGATCAGATCCTTTGGCGACCGGCAAATCTGATGGGTCGTGTCCAGATCGAAATCCTGGACGTGGATCTTGTACATCTGGAACACCGGCATCACGTCCACTTCCCTACCGTCCAGAAGCTTGACACGGTACGTGCCTTCCAACGACGGATCGACGCCCGCATTCACCATATGTTGTCCGACGAGCTCACGGTGCATCGGGATGGGCTGATTCTTCGCCGTATCCCACACCATGAAATCGCCCAGCCGCTCACGGTAATCCGGATTGATCGTCTGGACCTTCGTCGTATAGCCCTTCGAGAGATCGAACAGTTTGTAGTCTTTGACGACATCCCGTGGATCGAGGTACGTCAACGTGTCGGTGCGGATCAGGATGGGCATGTCGGTAAACTGCTTGCAGAACTCGGCGTCGTACAGGTTTTCATCAAACAGGATCTTGATGACACCGAGGAAGAATGATCCGTCTGCGGCCGGGCGAATCGGGATCCAATAGTCGGCTTTCGTCGCAGGTGGGCTGTATTCCGGCACGATCGTGACGAGGCGGCCGCCGCGCTCCATGCACTCGATGAACCAGTGCGCTTCCGGCATTTTGTGCTCGACGAAATTCTTGCCCCAGCTCGTGTGCAACTTGGCGAACCGCATGTCCGGGTGGTCGCAGTCCGACGTCTGGCTGCCGTTCCAGAATGGATCGTCCGGCGGCTGGTCGCCGTGCCAGGTGTAGCTGGACCAGGAGCGTCCCCCGATTGCCTTGTCGGGCCCAACTTTCCTGATGTAGGCGTCCAGGAGCGTTTGGTTCGAGTTCACCATGCGCCCGAACCCGATTTTGCCGATCAGACCCAACAGCGCCATGCCCGGACGGTATTTGAACGTCCGCACGCCGGCGCCCTTCATGGATTCGATCATTTCCTGCGGGTAGCCCTGTTCGCGCAGCCGCCGCGCGCCCGCTTCGCCCGAGTACCGCTCGGCGATCTTCATCTGCGCCTTCGCGAGGTACGTGCCGCATGTGTCCCACGACACGCGCAGCATGTCGTCTTCGCCGCGGCTCGTAAATTTGTACTTGGCTTTCACCTCCGGCGAGAGCTCGGCGCAGCCATCGTCCACCCACGCTTTCCAGCCCTTGCGCAGCATCGGGCCCTTTAACCGATACGGCCCATAGACGCGACGGTGGAAGGTATACCCTTTGAGACACATGCGCGGGTTCCAGGCGAAGGTGCCGCGATTGCCATAGAGATCTTCGTAGGTCTGGTGATCGTAGTTCTGTTCCACCCGCATCACGACGCCGTTCCGGACGAACGCGCGCACGCGGCACGCATGCGTATCGTTGGGCGTGCAGATGTATGTGAACGAAGAGTCATAGCGATACTGATCATGATAAACGCGCTCCCAGGACCGATCCGGATACTCACCGAGCGGGTTACCGACTTCGATCACTGGTTGCAGCGCCGTCAGCGCGAGGGCCTGATCCGCGATCGCAACTGCGGCGATCGTCCCGGCGCTCGCTTTCAGAAATTGTCGTCTTGTTAACGCTGTCACCATAACGAACCTCCTCTTTCGTGTCCAAGACATCGAGCTGCTCGACGACCGAATACGTTCCTTTCAGGCTGGCGTACCGAAGTACGTTCGGGTTAATTCAAACGGACTAATTCCTGGCAGGTGAGTACCAAAAACGAGGGAGGCCGACAATAGACAAAAACGGAATAGGGTCAGGCATTCTGTTCATGATACCAAAGCTTCGATGGTTCGATCATCGGGTTAATGGCGAAGGCCTAAGAAGACGGTCGATACCGGTATGAGGTAAGTGACCGAAGGAGAAGGTATGACTATTCGGGCGTGACAGGCAGCGTGTAATGCCGTTCAATCGCGGACTTCAAACGGGCGCGGCTTTCGCGTGCGCTGACACCTTGCTCATGCTCAATTTCGGCGACTTCATCCGCAAGCATGTCGTCTTTGAGGGATTCGCGAATCCAGCGGGAATAATCGCCACGCCCGAGGTGGTGCATCCATGTCTCATCGTCCACGCCTTCGCCGACTTGAATGAACAGCATGAGGTTCTGAGCCCGGAGGTTGAGTTTCCCCTGCGGCCCGAGAAAATAGAAGCTCCGTTCGGGCGGCAATTCCCCTTCTGCATATTTACGGCGATGGCGCCGCCGCTCCATTTGGGTCGGCACTGTCCGTATGATGAATGGTCCTTCACGCACGCGCCGCGGCCACACCAACACCTCGCCGCTGTCGAGCGTCACGGACTTCATCGCGGGCCCACGATCACCAAGGGCCTCACGAAACCTGGCCATGGTCGCTTCAGGGGACACCCCGACGACGATGACGGCGTCCACCGATGATAGGACCGCCGGCGCCACGGATTCGGGCTGTACCGTAATATAGATCATGCTGTGCAGTCCTTGAAGAAGTCCGAGCGATGAGGCATCCCAGGATCGCGGAAGGAGATGATGCGTCTCATCCACGATCAACCGGTGCGGTCGCCCCGTCCGCATCCTCAGCTCCTGCAGCCGGGGCACCAGTCCCGTAAAAAACGCGGGCCGCTCCGCCAGTGGCAACCCGACGAGGTTCACCACCACATTCTGCTTCGGGTTCTCCAACACCCGCAGCACCTCGTCCACGCTCGGCGCACCCTCCTTGTTTCCGAGCGCCGCCGCGGGTTGAAAGGTCTCATAGTCGCCCTCCGGGTCAAGGACGCAGAACTGATACTCCCGTTCCACCAATCGCTCCAATACGCCGAGTGCCAGGTTGGACTTCCCGCTGCCGGAGGGACCGGCAATCAGCACATTCTCCCCATAGGGGTTGATCCCCCATGGCTCCCCATTTGCACGGGTCCCGATTGGAATCTCATGACGCCGCAGCGCAGGCTCCCACTCCCGCAGATCGTGGCGGAGGATCGCTTCACACAATTCCACCACCCCGTCCCCGTCGTCGCCCTTCATCACGAGATCGGCACGCTCCTTCAGCATCGGCAGCGCTCCCGCCACAGCCACGGAACATTCGCACACGCCGAGAAAGGCGTGGTCATTTTCCGCGTCGCCGACGCCCACGGCATTATGTGGCGACAAGCCGAGGTCCTGCAGAGCCATGGCCATCCCGGAGGCTTTATTCACTCCCGCCGGCAGCACCATGACCGATCCCTTATTGAAGATGACGTGCAATTCAAGTCCCAAATCCCGAATGACGTCCAGCACGACAGTCTCGTAGGGTTCGGAGGTGGCGACAATCGCATGGCCCACGACCAGAGGCGACACCTGACGCTGTTGGAGCGCCTCGATGAATGGCTGGGGCGGCGGGTCGCACAAGACCTTTTCTTCGCGCGTCGAGGGGCGGTACAGGACCGCGCCATTCTCCACGACCACGCGCGAAAACACGTCGAGACGCGGAAAGACCGTGGCCAGGTCGATGAGTTGCCGGCCCGTCACGAGAATCAATTTCCGGCCGGATGCCCGCACCTTCTCAAGAGCCTCAAGCGTCTCCTTGGCCACGCGACCGCGCCGGGCGAGCGTACCGTCGTAATCGCACACGAAGGCGAGATACCGCATAGCCGCAAGAATACAGGCGGCTCTCCGCCGGGCACCACCCTACAAAGGGGCATTGCCCGCCGATGGTTTGTCACTCAACGCGAATCGGCATGCCCCCACGTATAACTATTAAGGGTATAGACAGAACCACAGGCGGCGCGAGGGATTTGTCTATTGTTGTGATTTCGCCCCGAATGCTACGAGATGACATGCAGTATTGGTGATGATCGCCGGAATCGAGATTACAGGAGGCCATTGATGCTCGCCGAACTGATCGTCACCGCATGGCTCGCGGCGCAGACATCCACGCCGCCCTGCTTCATTACCGGAGAAGTCTTTTATTCCCTAGCGCAGACGAGCGCGCTGCTCTCGAGCAACTGCCCGATCCACATCGAGCGGAAAGGGACGCGGATTAAAATGACATCCCCGAAATGGGTCGTTCAGGTCGACATCCCGGAAGAGCCCGGCATGCATGAATTCGTCTACCGCTGGGGTCAACGGGAAGCTCGCATCGGGAATCATGTGGTGAATGTAGCCTATGAACCAACCGGAGGAGCATGAGGTGAACTATGGAATGCACAAAATGCCACGGTTTAATGTTGCAGGACCGCTTCTTTGACAACATCACGACGTGCTACGCCTGGAAGTGTCTGAACTGCGGCGCCGTCATCGACCCGACGATTTTGGAAAACCAGAGAAAGACGGCTCACCCGGATGCGGTGGAAGTGGTCGGGTCGACCGTCGTGTCCGCCTTCGCCGAAGGATTGTAACTTTCCTCCATCCGCGCCGCCGGCACGGGTCCGGGCACCTCGCCATTTGCCTCGGACCCTGCTTTGGCTGCGGCTACCGTATCTGATGCCCGCCGCCCCCGGCGTGATTGCGCCTGCCTGAGACGCAGGACCACGAGCGAACGACCATCCAGATCGTACCGCTCGCCACCCTTAAGAATCTTCACTCGTTTGCCGTCGTCCGCCGTGTCCAGCAGCGCTTCCCACCGCACCCCCGCTCGGTGCGCCGGCAACAAAAACGGCAGCGGTTCATGGTGCGCATTCAACAATATGAGGAACGTATCGTCCATGATCCGCCGGCCCTGAGAGTCCGTCTCTGCAATCGCTTCGCCCGCCAGCCGCATTCCAAAGCAACGGACACCCCCGCTGTGCCACTCCTCATCCGTCATCTCCTTGCCGTCGGGTGTGAACCAGGCGATATCCTTCACCTCCGATCCTTTGATGCGGCTGCCTTGAAAAAACCGGCGGCGGCGGAAGACTGGATGTGCTTTCCGAAGGGCAAGCAGCCGCCGGGTGAACGCGAGCAGGCTCCGAGCGGGCTGGCTGAGGTTCCAGTGGTACCACGTCAGTTCGCTGTCCTGGCAGTAAGCATTGTTGTTCCCTTGTTGGGTGCGCCCGATTTCATCGCCGCCGCACAACATCGGCACGCCTTGCGAGAGGATCAGGGTCGTGAGCATGTTGCGCATCTGCCGCTCGCGCAATTCCAGAATCTTGGCATCGTCGGTCGGACCCTCCACACCGCAATTCCAGCTCGCATTATCGTCCAAGCCGTCGCGGTTGTCCTCGCCGTTGGCCTCGTTGTGTTTGGAGTTGTAGGAGACCAGATCGTGCAGCGTAAACCCGTCGTGCGCCGTGACGAAATTGACGCTGGCATAGGGACGCCGCCCGGTCGTTTCATAGAGATCGCTGCTGCCCGTAAGCCGGTAGCCCATTTCCGCCACCAACCCCCCGTCGCCCTTCCAGTAGCGACGGATCGTATCGCGGTATTTGCCGTTCCACTCGGCCCAGCCCGCCGGAAAGTTGCCCACCTGGTACCCGCCCTCGCCGAGATCCCACGGCTCCGCGATCAACTTCACCTGGGACAGCACCGGGTCCTGATGGATGGTGTCGAAAAAGGCGCTCAGGCGGTCCACGTCGTGCAGTTCCCTCGCGAGCGCAGACGCAAGATCGAACCGGAAGCCGTCCACGTGCATCTCCGTCACCCAGTACCGCAGACTGTCCATGATGAGCTGCAACGTCCTCGGATGGCGCACGTTCAAGGTGTTGCCGCAGCCGGTATAGTCCACGTGATAGCGATAGGTATTGTCGCCGCCGAGGCGGTAATAGACGGCGTTATCAATGCCCCGGAACGACACGGTCGGTCCAAGCTGATTGCCTTCCGCAGTGTGGTTGTACACGACATCCAGAATGACCTCAATCCCGGCGCTGTGCAGCGTCTTCACCATCGTCTTGAACTCGTGCACATGCCGGCCGCGTTCGCGGGACACGGCGTACCGGCTTTCCGGGGCAAAAAACGAAATCGTGTTGTACCCCCAATAATTCGTGAGGCCGCGCGCGAGCAGATGCGGCTCATCAAGATATTCGTGCACCGGCATCAACTCCACGGCCGTCACGCCAAGGTCCGTGAGATACTCGATCGCCGCAGGTGTGGCCAACCCGGCGTACGTTCCACGCAATTTCTTCGGCACATCGGGATGGCGCATCGTAAATCCCCGGACGTTCAACTCATAAATCACGGTCTCGCTCCAGGGCCGCTTCAGCAAACGGTCATCCCCCCAGGAGAAGGCCTGTTCGATCACCACGCCTTTCGGAACGCTCGCGGCATTGTTGCGCTCGTCGTACGAGAGATCGGCGAGCGGATCCCCCACGCGGTACCCGAACATCGCATCGCACCACTGCACTTTTCCGGTGAGCGCTTTGGCGTAGGGGTCGATCAGAAGTTTCGACGGATTGAACCGGTGGCCGCCTTCCGGATCGTAAGGTCCATGGACGCGATATCCGTAAAGTTGTCCCGGCCTCAGCTGGGGGAAGTAGGCGTGCCATATGTGATTCGTCGGATTCTCCAGCGGAATCCGATGGGTCTCCTCGGCTTGCTCCGGTTGATCGAACAGACAGAGATCCACCTGCGTGGCGTTCTCCGAAAATAAGGCGAAATTCACCCCCTGCCCGTCCCACGTCGCGCCGAGCGGATATGTGCGCCCCGGCCAGATGCGTTTGATCATGCGTTCTTCTCCCCCAAAATCCTGATAAAGTAGTACCTTCCTTGCCGCTTCGATGTATATCCTCCTTCGGGGTAGTCGCCTTGAAGTAGCGCTCCGTAGGTTAAATGCCGAATTTGCAGACCCCTTCTTTAGTGTTAGAGTCGATGCTCTATACGAGACCAGGAGAGACTCCGTGATCCGTTACAGATGGGCATTGCCCGCATTTGCGGGCCTCTTGGCTTTGATCGTGTTCTCGGTGGACATGTCGGTTCCCCGCGGCTATGCCGCGTGGTTTGCGTACTTGCCGCTCACCATCCTGTCCGTGTGGATGCGCCGCCCCAAGACAGCCTTTCTGTTGGCCACGGCCTATACGCTCCTGATCGCCATAGGCTTTTGGCATAGCACTTCGGGCGTCGTGTCCGGCCTTTCTCTCTTCAACCGCAGCCTCGGTGTGGCGGTCATCTGGCTTTCCGCCTCGCTGATCTATTGGGCGAAACGCACCGACGAATCACGGCAAAAATGGGAGCAGATCATTCACCATGCAGGGTTCGGCCTGGCTATCGCGGATCCAGCCAGTCACCGCTTGCAAGCGCTCAATCCTGCGTTTGCCCGTATGCACGGCTACGAACCCGAGGAGCTTATCGGCATCTCACTGACGCGTCTCTGCGCACCGGAATGTTGGCAGGACCTGGCGCGGCACGCTCGTCTCGTCGATACGCAGGGCCAGCTTACGTATGAGGCGACCCACGTCCGGAAAGACGGCACTCGTTTCCCCGTGCTCGCGGAGGTGACGGTCGTCAGGGACCCCGAGGGGCAGGTGCTGTACCGAGCCGCATCCTTCAAAGACATCAGCGAGCGGCGCCAGGTCATCGAGGAGCTCTGCCTGAGCGAAGAACGATTTCGTCTGGCGGTGGAGTCCACGCAACTGGGCACGTGGGACTATAATCCCGTGACGGGGTTCATGGACTGGTCGGCACGCTGCAAAAGCCTCTTCGGGCTGCCGCACGACGCGGAAATCAACTACAACGTGTTTCTCTCGCGTGTGCATCCGGACGACCGGATGCAGACACATGAAGCGGTCCAGCAAGCGCTCGATCCCGAAAAGGGCGGCGACTACACCATTAGATACCGTACCGTCGTCTGCGTGGGCAGCGGGCCGCGCTGGTTGTTGGCGCGTGGGCGCGTCTTGTTCGACATGGACCGGAAGCCCATCCGCTTTATCGGGACCGTGCTGGATATTACCGAACGCCAACGCGCGATGGCGGCCTTGCATGACAGCGAGAAGCGCTACCGCTCGCTGGTGGCGGTCGCGACGTCCATCGTGTGGACCGGCGACGCCGAGGGGCGATTCGCCGTCCCTCAACAGTCGTGGGAGGAGTACACGGGCCAGGACTGGGAGCATCATGCCGGATGGGGCTGGCTGGACATGTTCCAGGAAGAGGACCGCGAGCAGATCAAGTCCGCCTGGATCGTCGCGGTGGCGCAGCGGGATACGTATCGTTCGCAGGGACGGCTGTGGCACGCCGTGAGTAGACGACACCGTCACGTCGAAGCACGTGCGGTCCCGCTGATGGATGCAGAGGGAAGGGTCCATGAATGGATCGGCATGATCACCGACGTCCACGAGCGCAAGGTTGCGGAAGAAACGCTCCGCATCCTCAACCTGACGCTGGATCGCCGCGTCGCGGAGCGGACGGCGCAGCTCGAAGCGGCGAACCGCGCGCTCCTGGCCTCCAACGAAGAACTGGAACGCTTCGCCTATGTCTCCTCGCACGACCTGCAGGAGCCGCTTCGTATGATCGCCGGCTACACCCAGCTCCTGGCCAAACGGTACGTCGGGAGACTGGATGCGGACGCGGACGCCTTCATTGGATACGCCAGTGAAGGCGCGGCACGCATGCAACAGGTGATCAAAGACCTTCTCGCCTATTCGCGGATCGGCGCTGAAAAAACCAGGGCGGGCCCGACGGATTCGGAGACGGCTCTTGAACTCGCGCTGAGCAACCTCAGGCCGGCGCTCGACGAAAGCAGAGCGTCCGTCACGCACAAAGACCTGCCGGTGGTGAAGGCCGACCAGACCGAGCTCATCCAGCTCTTTCAGAACCTGATCGGCAATGCGATCAAATTCAGAAGCCAGGGCCCGCCGCGCATCCGCGTGTCTGCCCAACTGGCCGTGGAGCCGGCAACACCCGGCGCGCCCGCGCCTCGCCAACAGTTCTGGCAATTCTCGGTACGGGACAACGGCATCGGCATCGAACCGGAATATGTGCAGCGCATCTTCGTGGTGTTTCAACGTCTGCATGGACGGGGCACCTATCCCGGCAACGGCATCGGCCTGGCGATCTGCAAGAAAATCGTCGAGACGAGAGGAGGTCGCATCTGGGTCGAATCGGAACTGGGCAAGGGGTCGGTGTTTTTCTTCACCCTCCCGGCCGCGGCGGCGCAGGACAAGCGTGCGGCTCCTTCGCCGACAGCTCCCTCTTCACATACAAGGGTTCCTTCATGAAACCTCTGTCTAACGAGCCGATCAAAGTGCTGCTGATCGAAGACAACGCCGGCGATGCTATGCTGATGCGCAAAGCGTTAGGCGACCCCGGTGCGCTCTCCTCCGCGCGGGTGCAGTTTTACCTCATCTGCGCCGAGCGGCTTTCGGTTGGGCTGAAACTGCTCGCCGCCGAACAGATCGACATCATTCTGCTGGACTTGTCCCTGCCGGACAGCGAGGGCTTGGCCACCTTCCTGCGTCTCCGCGATTGCGCGCACGGCGTGCCCGTGGTGATTCTGTCGGCGCTCGATGATGAAACGGTCGGGATGCAGGCGCTGCATGAAGGTGCGCAGGACTATCTCATCAAGGGACAGGCCTCTGCCGATTCCATCCGGCGGGTCATCCAGTATGCGATAGAAAGGAAACACTCGCAGGACGCCCTGCGCCGCGCCCATGAAGAGTTGGAACTCCGCGTGCAGGAACGCACGATGGATCTCCAGCGGATCAATGAGGTCCTGCAAGCCGAGATGGCCGAACGCCGCCGGGTGGAAGAACAGATCGCGGCGGCCCTCTACGAGAAAACGGTTCTGTTGAAAGAGATCCACCACCGCGTGAAAAACAATCTCCAGATCATCAGCAGCCTCCTCACGCTTCAGTCCCATCACATCCGCGACGGCAAGGGTCCGTTCGATGTCGTGCGGGCCAGCCAGCAGCGCATCCGGTCCATGGCGTTGATCCACGAACGGCTCTACCAGTCCGAGAATCTTTCCAAGATCCACGCCGAGGAATATCTTCGGATGCTGGCGGAGAATATCTTCGTGACCTTTGGCATGACGGGGTCGCGGGTCTCCCTCACGGTGGACGCGGTGGCCTCCTGGACGCCCGAGACGGCCATTCCATGCGGGCTGATCGTCAATGAGCTGGTCTCCAACTCTCTCAAGCACGCCTTCCCGCATGGCCGGAACGGCCGTATTCATATCGCCGCGCACTGCAAGGACAAGGTCTGCGCGATGTCAGTGACGGACGACGGCGAAGGCTTTCCTCCGCATCTCAACTACCGCGAGACCGAATCGCTCGGCATGCAATTGGTGATGACGCTCGTCGATCAGCTCGGCGGCACAATCGAATTGCGTCGGACGAACGGCACTGCGTTTCACACCACCTTTCCCATGAAGTGACGGTTAACGGAAGCATCTACATCTGACTC
>Ga0066709_100003458_pt1 | contig 12130 bp, 14 predicted proteins | sample GraSoiAngelo_158_FD_79665 | JGI IMG/M metagenome (GOLD analysis project Ga0066709, IMG submission 79665) | Grasslands soil microbial communities from the Angelo Coastal Reserve, California, USA - 14_1009_16_30cm | ecosystem: Environmental > Terrestrial > Soil > Grasslands | place: USA... | reverse complement strand
TGTAGCGGGGGCCGTGAGGCCGGCTCACCTCGAGGGTGGCCTGAGATAGGCACGGTCAGGCTCCGTCACGCCCGGTCCCTCCCGGGGCGTTCGTTTTGGCGGTAGCCGCGCGTTGCTACTTCCAGGCCCAGGTCGGCTGCTCGAAGTGGGCGACTCGTGTGGGCCGGCCGTGAGCGACGACCTCGCGGATCTGGTAGAGCACGGCGGCGGTAGGGGCGTGGATGAGCGACGAGAGCAGCGGGACCTGGATCACCGGACGGTCGCTCTCGGGGATCGTGATGAGTCGCGGGACCTCCGGCTTGTCGAGCTCGGCGAGCGGCACCCAGTAGATGTGCGCGACCTCCGCCGGATTGGGCGCCAGCTCGATCGTCTCGCCCGCCCACGCGACCACCGGCGTGATGATGAAGCCCGAGCGCGTGCCGTAGTCGTCCAGGAGCCCGAGCACCGCGCTCGCTTCGAGCCCGAGGCCAACCTCCTCCCTGAGCTCGCGCAGCGCCGCGCCCTCCGCGGTCTCGCCGGCGTCGATCCGGCCCCCGGGCAGCGCCCACTGCCGGGCGTGCGCGCGCAACGTGGCCGTGCGACGGGTCAGCAGAAAGCAGGCGCGCCCCTCTTCGTCCGGGAGCAGCACGACGGCCACGGCGGCGGGCCGGCGGCCGTCAGGAACGATGGGCTGGCGGCTGAATCCGGCGAGGTTGGTCCGTACCCGCGCCCGCAGCGCGTCGTCGAAGCGGTCGGCTCCGTGCTCGGGCACGCGCGAGCGGGAGATCATCCAAGCCCCCAGCTCCGCACGCGCGAGGGGACGATCCGGAACATGACGCGGTTCGCTGGCATGGCCTTGCCGTTCCAGAGGCGCTGGAGACCTCGATACTTTTCGTGAAACCGATCGATGAGCGCGCGCCGCTCGGGACCGTCGGACAGGAATTCGCCACGGCCCTGCACGGTGACGCCGCGCACCTCGCCGCCGCCCGCCACCGCCTCGGCCACCACCGACACGCGCGGATCGCGGCGGAGATTTCGGACCTTCTGGGTGTCGGCGACGCTGATCATCGTCAGGCTCGCCGGGGCGTGGAGAAACCACATCGGCATCGCCAGCGGAGCGCCGTCGGCCTGCACGGTCGCCAGCACCGCGACATCTTTCGTCGCGAGGAAGCCCTGGATGCGCGGGTCGTCGAGACCCATCTAATAGGCCGGCACCTTGCCGGCGCTCACGCCGGTCTTGCGCACCGCGGCGACCTCCTCGGCGCCCTTGACCGCCATGAAGCGGCTGTCGCTGGCGAGCGTGACGAACTGGTACCCCGCCGCGATCATCTTCAGCGCGTACGCGGCGGTGCCGTTGTGGATCCCGGCGGCCACGCCGTGACGCTTGCACGCCTCGACGATCTTCAGCTGCGCCTCCACCACCGGCGGGTCGGTCTGGTCCAATCGCGGCTTGCAGCCCATCGTGAGCGAGAGGTCCGACGGGCCGACGTAGACCGCGTCGATTCCGGGCACGCGCAGGATGTCGTCGATGTTCTTCACCGCCTCGGCGGTTTCGATCATCGGCATCACGATCAGATCGTCGTTGGCGTGATCGCCGTAATCGGCGCCCGCGTAGATCGACGCGCGCACCGGGCCCCAGCTCCGATAGCCGCGCGGCGCGTACTTGCAAGCCGCCACCAGCGCTTCGGCCTGGGCCCGTGTGTTGATCATCGGGCAGATCACACCGTACACGCCCGCGTCGAGAATCTTCATGAGGAGCGCCGGGTCGTTCCACGGAACGCGGGCCAGCGGGATGACCGGCGTCGTCGAGATCGCCTGGAGCATCGTCACCGCGGTCTGGTAGTCGACCACGCCGTGCTGCATGTCGACCGTCAGCGAGTCGAAGCCCTGGTGGGCCATCACCTCCGCCGAGAACGAGCTCGGAATCGACAGCCATCCGTTCACGACGGCCTCACCGCGCGCCCAGATCTTTCGTAGCGTGTTCTCTCTCACAACGATCTCCTGTTTATGTGAGAAGGGGGCTCCGCCTCCCTCTCGATTCCCCCTAAACCTGCGTGAGCTCGGGGCGGCACACCGTCCGGAAATTACACCACTTGCAGATTCTCAGATCTTCGGCCTTCTCGAAGTCGTCGATCGCAGCGACGTTCGCGGCGGGATCGACGAGGTAGGCTTTCATCGAGCGCACGGAGAGGCGGAGCTGCTCCTTGATCGCCGCGAGCCGCTCGTCGCTCCACGTGAGCTGTGTGACCTCCGGCTCGCGCAGGTTCGCCTCGAACAGGTCGACCTTGGCCGGCGGGACGCCGAGCACCTCCGCGGCATAGAGCGCATAGCAGCCGAGCTGGAACGCGGCGCCGTCCGGCGTCGAGCGACCAGTCTTCCAGTCGACGAGCGCCAGGCGCCCGTCGTCGTTCCAGAAGCCGAAGTCCGGAGCCATCCACACCGGGGTGCCTTCGAACAGGAACACCTTGGACCAGTGCTCGATCGACCAGTGCTCGGGCGAAGTCTTGCGGATCGCCGCCACGAGCGGAAGACGGAAGAAGTGACGGAGACAGACCGCGACGTTGCGGGAGAGCGCCTGCCAGACCTCGGGCTTCAGATCGACGGCGTATTCGTGCTCGAACAGCGCCACTGTCTTGGGATTGTCACGGTAGCGCGCCGCCTTCGACGAGCGCCACTCGCCGCGCATCCGCTCGATCACGTCCGCGATGAAGGGCTCGACCGGCAGATCGCGGCCGCCGGCGAACGCGTGGAACACCATCTCGATCGCGTCGTGGACCACCCGACCCGCCCACTGCTGCCTGGACGCGAGCTGCTTGAGGATGTAGAGGCTTCGGATGTCCTCGGGAGCGCCGGCGTCCCATCCGCCCCACGCGCCATAGTAGTGGTAGAAGTACCGCCGCCGACATTCCTGAAAGGTGTTGTCCCGACTGCGGGACCAGGAAAACTCGTTGGCGAGATCGCCCATCGGCGGCATTGTCGCACGGCTTGACGCCCTTGGGGCGCCACTGCTAGCTTGGCGCCATGGCCAACGCGTCGTTCACCGTCGAGTGCCCGTGCTGCAAGGCCAAGCTCACGCTCGACGCGGAGCTTCGTGCCATCATCGCGCACGAACCACCTCCCCCGACGCGGTCCGTCGACGACCTGGGCGCCGCGTTCGACAAGCTCCGCTCGAAATCCGCCGAGCGTGAGGAGCGCTTCAAGGAGCAGCTCCGCGCCGAGGGCGAGAAGGGCAAGCTGCTCGACCGCAAGTTCCAGGAGGGCCTCAAGCGGGCCAAGGACGATCCCGGGCCACCCAAGCGACCGTTCGACCACGACTAGCATGAGCGGCGACCTGCTAGGCGACCTCCTGCGGCAGGTCAGCCGGAGCTTCTATCTCTCTCTCGCCGTCCTGCCGGGTCCCTTGAAGGAGCCGATCGGCCTGGCGTATCTGCTCGCGCGCGCGGCCGACACCATCACCGACACCAAGCTCGTCGCGCGCAAGGACCGCCTGGCCCACCTCGAAACCGTGCGCCGGGCCTGCGCGGGCGAGCCGGCCGACGTCGCCGCCGTCGCGCGGGCGTGTGCGCTTCATCAGACCCACGCGGCGGAGCGGCGGCTGCTCGAGCGCCTTCCCGAGGCGCTCGCCCGCCTCGAGGCCCTGACACCGACCGACCGCCACGAGGTGCGCGCCGTGCTGGCCACCCTGACGTCGGGGATGATCTTCGACCTGACGCGCTTCCCGGGCGAGGACGAGAAGGGCCTGGCCGCGATCGAGACGCTCGAAGAGCTCGACCACTACATCTACATGGTGGCCGGCTGCGTCGGGCCGTTCTGGACGGTCCTCCACGTCACGCATCGCAAACGGCTCGCCGACTGGGCGCTTCGGGAGATGAGCGAGGAGGGCGTGAGCTTCGGCAAGGCGCTCCAGCTCACCAACGTCCTTCGCGACGTGCCCGGCGACCTCGCCCACGGCCGCTGCTACCTACCGGCACGCGAGCTGGCGGCGTTGGGCCTGGGGCCCCGCGACCTGCTCGAGCCCGCCGGCGCGTTCCGTGCGCTCCCGCTCTACCGCCGGCTGGTCGGACTGGCGCTCGAGCATTACAACGTCGCGTGGGATTACACGCTCGCGATCCCGCGGCTCGAGTGGCGGATGCGGCTGGCTTGCGCCTGGCCGCTCCTGATCGGCCTCGCGACACTCGCCGAGCTCGCGGCCCACCCGAATCCCTTGGGGGTGACGACGCCGATCAAGATCTCGCGCGGCGCCGTGCGCGCCTTGCTGGCGCAGTCGACGGTCACGATATGGTCGAATCGAGCGCTGGCCGCGCACGCCGCCCGTCTGCGCGCGCGCATCGCGGTGTAATTTCTTTCTTGCGCTCATGAGGCCCTCGACCGCAGGGTAGGACTTACGCGAGTGAGCCGTCCCCACGCGACTCCAAGCATGGAGGAGACGATGGAACGCCCGTTCGGACAACCCGAGCCCTGGACGCCGCCCCCAGCTCCCATGACGCCGCCGCCCATGGCGCCCGCGCCTTCGCGGCCCGCACCGCCGCGGCCGGCGCCTCCGGCACCCGCTGCGCCGATGGCGGCGAAGCCGAAGCCCAAGGCAAACGCCAAAGCGCGCAAGATGACCAAGGCACGGCCGAAGAAGAAGGCGAAGGTGTCGGCCAAGCGCAAGGGCAAGAAGAAAGCTAAGGCGCGCCGGCGCCGCTAGTCGATCAGCGAGAGGCCCAGGAGGGTCGTGGGATCGACTCTCGCCCCGGCCACCTGGGCCCCGAAGTGCAGGTGCGGGCCCGTGGCTCGCCCCGTCGCTCCCACCGTCCCCACAGTCTGACCGCGCTCGACCCGCTCACCGTCGGCGACCGCGATCGAGTCGAGGTGGAAATAGGCGGTGTAGAGCCCCAGACCGTGGTCGAGGATGACGAGCCGTCCCGGGAAGAAGAACTCGGCCACGAGCGCGACCTGGCCGGCGTTCACCGCCACCACGGGTGTCCCCCGCGGTGCCGAGTAGTCGCTGCCCGAGTGCGGTGAGCGGGGCTGGCCGTTGATGATCCGGCGCGCGCCGAACCCCGCGCCCGTCCCGGCCGCTCCAACCGGCGTCGTGAACTTCCCACGCCAGATTCGTTCGGGCGTGATCGTCCGGTAGAGCGTCGCCAGCTGCTTGCTCTCGGCCACCGCGCGGCGCTCGGTCTCGGGATCGAGATCGACCATCGTGTTCGGCAAGGTCAGCCGCTCCACGTGGAAGTCGCGGCGGACGATCTTCACGCCTCCTTGTGCGCTCCGCGGCTCGCGTCCCGGCTCGACGACTCCGACCCGCCAGGCATGAGTGCCGGGCTTCGTCTCGAGATCGACGCCGAAGAGGGCCGCGTGGCCGCCCGCGTATGGAAAGAACGTGAGGGGCTTGCCGTCGACCGAGCCCTCGACCGTCGCGCCGTCGATCACGTCTTTCACGAGAACCCAGGCGACGTCGCCCACCCGGGGCTTCGAGGGGTGCCAGCTGACGGCGGCCTTCTCGGCCGCGATGGAGGTTTCGGCTACAAGGAGAAGGCCGAGCGCAGTGAGGACGATCCCGGCCCAGGTCACTCCGGGCGCTGCTGGCGGAGAAACTGCTCGATCTCGGCGACGAGCTCGGCCGCGGGCGGGAGGTCGCTCGGTCCGCCTGGAGCGGCGGGCGCCGCCTCCTCGGTGTCGCGCGACTCGAGCTTCTTGACGTAGTTGGCGATCTTGTTGTTCTGGGCGACGATCTCTTTGAGGTTGGTATCGAACTGCTTGCCCGCCGCCTCGAGATCGGCCGTGTCGATCGTGGCTCCGAGGAGCGGCGCCACCCGCCGGACGAGGGCGAGGGTGGCCTTGGGATTCTCGATGCCCGAGATGTAATGCGGGACGTTGGCCCAGAGGGTCGCCGTCGCAAATCCCTGCTCGCGACAGATCGTGTTCAGCACCCCGACGATGCCGGTAGGTCCCTCGTACCGGGTTGGACGGACCCCGAGGCGGGTTCCGAGCTCCGGGTCAGATGCGCTGCCCGAGAGACGGACGGGCCGAGTATGCGGCACCTCGGCGAGCAGCGCCCCGAGGGTCAAGACCAGGCCGACTTCGCAGGTCCGCGCGAGGTCGAGGACCAGATTGCAGTAGGTCTTCCAGCGCAGATGCGGCTCGACGGCCACCCCGACGATCACGTCCCGGACCAGGTCCGACGCCCTGGTCAGCGAGAACTCGGTAGCCGGCCAGGTGATCTCACGCTCAGTCTCGGAGCCCGGTTTGAAGCGGACATAGGGCCTGGAGAGGCCGAAGTGATAGAACTCCTCGGGGTCGATCTCAGCGAACTTCTCGGCGTGAAACAAGGTGCCCAGGTACCGGACCGCCGTCGTCGCCGACTCGGCTGCGTCGTTCCAGCCGCCGAACGCCATAATCAGGATAGGCCGGCGAAGGCCCTGTGGACGGGAGTGGACTTTCAGGGCATCCATGATCTCGATCTCTGTCCTCTCCTCGACGTTGTAAGGGGGAGTCTAGCACGAACGGCCAATTGACCAACTTCCCACACGACTGTAGGATACCGCGCAGTTCGAATTCTCGAGGAGGATCTGGCTATGTACGGGAAGCACTGGCGCTCGGTTGTGATGGGAACTGCACTCCTGCTGGCGGGCGGCTGCGCGTCGGGCGAGGAGTGGCAGACTTGGCGGTCGAACACGAGCCATTTCGCGTCGAAGGAGCACTACGACTTCTCCATGAAGAACCGCTCCGGCGCGGCGACCGTGACTCGCCAGGACGTCGCCTTGGCGCAAAACCAGAACTGGTTCGGGAAAGCCGTCACCGTCGACCAGGGCCAAATCCTCGAACGCTAGGGGAGTCTGTCCCCGGCCACGGCGGCACCTTTTGACGTTTCAGGGGGCAGTTTGGCGTCAGGGCTTCCCCCGCTGGTGGGGACCGACTTCGGAGATCTGAAGGCTTAGCGGCCCTTGACAGATGGCACGACACATGCCACGTGTGTCACCCATGATAACCATGAGGCTCGGACGCGCGATCGTTGGTTTGGCCGCGGCCGCCACGTTGGCCCTTGCCCTCGACCCGGCTTCGGCCGCCGATGCTCCGGATCGGGTGCTCCAGCCCGACAAGTACACCTCGGACAAGGGACGCGCGCTCGGCCAGAAGTACCAGGCGGCTCTTCGCGATCTCAACACGAAGATCTACCACTGCATGCCCTGGCTGGACGTGAAGCCGGAAGGCATCGGCTTCTACAAGCCGAAGCACCTCGACGGCGACGTGCGCTATCTGTCCTTGAACGTCAACGTCGACCAGCAGCCGGCCCCGGAGTTCACGCGGCTCAGCGTCCAGGATCGCGTCTCGTCGATGTTCTCGCGCTACGTTCCCCACCTCCTGCGCTCGATGGCCACGAACGACCTGCTGAAGGACCCCAACCTCGAGGGCTTCACCGTGATCGCCAGCTGGCTCAAGGCCCAGCCCGCGAGCGGGCAGCAGGCGGTCATGGAGACTGCCGCCGCCTTCGTTCCGAAGGCGCTGGTCGCGAACTTCCTCCGCGGCCAGGCGACGGTCGCGCAGCTGGCTGAAGGCGCGTACGTGATGGCGTGGGACGGCGAGACCAAGCTCGGCGCCATGAAGCCGAGGGCGTGGGCCGATGACTTCGTGCTGACGTACAAGGTCGCCGGCTATACCCCGGATCCCAAGATCAACTGCAACTGAGCTAGAGCGCTTCTCTCAAATCCCCGCTCGGCCCCGGCCACGTCCGGGGCCGAGTTTTTTTGAGCGAGCTCATGCCGGGCGCGGCCCCAGCGCGGTCCGAATTCCCTCCGCGATTCGCCGGAGAGCCATCGCGGCCGGGCGCTCGGGCGCCGTGGCGACGAACGGATCGCCCTGGTCGCCGGCGACGGCGATCGCCCGATCGAACGGGACGCTCCCGAGGAACGGGATCCCCGCATCGGCGGCGAGCTTGGCCGCGTCCGGCCCCGCGAAGAGGCCCGCCATGTTCTCGACGAGCCCGAGGACGGGCGCCCGCGTGTTGGCGGCGACGGTGATCGATCGCCTCACGACCAGGTGCGACACATCGGACGGGATCGTCACGACGACGATGCCGGAGAGCGTCGGCACGAGCGACGCGATCGTCGTGAGCCGATCGGTGCCGGGCGGCAGATCCAGCAGGAGCAGGTCGAGCGCTCCCCAGTTCGTGTCCGCCAGGAACTCGCGGATCACGTTCGCCTCCATGGCGCCGCGCCACGTGTGCGCCTCGCCCTGGACGGGCGCGTCCCAGGTGAGCGGCGCCGCGTCGGTGGGCAGCAGCAGATCCATCGACAACACCTTCACGCCCAGATCCGTGGACGGGGGCTCGACGACGCCGGCGGCGATGAGCAAGCGCCGGCCGCGCACGCCGAGGACCTTGGCCTGAGTCGGGCCGTTGAGGTCCGCGTCGAGGACGCCGACCCTCCACCCGTCGAGCGCGAAGCAGCACGCCAGGCTCGCCGTGAGCGTCGACTTCCCGACGCCGCCCTTGCCCGACACGATGGCCACGATCGCGCGCACCGACTCGAGCCGCTGCTTGAGCCGACCCTGCTGGGCTTCGACCTGGCCCGCGATGTTCGAGCCGCCGTCGCCGGCAATGTCCTTGTAGCGCTTCACGCCGCCTCCTTCGCCCAGGCCGCCCGAGCGATCACGAGGAGCGCCGCCATCGTGACGGTCAGGAACACGATCGCGCCAGCGCGGAAGGTGATCTCGCCGCCCCATGGCGCAGGCACGCCGGCAGTCTCCGGGCGAACGGCGACCTGCAGGACATGCCACGCCCGCAGGGCCATGAACCCGGTGAGCACGCGTGCGAAGTCACGCCGTGAGAGGATCCAGCGCTCGAACCACGCTCGGCGCTGGGCGAGCAGATACGGAATGAGCACGATGAAGACGAGCCCCAGCACGATCCACACCACGCCCGATTGCATCATGCGCCCACCGCGCACGCCGATCCCGTGCATGGCGAGATAGAAGCCGCCGATCCAGTAGATCACCCCGTAGGTCCGGTACGCGTGCGCGGCGAGGCGGAAGCGGTCCATCAGGACGAGGCCCGGAAACGGGCGCCCCACGTCGAGCGGACGTCCGCGAGCAGCTCCTTCGTGATCGTCGTCGCGCCCCGCCCGCGGGCGTAGGCCTCGACCGCCTTGATCACCATTCCACGCGCGAACGAGGGAATCGCCTGCAGACGCGCGCGCGCGTCCTCGTCCCACACGAGCTCGTAGTCGACCGGCAGCCCGAACGTGAGCGACGCCGGCAGGTCGATCAGAGTCCCGCCGTGCGCGCCCGGCTGATAGCCGCAGGCCGGATCCTCGGCGAGATAGTCGCCGTGGGTGGCGTAGGCGCGGCAGCGGCATCCGCCACAGATTTTCGCGAACTCACAGGCGCCGCAGCGCCCGCCGAGCTTAGGGTCGCGCAGATCGTCGAACACCGGCGCGGCGCGCCACAGATCGGCGAAGGACCGCTCGCGCAGGTTGCCGGCGGTGACCGGCATGTACGGGCACGGCGTGACGTCGCCCTCCGGCGTGATGCGGCAGTAGTACTTGCCGGCCGGACATGAGCCGTGGGCATAGTTCCGGAGCAGCGGCGAGGACGGGTTCATCTCGTAGAGGACCCGCCGGAAGTGGGGCGCGCACTTGGCCCTGATGAGGAGCCCGTCGCTCCGGCCCACCGGTGTCGACCACGGATCCTCGAACGCCTCCGCGCCCTGCGCGGGCCGCCGCTCGCCCACGCCGAGCAACGTTCGGACGAAAGACGGCGGGCCCCCGCCGACACCCTGCACCCGCGCGAGATAGGTCAGGAGCCGCTCGTAGGCCGCCGGATCGATGTCGGTGAGATCCCTCCCGCGCCCGGTCCTGACCAGGAAGAAGAAGTTCAGCACCTTGGCGCCGAGCTCCCGCGCCAGGTCGATCATCGCCGGCACCTCGCCGACGTTCCAGTCGGTCACCGACATGTGGAGCGAGAAGTCGAGCCCGGCATCGGTCAAGACGCGCGTGGCCCTCACCGCGCCGTCCCACGAGCCCGGGAGGCGCCGGAACCCGTCGTGCTTGGCGCGGTCGATCGAGTCGAGACTGATCGAGGCGCCGAGGACGCCGTGCGCCCGCATCGCCTTCGCCTCACGCTCGCGCAACAGTACGCCGTTGGTGCCGAGCACCGTCGTGAACCGCTTCTCCGCGGCGTAGGCCGCAATGTCCCAGATGTCCTTGCGGAGCAGCGGCTCGCCGCCGGTGAGGATCAGGAAGACGTTCGGGTTGACGAGCGCGATCTCGTCCATGACCCGCCGGCACTCGTGGGTCGACAATTCGCCCCGCGTATCGGCGCCCGCGAACGCCGACATATAACAATGCGAGCACTCGAGATTGCACCGCTGGGTCAAATTCCACGACACGCTATACGCCGTATACGGCGCCGTCGAGCCGACGTTCGTGCCCGCAGCGGGCTCCGCGGAGCGCGAGGATCTAGGCTCGGTCATACGACGCGACCCATGGCAGGCGACACGGGCACAGCGCGCGGGATCCATGGAAGCGCGGGCGAGGGGGTGGCGGGGGTGCCTCCCCGGATCCGTGTCGGCAGCGTCGCACGCGCGCGAAGCATGGTGATTGGCCACACCCGGAAGTAAGCCACCCCCTCGCCCGCGCTTATCGCGGTTTCTTGTTCGATACGTACCCAGCGATCACTTCGTTCATGGTCTCGCGAGCATGCCCGATGCCTTCCTCGCACACCGCGAGATCGATCGTAGTCACGCCTTTGGCGGCCGCGACGCGCTCCACTTCTTCGCGTGTCATGTCGCGCATGAACCCGGCCGGGACGCGATTGAGCCGCGCCGTGGCTTCCTCGGTCCAGCCGAAGCCGGTGCCGGCGTCGCTCGACGCGGCGCCGGGCATGTCGGCGGGCTCGAACTTCGTCCTGGCGAGCAGGGTGTCCCAGCCGGCGCCGAGCTTCTCGCGTCCGACGGTCTCCTCGATCATCGGCAGGGCGAGCTGGCAGGTGATGACCGGGATCTTCCGCGAGCGGGCGTACTTCTCGACCCGCGCCTTCGCGCGGCGCCTGAGATAGGCGTCGGTCACCTCGCGCAGGGCGTCGCGCGCCTCGGCGGACCACTTCACCTGCACGCCCGGCATCGACTCCTCGGCCTCGACGCCGCCCTCTTGGGTCGCGATCGCCTCCACGGCCTCCTTCGAGATGATCTGGAACTTGTCGGCGGCGGCCTTGCAGACCGGGCACGTGACCACGGGGTTGGGGCCCTTGACCGTGTAGCCGCAGACCGAGCAGATGGCGGTCGCCGGCTGCGACTCGGCGCGCAGCTTCGCGACCGCGACGTCCTCTGCCAGGATCTGCATGCGCTCGGCCATCCGCGTCGGCATGAAGATCGCCATGGCCTCGTCGATGACCTTGTTGGTGATGACGGTGTGCCCTTGCTCGATCGCGTAGCGCAGGAGCGCGGTGCGCGCGACGCCCTTCACCTGTGGCGGCACCCGCTCCATCCGCGCCTCGGCCTCCGCGGTCCACGAGATGATCTCCTCGGCCTTCACGTCGAGCGGCGGATAGAACTTGCCGCCTGTGAGGAGCACGTTGCACGGCGCCAGCCTCAGGATGTTCTCGGTGTTCGAGCCGAGATCCATCTCGTTCGCGTCCGAGTGCACGCCGACCCGTCCGAGGATGAGGAGCCACGGCTGCTCCTTGCGGGCGAAGGTCAGGATCTTCTCGAAGCACTTGCCGTCGAGGAGTGTGATCGCCAGTTCCACCCCGGCGTCGGCGGCGAGCTTTCTGCCGATCTCGAGGTGCGACTGGTAGATCTTGGCGAGCCCCGTGTCGATGATCTCCTCGTGCAGCTGTTCCTGCTCCTTGAAGCGGAAGATCTTCGACGCCTTCTCGCTCAGCACGCCGACGATGCCGTTGAACATCGCGTAGTGGAGATACGGATCGTACACGGCGACGGCCTGCAGCGGCCGCTGGAGCGCCGCCGCGAGCGCGATCCCAAGCTTGAGGCCGTTAAACGACTGCGGGGAGCCGTCGAGGCAGACGACGATCGCGCCCTCCCGGTCCTTCAACGCGTCGGCGTTCCGCACGATCACGGTGTCGCGCGTCACGCGGCGGACGAACCGCTCGGTGACCGAGCCGATCTGGCTGTCCTTGACCGCGCCCATGCCGAGGGCGCCGATGACGA
>Ga0066709_100003457_pt1 | contig 12130 bp, 13 predicted proteins | sample GraSoiAngelo_158_FD_79665 | JGI IMG/M metagenome (GOLD analysis project Ga0066709, IMG submission 79665) | Grasslands soil microbial communities from the Angelo Coastal Reserve, California, USA - 14_1009_16_30cm | ecosystem: Environmental > Terrestrial > Soil > Grasslands | place: USA... | reverse complement strand
GGCCTACCGTGCCGCAATATTAGCGATGTGAAACCCAGTAGCATTAGAAGCGAACGCGGAGCTGCGCGAGACACGCGGGTTCATTTCAATCACCACCATGCGCCCGGTGGCGGGCTCGACGGCAAACTGAATATTTGAACCGCCCATCTCCACCCCCACCGCGCGGATCACCTTGAAGGCGGCATCACGCATCCGTTGATATTCCTTATCCGTAAGCGTCTGCTGCGGCGCCACAGTGATGGAATCGCCCGTATGCACGCCCATGGCATCGAAATTCTCGATGGAGCAAACCACCACGGCGTTATCCGCGTGGTCGCGCATTACCTCCAACTCAAATTCTTTCCAGCCCAACACGGATTCTTCTATCAACACTTCGTGCACAGGGCTCAGTTGCAACCCCCAACGGACGTTCTCCTCAAACTCCTCACGGTTGTACGCGATGCCCGACCCCGTGCCGCCCAGGGTGAAAGACGGACGCACAATCAGCGGATAGCCAAAGCGCTCGGCGGCGTCAAACGCCCGTTGTACATCGTTTACCAGCGCGCTGCGCGGCACCTCGAGCCCGGCACGGAGCATCAGGTCCTTGAACAGCAGGCGGTCCTCCGCCATTTTGATGGCGTTCAGCGACGCCCCGATCAGCCGCACGTTGTGGCGATCCAGGATTGCCTTCTCCGCCAGCTCCACCGCGAGATTGAGCGCCGTCTGCCCGCCCACCGTGGGCAGGAGCGCGTCCGGGCGCTCGCGGGCAATGATGGCTTCCAGATAGTCGGCGGTGAGCGGCTCAACATAGGTACGGTCCGCGAATTCGGGATCCGTCATGATTGTGGCGGGGTTGGAATTCACCAGGACGACGTTGTAGCCTTCAGCCTTGAGGGCTTTGCAGGCTTGAGTGCCCGAATAGTCGAATTCGCAAGCCTGGCCGATAACAATGGGTCCGGAGCCGATGATGAGAATCTTGTGAATGTCGGTGCGTTTAGGCATTCAAAAAAGGTTGAAGTGTAAAGGTTAAAGGATAACGTTGAGTAAGATTGGTCGCTTTCGCGCGCGCGCCGGAGCGAGGACGGATCGGACTCTGATCCACTTGGCTTCGCTTAAGTCACCTTTACGGTTCCTCCTTCAGACGTGAGCCGGTTAAAATCATTCGCTTCAAGCCTTCCCTGCAGCTGGGCCTTAGCTGGTCGTGCAAGGCTCTTCATCCTTACCCTTTATATATCCCTTACACGTTATCTTTTAACCCTTTTTGTGTTCTTCCATCATATTCGCGAATCGTTCGAACAGATAAGCGGCGTCATGTGGACCAGGGGAAGCCTCAGGATGGTACTGCACGCTGAATAGAGGCAGCGATTTGTGCCGCAGGCCCTCCAACGTCTGGTCGTTGAGGTTCATGTGCGTCAGCACGACCTCACTGTGCTTGAGTGAATCCGGATCAACCGCGAAGCCGTGATTCTGCGCGGTGATTTCCACCTTGTGGGTTTCCAGGTCGATGACCGGATGGTTGCCGCCGTGGTGTCCGAACTTCAACTTGTAGGTACGGCCGCCGAGCGCAATTCCGACAATCTGGTGACCCAGGCAGATGCCGAACACCGGCACGCGTCCCATCAACTCGCCAACGGTTTTGGCTGCGTATTCAACGGGCTCCGGATCGCCGGGACCATTCGAGAGAAACACACCGTCAGGCTTCAGCTGAAGCGCGTCACTGGCGGGAGTCTGGGCAGGCACCACTGTCACCCGCGAGCCGATATCGACGAGACGGCGCAGAATGTTGTGCTTGATGCCAAAGTCGTAAGCCACCACGTGAAAGCGCGGTGGCGCGTGGTGTTCGCGCTCATGGCTGGCGGCACGCCCGGCTGAAGCACCACGGAAGAAGATATCGTTCGAGGGCTCAATCCATTCATAACGGGAAGGCGTGCTGACGCGACTTGCCAGATCGAGACCTAGCATGCTGGGCGAAGCCTGGGCTTTTGCTACGAGGCTCTGGGGATCACGGTCGCTTGTGGAAATCACGCCTCGCATGGCGCCGTGGTTGCGCAGGTGTCGCACCAAGGCGCGAGTGTCAATATCGGATATCACCGGGACACCGAAGTCTGCGAGGAAGCCTGACGTCTCCTCCATCGACCGCCAGTTACTCGCCAATTCGCTCAGCTCGCGGACCACCAGTCCTTCGGCAAACGGGCGGACGGATTCGCTGTCGAGCGGATTCGTACCGTAGTTCCCAATGTGGGGATAAGTGAGAATGACGATCTGGCCGGCGTAAGAAGGATCGGTAAGGATTTCCTGATAGCCGGACAGCGAGGTATTGAAGACGACTTCACCGAAGCGTTCCCCAGGGGCACCGTAGCCGCGCCCGCGGAATACCCGGCCATCTTCGAGGGCAAGGATTGCCTCCATGTTCAATGGTCTGCTGCCTCAGCGCGGCTGCTATTTAACACAGCCGTCTGGTCCGGTAGGAAATGCGGACAGAATCACGACCGCCGATCACCGAGCCCGCGCCCGAACCTTGCCGCGGGTCAATTGCTGTCCCTGTGTTTTCTCTGGCAACCTACGGCTCTGGCAAACGTGCGGGTCTGGCAGCGTACGGGCGATTCGTCGGCAGGAACTGCCGGCCACAAGCCCTTACTTCAGCAATCCAAACTGGCTAAAAGGCCAGTAAACAAAGACAGCCTTACCGTAAATATATCTCGCATCGACCGTGCCCCACACCCGGCTATCGTTGGAAGACTCACGATGATCGCCCAAGACGTAATAATGCCCGGGTGCAACGACAACCGTGGGATAACTCTGGTGGTCAAGATATTCCGGGGGAACGTAAGGCTCTTCCAGCGGCTCTCCGTTGACGTATACCCTTCCCTCGTCAATACTTACGCGATCCCCAGGCAGGCCGACTACACGCTTGATGTAGGACTTGCTCGAGTCCAAGGGGTACCAGAAGACAACAATGTCTCCACGCGCGATCGGTTCAAACCGATAAATGAACTTGTTGATAAAGATTCGTTCATGGTTCTCAAGCCGCGGCATCATGCTGGTGCCTTCCACCTGAACAGGCTGGTAGAGGAAGACGACGACAATGAAGGAAAGCAGCACGGCCAGGATGAGGTCGCGAAGCCAGAAACGAGCCTCGAAAAAACTGCGACGGACGCCCACAGGCAGGATCTTCGCTTCCACTGCACTGCCCATTATCTGGTCGTCCGTTTGCATGCCCCTCGATTCCTCTACTTATATACCATAGACCGCGATCGCTTGTCAGGACGGTTGCTGGTCCGGCACTCGATTCCGTCCTCCGGAATTCGCATCAGGCGTGGGCGGCAGCCTTGGAATGAATCAGGGCGCAGGCCGGTTGCCGCTTCCGCGCCGTCCCGTCATACCCGTGAGGCTTTCTTCTTGCTCCCACCCTAGCCCCAGGCCTCGGAGCCCCTGTATGATGCCCTCGTGGCCCAGACTCCACGGATTGCTCTGATTATCCCGGCCCTCAACGAGGAACACTCCGTTGGACAAGTCCTGAAGCAACTTCCCGACGGGCTTTTCTCACAAATCCTCGTGGTCGACAACGGCTGCGCTGATCGCACCGCAGAGGTCGCCCGTCAAGCTGGCGCCGAGGTAGTCATGGAGCCGAGGCGTGGCTACGGCCGGGCCTGCCTGGCGGGACTGGCCGGGCTGCATCCGCAGACGACGGCGGTACTATTCATGGACGCGGATCTCTCCGACGATCCGGCCGACCTGCCAAGGCTCATTGCCACCTTCCAGCAGGGAGAATGGGACATGGTGATCGGCTCGCGGACTCTCGGTAATCCGGAGGCCGGTTCGCTCACACCCCTCCAGCGCTTTGGGAACTGGCTGAGCACGCGTCTGATCCGCTACCTCTGGCGTACAACATTCACGGACCTGGGGCCCTTGAGGCTCGTATCTCGAGATGCCCTGCGTCGTCTCGATCTTCGCGACAGGAATTATGGATGGAACGTCGAGATGCAAGCCAAGGCGGCGCGATTGCATCTTCGTGTGTGTGAAATCGCGGTGGGTTACCGTCGGCGCAAGTTCGGTAGGTCAAAAATTTCCGGCACTGTCCTCGGAAGCATCGGGGCGGGCGTCAAAATCCTCTTGACAATCTATCGCTGCTGGCGTATCCAGCTTTGAACGCCAATTTCAGACCAAAAGAAGAACCAGCGCCCAGCACCGGAAAAGCAGGCAATGAAAACAAAAACCCTGGGTTTCCGCAAGAGACTGGCGATGAGGACTGCAAACTTCAGGGCGTGGTCGTCGCCAACCGTGCGGCGCGGGCTCGCCTCACTCCTGTTCGTTGGCGGACTGATTTCGACTGCCGTTCTCAATGCTGAGACCCCGGCTCCGCGCCACCCTGATCAACCCCTGCGGAGACTGGAGGTTTTAGACAGATCAGATGGTAAATCTGCTCGACACCCCAGTCGGCGAAATCCGGAGGCCTCCGAAACTTCAGTTCCTGCGTCGCCACCCGCTCCATGGTGGGCGAATCGTGGGCGCTGGACGCTCGGCTTCCAGGTCGGCTATTCCCTGGAAAACAACATCCCCCGCAACATATCGCATATCAACTTGTTCGTCGCTCAACCCCAGTTAGGGTTCATCGTAGGGGACTGGCCTTATGCTCGTTTTCCTGTGCACCGCTTCGAGATCATCAACGAGGGATTCTTCGGCAATGCCGTTCACCCCGGCGGCCGGGTGACCGGGCATACCCTTCTTTTCCGCCTGGATGGCAAACCTCACGGACGCGTGACGCCGTTCTTTGACGCGGGCGCGGGCGTTTTGAATACGACGCTCCATTTGAAGGCGCCCGAACTCAGCGGCAGTACTCAGTTCACACCGCAGGGAGGTATTGGCGTGCAGTATTTCTTCAATCCCCAGCGCGCGCTGGTGATCGAGTACCGATATATGCACATGTCCAATGCCAGTATCCAGCCGCCGAACCACGGCTTTAATTCCAGCATGATCAGCATTGGGTTCCGCTGGCTGCGCCGCCCGCCGCACGCCCCATACCCCGCTCAGGCACGCTCTCATCTGCTTCGCCGGCTTTTTGGTCAGAGCTAAGCGGGCGCACCAACACTCACTACGCGGCAAATTCCAAGGTGGGATTCCCAGGTGGGATCTTCCCTGCCGCGGTCTATTGGTGTGGGGGGCACAATTTCTCGTAATTGCGGTCCACGCGTCTACGGCAGAGCGTTGCACGGTAGCCGGCGCGAAGCCGTACCCTTCAACGCCGCGACAGGCATTTGTCTCGAAACCACAGACCGCCCGGCAATCGCGGAAATCACGCCCGTCTAGGTCTGCTCGCAGGCTGAGGCTGCTCTCGGCAGAAACTTACCCGAAGATGTTTTTGACTTTATCAGCTCCGCGGCGCTCAAGGGGCTTATTGTCGATGCGGATCGTATTCCCGAGCATTTCCAGCATACGCTTCTGGTCGCGGCTAAGACGGGTGGGAGTTACCACTTGAATCGTCACGTACAGGTCTCCCTGCCCGTGACCGTCCAGGGAAGGCACTCCCCTGCCCCGAATGCGGAAAACGGATCCGGGCTGGGTCCCTTCCGGCACTCTCAGCCGCTCGGGCCTGCCGTCGGGCGTAGGAACTTTGAGCTCGGTTCCCAGGGCAGCCTGAGTCAAGGAGACCGGAATTGTACAGTAGAGATCGCTGCCCCGCCGCTCAAAGTACGAGTGCTCGTGGACCTTGAGCACTACATAAAGGTCGCCCGGCGGTCCGCCGAGTGAACCGGCTTCGCCTTCGCCGGTTACCCGCAGCCGCGTGCCGTCGTCAACCCCAGGCGGAATCTTCAGGCCTAAGACTTTTTCCTGACGGATGCGCCCCTCACCGTGACAGTCCGGGCACGCCTCCCGGATCACCTGACCCATCCCGTGGCACTGCGGGCACGTCTGCGTAAGCGTAAAGAATCCCTGCGAATGCCGGATCTGCCCCCGTCCACCACAGGCCGCACAACTGACCGGCTCACTGCCCTTCTTCGCGCCCGTTCCCCGGCAATTTGAGCACATTTCGGCGCGAGGAATTTTCACCTTCGTCTCCAGACCGAACACGGCTTCCTCAAAGGCGATTGCCAGGTCGTAGCGAAGATCCGCACCACGCTGGGCGCGGGTGCGACGGCTGCTGCCCCGGCCGAAGAAATCGCCGAAGAAGTCGCCAAAAATGTCTTCGAAATCGGTGAAAATGCTCGAATCAGGCTGGAACCCGCCGGAACTACTGACGCCGGCGTGGCCGTAGCGGTCGTACGCCGCCCGCTTCTGCGGGTCCATCAGGATGGTGTAGGCTTCCGTAATCTCCTTGAATTTCTCGGTCGACTCTTCCTTACTCTCCGGATTCCGGTCGGGATGATACTGCATGGCGAGCTTGCGGTAGGCGCTCTTGATCTCCTGCTCGGCGGAGTCGCGGCGTACCCCCAACACTTCGTAATAATCGCGCTTGCCGTTGTTCATACGACTCTGAATTCCGATTTCTAATCTTTGGAATATACTGCGGCGGCAGGCATCATTTCAGCAGCGGCTCGAGGCAGCTGCACACATTGTCCTTGCCAACGAAGTTCACCGGTTGATTGGCGAAGCGCAGTCAGTTCTCCGCTGCTTCGCTCTCCGCCTCCGCAGCGTCTTCCGCCAAAGCGCGCTCCCGGGTACCGTGGTCATCGCCGGACCGGCGTCCCCCGACGGCTACCCTTACGATCGCGGGCCGCAGCAGCCGCTGCCTGAGCTTGTAGCCCTTCTGCAGTTCCTCGAGGATCTCGTGGTCGCGATGTTCCTGCGACTCGACAGTTTCCACCGCCTGGTGCAGATGGGGATCAAAAATCTTCCCTGCCGTCTCTATCGGAGTTAGCCCGGCGCGGCCCAGCACGTCCGCCAATTGTTTGTAGATGAGCTCGATCCCCTTGTAGAACTGCTCGGGCACCTTGGCATCCCGGTGCTTCAGCGCACGCTCGAAACCGTCCAAAGTGGGCAGCAGGGCACGCACCAAGTCAGACGTGGCGTGTTGCAGAAACTCCTCTTTCTCCCGCTGGATCCTTTTGCGGAAATTTTCAACCTCGGCTTGTTTCCGCAACAAGCGCTCGTACAGCTCCTGCTTCTCCTGCAGAAGCTTCTGGTACGCAGCAGCTTCGCCAGCTAAGGGAGACTTGCTCGCGCTCTCCGTGCCCATGCTTTCGCTCTCAGCCGACTGCTCCGCAGCTTCGGATTGCCTGTTGTCTTTCTCGTTTTCCATACATTCCAATCCACGAGGCCGGTGACAAGGCCTCAGATGTCTAGTTTAGCAGATTGCCGAAAAGGGTCTGTTCCGTACCGTGGGAGGGCGCTGTTGCCTGCCGCGTGGACCGCCGATGCCGTCAGGTTTCCTCAAGGGCGGGTTGATCCGCCGCGGCTATCCATATGATCACTTCCGGATGATCAGTTCCGGCTTAGCAACCGGCTGCACAGGTGCGCTATATATTCCACCGCGGTGATAGCGCGGTCGTACTCCATGCGTGTTGGCCCCACTACACCCAGCGCGCCCACAACCCGGCGCTGGTAATGGAGCGGCGCCATGATCACGGTGCAGCCCTGCATTTCAATGGCGGCGTTTTCCTGACCGATAAGAATGCGCACCCCATTGTTTCGCGACTCCAGACAGGCGCTGAGAATCCGGATAAGCTTTGCCTTCTGCTCGAAGGCGGCCAGCAATTCCCTGATTCTGCCCGCGTCCTCGAATTCCGGCAGGTTGACCATTCTGGCCGTGCCCTCGACAAAAAGCTGAGATGTTTCCTCCCCCTCGAGCGCTCCGTGGCTGAAAAGGGTTCCAATATCGGTCAGAAGGTTATCGCAGGCGGTCTTCATTTCCTCCAGCCGCTTAAAAATCTCCATGCGGATGGTCCGCAACGACCAACCCCTGAACTCCGCATTCAAATAGTCCGCCGCCCGATCAAGCTCTTCGTTCGAAAACTCCTCCTCCAAGCGGACCACTTTGTTCTCCACCAGGTCAGGCTTGGAAACCACAATCACCAGCACGCGGCGATCGGCGAGCCTGACGAACTTCACATGCTCCAGACTCTTTTCTTCCAGCGCGGACCCCCAGGCCAGTCCGACGTTGTGCGAAACTTCCGCCAAAACGTGGGAGGTGGTAGCCATCAGCTGAGCCATGGTGGCGCTCGGTGAATCGACTCCGGCGCTGAGGCACTGCTGGATGTACTCCTGGATAGTCTCGTCCAGGCGCAGGTGGCTCACCATTCGGTCCACGTAAAGGCGATAGGCTTTATCCGTGGGCACACGCCCAGCCGAGACATGGGGTTGGGCCAGATACCCTTCCGCCTCGAGCTGAACCATCACATTACGAATGGTGGCCGTGCTCAAGGACTCGTCAAGTTGTTCAGCCACGGCCTTCGAGCCCACGGGGAATCCGCTGGCAACGTACTGCCGAATGATCGTCGCCAGAATCTTTCGCTGCCGTATTTCGAGATCTTCTTCGCTGCGCATCGTGGGATCCTGACCCCGCAGCCCTCAACGCCATTAGATGCCGCGGGACATCTTAACGACCTCCAGAGGCCCTGTCAAGAATGCGCCCAGCTACCCTGGAGGTAGCGGTTGCCGGCCTCTTCCGGACGTCCTGTCGTCTGGGCGAGTAGACTGGGTAGCCTGTTCCTCTCGCCAGGGCAAACGCTTGCCCTCGTGTGGACCGCGGCCCAACTGACTAGCCCATTGTAGCCTATTGGCCTGCAAAGTCAAGCTGGCTGGGGCGTCTTTGGAAACGGCGCGCCTGCCCTGGGCGAGATCGTTGTCACGCCGTTGACTTCCAGCGCAGGCCGCGGTCTAATCTGGGTAGCGGGCAAGGCAAACACCGTTCACTCTATTCTGCTGGCCCGGGCACGGTAAGCACATGCGAAAATCAGGGTGCGCCATTTCGGCGATGGGACTCGTGAAGACACGATCAGTGAACACATCCTACATCACCGGGGAACGACCCTCGTTCGCCGGTTGCGCCTTGCTCCGGGCGAGTCGACAGCCTGGCACCGAGACCCGTTCCATCGCGTTACGGTGGTCCTGAGCGGCGAGATACTGGCGATCGAGTACCGCGACGAGGCCCAGGGCGAGCGTTTCCGGGGCACGGCAGGTCAGGCAGACTGGGACGAACCTACTGGTCGTGTTCATCGGGCGATCAATATCGGCGAGCAGGCTTATGAAGAGGTTACGATTTTCTTTCTGGATCGCCCCGACGCCGTTCCTCAACCAAAAACCGAATAGCGAGGAGTCCCAGGAAGTCCGCGCACGCTGCTTCGGCCCTGGGGCTCGCACGTAAGACGGTCGAACGGCGAGAAAAGCAAAGCCGAACCAACCCCGGAGAAGAACAATGGACAAGTCACTTTACCAGCGCCTGGGCGGATACGACGTAATCGCGGCAATCGTGGACGACCTCCTCAATCGCCTCCGTGCAGATCCGCAGTTCACACGCTTCGCCTCCGGCCGCAGTGTCGATTCTCACAACCGGACCCGGCAATTGCTGGTGGACCAGATATGCGCGCTCGCTGGCGGTCCCTGCGTCTATATCGGCCGCGACATGAAAGCGTCCCATGCCGGACTCGGTATTACCGAGAGCGAGTGGGAAGCGAACATGAGGTACACCGCAGCTTCTTTGGATAAATTCAGCATTCCTGAGAAGGAAAGGAAGGAGTTTCTCGAACTGTTTTTGCGCTACAAGCAGGACGTCGTAGAGGGCCAAAAACAGTGAGGGCACGGATCAGGGCCGGAAAGAGCGGGCCGCCCCCGCTCCCCTCTTTTGGTTCCGGCCAGTATCAGGCTCCCACCGCTCTGGTCTCGGTTGATTCATCCTTCAGCAACGACCGAATCTGCTCCCGCAGCTCCGGAGTGTTTTGGTGTCCATGAACTGTGGATGCGTGAAGTACCGCCAAATCAAGAACCTCTTCCTCGCTCCCCGAAATGGCCAGGGTGCAATTCTTCTCGCTGGGAAACAGCCTGCAGTCGATCACCTTTCGTGATGCGCCCGGCATGATGCACCTCCTTTTTGACAGTGCTCGGAATACGCCGTAGCATAGTCCCTGCTGCGTGAGTTTTCAAACAGAATCTCAATAGCGGCATGGCCGCGACCAGCCGTCAGGAACCGTGGATGCCGTGGCTGGGTGAGCGCGAACCTATGCTTTCGGGTCAAGGCCGGGACTTCGGTAAGCCGCAGCGGGCGGCCAGAAGAACGGCGGCGTGTGTGATGCCAAGACAGCAAGGGAGAGAACGTTATGGGGACGCAGACACCTGAAATGCGAGTCGTGCTGGAGCGGCTGGAGCGGCTTGAGACCCAGAACCGGAGGTTTCGCCAGGCCGGAGCATTGGCGTTGGCGGCCTTCGGGGTCATGGTGCTGACCGGGCAGGTGGAGCCAAAAAAGCGAACCATCGAGGCCGAGAAGTTCGTGGTAACGGATGAGGCAGGGCGCTCCCGGGCGGAGCTGTGGGCCGATCGCACCACGACGCAGCTTGCGCTTTATGATCTCGAGGGCAGACGCGGGGTATCCTTGGTTACGGACACACAAGGCAACGCCTCAAGCCTTAGCTTGTTCAACAAATATGGCATGCGCTTGCTGGTTTCTGCGTATCTCGATTCAGGCGGCGTAAGCCTGGCGGAAAAGAAGGAAGCCTCGGACTGGCAGTATCGCTTCGAGCTCGCCGAACACGGAGCACCCAATTACAACAGTGCGCTCTCTCTCTGGAATGCCAGGAGTAAGGCGCACGCTTCCCTGGTGACCGATGCTTCAGGGCCTAGCCTTGGACTGATCACCTCGGAGGGCTTTGCCACGGTGCTGGGTAGCACTTCTCTCGAGACGCCCGACGCTGGCGCACATCGCACATCCGCCGCATCACTTGTTATGCTGGGAAAGGACGGCAATGTGATCTGGCAGGCCCCATGACCATGTCTCGGAGGGCGGAAAGCGTCTATGTGACCGGCGGCCGGTAGGCGGAAACCAGGACTCCTGTGCGGACAAATCTCGGAACAATCAGCATCCTGGCAGTGTCAGATGCCTGCCGCAGCGCTCTGCCCGGACTCAGCCGCCAGCTCGCCGCTCGAGGCTGGAGCTTGTTCCGTCTCATCCACAATGCGGCCGTCATAGAGATGGATCGAGCGTTCCGCCAGTCGGGCGAATCGTGGATCGTGGGTCACCATACAGATCGTCGAACCTTCCCGATGCAGTTCGCGCAGCAGTTCCATCACCGCTTCGCCGTTCTTGGAATCCAGATTCCCCGTGGGCTCGTCCGCCAGCAGAATGGACGGCTGCCCCACCAGCGCCCGTGCTACCGCCACGCGTTGCTGCTGGCCGCCGGAGAGCTGGCTGGGCAGGTGCTTGGCTCGGTGCGACATGCCGACCTTTTCCAGTGCTTCCATCACCCGCTTCTTGCGCTCGCCGGAACCCATGCCGCGGTAAGTCAGCGGAAGCTCCACATTCTCGAAAACATTAAGATCGCCGATAAGGTTGAAACTCTGGAAAATGAAGCCCACTTCCCGGTTGCGAACGCGAGCCCGCTCGGAGAGGTCCAGTCCCTCCGCCGGTCTGCCATTCAACCAGTACCCGCCGTCACTGGGAGTATCCAGCAGACCCAGGATCGAAAGCAGTGTGGACTTCCCACACCCTGACGGTCCTTCAATCGAGACGTACTCGCCTCTCTCGATCTTGAGGTAAATCCCTGAGAGTGCGTGGGTCTCTACCTCATCGGTATAAAACACCTTGGTGACACCATCTAAGTTAATCAAAGCCTGGGCTGATTCCGTCATCGACACCCCCGTTCCAGTGTTTGCTGAGGACGTTTACCGCTCATTCCCGAATACGACAAATGACCCTGGGAAAGTTCCACAACTTTAGACTTGAAAGGGCGGAAAAGGTGAGCCGCGCCTGCGCCAGAATCCCGGATTTTCGCGCGGTTCAGAGTCACATGCGGCCCTGGTCAGCATTTGGCCACATGGCTTCGCGCGCGCTGAGAGCATCGATAAGTAACCATCGATGCCCGGCCGAGCGCCACGGGTCCGCTATTTCTGCAGGACCTCCGCGAAGAAGGCCAGGGCTCGCGGGTCATTCGATTGGCCCAGCCAGAACATGGCCTGTTTGCGGACCGAAGGGTTCCGGTTCGCGCGCGCCACCTGGATCAGCAG
>Ga0066709_100003456_pt1 | contig 12132 bp, 13 predicted proteins | sample GraSoiAngelo_158_FD_79665 | JGI IMG/M metagenome (GOLD analysis project Ga0066709, IMG submission 79665) | Grasslands soil microbial communities from the Angelo Coastal Reserve, California, USA - 14_1009_16_30cm | ecosystem: Environmental > Terrestrial > Soil > Grasslands | place: USA... | reverse complement strand
GTGACCGTCAAGGGCACGGTGGAAGGCGACACGCTCAAGCTGACCAACATCGACATGGCAGCATCGGCATCCAAGTAAAACCTCTTTAGCTCTTGGCAGGCGGGCGGACTAAGTCATTTGGTCTGCCCGTTTTGTTTTGTCCTGCTCCGCATTTCCGCTACGATGTTCCACGGCCATGCCAACCACTCTTATCCGTGCCGGGCGTGCTTTCACGCCCACCTCAGAAATCAGTGACGCCGGGATTTTGATTCGTGACGGCGTCATTGAAGCGATTGGGCCGCGGAGCGGCTTAAGCTTGCCTGCTGGCGCGACGGAGATCTCGGCAGCCGACAAAACGGCGATTCCGGGATTCATCGACATTCACATCCACGGCGCGGGCGGGCGCGACGTGATGGAAGCAAACGGAGACGCGCTCGCCGTCGTCGCCAGAAGAGTGGCCGAATTTGGCACGACTTCGCTCCTGGCCACCACGGTCACCGCAGGCCCCGACAACACCTGCCGCGCAGCCGCGGGAATCTCCCTGTACATCACGCAACAGCACGCCGCGAAGGAGTCTCGTGCCGAAGTCCTGGGCATCCACTTCGAGGGCCCGTTTATCAGTAAAGCGCGCCCCGGCGTACATCCAGTTGAATGGATTCAATCCCCCTCGGCGGAGTTGCTCAACCGCTTCCTCCAGGCCGCAGAGGGAAAGGCGCGCCTCATTACGATTGCCCCGGAGGTGCTCGGCGCGGCTCCATGCATGGACACGGCGCGCAAAGCGGGCTTGGTTGTTTCCGTGGGTCACACCGATGCGAATTACGAACAGACGCGGTTTGCCATCGCCCACGGAGCGCGCAGCGCTACGCACACGTACAACGCCATGCGGCCCTTCACGCACCGAGATCCCGGTGTGATTGGCGCCGTGCTCACTTCGCCTGAAATCAACGCGGAATTGATCGCCGACGGCGTGCACGTCGAAGAAGGCGCGATGAAGCTGCTCCTGAAAGCCAAAGGTTCCGAACGGGTCATTCTCGTGAGCGACGGGCTCTCCGCCACCGGCATGCCCGACGGAAAGTACATGCTCGGCGGTTTTGAGGTGACGGTAACCAACGGAGTCTGCAGAAACGCCGCGGGAATCCTTGCGGGCAGCACGCTCACGCTCGACCGCGCGCTCCGGAACATCGTGAACCTCGGCGTTCCTTTGCCGGACGCGGTTCGCATGTTGACTCTGAATCCCGCATCTCTGTTAGGGATCGAGTTCAAGAAAGGCGCTTTGCGCGCCGGAGCCGACGCCGACGTCTTGCTGCTCGATCAGGCATTACGAGTGACAGACGTATGGGCGCGCGGTCTGCCAGTCCATTAGACCGTTTGAGATTCCTGCCGGACTAGGGATTCAGCGGGATATTGAGTTCCAAGGCGAGGTCTTCGGGATCGAAAGGGCTGCACGCAAAATACCGCCCGCCGACTTCCAGTGTCGGCACTTTGCGCAGGCCATGATTGGCCTTGAGAACAATTTCTTCCGCGGCTTCGTCTTCTTCGATGTTGACTTCGCGGTAGGCGACGCCTCTTTCTCTCAGGAAATTCTTGGCGTAGCGGCAGTCCGGGCACCAGGTTGTGGTGTACAGCGTGATGGGTTCCATGATCTTTATTCACAACTAGATTAGATGAATCGTTGAGGTTTCGCGTCACCAAACGATGGGCAGCGCCGCGAATGGCAAACGGTCAGCGGGAATTGGCCGGCACGCCGCGGTACTTGCGGGCCACCTGAATGCGAATGAGGGCGCGCTGCAGCGCCACGCTGACGCGGTCCCAGTCGATATTGGGGTCTCCCGCCGCGAGGCGTTTTTCTGCGCGGGCCTTCGCAGCTTCAGCGCGTTCGAGATCGATTTCGGCGGCCAGCTCGGCGGTTTCCGCCAGCACGGTCACGCGGTCGGGCAAAACTTCCGCGAAGCCGCGAACGACAGAGATAGGTTCCGATTGTGCCACGCCCAGAAAGGTCAATTCGCCGATCCCCAGCTCGGTCATCAATGGCGCGTGCCCCGGCAACACTGCGAGGTAACCGTTCGCGCCCGGCAAAGTAACCTCGCGAACCCGCGTCCGCAGCAACTGCCGCGTGGGCGTAACGATCACCAGCTCAATGGCCTCGGGAAGCATGCTGCTAAACTCCCGCCTTCATCTTTTCCGCCTTTTGCAAGGCTTCCTCAATTGTGCCCACCATGTAAAACGCCTGCTCCGGAATATCGTCGTACTTGCCTTCGACGATTTCCTTGAAGCTGCGCACAGTGTCTTCGATCTTGACGTACTTGCCTTCCAGTCCGGTGAATTGCGCGGCCACGAACATCGGCTGGGAGAGGAACTTCTCGATTTTGCGGGCGCGCGCCACGGTTCGCTTGTCCTCGTCGGAAAGTTCTTCGATGCCCAGAATCGCGATGATGTCCTGCAAATCCTTGTAGCGCTGGAGAATCGATTTCACCGCGCGCGCCACCGTGTAATGTTCCTGGCCCACGATGCGCGGGTCGAGAATGCGCGAGAAGCTGGCTAGCGGATCGACGGCGGGATAAATTCCGCGCTCGACAATCTGCCGGCTCAAGTTCGTGGAGGCGTCCAGGTGCGTAAACGTCGCGGCCGGTGCCGGGTCCGTATAATCGTCGGCGGGCACGTAAATCGCCTGCACCGAGGTGATCGAACCGGTCTTCGTGGAAGTGATGCGCTCCTGCAATTCTCCGATTTCTGTATTCAGGTTCGGCTGATAGCCCACAGCCGAAGGCATGCGCCCGAGCAGGGCCGAGACTTCCGAGCCCGCTTGCACGAACCGGAAAATGTTATCGATGAACAGCAGCACATCGAGGTGTTCCTGATCGCGGAAATACTCCGCCACAGTCACGCCGGTCAGGCCGACGCGCAAACGTGCTCCGGGTGGTTCCGTCATCTGTCCGTAAATAAGCGCCGCGCGCGACTTCTCCGAATTGCCCGGCACGACCACGCCGGACTCCTGAAACTCCAGCCACAGGTCATTGCCTTCGCGCGTGCGCTCGCCCACGCCCGAGAACACGGAGACGCCTCCGTGCTGCATGGCCACGTTGTGAATCAGTTCCTGGATGAGAACCGTTTTGCCGACTCCCGCGCCCCCGAACAATCCAATCTTTCCGCCCTTCAAGAACGGCTGAATCAGGTCCACGACCTTGATGCCCGTCTCAAACATCTCCAGCGTCGTGGATTGCTGGTCCAGCAGCGGCGCTGGCCGGTGGATTTGGTACCTCGTCTTGCTGGTCAGCGGCCCGAGCTGGTCCACCGGTTTGCCGAGTACGTTCATCACTCGGCCGAGGGTGGTCCTGCCCACGGGCACGCTGATGCCCTCGCCCAGGTCGTGAGCTTTCATCCCGCGCACCAGGCCTTCTGTCGGCTCCATTGCCACGGCGCGCACGCGCCCTTCGCCCAGGTGCTGCTGCACCTCGGCAGTTACGTCAATCGGCTCGGGAACGTTGTAGCCGTCGCTCGTGATGCGTACGGCGTTGTAGATCGCTGGCAGGTGTCCGTCCTCAAACTGCACGTCCAGAACCGGCCCGATGATCTGCACGATTCGTCCAACGGCTGCGTATTTTTCGGCCATGCTTTCTCCTAAGCAGTGCTCGTCGCACCGCTCACAATCTCAATAATTTCCTTGGTGATGGCCGCCTGCCGCACTTTGTTCATGTGCAGCGTCAGCGCCTCAATCACGTCGCCCGCGTTTTTCGTCGCCGATTCCATCGCCGTCATGCGCGCCGCGTGTTCCGCCGCCGACGATTCCAGCATCGCGCGCTGCACCTGCGACTCGACGTAGCGCGGCAAAAGCCTGTCGAGAAGCTGTTCTTCGGGCTGCTCGTAAATGTAATCCACCTGCCCACTCGCCGACGCGCCTTCGGAACCCTCTACTACCTGTGCTGGGTCTACCGGCAGGAGTTTCTCCACGGTCAAGTTCGCGGACATCACCGTCTTGAATTCACTGAAAATGATGTAAACGGAGTCGATCTCGCCCTTGGCGTACAAATCCGTCACCAAATTCGAAATCTCCCGCACCGTCCCAAATTCCACACGCGCCAGCACATTGACGTATTCTCCGATGAGATTGAAACCGGCCTTCCTCAGAGAATCCCGGCCCTTTTTCCCGACGGGAATGACCGAAAGTTTTCGGCTCTTATTCGCGCGGGAAAATTCGTTTGCCTTCCTCAAAATATTCGTATTGAACGCGCCTGCCAGGCCGCGCTCGCCGGTCAAAACCAGCGCCAGCACTCGCTCTTCCGGCCGGCGCGACAGCAGTGGATGCTGCGGCTCAGCGATACGGCTGATTGTTGAACGCAGCACGCGCACCAATTCTTTGGCGTAGGGCCGCGCCGCCAGCGCCGCTTCCTGCGCGCGCCGCAGCCGCGCCGCCGCCACAAACTTCATGGCGCGCGTAATCTGCTGGGTGTTTTTCACCGAGCGGATGCGTCGCCGGAAATCGAGGAGTGTGGGCATGCTGGTTCGTCAGTCTAAGTCCCTAATTTGCGGCTCCCGCAGCAGCCACGGTGAAGCGCTCTTTGAACGCCTCGACGGCCGTCTTGATTTCCGCCTTGATGCCGTCGTCGAGCGCCTTCTTCGCGGCGATGTTTTTCAGCAGCGACGGGTAATTCGTCTCCGTGAACTGCAAAAACTCGCGCTCGAAACGCCGGACCTCAGACACGGGCAACGCGTCAAGCGCTCCGCTGGTTGCCACTTGGATGATTAGCACCTGCTTTTCCGCCGGCAGCGGCGCGTATTGGTCCTGCTTCAAAACTTCCGTGAGCCGTTGCCCGCGGGCAAGCTGCCCCTGCGTCACCTTGTCAAGCTGGTCCGCGCCGAACTGCGCAAATGCCGCCAGTTCGCGGTACTGCGCCATGTCCAGCCGCAACGACCCGGCCACCTGCCGCATCGCTTTGATCTGCGCGTTGCCGCCCACGCGGCTCACGCTGATGCCTACGTTGATCGCGGGACGTATGCCCGCGTTGAAAAGATCCGCTTCCAAATAAATCTGCCCGTCCGTAATCGAAATCACGTTCGTCGGAATGTACGCGGACACGTCGCCTGCCTGCGTCTCAATCACGGGCAATGCCGTCAGCGAACCGGCGCCCAGCTTGTCGTTCAATTTTGCCGCGCGTTCCAGCAAGCGCGAGTGCAGATAAAATACGTCGCCTGGAAACGCTTCGCGCCCCGGTGGACGCCGCAGCAGCAAGGAAATTTCGCGGTACGCCTGCGCGTGCTTCGAAAGATCGTCGTAAAACGCCACCGCATGCCGCTTGTTGTCACGAAAATATTCGCCCATCGCGCATGCCGCGTACGGCGCGATGTATTGCAGCGAAGCCGGCTCCGCTGCTGACGACGCCAGCACAATCGTGTAATCCATCGCGCCCGCGTCCGTCAGTGTCTTTACCACCTGCGCGATCGTCGAGCGCTTCTGCCCGATGCCGCAGTAGATGCAAATGACGTCGCCGCCCTTTTGATTGATGATGGTGTCGAGAATCACCGCGGTCTTGCCGGTCTGGCGGTCGCCAATGATCAGCTCTCGCTGCCCGCGCCCGATCGGAATCATGCTGTCAATCGCCTTGATTCCCGTCTGCAGCGGCTCGCGCACCGGCTGGCGGTCCAGCACGCCCGGCGCGATTCGTTCCAGCGCGTTGCGCTGCTTCGTGGCGATTGGTCCTTTGCCGTCCAGCGGTTGCCCTAGTGGATTCACCACGCGTCCTACCAGCGCTTCGCCCACAGGCACGGACATAATCGTGTTCGTGCGTTTGACGACGTCGCCTTCCTTCAGCTCCGTCGTTTCGCCGAGCAGCACCACGCCGACCTCTTCTTCCTCGAGGTTCAGCGCGATTCCAAATACATCGTGCGGAAACGCCAGCATCTCGCCGGCCATCACTTTTTCCAGGCCATGCACGCGCGCAATGCCGTCGCCGACGCTGATGATCGCGCCCACTTCGTCCACCGAGACGGTTTGCTCGTAATTCTCAATCTGCTCGCGCAGAATCTTGCTGATTTCGTCTGCCTTGATGTTTGCCATGCCTGCTCCGTCGCTTCCCCGAAACTTTCTCATCCCTCTTGACCGAAGAAACGTGTTGCGAAAAGCTTGCTTTACTCCGCCGCCAGCCGCGCGCGCATCTCGTTCAAGCGGCTCCGCAGCGAACCATCGTAAATCGTGTCCCCGATGCGCACCACCGCGCCGCCCAGCAGCGCCGGATCGAGCGAATACTTCGGCTCGATTTTCTTTCCCGTCAGCCGCGCCAGCGTCGCCGCCAGCTCTTTTTTCTGTGCCGCGCTCAATTCCACTGCGGAAGCAATCTCCGCTTCCGCAACGCCCTGCCGCTGCCTCAGCACTTGCTGAAACGTCGCAACAATCTCCGGAATCAGTTGCGTGCGCCGGTGGTCGGCAATCACGAACAGGAAATTGCGGATAATCTTGCTCGCGCCCAGCCGCCCTGCGATCTTTTCCAGCACCGCGTGCTTCGCCTCCACGCTGACCGCCGGGCTTGCCAGGAACGTGCGCAATTCCGCCGACTCCGCGTACGCCGCGGCAAACCCGTCCAGTTGTTTGGCCGCGGGTTCGGCCGCGCTTTGCGCTAGCGCGATGTCCGCCAGCGCGTTTGCGTATTGCAGGCTCGCGGACTTCAATTCGGCATCCCTTCCAGGCTCTTCACGAAATTGCTGATCAGGGCCGCCTGCGCTTGCGCGGTAAGCTGCTTGGCCAGCAGCGATTCCGCGCCGTCCACTGCCAGCTTTGCGGCCAATGCTTTCAATTCCAGGCGCGCCGCGCGTTCCGCCGCTTCGATCTCCGCTTTCGCTGCCGCCGCAATTTTCTCCAGGTCTGAGCGCGTCGCCATTCGAATGCGCTCGACTTCTGCCGCCGATTCGCGCTCCGCAAACGAGCGCAATTCCGCCACTTCTTTATCGAGATTCGCGAGCTTCGTTTCCGCCTCGCGTAGTTGCGCATCGGCAGCCGCCTTCGCGCTGCCTGCTTTCGTAATCGCGGAACTAATGGCCTCCGCGCGCCCGCGGAACAATCCCGGCGCCTTCTTCCAGCACACCCACAAAATGCCGCCCGCCACGATCGCGAAGTTAATCCACTTGAAAACTTCCGTGGCCGTTTCCGCCCCTGCCGCTCCGCCCTCTTCCGCCGCATGCGCGCTCAGAGTTAAGAAAAGCGCCGCAATCACGGCGCTTGCCAAACTAAATAAGCGGCGATTCCGGCTCATCGAGCCTCTCTCGCCGGTGCGCCCGGACGGGGCGGCGCTTGCAAAATCCGCCGCGCAATCTCGGCGGAAAGCTGCGCCACCGAGGACTCGACTTCGCGCCGCGCCCCAGCAAGCTCCGTGGCCACACGTTCTTTTGCCGTGCCCACTTCCACGGCAGCTTTGCTTCGTGCGTCTTTCAACTGCGCTGCGCGTTCGTCGAGCAGCTTTTTTCGCGCCGCTTCTTGCTCTGCGTACACCTTGCCGCGGGCCTGTTTCAGCGCTTCTTGATACTGCTTGACCTTTTCCGCCGCGGCCGCCTGCGCGGCTTCCGCAGCCTTCTGCGCGCCAACGGTGCGCGCGTCGCGCTCCGCCATCACGCGCAGCAGCGGCTGGAAGAAAAGCGTCCGTAAGATGAAGTAAAAAAGGAGGATAATCAGGACTGTGGGCGCAGCCCCAAGGAACAGTTCGCCAAGTTGGTGACCGATGGAGGGCATGCGATTGTCGTGCCTAAATTTCCGTCGCCTCTGACCCGGATCCGCGCGGGGCAGATAGGTTGGCAGCCGCGCCTCGCTCCACCCCGTAAGAGCGTACGGTGGGCTTCAAGCCGCCGCTTCGAAATGTACTTTATAGCATCCGTCGCGCCTCCCGTCAACGCAGTCGGCGGCCGCGGCCTTCAATATAGCTGAGGAAATGTTTCACTGCTGGGTTTGTGCCGGAATATCGTACACATACCGAATCGCAGTTTCCGTGTTGCTGCGCCCAAGTTTCAGGTTCAGTGTCTCATAGAGTTGCCGCCCATCGGCAGATAACTCGAACGTGCGGCTCATCTTCCCGCCGCGTGGATTTTTCTCATCCGTCACCAGCCGGTTACCGTCCCATTTCGCGGCAATTTCCTGGTAGTTGTTGTCCTTGGATTTTTGCAGCTTGCGCCCATCGGTCATGAACGCCCGCTTGCGATCGTGATCGTCCTTCAGGTCCACTTCCGCGCCGGTTATGGAAAGCGTCATGGCTGCCGGTGGCCGCAACAGTTCCTGCATCTTCTGCCGCTCTTCATCGCTTTCTCCGCCCATCCCGCCGCGCCGCCCGCCGTATCCTCCTCCCCCGCCCCCGGGCCAGCTTCCGCCCCCGCGTCTGCCGCCATAACCTCCGCCGTTCGAACCGCGCGACTCCTGCATCCTCTTGCGCGGATCATCGCTTTCGTCGCGGTTCAACGTCCACGCGCCAAGGATGGTCTGCCGCGGAGGCGCCAGAGGCACCGGTTCCGGCGCCTTCGCCGCGCGCGCAGCGCCTCCTGGTGGCGGCGAAGCGACCGGCCCCGCCGGCGCTTGCGCCAAAACGCTTTGCGCGGTCACCAACAATGCGCCGGTCATTCCGATGAATGAAAAAGCTAGCAGTACTCTCGTTTTCAAGGTTTCCTCCGCTTCTCTCCCGAAGACAGCAGAGGTTAAGGAATGCAGTTCATTTAGAGCCCGCTTCGTCGCCCAGGGATGCCCGCCACCACTCCCAATTTCTTAGCTAGGCCGTCAGGGTTTCGGCGCAGCCGCCCCCTTGGTTGCTTCGCGCACCTCGCGAATCGCCGCCACCACGGTGTCGGGCTTTTCCATCGGAATCATATGCGTGCTGTCCGGCACAACGATTTGCTTCCCGCGCGTGGAGAGCCGTGCTTGGCGCACCTGAAGATCATTCATCCAGGTCTTTCTGAATTCTCGCATCTCTTGCAGGGAGACTCCCTTTGGCAAATCCTTCTCGTCTTCGTCCTTTCCCGCCGTCAACACTGCCACCGGCCGGTCCCCCAGATTCCCAGCGCCGCGAACCTCGTCCGAACTCTCAGCGAAATTCTTGATTTCCGAAACGGCCGCGTCCACAAATTTAGCTTGCAGTTGCAGGTATTTCATCTTGTCGCGGAATTCCTTGCTCAGTTTGCTGTTATTGTCACCGCCCGCCGTTAGTCGCGCAATCCCGAAGAAAATAAGAATCGGCGTAAGCTGCCTTTGCTTGTCCAGTTGCGCAACTTGATCGTTCGCGAGTTTCTTCAACGAGGGAGGCATCAGCTGATTCTGATCCTCGTGCGACGTATCCACGAGCACCAGTCCGGCCACATCCGCCGGATATTTGCTTGTGTAAACGCGCACGTTGTAGCCCCCAAACGAATGAGCCACAAGCACGTATGGTCCCTTCTCTCCGGATGCGGCCAGCAGCGCGTGCAATTCTTTTGCGATTTGCTCGCTCGTTCGCGGCATCGGTCCCGCGCTGCTCCAGCCGTATCCCGCGCGGTCGTAAGAACAAACGCGCGCAAACTTGGCCACCTCCGGCAGCACCAGGTCCCATCCTGCCGCGGGGACGCCCAGCCCGCTGTCCAAAATCACCGTCGGCGTTCCTTGTCCCACGCAATTCAGATTCAGCATGACTCCCGGAAATTCAGCGCCTAACGCGATCGAGCGTCCCTCTTGCAGAAACCGCCGCGCATCCTTCCAGTTCGCTATGGCTTGGTAGGCCGCTCCCGCAAGCAACGCGCATACGAGCAGAAGGACGACCCCAAGCAGCACGCGCTTCACAAATCGCAAGAAACGTCTCTTCTTCGGTGGAGCGGGAATCGTTGCGCTGGCCATTTCTTCCTCCTCGGCGGCACGCATCTTGGTGCCTCCACACTACAGGTTCATTTCATCCGCAAAGACTATGCAGTTGCGGTATCAGGGCGTTTGGGCCCCCTGCGTGCCAACGTAGAGTGCATACAAAGACTGGCTGGCGGCCATGAACAGACGGTTCTTCTTGGCGCCGCCGAAACAGAGGTTGGCGCAGGTTTCCGGAAGATGAATCTTGCCGATGATCGCGCCGTCGGCAGCGAAAACATGCACGCCATTGTAGCCCTCGCCTGCCCACCCGGCTGCGGACCACACATTGCCGTCCACGTCGCACCGGATGCCATCGGACGAGCCCGGCGCCATGTTCGCAAACAGACGGCCATTCTTGAGGCGCACGCCATCCTCAACGTCGTACACACGAATGGGGTGCGGATCGCCCGGACGTTTGGGAACGCCGGTGTCCACGACGTACAGTTTTTTTTCGTCCGGGGAGAAGCAAAGTCCGTTGGGTTTGTCCAACTCGCTGGCAACCACGGTCGCTTGACGCGTATTTGGGTCGAGGCGGTAAACGTTGGTAGGCAGTTCGAATGCGGCCTTATGGCCTTCGTAATTGGACATGATGCCGTAGCCGGGATCCGTGAACCAGATGGCGCCGTCGGAATGTACCACGAGGTCATTCGGGGCATTCAGCTTTTTGCCTTGAAACTGGTCCATGAGCACCGTGATCGTGCCATCGTATTCGGTTCGCGTCAGGCGGCGTGTGTCGTGCTCGCAAGTCAGCAGCCTTCCTTGCCGGTCGCGAGAGTTGCCGTTGCTGTAATTCGAAGGGCTGCGATAAACCGTGACCTCTCCAGTGTCCTCAAGCCATCGCAGGATGCGATTGTTGGGGATGTCGCTGAACAGAAGATACCGCCCGTCCCCAAACCACACGGGCCCTTCAGCCCAACGAGCGCCGGTATACAGCCGCTCGACCGCGGCATTGCCGACGATGTATTTAGCAAAGCGCGGATCGATAACCTCCACGGCGGGATCGGGATAGACGACCGGTGTTTTCCGTTCTTGCTCCTCGCCAAGCGCCAGTGGACTGCATGCCAAAGCGCTCGCCGCGCCCGCGGTGACATGCAAGAAGGTGCGTCGTTGCATCGGGATTCCCCTGCCAAACAATTTGCTCGACGCACTGTATCACGGGTCGTCACGAGCAGAGCTAGGCGGGGCTATGGCCCCCTACTAAGACAGCCAGCGATTCAGTTCCGTCGCACGGGGGAGAAGCGCCAGCGCGCCCAGCTCACGGAATCGTGCGGCGCGTTCACGATAGCGATGCTCGTCGCGCGCGATAATCGCCACGAAGCGCACGCCGGCCTCCCGCGCGGCCAGCGCGTCGTCAATGTTGTCGCCCAGATACAACGCCGTGCCCGGGTCGCGTCCGCCGAGAATGATCTGCAAGCCTTCTGGATGCGGTTTTTTTCTGGCGTCATCCATGGTAATGATGGTTCGAAAATACTGCGTCCCCGGCCAGCGTTCGAAGGTAAACGAAAATTCCTGTCGTGTGCGTCCGGTGAACAGATTAAGTTCGTAATGCTGCGCCCATTTCTCGATCTGTCGCGGACTTACCAGAATCTTCTCATTGCGAACGTTTCCCGGCTTTCCATCGCTGCCCCAGTAGAATCTCTCGAATGCGTTGCGCGCCTCATGGTACGAAAGCGGCTTGCCCAGTGCCGTCACCCACGCCGCCACCATGCTCCAGTCGTCGTTGAATCCCGGCTTGCTTTTCCATTTGTGCAGCTCGGCATAAGTCACGCGCTTGCCCGTGAGGTAGCGCACCGTTTCGAGCGCCGAGCGCCAGTACGTGCCGCGCACGTCCACCAGCACGCCATCCACGTCAAAAATCAAAATTTGCGGTTGTGTTGGAAGAGCTTTGCTGCGTCGCGGCGCCCGCTTCCGCACTGCGGAGGTTTTCTTCGGCACGGTTCCTCATTCCTTCGAACAGCAAAAAGGCAAATAAAAAGTTTCGCCGCTGCGCCGCATTGCGTCAAGTCAACGCCCGTTTGGATGGCGGGACAGCGTGGATTTTCTTGATCGTCCTTTGTTCGTGCATGAGCAACGTTGCTGGCAAATCCGGCGCGTTGCTACACTCTAGGAACGCGCAACGAGGACGCAACGCATGGCCAAATTTGGCGGAGTGGATTTCATCGACTTTGATTCGCAACTGAACGACGAGGAAAAACTCGTCCGCCACACTGCGCGCGAATTCGTCGAAAACGAAGTCATTCCCATCATCGAAAAACACAGCCGTGAAGCCGCTTTTCCCAGGCATCTGATTCCGCAGCTCGGCGAACTCGGGTTTTTTGGCG
>Ga0066709_100003454_pt1 | contig 12133 bp, 11 predicted proteins | sample GraSoiAngelo_158_FD_79665 | JGI IMG/M metagenome (GOLD analysis project Ga0066709, IMG submission 79665) | Grasslands soil microbial communities from the Angelo Coastal Reserve, California, USA - 14_1009_16_30cm | ecosystem: Environmental > Terrestrial > Soil > Grasslands | place: USA... | reverse complement strand
GCGCGGCTCGCGCGTGCGCATGGTCGTCTCCGAGCTGCGCGGCGAGAAGATCGACATCATCCCGTGGAACAACGAGCCGGCGCGGTTCGTCGCGAAGGCGCTCTCGCCGGCGCGCGTCCGCGAGGTCTACATCGACGACGACTCCCGCGAGGCGACAGTCGTCGTGCCGGACGACCAGCTGGCGCTCGCGATCGGCAAGGAGGGGCTGAACGCCCGCCTCGCCGCGCGCCTGACCGGCTGGAAGGTCGACATCCAGTCCGACACGGAGTTCGCGCAGGCCGAGGCCGACGCCGCGTACGGCGGCGACGGCGGCGGCGAGGAGTACAGCGATCGTTGCGCGGCCGTCCTCGCGAACGGCAAGCGCTGCCCGAACGCGGCGCTGCCGGGCTCGCGGTACTGCGGCGTGCCGGCGCACCAGGAGCTCGCGCTCCACGACGCCGACGACGCCGAGCCCGTCGTGACCGAGTCCGACCCGGAGCTCGAGGCGCGTGCCGAGCTGCTGCCGCCCGACGCCGAGTCGATCGGCCCGGCGTTGCTGCCGGAGCCCGAGGAGCCGCCACTGGACGACGCCGCGCCCGCCGATGCTGCCGCGACCCACGGCCCTCCGGCCGAAGTGATCGCCGAGCTCGAGGGCGAGGTCGATCTCGAGGCGTCGCATCCCCAGGTCGCGCCGCCGCCGGAGGTTCCGGCCGGAATCCCGGTCGAGCACGAGGAGCCGCGCGCTGAGTGAGCGGGCCCGAGAGACGCTGCGTCGGCTGCGGGCGGAAGCGCCCGCAGCGGGAACTCGTGCGCTTCGTCGTGCGCGACGGCGCGCTCCGGCCGGGCGCGCGGGAACCGGGGCGCGGCGCGTACACCTGTCGCAGCCTGGCCTGCTTCGAGCGGGCCGTCGCCCAGCGGGCGTTCAGCCGCACGCTGCGGGCGAACGTGAAAGTCGATTCGGCGCTGGCGCGCCTTTACACTGAAAGGATCAATGGCTAACGGAGGAAACAGACGTCCACTTCGCCCGCGCGGCACCGGCGGTGCCGGCGGCCGGCGGCGGCGCGTCGTCATCGACAACCAGGCCGCGCGTCCGCGTCAGGATTCGCGTCAGGCGCGCGCGGGGCGCGACGACCGCACCCCGAAGTCGCAGCAGCCGGCGGCACAGCCGACCGGTCCCGTCAGCGTCGAGTCCGGCGTCACCGTCCGCGATCTCTCGCAGGCGCTCGGCGTCACGATGTCGCAGATCATCAAGATCCTGATGGGGCTCGGCGCGCCGAAGACGGCGACGCAGTCCCTCTCCGACGAGGAGGTCGAGCTGATCGCGACCGAGGTCGGGCGCGAGGTGACGATCAAGCACGCCGCCGACGAGGACGGCGAGCCGGAGGCCTACGAGGACAGCGCCGAGGACCTCGTCCCGCGCCCGCCCGTGGTCACGATCATGGGCCACGTCGACCACGGCAAGACCACGATGCTGGACGCGATCCGCGAGTCTGCTGTCGCCGCGACGGAAGCCGGCGGCATCACGCAGCACATCGGTGCGTACCAGGTCGACCACAACGGCCGCCGGATCACGTTCCTCGACACGCCCGGCCACGAGGCGTTCACCGCGATGCGCGCCCGAGGGGCCAAGGTGACGGACATCGCTGTGCTGGTCGTGGCCGCGGACGACTCGGTGATGCCGCAGACGCGTGAGTCGATCTCGCACGCGCGCGCGGCCGACGTGCCAATCGTCGTCGCGATCAACAAGATCGACCTCCCGGATGCGAATCCGGACCGGGTCAAGGCCGACCTCGCCGCCGACGGGCTGCAGCCCGAGGAGTGGGGCGGGTCGACGCAGTTCGCGGAGGTCTCCGCCAAGCAGGGCACGGGTCTGGACGAGCTGCTCGAGAAGGTGCTGCTCGTCGCAGACGCCGAGCTCGAGCTGACGGCGAACCCGGAAGCCGAGGCGTCCGGGCCGATCATCGAGTCGCGCCTCGACGTCGGCCGCGGGCCCGTCGCGACCTGGCTCGTCCAGCGCGGCACCCTGCGCGTCGGCGACGCGGTCGTCGCGGGCGACGCGAGCGGCCGCGTCCGCGCGCTCTACAACTACCGCGGCGAGAAGCTGAAGGATGCGAAGCCGGGCGAGCCGGTCGAGATCCTCGGCTTCGACAAGCCGCCGCCCGCCGGCGAGCTCGGCCGTGTCGTCGAGAACGAGCGGCAGGCGAAGCATCTCGCGCAGGTGCGCGGCGAGCGGCTGCGGCGCGAGCAGTTCGCGACCCAGCGCTCGAGCGGCGTCTCGCTCGAGAACCTCTTCGAGTCGATGCAGGCCGGGGAGGTCAAGGATCTCAATCTCGTCCTGAAGGGCGATGTCGTCGGCTCGGTCGAGGCGGCCGTCTCGGAGCTCTCGAAGATCCAGCACCCGGAGGTGCGCGTCAACGTCATCCACCAAGGCGTCGGCGGCATCACCGAGGGTGACATCATGCTCGCGTCCGCGTCGAACGCGATGGTCGTCGGCTTCAACGTGCGGCCGAACGCGGAAGCGCGCCAGCTCGCGGAGCGCGAGGGCGTCGAGGTGCGGACGTACCGCGTGATCTACCAGCTGACCGAGGACATCGAGCAGGCGCTCGTCGGCATGCTCTCCGCCGTCCAGACGGAGGAGCTGATCGGCGAGGCCGAGGTGCGAGCGCTCTTCCGTGCGTCGCGCGTCGGCACGATCGCCGGCTGCATGGTCACGAGCGGCGTCGTCCGCCGCGGCGCGCAGGCGCGGGTCGTGCGCGACGGCACGGTCATCTACGACACGACGATCGCGCAGCTGAAGCGCTTCAAGGACGACGCGCGCGAGGTCGCCGAGGGCTTCGAGTGCGGCATCCTCCTCGACGGCTTCAACGACGTGAAGGAAGGCGACATCCTCGAGGTCTACGAGACGCGTCAGGTCGAGCGCACGTCGCTCGACGAACCCTCGTCCGCAACCCCCGCAGCCACGTCCTAACCGGACAAGGCCTCCGCACCCCCACCCTTGGGTGGGGCTTGTTCCTACCCGCCGCCCTCTGCGGTCGACGCTACCGGAGATTTGCGCACGCCGGTGTGCCGATTTCGTGCCGATTCGGCGCGAAGATCTCGCTCACCGGCGGCGCTCTCCGTCTTAATGATCTCTGTGGGAGACGGTTACGTCGGCATCCTCGTCGTCGAGCTGCACTTCCCGGAGGCGGGTTCGCTGAAGGGGAAGCGCAAGTACGTCAAGTCTGCGAAGGCACAGCTCCAGCACCGGTTCGGTGCCTCGGTCGCGGAGGTCGACCACCACGAGCTCTGGCAGCGGGCCCGGCTGACCGTCGCCTGCGTCGCCCGAGGCCACCGCGAGCTCGAGGAGCTCCTCGACGGCGCCGAGCGGTGGCTCGCCGGGCAGGAGTTCGACCTCGTCCGGGTCGAGCGCCGAGTCGTCGACCCCGATGACTAGAGTGCACCCTGCAGGATCGCGGCTGTCCCCGCGACGAGGAGAATCGCGCCGACGGCGCGCAGGAGCTGCGGCGTCGAGAGCCGACCGGTGAGCCGCGAGCCGAGGAGCGCGCCGGGGATCGAGGCCGCCGCTCCGACACCGAGCAGGTTCCAGTCGATCCCGCCGGGAAGATGGCCGAGCAATCCTGCAGCGCCGACCGCGATCCCGACGACGAGGTTCGTCCCGATCGCGCGGGCCGGCTCCTGGCCGACCCAGCGCAGCAGAGCCGGCATGCGCAGCGAGCCCAGGATGAGGCCGATCAGGCCGCCGAGAAAGCCGATCGCGAGTCCGGCGGCGACGGCCGCGCGGAGATCGAGCGCGTCGCCCGCCGGCCCCGGCGCCGCGCGGCGGCTGCGCAGCGTGTCCACGCCGAAGAGGATCAGCGCCGATCCGATCACGATCCGGAGTGCGTCGGCCGGTACCGCGGTCGCGAGGAAGCCGCCGCCTACCGCCCCGGCTACGGAGGGCGGCGTCATCCACGTGACGAGCCGCCAGTCGACTCGGCGTGCACGGACGTGCGTGACGGACGCTGTCGCGGCCGCGATGCCGGAGATCGCGATGTTCGCTCCGGCCGCCGGCGCCGGGGCCGAAGCCGCGAAGAGCAGCACGGGAAGCCGGATGTTGCCGAGAACGAGCCCCACCAGCCCGCCCGCGAGCGCGGTGACGAAGCACCAAACGGCGACCCCCGCGAGGACGAGTGCGTGCAACCGCTTGAATATCCCCTATGGCCGACCGCATGCGACGCGTCAACGAGTCGGTCCGGCAAGTGCTTGCGGAGGCGCTCGTCGAGTTGCAGGACCCGCGCATCGGACTCGTCACCGTGACAGGAGTCGAGACGTCGCCCGACCTCCGCCATGCCACCGTGTACGTGAGCGTCCTCGGCTCCGAGAAGAAACGCGCCGCGAGCCTGCGCGGACTCGAAGCTGCGCACGGACTGCTGCAAGCCCGCCTCGGGCGTGAGCTCAGGATGAAGCGAACTCCGCAATTGGTGTTCGAGTACGATCCGTCGGTCGAGCGCGGCGTGCGCATGACCCAACTCATCGATGAGCTCGCCCCAGGGGACGACGACTGACCTGCAGGCGGTTGCGGAGGCGCTGCGCGCCAACCACCGCTTCCTCGTCACGACCCATGAGAATCCGGACGGCGACGCGCTGGGGTCGCTCGTCTCGATGACGCTCGCTCTCCGTCAGCTAGGCAAGGACGTCGTGATGTACCTCTATGGAGAGGCGCCGCTGCCGCGCGAGTACAGCTTCATGGAGTTGGAAGATCTGCGGCGCTCGCTTCCGGACGATGCCACCGAACGGATCCTCGTCGCGGTGGACTGCGCCAAGGCGGACCGGCTGGGTGATCCGGGCGTCCTCGAGCGCGCTGCGTCGGTCGTCGACATCGACCACCACCACGACAACACCCGCTTCGGCGCCGTCAATCTGATCGTCCCGGACGCGTCGTCGACGGGCGAGGTGCTGCGGAATGTCTTCCGCGAGCTCGAGGTCCGGCTGACACCGGAGATCGCCGAGCCGCTCTACATCGCGCTCGTCACCGACACGGGTCGCTTCCAGTACACGAACACCACGCCGAAGGCCCTGCGGCTCGCGGCCGAGCTCGTCGAGGCGGGCGCCGACGTGCACCGCGTCTTCCAGGGCGTCTACGAGTCAGTCGAGTTCGCCAAGTTGAAGCTGCTCGCACGCGCGCTCGAACGCGCGCAGATTTTCGAGGGCGGGCGGGTCGTCGTCTCGTACCTGGTGCGCACCGATTTCGGCGAGGTCGGCGCGGCCGAGCCGTACTCGGAGGGCATCATCGACTACCTTCGCGCGGTCGAAGGGGCGTGGCTCGCGGTTCTGATTCGCGAGCCGCCGCGCGACGAGGGTCCGTCCCGGCGGGTCTCGTTGCGCTCGAGCATCGATGAGCTCGACGTCTCGGCGATCGCGCGCAAGTCGGGCGGCGGCGGGCACCGGCAGGCTGCCGGCTTTTCGAGCGAGGCGTCGATCGAGGAGATCACCGCCTTCGTCCGGCGCGAATTCGCGGCCTCGGCGGTGGCGAATGCCCCCGCGCGCGCTTAGCCCCGCCGGGATCGTGCTCGTCGACAAGCCGGCCGGCCCGAGTTCGTTCGCCCTCGTCGCGGAGCTGCGCAGTCGCACGGGAGCGCGAACGGGACATGCAGGGACGCTCGATCCCTTTGCAACCGGACTGCTGGTTCTGTTGTCCGGTGCGGCAACTAAACTGGCGCCATGCTTCGTCGGCCTGGACAAGCGCTACGTCACCGAGGTGGATCTCACCGCCCGGACCTCGACCGGCGACCCGGAGGGCGAGGTCCTGGAGGAACGTCGGCCGCCGCAGCGCGACGAGCTCGAGCGACGGCTCGCGGGCCTCCGCGGCAACGTGGAGCTGCCGATTCCTGCCGCCTCGGCGGTCAAGATCGGCGGGGAGCGCGCGTACAAGCTCGCGCGCCGCGGCGTCGTCGTCGAGATGCCGTTGCGCAGCTCGCGCGTCGACGCGCTCGACGTCATCGCGTATACGGGCCAGACAGTCATGCTCGACCTGCGCGTCAGCTCGGGGACGTATGTCCGGGCGATCGCCGAGGCGCTCGGCGGGCACTGCCGGACGCTGCGGCGGACGGAGGTCGGTCCGTTCTCGGTCGAGGAGGCCGACCCGGAGCGGATCATCCCGGTGCCCGACGCGCTCTCGCGGCTGCCGGAAGAGGCGCTCGCGAAGGTGCCCGAGCGGATGCGGGAGCGCGCGTGAAGATCGTTTCGCGGCCGGACGAGCTCGAGCCCGGCCGCCGCGCGGTCGCGATCGGGACGTTCGACGGCGTTCACCTCGGGCACCGCCGGGTGATCGAGGCGGCGCTCGCGGCCGGGCTCCGGCCGGCCGTCGTGACGTTCCACCCGCACCCGCGGACGATCCTCGGCAACCGGGTCGAGCTGCTCTCGAGCGTCGAGCGGCGGCTGGAGCTGATCGCCGACCTCGGCGTTCCGGAGACGCTCCTGGTCGAGTTCACGCTCGAGCTGGCGAGGCTGCCGCCCGAGGAGTTCGCCGAGTCGGTGCTGCGCCGGATCGGGGCGGAGGTCGTGGTGGCCGGACCGGGCTTCCGTTTCGGCCGCGGGGCGAGCGGCGACCTCGACCTGCTCTGCAGCCTGGGCTTCGACGGGAGGACCGCCACGCTCGTCGAGGGCGTGTCGTCCAGCGCCGTCCGCCGGCTGCTGCACGCGGGTGAGGTGCGCGAGGCCGCCGGGCTACTCGGCCGGCCGCCCGAGGTGGAGGGAACGGTCGTGCTCGGAGACCAGCGCGGCGGCACGCTCGGCTTCCCGACGGCGAACGTGTCGGTCGAGGCCGACCTGCTCGTCCCCGCGTACGGCATCTACGCGGGAGCGGCGGGAGGCCGTCGAGCAGCCGTCTCGATCGGCACGAATCCCCACTACGGCGGCGACGAGCGGCGGATCGAGGCGTTCCTGCTCGACTTCGAGGGCGACCTCTACGGCGAGCGGCTCGTGGTCGAGCTCTGGGAGCGGCTCCGGGACGAGCGGGCCTTTGCGAGCGAGGCCGAGCTGATCGCGGCGATCGCCGACGACGTCGCGCGGACCAGAGCGGCTTCCAGACCGGGATAGATCCCTCGCCTAGCGGCGCAAGTTTCGCCCGCCTCGGGCGTCTTTCCGGACGTGAAAGACACCGCCCTCGCCCGTTCCCACCTCGCCCTGCTCCAGACCGTCCGCTGTCTCGAGTGCGGCGAGGTCTACTCGAAGCCGGCCGAGGGCGGGACGGTCACCCAGAACCCGGGTTGCCCGAGCTGCGGGTACGTCGGCTGGCTGTCCCTCAGCCTGCCCGCACCCCGCCGCTCCGACGCGGATCCGCGGCGGCGCCGGTCCGCCCGACCAAGCTGACACCGCCGAAGTAGTGGTGGCGCGCCGGCCAGCGGCGCACCGCGCGCCCTCGCCGCGCCAGCTCCGCGAGGCCCTCCTCGTCGACACCGGGCTCGGCGTTGACGACGTCCCCGGCCGGGTGGAAGCGCGGCCGCTCGACGGCCTCCTGCGGGGGAAGGCCCTCGTCGAGGATTCCGGTTGCTGCGAGCAAAATTGCCGTCCGGAGGCGGGTGCCGCCCGCCGCGCCGACCGCCAGCTCCAGCCCGCCGGCATCGACGAAGAGGCTCGGGGCCATCATGCTCTGCATGCGCGCCCCCGGCTCCAGCGCGCCGTGCAGCAGGTCGGCCTCGCCGAGCATGCTGTTCAGGTGCAGGTCGAGGCCGGGGAGGAAGTCGCCCGAGCCGAGGCCGAGGCTCGTCGTCAGGACGCAGGCGTTGCCGACCTCGTCGACGACGGTGACGTTCGTCGTGTCGCCGTACTCGTCCTCGCCCTCGAGCACGGTGACAAGGGCGACGACGCGGCCGGCGGCGCCGAGGCCGCGCAGGCGCGGGAGCACGGCGACCGTCTCCGGCATGCGCGAGAGGCCGCTGCGGCCGAGGAACCGCCGTCCGAGGTACGGCATCTCGACCGGCTCGACCCACGCGGGTTCATAGGCTTCGAGATCGTCGCGCGTGACGATCCCGCCGCGGTCTGCCATGAGCGCGAGCAGAGCCTCTGCGAGCGAGCCGCGATAGACGCTCTCGCCCCCCTCGTCCGCGAGGAGCTCGAGCGTACCCGCCAGGCCGGGCTGCTCCAGCCGCCCGCCGGCACGAAGCAGCGCGCCGTCCGGCGCATAGATCCGCGCGCCCGCGTCCATCGTCATCACGGGTGCCAGCATCGCCAGGCAGGCGGCGTGCGCCGGCGGGAAGTCGACGCCGTCGCGCGCCAGGCGCAGCGCGGGCTCGACGAGGCGCTCCCACTCCAGCCGGCCGTGCGTTCGCCAGAGCAGCTCGAGCCCGGCGGGCACTCCGGGAACGGCGCACGATGCCGGGCCCACTGCGTAGTGCACGAGCTCCTCGCCGAACGGCACGTCGAGGTGGAGCAGCTCGGGCGCATGCCGCCGCTCGCCCGCGCCGAGACCCGGCACCGTGACGAAGAAGTCGAGGTTCCGGGCCTCGCCGGACGCGGCGTCCCAGTAGATCGCGTGCCCGCCGCCGAGGAGGCCGGTCATCACTGTCTCCGCGACACAGGAGGCGAGGCAGGCCGCGACCGCCGCGTCCGCCGCCGTGCCGCCCTGCTCGAGGATCTCCCAGCCTGCGTCCGCCGTCGCCGGGTGCCCGGCTGCAACGCCAGCATTCATGGGGGATTGCTACCCTACTCGGCGACCGTGGTCTCGGCCGCTCGCGTCCTTCCTTGCGCGGCGCGCGGAGATGACGGAGTCCATTTCAGAGGAGGCATATGACCCTCACCAAGGAAGCCAAGCAGGAGATCATCGGAAAGTACGGTAAGAGCGACGCCGACACGGGCTCGACGCAAGTGCAGATCGCGCTGTTGACGCAGCGGATCAACGAGCTTACGGAGCACCTTCGCACGCACAAGCACGACTTCTACTCGCGTCGCGGCCTGCTCAAGCTCGTCGGGCGCCGCCGCCGCTTCCTGAACTACCTGCAAAAGCACGACCTCGAGGGCTATCGCGCCCTGATCAAGGAGCTAGGAATCCGGCGATAACGGGTACCTGGGACGAAATCGAGAGTGGAAGTTTGAGCGAGCTCCGTTCGGCGGGGGCTGACTCAAACTCCCACTCTCCAGGAAGAGTGGAGGACAATTGATGAGTATTGCCACCGAGCGACTCGCGAAGGTCTCGGTGACCGTCGGCGGCCAAGAGATCTCGTTCGAGGCCGGCAAGCTGGCGAAGCAGGCGGACGGCTCTGTCGTCGTCCGCAGCGGAGACACCATGGTGCTCGCGACGGCTCAGGGCCGGATGGAGGCGCGCGAGGGCGCGGACTTCTTCCCGCTCACCGTCGACGTCGAGGAGCGGATGTACGCCGCCGGCAAGATCCCGGGCGGCTTCTTCAAGCGCGAGGGAAGGCCGACCGAGAAGGCGATCCTGACCGCGCGGATGATCGATCGCCCGATCCGGCCGCTCTGGCCGAAGGGCTTCAAGAACGAGGTGCAGGTGATCTGCACGGTCCTGTCTGCGGATCTGATCACAGCCCACGACATTCTCTGCATCAACGGCGCCTCGGCCGCCCTGATGCTCTCGCCGCTGCCCTTCCTCGGGCCGGTGGGCGCCGTGCGGGTCGGGCGTGTGGACGGCGAGCTCGTCGTCAACCCGACGCTCCCGGACGTGGAGAACGACTCGAACCTCGACCTGATCGTCGTCGGCACGAAGGACGCGCTGACGATGGTCGAGGCGGGCGGCGACCCGACCTCGGACGAGACGATCCTCGAGGCGCTCGAACTCGCGCAGGGCGAGATCGTCAAGCTCTGCGAGGCGCAGGAGGATCTGCGGCGGCAGGCCGGCAAGCCGAAGTGGCTCGACATGGAGCTCTACGCCGAGATCGAGCGCGAGCACGGCCACACGCTCTGGGAGCGGATCCAGTCGGTCGGCCTCCGCGAAGCGGGCGCCGTCGTCGAGGAGCTCGCCGAGCAGCTCGCCGGCTCGCTGACGATGGATTCGACCGACGAGGACATCCAGCGGCAGCTCCAGGTCCGGTCGGCGCTCCAGATGCTGCTCGAGAGGCAGCGCTCGATCGCCGTCGAGGGACCCGTGCGCGAGCGGTTCGGCGACGAGCTCCGGGCGCTGACCGACGCCGAACAGGACTCGAAGGGGCTGAAGGCCGCGAAGCGGCACCTGCTGTTCGAGAAGATCATCGACAGCGTGCAGCTGCCGTTCCCGGTCGGCCCTGCTGTCGTCGGCGACGAGGAGGCACCGGCCGTCAAGGACGCGCTCACGAAGAGCTACGTCAAGCGCGCGGCCGAGGCGATCTACAAGGACCTCGTTCGCAAGAAGATCGCGGTCGAGAAGCGGCGGCCCGACGGCCGCGGCACCGAGGAGATCCGCCCGATCGAGTGCGAGGTCGGCGTCAACCCGCGTGCGCATGGCTCCGGCCTGTTCACGCGCGGCCAGACGCAGATTCTCTCGTCGCTCACGCTCGGCACCGCGAAGGAGGGGCAGCGCATCGACGACCTCTCCCTCGAGGAGGAGCGCCGCTTCATGCATCACTACAACTTCCCGCCCTACTCGGTCGGGGAGACCGGCTTCATGCGCGGCCCGAAGCGTCGCGACATCGGCCACGGCGCGCTCGCGCAGCGGGCGCTCGAGGCGATGATCCCGCCGCCGGACGAGTTCCCCTACACGATCCGCATCGTCTCGGAGACGCTCGAGTCGAACGGCTCGTCGTCGATGGGCTCGGTCTGCGGCTCGACGCTCGCGCTGATGGATGCCGGCGTGCCGATCGAGGAGCCGGTCAGCGGCATCGCGATGGGCCTCGTCAAGGAGGGTGACGACTACGTCATCCTCACCGACATCCAGGGCGCGGAGGATCACCTGGGCGACATGGACTTCAAGGTCGCAGGCACGCGTGACGGGATCACCGCGCTCCAGATGGACATCAAGATCACCGGCGTCACGCAGGAGATCATGCGGAATGCGCTCGCGCAGGCGAAGCGGGCCCGGGGCTTCATTCTCGACAAGATGCTCGAGGCGATCCCCGCGGTACGCACCGAGCTCGCCGAGCACGCGCCGCGGATCTCGACGATCAAGATCAACCCGGAGTTCATCGGGATGGTCATCGGCAAGGGCGGCGAGACGATCCGCGCGCTCGAGTCGGACTACGACGTCCAGATCGACATCGAAGAGGACGGTACGATCCTCATCTACGCGACCGACGGCACGAAGGCGCAGGCCGCCATCTCGGCGATCGAAGCGCTCACGAAGTCGCCGGAGGTCGGCGACACGTACACCGGCAAGGTCGTCAAGACGACGCAGTTCGGCGCGTTCGTCGAGCTGAAGAAGGGCACCGACGGCCTGCTGCATGTCTCGAACGTCGGCCCCGGACGGGTCGGCCACATCGAGGACGTCATGCAGCGCGGCGACGTCGTGGACGTGGTCGTCCAGGAGGTCGACAAGGACCGCGGCCGGATTGGGCTGAAGCTCGTCGCGAAGCACGAGAACGGCAATCTCGTCCAGCCGGAAGAGTTGATCGAGCGGGCGAAGAACGCGCCTCCGCGGGAGGAGCGGGAGGAGCGCCCGCGCCGCGAAGGCGATCGCAGTCGCGGCGGGCGCGGTGGCCGCGGCGGCGGTCGCGGCGGCCCGCGTGGCGACCGCGCCGGCAGCGGCGAGGGCTAGCCCGGCCCGAATCTCGAGACATCGGAGGGCGGGGAAGACCCGCCCTCCGGCTAGTACCATCCGGCGCGTGCAGAAGTACACCCTGTCCGAGCTCGACTCCGGTGAGCGAGTCATCTCGGAGAAGGTGCCGAGCGTCCGCTCGGTCGCGCTGGGGTTCTGGATCGGCACGGGCTCGCGCGACGAGCGGGAGGAGCGCGCCGGGGTCTCACACTTCATCGAGCACCTGCTGTTCAAGGGCTCTCGCTCGTACTCCGCGCAGGAGATCGCCGAGACGTTCGACTCGATGGGTGCCGAGCTGAACGCCGCGACCTCGCGTGAGCACACGGTCGTCTATTCACGCGTGCCGGACGCACACGTGGAGACGGCGCTCGACGTGATGTGCGACATGGTCTTCGCGCCGAGCCTGGCGGACCTCGACCAGGAGCGCGAGGTCGTGCTCGAGGAGATCGCGATGTACGAGGACACGCCGCAGGAGCTCGTCCACGACCTCTTCTC
>Ga0066709_100003453_pt1 | contig 12134 bp, 8 predicted proteins | sample GraSoiAngelo_158_FD_79665 | JGI IMG/M metagenome (GOLD analysis project Ga0066709, IMG submission 79665) | Grasslands soil microbial communities from the Angelo Coastal Reserve, California, USA - 14_1009_16_30cm | ecosystem: Environmental > Terrestrial > Soil > Grasslands | place: USA... | reverse complement strand
TCCGAACCACTCGAGGATGTGCCGGAACCGCTCGAGCCGGTGGCGCGGCTTCCCCGACCGCGACATCTCGTGGTTCTCGCCGGGAAAGCGGATGAAGCGCACCTCGCGCCGGAGTTTCTTGAGCGCGACGAAGAGCTGCTCGCCCTGCTCGATCGGACAGCGCAGGTCCTCCTCGGAGTGGATGATCAGCAGCGGCGTCACGATGTCCTTGGCGTACGTGAGGGGTGAGCGCTCGATGTAGCGCGCCATGTCCTCCCACGGCATCGGGCCGCCGAGCTCCACCACGTTGAAGCTGTGCCCGATGTCGCTGGTGCCGAACATCGTGTACTGGCAGTTCACCGCGCGCTCGGAGCACGCCGCCTTGAAGCGGTTCGTGTGTCCCACGGTCCAGCTCGTGAGAAATCCCCCGTAGCTCCCGCCGAGTACCCCGAGCCGATCGGGATCGATGAACGAGTGGCGCGTGATCGCCTCGTCGAGCGCGGCCATCACGTCCGCGTAGTCGCCGCCGCCCCAGTCGCCGATCACCGCCTGCGCGAACGCTTCGCCGTATCCCTGGCCGCCTCGCGGATTCGTGTAGACGACCGCATAGCCGGCGCCGGCGTACACCTGAAACTCGTCGAAGAAATTGTGGCCGTACTGGGCGTGAGGGCCGCCGTGGATGCCGAGCAGCGTCGGGTAGCGCTGGCCGGCGACGAATCCGGCCGGGCGCATCACCCAGACGTCCAGCTCGAAGCCGGCGCGCGTGAACCGAAACCGCTCCGGCGCCGAGAGGGCCACCGTGTCCGCCCAGGCGCGATTCAGCTCGGTCAGCCTCCGCTCGTCGCCGCCGTCCGCGCGGCACGTGACGACTTCGGCCGGCGCCACCGGGCTGCTTGCCGCGAACGCGAGCAGGCGGCCGTCCGCCGATGCGGAGAAGCCGTTGAGCGCGCGCTCGCCGGCGACGAGACGCGCGAGCGGCCCGCTTCCGGACGTCGGGACCCGCCAGAGCCCGACGTCGCCGCGGTCCTCGGCGGCCACGACGATCGAGCGGCCGTCCGGAGACCACAGGGGGCGTACGTGCAGCGCGCCGCACGACCGATCGAGCCCGCTGGTGAGACAGGTGCCGCCACCGCCGTCGGACGGGATGACGTAGAGTCGCACGTTGCGCCCGTAGGCGTTCTTCGCCGGCCGGGCGAGATAGGCGATCGAGCGGCCGTCCGGTGAAAAGGCCGGAAGCATGATCGGCCCGGTGGTCGCCGTGAGGCGCTGAGGCGTGCCGCCCTTGGCGGGAGCTCGCCAGAGGTCGATCGCGTCATCGTCGTCCCGCTCGGCGTGACGAGCCGAGGCGAAGACGATCGAATCGCCATCCGGCGACCAGGTTGGATCGGCGTCGATGAAGTCGCCGTCGGTGATCTGGACCGGCGTCGAGTCGTCGGTCGAGACGACGAAGACGTGCGGGCGCCGATCGTAGACGAACCCCTCGCCGTTGAAGCGGTACTTCACCGAGGTGATGACGCGCGCCGGCCGGGACTTCCGCTTCTCCTCCTCGCTGTCCGGCTCGCGCTGGCCGCCGACCGCGGACACGAAGGCCAGCCGTGAGCCGTCCGGTGACCACGCCAGGCTGCTCACGCCGTGCTCGAGCGCCGTCAGCTTGGTCGGCTCGCCGCCGTCGGCCGGCATCACGTAGAGCTGGAGCTTGTCCTTGGGCGCGCGCTCGGACAGGAACGCGAGGCGCGCGCCGTCGGGCGACCATCGCGGCTCGAAGTCGCGTCGCGGACCAGCCGTGAAGCGGCGGGGCGCGCCGCCGGCTGCGTCGACGATCCAGATGTTCGACAGATACTCGTCGCGCTCGTCGGACAGGGACGTGACGACGAACGCGATCCGCCGGCCGTCGGGCGACACCTGCGGATCGGTCACGAACAGGATTCGCGTCAGATCCTCCGGGACCATCCCCCGGGCGGGGCTCATGGCGCCACCGTGGCCAGGCGCTCGACCAGCCGCGCCTCGATCTCGCGAGCCTCCCCGACCGCGCCGAGGCCCTCGACTTCGCCGAGGACGGCGGCGAGACGGCGCGCGATCTGCCGCCCTTCGGTCGGGCGCCAGCCCAGCGCCTGCAACGTCTTCTCGCATTGAATCGTGTGCTCGACGACGTGGGCGGCGAACCGGTGCAGGCGAAACCGCACGTCGATGTCGTGGCCGATCCACACGGTCGGGCGGGTCATCGCCGCCGGGGCCACGTCGCCCAGCCCGCGAGCCGTCTCGGCCCGCGCCTCGGCAAGGCGCGCGAGCACGGCCCCGATCTCGCCGCCGACGTTCGCCGGCGTGGTCGGCGGGAGCCGGTTGTCGGGGATCCGCATCGGATCGGCATCCGTTCGATCGACCGCGTACCTGGTCTGCAACGCGTACCGCTCTTCGACCGACAGCATGTGGCCGAGCGTTTCCCGGATCGGCCATTCACCCGGGCGGGGAGCCTTGTCGATCAGGGCCGGCGGCAACCCGATCAGAAGCCCGCGCAGGCCGCCGAACGCGTGCTGCGCCAGCGCGAGGATGCGGCGCGATTCCGGGTGAGCGCCGGCCGACACGCGCACGTGCGCCTCCTGCGCGTCCTCGAGGGTTCGGTAGAGCGCGTACCGGACGTCCATCTGACGACCGCGCCACGTCCACGGGCGCCCCAGCGCGTCCTCATCGAGCATTCCGCATCGGGCCAACGCCGCGTCGAAATCGCTCACGTCGGGTTCTCCTCATCGTCGCCGCTCCGGCTGGTTCACGTCGCTCGCCTCGCGATGCTGCTCCGTCGAGCACGCCGAGTCAAGGAGCACGCGTCGGGGTGACAAGGTCGAGCGGCGCTTGTTATGATGCGCCCTCATGCGCTCGACGCGGATACTGACGGCTTTCCTCGTGCTCGCGCTGCTCGAAGCCGGTGTGGCCTCGGCCCAGACCGTGCTGCGCATCGGTCTGAACGACGACCCCGACGCCCTCGACCCGACGATCAGTCGCGCCTACGTCGGTCGTCTGGTCTTCGCCGCATTCTGCGACAAGCTCTTCGACGTGACGCCCGACCTCAAGATCGTGCCGCAGCTCGCCACCGGCTACGAGTGGGGCGCCGGCGGCCGCTCGGTCGTGATCCGGCTGCGTCCCGGCGTGAAGTTCCACGACGGCGAGCCGTTCAACGCCGAGGCGGTGCGGTTCAACATCGAACGACACCTGTCGACGCCGGGCTCGTTCCGCAAGAGCGAGATCGGCGAGATCAAGGCCGTCGACATCGTCAACGACCTCACGGTGCGCTTCAATCTCGCCGAGCCACTCGTGCCGCTGATCGCCGCGTTGACCGACCGCTCGGGCATGATGGTCTCGCCGAAGGCGGCGCGCGAGCTCGGCGACAAGTTCGGCACGCGCCCCGTGTGCGCCGGGCCCTTCAAGTTCGTCGAGCGCGTCGCGCAGGGCAAGATCGTCGGCGAGCGATTCGCCGAGTACTGGGACAAGGCCAACATCCACGTCGACCGGATCGAGTTCGTGCCCATCACCGACTCGACGGCCCGGCTGGCCAATCTGAGGTCGGGCGATCTGCAGATGATCGAGCGCGTCTCGCCGACCGATTTGGCGCAGGTGCGTGCCGACGGCAAGCTCAAGGTCGTCGGCATCGCCGAGCTCGGGTACCAGATGCTCCCGCTCAACCTCAACAACGGCCCGCGCGGCAAGGTGCTCGGGGCGGACCCGCGCATCCGCCAGGCGATCGATCTCGCGATCGATCGCGAGACGATCATCAAGACCGTCTTCAACAACGAGTACCTCCCCGGCAACCAGTTCGTCAGCCCGGTGAGCCCCTTCTACAACGCCAAGCTCCCCGTGAAGCGCCGCGACGTCGCGCGCGCGCGGCAGCTCCTGCGCGAGGCCGGCCACCCGAACCTCGCCTTCACGCTCATCGTGCCGCCCGAGCGCGATCGGCAAGAGGCAGCCCTGGTGATCCAGGCCATGCTCGCCGAGGCCGGCATCACGATGACGATCCAGACGCAGGAGAACGTCACGATGCTCTCGGCCGGCCGCAAGGGCGATTTCGAGGCCTACTTCACCTTCTGGAGCGGGCGCCCGGACCCGGACGGCAACATCTTCGCGTTCACCACGTGCAGCGGCGGCCAGAACGACAGCAAGTACTGCAATCAAGATGTCGACGCGATCCTGATGAAGGCGCGCCACGAGGCGGACCCCGCCGAGCGCAAGAAGCTCTACGACCAGACGACCGAGATCATGCTGCGCGACCTGCCGCGCCTGATCCTCTGGCACCGCCGGGTGTTCACCGGCCTCAACGGCAAGGTCCAGGGCTTCACGCCCCATCCGGACGGCATCATCCGATTCAAGGGCCTGAAGCTCTCCTGAGCGTGCGGGCCGGGAACGGCGCCGCGGTCACGCGATGACCCTGCCCCGCTACGTCGCCCGGCGGCTGGGGGTGCTCGTGCCCACCCTGTTCTTCGTCTCGCTCCTGATCTTCTCCCTCCAGCAGCTCTTGCCCGGAGACGCGGCGGTGGCGCTGGCCGGTGAGGAGCACGACCCCGTCGCCGTCGCGGCCATCCGCCAGAAGTACCATCTCGATCGGCCGGTCCCGATCCAGTACGCGATCTGGATGGGCCGGGTGCTGCGAGGCGACTTCGGCGAGTCGATGCGCAACAAGATCCCCGTGTCCCAGCTGCTCGCCGCCAAGCTGCCGGTGACCGTCGAGCTGGCGGTCTGCTCCATGGCGATCGCGCTCCTGATCGGCATTCCCGCCGGGATCATCGCCGCGGTCAAACAAGGCCGGCCGGTCGCCGTCGCCGCCAACGTCCTGGCGCTCTCCGGGCTCTCCGTTCCGCATTTCTGGCTGGGCATCATGCTCATCTTGCTGTTCGCGGTCCACCTCGGCTGGCTGCCCGCGTCGGGGTACGTGTCGCCGTGGGAAGACCTGCGACGGAATCTCGCGACGATCGCGCTCCCGTCCTTCGTGCTCGGCACCGGCGTCGGCGGCATCATGATGCGCCACACGCGAGGAGCCATGGTCGAGACCCTCGGCGCCGACTACGTGCGGACGGCGCGCGCCAAGAGCGTGCGGGAGCGGATGGTCGTGCTCAAGCACGCGCTCCGCAATGCATTGATCCCGGTCGTCACGCTCGGCGCCATCGAGTTCGGCCGCCTGCTCTCCGGCGCCGTGCTCACCGAGCAGATCTTCGCGATCCCCGGATTCGGCAAGATGCTGGTCGACGGCGTGTTCAACCGCGACTACGCGGTCGTCCAGGGTGTCGTGCTCGTCTCGGCGGGGCTCTACGTGCTCCTTAATCTAGCCGGCGACGTCCTCGCCTTCCTCGTCAACCCGAGGCTTCGAGGCTCGGCGTGAGCGTGGTGCCGACGACGCTCGCGGTCTCGGTGGCGCGACGGCCGTCGGCGCTCGGGCGGCTCCTGCGGCGGCCGTCCGCGGCGACGGCGGTCGGCGTGGTGGGGGCGTTCGTCGTCATCGCGCTCGCCGCGCCGTGGCTGGCGCCCTTCGATCCGGTCGCGACCGACTTCGGCGCCGTGCGCAAGGCGCCGTCGATGCTCCACCGCCTCGGCACGGATGAGGTCGGGCGCGACGTGCTGGCGCGGTTGATCTGGGGCGCGCGCGCCTCGCTCCTGGCCGGGCTCATCCCCGTCACGATGGCCGTGCTCGTCAGCATTCCCCTCGGGCTCGTCTCGGGGTACGCTGGCGGCTGGATCGACGACCTCATCATGCGCATCACCGACGCGATGCTCGCCATTCCGTTCCTGATCGTCGCCATCGCGCTCGCCGCGTTCCTCGGCCCGAGCCTGACCAACGCGATGATCGCGATCGGCATCGCGGCGCTACCGGTCTTTCTGCGGCTCGCGCGCAACACCGTCCTGGCCGTCAAGGCCGAGGAGTACGTCGAGGCCGCGCGCGCGCTCGGTGGCTCGCCGCTCCGGATCGGCGCGCGCGCGATTCTTCCCAACATGCTGCCCCCGCTCGTGATCCAGTCGAGCCTCACGGTCGCCGCCGCGATCATCGCCGAGTCGAGCCTGTCGTTCCTGGGCCTCGGCCAGCAGCCGCCGGCGCCGTCGTGGGGCACCATGCTGAACGCCGCCCAGCGCTATCTGTCCCAGGCGCCCTGGATGGCGCTCTATCCGGGTCTGGCGATCTTCGCGATCGTCCTGGCCCTCAGCGTGCTCGGCGACGGGCTGCGCGACGTCCTGGATCCGAAGCACCGGTGACGAGGGTGCCGAACAACCGAGGGAGACCGTGATGGTACGAATCATCGACATGGAGTGCAGCATTCCGCGCACGGAGGCGAGCCAGCCGGAGCCGGGCCACGATCAGGAGCCGACCGCGGCTCAGCCGGCCGGCTACGGCATGGCGAACTACAGCCGCATCTTCCGCTCGCGCCGTGAGGGCGCCGATCATCGCCCCGACATGGGGCTCGACGCCTACGTCGACAAGCTCGGCAAGCTCGGGATCGTGCGCGCCGTGCCCTTCGGCATCACGAACGAGGAAGAGACGGCGCTGCTGCGCCGCTATCCCGATCGCTTCATCGGGCTGGCGCGCATCAGCATCAACGCCTTCAAGGGCATGACGGGTGTCCGCGAGCTCGAGCGGCTCGTGCGCGAAGAAGGCTTCAAGGCGCTCGGCGTCTCCGCGCTGGTCGACATGATTCCCGCGAGCGACCGGCGCTACTACCCCCTCTACACGAAGGCGGCCGAGCTCGGCATCCCCGTGCGGATCTACTCGTCGATGAACTACGCCAACGACCGGCCGTACGATCTCGGCCATCCGCGGCACCTCGATCAGGTGGCGATGGATTTCCCGGAGCTCCGCATCATCGGCGGGCTCGGCGGGTGGCCCTGGGTCAACGAGATGGTCGCGCTCGTGCGCCGGCATCCGAATCTGCACCTGGACACCTCGGCGCATCGCGCGAAGTATCTCGGCCAGCCCGGCTCGGGCTGGGAGATGCTGATGCAGTTCGGCAACACGCTGATCCAGGACAAGGTCCTCGTGGGTCTCTCGGCGGGCCTGGTCGGCCAGCCGTACGAGACGTTGATCGACGAGTACATGAACCTGCCCCTGAAGGACAGCGTGAAGGAGAAGTGGCTCTACCGGAACGCCGCGCGCGTGTTCGGCCTGGCTTGACCGGCCGATCATGACGGCGGACCTGTCCGGAGTGCCGGGCGCGGATCGCGGCGGCGCGCTCCAGGGCGTCGTGGTCCTCGAGCTGGCGCAGACTCTGGCCGGCGAGCTCGCGGGCGGGCTACTCGCCGACCTGGGCGCGTCGGTCATCAAGGTCGAGCCGCGCGACGGATCGCCGCTCCGGCGGCGCGGGCCGGGCATCGGCGGCGAAGACTCGCTCTACTTCCAGTCGGAGAACCGCGGCAAGTACTCGGTCGTCGCCGAGCTGGACGAGCTGGCCCGAGAGACCTGGCTCGCCACGCTGCTCGCGTCGGCCGACGCGCTCATCGAGGATTTCGGGCCCGGCCGCCTGGAATCCGTTGTCGGTTTATCCCCGGATGCGCTCTTCGCGACGCACGCGCGTCTCGCCATCTTGCGCATCTCGCCGTTCGGTCAGACCGGCCCGCTGGCCGGTGAGCGCGGGGACGACCGGATCGCGCAGGCGTTCTCCGGCATGCAGTTCGCGACGGGATTTCCCGATCGCCCACCGATTCCCGTCACGGTGCCGCTGGCCGAGGCGTGGTCGGCGATCCTGGGCGCGGGCACGCTCCTGATGGCCATCTTTCACGCCCGACGGAGCGGCCACGGCCAGGTCGTCGACATCGGCCTCTACCAGACGGCGCTACGCATGCAGGAGGACGTCGTCATCCGTCATCACAAGACCGGCGCGGTGGCGGCGCGCATGGGCACCGAATCGGCGACGGTCGTTCCGGCGAACGTCTATCCCACGCGGGACGGTGGCTTCATCGCGCTCTCCGGCGCCGGCGATCAGCCCTTCGCCCGGCTGTGCGAGGCGATCGAGGCGCCCGACGCCGTCAAGGATCCTCGGTTCGCCACGAGCGCCGCGCGCCTGGCGAACCGCGCCGCGGCCGACCAGCTGGTGCGGTCATGGGTCGCCCGGCACGACCTGGCCGACGTCGAGGCGCGCTTCATGAAGGCGGGCGTGGCCGGCACCGCCGTCCGCTCGGTCGACGAGATTATCGGCGATGCTCACGTGCTGGCACGCCGGTCCACCTTGACGCTCAAGTCGTCCTCGGGCCGCGATTTCCTGGTCCCCGCGCCGACGCCGCGGTTCTCGCGGACGAGCGCGCGTGACCCGGTGAGCGCCCCGCGGCTCGGCGAGCACACCGCGAGCGTGCGCGCGAGCGTCGAGCGCATCGCGGCGCGGCCGAGACCGGACGCGAGGTCGTCGTGCGCGCCCGGCGCCGGCGCTCTGGCCGGCGTGCGCGTGCTCGACCTGTCGCAGTGGCTCGCGGGCCCGGCGGCCGCTGCGCTTCTCGGCGACTTCGGCGCCGAGGTCGTGATGGTCGAGCTGCCCGCGACCGGCGCCTCGCCGACGGACGGCCCGGGCAGTCGCGGGGTCGGATTCCCGGTGACGAACCGGAACAAGCGCAGCATCACGCTCGACGTGCGCGCCGCGCGCGGCCGCGAGGTGTTCCTGGAGCTGGTCCGCCTGAGTGACGTGATCGTCGAGAACTTCCGTCCGGGAACACTCGAGCGCTGGAACCTCGGGCCGTCGGAGCTTCACGCCGCCAATCCCCGACTCGTGATCCTGAGATCGTCGGGATTCGGGCAGAGCGGCCCCTACACCGCGCGCGCGGCGTTCAACCCGGTCGGCCTGGCCTTCGGCGGCATGACGTATCTCAACGGCTTTCCAGACCGTCCACCGTGTCGCGACGGCGTCACGGCCGGCGACTACTCGACCGCGCTCTTCAACGTGCTCGGCATGGTCGCCGCGCTCCTCCGCCGCGATCTCGATGGCCAGGGACAGGTCGTGGACACGGCGATGTTCGAGTGCGCGCTACGTCTCACCGGCGATCTGCTCGCGGTGCGCAGCGCGCTTGGAATCCGCCGCGAGCGCGCCGCCGGCGACTCGCCGCTCTATCCGTGGAGCTTGACCGTGAAGGCCGTGGACGGGCGCTTCGTCGCGGTGTCCGCCGCCGACTCATCCGATTTCGCCGACGCGCTCGCGCGTCTGGGAATCTCTCGGGATATCGAGGAGCGCCCCGGCGTCGAGGCCCCACATCCGCAACGACTCGGCGCGCTCACCGCCGACGAAGCGGTACGAGTCCTGCGCCAGGCCGGGCTCGCTGCGAGCGTGGTCAATTCGGTCGCCGATCTGGTGCGCGAGCCTCACCTGTGGAGCCGTGGCGATCTGGTGCGGCGCTCCGATGGCGAAGCAGGCGAGATCGTCATGCAGGGGATCGTGCCGGTGCTCTCGAGGACGCCGGGACGGCTGACCGACTGGTCGCGCCGTCCCGGGTCGGACAACGAGGCCGTTCTCGGAGCTTTGCTGGGCTATACGCCCGAGCGCGTCCGGGAGGTCACGTCGTCGCCGGGTCCTATTTCGGCACCAGCCCCTTGAAGCGCGGCATGACCTCCTTGGCCAGAAGCTCGAGCGAGTGGCGCCACGCCTGGGGGTTCTCTGAGTAGTCGAAGCAGAACAGCAGCAAGGTGCCGAACCCGCCCACCTCTTCGTAGATCCCGTGGAGCTTCTCGGCCACCGTGGCCGGCGAGCCCACCAGCCAGTTGTGGCGCGCGCAGTACTCGGCCGTCACGTCGGAATCCGGCACGTCCGGCTTGTGCTTCAGATACTCGGTGAACTGGAACGACGCGAGCAGCGGCAGGAAGTACTCCTTCATCATGCGGCCCATCATGCCGCCGGCCGAGAGCCGCATCGCCTCGGCGTCGGTGTCGGCGATGAAGATCTCGCGCACGAGCCGCCATTCGGAGCGCTTCGGCGTGCGGCCGGTCCGCGCGGCCCCCTGCTCGACGGCCTCCCAGTGGCTGCCCACATAGGTCGGGTTCAGGTTCAGGCTCATCGGCCAGAACCCGCGCTCGCCGGCGAGCTTCAGGGTGTCGGAGCCCTTGCTCACGCCGGCCACGCCGATCGGCGGGTACGGCTTCTGGAACGGCTTGATGTGCGGGCGCAGCGTGTCGAGCATCGTCGCGGTCTTGGTGACGTGCCAGTACTTGCCCTTGTGATCGAACTCGGGCTCGTCGCTCCAGAGCCGCAAGATGATCTCGAGCGCCTCGCGCGTCATCTCTCGGTGCTGGCCGGAGTTGCCGTCGACGTTGAACATGGCCCAGTCGCTCGGCAAGCCACTCGCTGCCACGCCGAAGTTGAGCCGCCCCTGCGCGAGATGATCGAGCATGGCCACGCGATGCGCGAGCTCGGCCGGATGGTGGTAGGGCATCAGGAATCCGCCCGGCCCGATGCGCATGCGAGATGTCTGCAGGAGCGCCTGGGCCACCAACAGATCCGGCGCCGGGTGCGGCTCCCAGGGCGCCGTGTGGTGCTCGCCGATCCACGCCTCGCTGAAGCCGAGCTCGTCCGCCCACCGGAGCTGCTGCAGATCCCACCGGTGCCCGTCGTAGAGATTGCGCTCGGGCGGATGCGACGGCATCGTGAACAGTCCGTAGTCCATTCGATCCTCCTTGGCGGACCCAGGTGCGTGGATTCTACGCCCGCTCGGCCGGCCGGCAACAGTGAATCGGCTGCGAAGCGTTGACGGGTCGCGTGTGGGCTCGCTATGCTCGGGACACGATGACCTCCGCGGTCGGACTCGCATCCTTCGCGCGCCGTCCTGATCGTCGAGATTGCCGAGAGCTCCTCCAGCATTGACCGCGAGCACAAGGCCAGTCTTTATGCGCGCGCAGGCATCGCCGACTACTGGCTCATCGACGTCGTTCACGGTGTCGTTGAAGTCCACCGAGACCCTGCGGCGGCGCCGGGCGCGGTGTACGGCTGGCGTTATCGGAACGTCGCGACACTTCGGCCGCCGGCGAACGTGGCACCGCTCGTCGAGCCCGGCCGATCGATCCCGGTGGCCGCGCTCCTACCCTGAGCCGCCGCTGAGGTTCTACGCCGGGCCCACGAAGCCGATGTAGGCCCCGCACGCCTGCTCGGGCTCGACCAGCATCGCCTGCTCGCCCGTGTTGCGGACGCCGCGCGCGGGCGGCGGCAATCCGTGACCTTCCATCCAGCGCGCCGCCGCGTCCATGCTGCACGTACGGTACAGCACCTGGAAGGGGCCTGGACCGCGCCGCGCCTGCGCCTCGGCGGCGGGGCCGGGCTCGGCCGGCTGCGCGACGGTCAAGCCCGTCGGCCCGAGATCGAAGACGGCCATGTCCGCCTTGATGACTGCGCCGCGGTGGATCTTGGGCACGGGCATGCCGAGCACGCGTCCGTAGATTTCAGCAGCCGCGACGACGTCGGGCACCGCGATGTAGACCCGATCGAGCCGCAGCGCGCCGTTCGGGTGATCGCCGGCCCGCGCCACCTGCCGACGCCTCTCGGCGAGCGGCGTCAGGTGCTGGACGAAAAAGATGGGCAGCGGATTCCCGGCGCCGAGACTCGCGGCCTGCCAGCGAAGCTCCTGACCACCAGGCGCTCGCCGCGCGCCGGCGGCCGGATCACTCACGTCGACATCCCGCCGCCGCATCGCCGCGACGTCGGCCGCCAGATCATCGCTCTGCACGGCGACGTAGCGGAACCCGCCGCCGCGGGCCAGGAACTCCGCGAGCCGCGCGTCGGAGCTTCCCGGGGCGACCGGGGCGTTGCGGTCGCGAAGGCTCAAGAGCTCGAGATAGTCGTCCTGCTGGAACGCGATCGCGTTGTGGGTCGCTCGCCCGGTGTGGGCGCCGCCCGGATAGACGTCGAACCCGATGCGCGTGTAGGCGTCGATCCCGCGCCCGAGGTCCGGGACGCAGATCATGACGTGGTCGACGCGGGTCAGCACGGTGGCCCCTCCGAGCGCTGTATGCTACACCCCTCCCCGCCTAAAGGATCGCGGCTTTCCGCGTTCCATCCGTAGTTTCCGGGGCCGTTCTTGCGGATCTTCCCGATAGGCCGTCCGCCCAGCGCGACGTAAGGTCATATAGGAGGGACAGCGATGGCGACCTGGATCCTGATTGCGCTTTCGGCAACCTTGCTGCTCATAGCCGAGGCCGCACCGGCCTTGCCGCCCGTGGGACC